>Ga0315338_1000120_pt1 | contig 350579 bp, 325 predicted proteins | sample ASW8metaG_FD_204518 | JGI IMG/M metagenome (GOLD analysis project Ga0315338, IMG submission 204518) | Ammonia-oxidizing marine archaeal communities from Monterey Bay, California, United States - ASW #8 | ecosystem: Environmental > Aquatic > Marine > Coastal | place: USA: California | collected... | reverse complement strand
GCCCGCGCATCCCTTCCTACTGATCAACAATGTCAAAGAACTCAAAGGCCGAAACCCTAAACCGTCTAACCCGCGTCGCCAAAACCCTCAGCGCCGCGCCTCGTCGGTGGAGGCGGGTTATAGGGCCACCCCCTTAAACTGTCAAACACCTTTTTGTAAAAAAGGGACAGAAATGCCCTTACGCAAAATTTTTGCGCGAAGACACATATAGGTTTCACTTTTATGACCCGCAAGAGGGGGCATCTTAAGAAGTTTTGTCCCAACCCGATTGTAACCATATTCTTTTGAGCGTTTAAAGGGCTAAGATGTTCGCGCAAGACTGTTAAATGTTGAGAATCAGGTTACGCCATAAGATCAAAACAGATCAAAAATACCCAAAATTCCATCATGAGGCCCCATGCCCCACAGCAAAAACAACACTGATTCGTCCCAGTCAAACGCCCTGCCCGGCCAAAGCACCCCGATTGAGGTGATTGATATGCATACCGGCGGCGAGCCGTTACGCATTATTACATCGGGATATCCCGCCATTCCAGGCGACGATATTCTGGCCAAGCGGCGTTATGCCCGCGACCATATTGATCATTTGCGCCGTTTTTTGATGTTTGAACCGCGCGGGCATGCCGACATGTATGGCGCGATACTGGTTGAACCGAGCCTGCCGGGTGCAGATATGGCCGTGCTGTTCATTCATAATGAAGGCTATTCGACCATGTGCGGGCACGCGATTATCGCCCTTGGCCGCTATGCGGTTGACTATGGCCTGGTCAAAATGGTCGAGCCGGTCACGCACGTGAATATCGAATGCCCGTGTGGCATGGTTCAGGCCGAGGTCGAAGTCACCAATGGACAAAGCCGCAAGGTACGGTTTTCATCCGTGCCCTCCTTTATGTTTGCCCGCGACCTTGCGCTGACCCTGGAAGATGGACGCAGCTTTAAAACCGACATCGGGTATGGCGGTGCGTTTTACGCCATTCTGGATGCCGGGCAATTTGGCCTTCCGATCAGCTCATCGGTCACAAACAAGCTGACACAGCTTGCTGAGGAAGTATGTTTGGCGGTGAGGAAAGCCATCCCGCTTTCCCACCCCGATCATGATGATCTGGCGTTTTTATATGGCGCGATCCTGACCGATGGCAAAGACGCGTTTGGCGACACACCAACGCGCAATATATGTGTGTTTGCCGACAGTCAGGTTGACCGCAGTCCAACCGGGTCAGGTGTCAGCGCCCGGCTTGCTATTCAGCACGGCAAGGGTCTGATCAAAACCGGCCAGTCGCGCCGGTTCGAGAGCATTGTCGGATCGGGTTTTGAGGGGGCGGTCACCAGCACAACCACCTGCGGGCCGCACCCGGCTGTCATCGCCTCGGTCAAGGGGTTGGCCCATTATAGTGGCAAGGCCAGTTTCTGGTTTGAAGACAATGATGATGTCGGACGGGGATTTATGCTGCGCTAATGCAGGGCGGTTTGGGCCACCGCTGTCTTTAAACACCGCCTCGCCGTCCCTACTGACGGGCGTTGCGCAGGCAATCCATCAGGCTGTTGGCGGAATTTTCAATATGGTCGGCCAGAAGACCCACCGCTTCGTCAACGTTGCCGGCTTTGCAGGCTTCGAAAATCTGATGGTGTTCGCGCTCCGCCCGATCGGTTTCCCCCGAAAGCGCCAGTTGCGCCTGTGCAAAGCGGACAGTGTTGTTTCCAATCATGCGGATGATTTCAAGCGTCTTGGGACGGTTTGACGCCCGATAGAGCCGATCATGGAATTCGCGGTTAAGCTCCCCCCATTTCGACACATCGCCAGACCGGAAAGCTTCGTCATAGACCATCAGGATATCTTCGACCGATTTTAAATCCGCCGGTGTCATGCGCGGAATGGCATGACGGAGCAATTCGCATTCGAGCAATTTGCGCACTTCAAACAATTCTTCGATTTCATCAAGCGACAGCTGGGCGACAATCGCCCCTTTGTGGGGCTGAAACGATACCAGTCCTTCGGCGTCAAGGCGCTGAAGGGCTTCGCGGACCGGAATGCGCGACACATTATATTCACCGGCGATCGCATCCTGACGCAACTGGAAGCCCGCAGGGAAATCACCCGATAAAATGCGGGCCCTGAGGTCTTCGGTAACCTGATCGGTAATGGTGCGGCGGGTAAATCGCGGTGATGCGGTCATTTCAGCTCTTTTATAATGGGTCCCGGTTTCTTGGCATCCGGGGTAACGATCTGTCCAGCTAGACTGGCATATCCATGATTAGTCATAACCATGCACCCGCCAAGTCGCAATACAATTGCATACTGTATAATCAGGGACCCATCGCGCAAATACAACGAAGGGAGCATAAAGCCCCCTTTAGTCGGTTAGTTTACGACAAAACCATGCTTGTAGGGATCACGGTCATCAATAAAGATCGTGTTATACCCGTGCTTACGCGCCCAGCCTTCGATACCGGGCACCACCGCGTCATACGCGCCGACTTTGGTGTGTTCAACCACGCTGACCTTGAATTGTGATCCGATGATGCTTTCATGGACCAATTCATGGGCCGGGTCCCATTGTCCCTTGGCCACGAGCTGTGCCAGACGGGCCGACGACCCGGTGCCACAGGGCGACCGATCAATGCCCTTATCACCGTAAAACACCGCATTGCGGTGCGTGCTGTCGGGCTGGATCGGTTTGCCGGTCCATTGGATATGCGACAGGCCCTTGATGTCGGGATAGAGCGGGTGGACAAAGTCGTTTTGCTCATTCAGACGGCGGCGCAGTTCCGGGCTGATGCGTTGCAAATCACCAGCGGTGAAGTCTGACACATCCCGATAGTTTTCTTGCGGCTCGACAATCGCATAGAAATTCCCGCCATAGGCCACATCAACCGTGATCGGACCAAGATCGGGACAGTCAACGGCAATATCGGTTTGATACAGGAACGACGGCACGTTGGTCAGCTTGACCGATTCTACATATTCACCGACCTGATTATACTCGGCAATCACAAGCCCGGCCGGGGTTTCAAGCCGCAAGCGCCCCGGTGTTTTGGGTTTTACCAGGCCTTCTTCAATCGCCATGGTCACCGTCCCGATGGTGCCATGGCCGCACATCGGAAGGCAGCCCGACGTTTCAATAAACAGTACTGCAACATCATAATCATCGGACGTCGGATCATAGAGGATTGATCCCGACATCACGTCATGACCGCGCGGTTCAAACATCAGTCCGGTGCGGATCCAGTCATATTCGGCCAGAAAATGCGCCCGCTTTTCAAGCATGGTCGCACCGTGAAGTTTGGGTCCACCGCCGGCAACCAGACGCACCGGGTTGCCGCAAGTATGACCATCAATACAAAAGAAACTGTCTTTCGCCATGGGTGGGGCCTTCTAGAAACGATTGATACGATAGGGCGTCATGTTGATCGGGGTTTCTTCCCCGCTCATAAGATCGGAAATCAGACGCCCGGTGGTTGCTGCCATGGTCAGGCCAAGGTGCCCGTGCCCAAAGGCGAAAAAGACGTTCTGATGATTGGGGCTTTTGGAAATGACCGGCTTTGAATCGGGCATGGACGGACGAAAACCCATCCATTCCGTGCCACCGTCGCCATTCAGCTTTGGCAGGACTTCCTTACCCTTGGCAAACAGTGCCTTGGCCCGATCATAATTCGGGGCTGCGGTCAGACCGCCAAGTTCGACCGCACCACCAACGCGAATGCCCATTTCCATTGGCGTCATGACGAAACTGTCATCGGCACAAATCACCATGCGCGACAGTTTGGCATCGTGATAAGGCACCGTGGTGTTATAGCCCCGTTCAGTATCAAGCGGTACTGGCGACCCCAGACGTTTGGCCAGCGTTTTGGACCATGCACCACAGGCCACCACCACCGTGTCAAAGGTGATCTGATCCCCAGATGTGGTCATTGCCGCACGTGGTTTGCCATCGCGATAGACAAAGTCCGTGACTTCGGCGGTTTCAAATTTACCCCCCTGATCACGGAAGCATTTATATAGCCCCATCACGATCTTATAGGGGTCAAGCACCCTGCCCCAGTCTTCTTCCATCACGCCGCATGAGAAGATCGGCGCCAGATCGGGTTCGAGGTCGCGCACTTCAGCGCGGGTAATATCGCGGATTTTAATGCCGTTCCGCCGACGAAGGTCAATTGCATAATCATCTTTGCGGCGCGAGGCATCGCTGCGATAGACAGCCATTGCCCCCTCTTTTTTAAAGACGGCATCGGCAAGGCCAGCCTTTGCAATCACGGGATCGTAGTCATCCCATGCGCGGTTAAGGAGTGCGGCCAGTTCGGTTGCGATCTGCTCAACCCGGGATTTAGAGCTTGCGGCCAGGAAACGTAACAGCCATGGCAACATTCTGGGCAAATAGCCCCAGCGCACCGAAAGCGGGCCCAGCGGATCCATCAGCCAACCGGGCACATTCATCAGCGTTCCGGGCATTGCAATCGGTGCACATTCGGTTACCGCAATCCCACCGGCATTGCCAAAGGATGCGCCCATGCCCGGCTCACCACGGTCCAGAATGGTCACCTCATAGCCCTTATCCTGAAGGGCGAGTGCGACATTCACGCCGATAATCCCCGCACCAATCACGACGGCCTTTTGACCAGATGCATTCGGGGTTTTGGATTTTGAGGGCGATTGGGACATTTGGGAGCCTCGTCAAATATGGTGCGTGTCGTTTCTGGGATTTAACTGCCGACAAGATGGCAGGAAACTCCCCCGTGAGATGTCACGAGGGAGCTTACTGTTTCATCATTCGCAATCGAAATGCAATCGGTTGATGCCACAACCGGCTGCATTTTAGGTCGTGCCTAGAGGCTTGGACGGGTATCGATTGCTTTCTGGATTTCAGCCTTGATCGTTTCAAGCTCTTTGCCAACCAGCGGAAGACGCGGGGCGCGCACATGCGCCTTGCCCACACCGGTCATTTCCTGTGCCAGCTTAATGTACTGAACCAGTTTGGAATGCACATCCATGTGCAAAATCGGGGTGAACCAGCGGTAAATCGGAAGGGCTTCTTTGTATTTACCTTCAGAAAGCAGTTTCCACAGCGCGACTGATTCTTTTGGGAAGGCATCAGTAAAGCCGGAAATCCAGCCAACCGCACCAAGCACCTGCGTTTCCATGACAAGGTCGTCCATGCCACAGAACAGAACGAAGCGATCACCACAGGCATTGTAAATGTCGGTAATCCTGCGCGGATCGCCGGAGCTTTCCTTGATCGCGACCAGATTTTCAACATCGGCCAGCTGATTGAATTCTTCTGGTTTGATGTCGATGCGATAGGCACCCGGATTGTTGTAAATCATGATCGGAAGCTTGGTAGCGCCCGCAACGGTGCGGAAATGTTCAATATTTTCGCGCGGATCAGCGGTGTAAACCATGCCCGGCAGCAGCATCAGGCCATCAGCGCCAAGTTCTTCGCAGACCTGAACATAACGGATCGCAGCCTGGGTTGAGTTTTCAGCAACACCGGACAGAACCGGAATGCGGCCCTTGGTGACTTCTACAGCAAGTTTGAGGACGGCAATTTTTTCGTCCGGCTCAAGGGCGGTGTTTTCACCGACCGAGCCCAGCATCACCAGACCATCGACGCCCGCGGTGATCAGGGCTTCGATCTGTTCGGCGGTCATGTCGAAATCGATTGAGCCGTCTTCGTTCATCTGTGTGGCAACGGCGGGGAAAACGCCAGTCCAGTTTACCTGCATGGGAAAGTAACCTCCTGATACAGCGCGACCATTCATGGCGCACGCATTACACATTCAAACACCCATATTCACGAGGGCATCTTCAATTCATGTATATTGTATACAAAATATACATCGGGGATGCAAAGAGATTTTTGACCAAAAAGAAAAGGCCCCGCGAACGGAGCCTTTAAATCTATAACACCAGGGGACGAGATATCTCGTTTTACGTTTTCTGTGATCCAAATCGTACTGTGCGGACATTGCCCCCTCGTCGGCGTCAATCACGGATCGACGCCACCATGACGCATATGGTTTAATCGTCACCATATCTTTCAACCTTTTGACATGAAGGCACAGCATGACGGTGATGAAAGCCCTGTTACGGTTTCCTGGTGACCGGAAAATCATGCTTGCCGACTGCCCGATACCCTCGTTGAAGCCCCATTCCGTTCTGGTGCAAACATCCGCGACCGTCATAAGCCCCGGTACCGAGTTTAATCAGGCGCAACAAACCACCGCATCGCTGATCCAAAAGGCATGGCAGCGCCCCGATCTTGTGGCCCTGACACTTAAATCATTGCGATCAGATGGCGTGCGCCAAACTTTTGATCGCGTTCAAAACCGCCTTGGTCGGTCGTTACCAATGGGATACTGCGGCGCGGGTGTTGTGCATGCGGTCGCAGATGGCATCGCCGACCTTGCATGCGGGCAACGGGTTGCCATTGGCGGCATGGATTATGCCAGCCATGCCGAGTGGAATGTGGTACCGAAAAACTTCGCCTGCCCTGTCCCCGATGAGGTCAGCGACCAAAAGGCCGCTTTTACGACGCTGTATGCCCTTGCCCTGCATGCCCTTCGACAAGGGGAAACCGGGATTGGCGACCGGGTTGCGATTTTGGGTGCCGGGCTGGTTGGTCAGTTGGTTGCTCAGACCGCATTGGCAGCCGGGGCGCGCACCTCTGTCATTGAACCAAACCCGACGCGCCGTAAAGTGGCAGAAACAATCGGTGCGACCGGCACATATCACACCGCCCAAGATGCACCGGACAAGCAATTCGACACGGTGTATATCTGTGCCCCGGCACAGGGCACCCATACACTGATTGATGACGCCGCACGGCTTTGCCGGGATCGCGGAACCATAGTCTGTGTTGGGGATGTGGCCCCGCATGGCGCACGCGATGTTCTGTATCGTAAGGAAATCGATCTGCGCCAGGTGCGATCCTATGGACCGGGCCGCTATGATCCGGCCTATGAAGAAGCCTGTCAGGACTACCCCGAAGGGCATGTGCGCTGGACTGTCAACCGGTACATGAAAGCCGCCCTTGATCTGATGGCCGATAGCAAGCTTAATCCGCTGCCCCTGATCACCCGCGACATTATGTTTGATGCGATTGCCGATCACTTCACGCGAGGTGCTGACGCTGATGATCTGGCGACTGTCGTACGTTTTGCACATAGTGAGATAGCGCAAGACGATGAAAACGATTTCCGTTTAACACCCTCGTCAGGTTCCTTGCTCTGTAATGAGCCTGCTAGGGATAGGTCCGTCAAACTTGGATTGATCGGGACGGGGAATTATCTGGGGGGCAGCTTACTGCCACCTTTGCGCAAACATACCCGGATTGATGTTCTGGCCTGCGCATCCCAAAGCGGGCTTTCGGCGTTGGCTGCTGCACGCAAGTTTCGCGCGGCAAAAGCCTGTTCCGACGTCACGGACATCCTGGATAATTTCGAAATTAACAGCGTGATCATCGCCACCCGCCATGACAGCCATGCGACGTTGGCCGATGAGGCATTGGCGGCGGGCAAACATGTCTGGCTGGAAAAACCCATTGCAATCACCCACGAGGATCTGGAACGCCTGCGCCCACATGCGACCAACCAAAAATCGGTTTTCATGATTGGCCATAACCGGCGTTACGCAGCGATGAGCCAGAAATTGCGCAAATTGCTGCCGCGCGACGCAAAGCAGTTCCACTATCGGGTCCGGTTCAAACCATTATCGGTCGATCATTGGTTGAACCGCCCCGATCAAGGCGGGCGCACCATTGGCGAGATCAGCCATTTTATTGATCTTATGATCTATCTGTCCGGTGCGAAAATCAGTGACATCGCCTGCGACTGGCGGGACCGGAAAAGGGGCGATAGCATCTGGCGCGTACTTTTTTCGGACGGGTCGGTGGGCGAGGTCAGCTATTTGCATACAACGCGTAATGAGCCCAAGGAAATCCTTGAAATCGCGGCCCCGGATTTTGGGGCAACACTGCATGACTGGCACAGACTTGAGGTCAATGGAAAGGTCGTGATGCGAAACTGGCGGGCACGTGACAAGGGGCAGAAAAACGCAATAAATGCCTTTGTCACAGCCGTTGAAAAGGGCGTACCCGGCCCGGACACACCATCACTGAATGATGAGATCAACCTGATGGAGCGCATCTTGAACGCCGCAAACACCTAAGGGCCTTACTGTGGGCCGGCATACAGGACCAACAGCGGCAAGGTCAGCATGCTGATGATGGTTGTGATCAGGATCGTTGTCGAAGACCGATCGACACAGACGTTATAATTCCCCGCCACAACCGCAACATTGGCCCCGGCCGGAAGGGCCGCAACCAGTGTCACGATGGTCAGCCACAGCGGCGGCAGATCGAAAACAAAATGTGCTACCGAAAACACCAGAACTGGCTGCACAAACATTTTCGCAACGGTGCACAGCAAACTTGCACTTAAATTCCCGCGTACCGACTGACCATAAAGTCCGGCCCCGACCAGCAACAGCGCAATCGTCGGTCCGGCTGTTCGGAACCGTTCCAGCGTGCCGTTGATCATTTCGGGGATCGGAAGATCAATCAGGGAGGCAAGAACCCCCATCACAATCGCAATAATAATCGGGTTTCGCATCACACGCACGACACTGCGCACAACCTTGGGCAGCCAATGCCCATCACCACCGCGTGCCCCTTCGACAATCAGGATCGTCAGGCCAAGAAGGGTCAGCGGATGGATCGACAAAACGATCAAAAGCGGCACCAACCCTTCTTCGCCGTACACCGCCTGAACCAGCGGGATTCCCAGAAGAACAATGTTGGAAAACACCCCGCCCATCGCCGTCACGGCCGCTTCGTCCGTTTTTGCCTTAAGCCAGACACGTGCGGCCATAAACACCAGCGCAAAGTTCAAAAGCACACCGGAATAGTAGCTTCCCCACAGGCGCAAATCGAAATGCGCACTGATGTCTGATTGCGACAGGGTCTGAAACAGCATGGCCGGGATGAAGACATTCATCGCAATTTTGGCAAGGAACGGAATGCCTTCGCGCGAGATAATCTTGACGTGAGTCAAAAGAAACCCACCAAGGATCGTCAGAAACACAGGTCCGACTTTTCCGACGATCAGATCAAGCATAGTTCCCCCGGCATTATCACTGCACTGCTTATGATGAACGGGCCCCACCCCGCAAAAAGAAAGGACGGTGCCAATGACACCGTCCTGAAATAGTACAAAGCATTTCGGATACTTACCAGCCCCACGACACAAAAGCCGGACAAGGCAGCCATGCGTATTAGCCGTTCTGGTCTGTTTGCACCCGACCGACCGCATTTTTCCACCCGGCCAGCAAGTCTTCGCGGCGGCGCGACTCAATGGCCGGGGTGTAACGGGCATCCATCTGCCAGTTTTGCGCAATATGATCAAGATCGCGGTAAATGCCGGCCTGCAACCCGGCCAGATATGCCGCCCCAAGGGCGGTTGTTTCGGTGACTTTGGGGCGTTCAACATCAATGCCCAGAACGTCTGAAAGCATCTGACACATCCAGTCATTGTTGACCATGCCGCCATCCACCCGCACCGCCTTTGGTGAAACACCGTCAGCCGCCATGGCTTCGAAAAGATCAAACGTCTGGTAACAGACACTTTCAAGCGCGGCACGGACAAATTCACGCGGCCCGGTATCGCGGGTCAGCCCGAAAATGGCCCCACGTGCATCCGGATCCCAGTATGGCGCGCCAAGTCCGGTAAAGGCCGGCACCAGATATACGCCGTGATTGCTATCAAGTGATTTGGCCAAGCCTTCGGTCTCAGCCGCCGATTTGATAATGCCCAAACCATCGCGCAACCATTGCACCGCCGCCCCGGCGACGAAAATGGCGCCTTCGATGGCATAACTGGTTTTTCCGTTCAAACGATAGCCCACCGTGGTCAACAGGCGATGCTGAGATGTAATCGCCTCATCGCCGGTGTTGAGGATCACGAAACAGCCGGTGCCATAGGTGCTTTTGATATCGCCCGGTTCAAAACAACATTGTCCGAATGCGGCGGCCTGCTGATCGCCCGCCATGCCAAGAACCGGGATTTCACGGCCAAACAGATCGGCATCCACCATGCCAAAATCGGCAGCACAATCACGCACATCAGGCAGCATATTGCGCGGTACGCGGAAGATGTCACACAAATGATCATCCCAATCGTTTTCGCGAATATTAAAAAGATTGGTCCTTGCGGCATTGGTGGCGTCGGTCGCATGGGATTTCCCGCCAGTCAACCGCCACAGCAGGAAACTATCCACCGTACCAAAGGCCAGATCGCCCTGTTCGGCACGGGCGCGTGCACCCGATACATGATCGAGAATCCACGCAACCTTGGTGGCGGAAAAATACGGATCAATCAAAAGGCCTGAACGGGCATTGACCTCGTCTTCAAGTTTTGGATAGGATTTTTTCAAATCATGGCACAGGGACGCGGTGCGTCGGTCCTGCCAGACAATCGCGTTATAAACCGGTTTGCCGGTTTTACGATCCCAGACCACGGTGGTTTCGCGCTGATTGGTGATGCCGATTGCGGCGACCTGTTGAATATCTACCCGCGCAAGCGCTTCCTTACAGACGGCGACCACCGTATCCCACAAATCTTCCGGGTCATGTTCGACCCAGCCATTATTGGGAAAATGTTGTGGGAATTCCTGCTGTGCGACAGAAACGGAATGGCCGCTTTCATCAAAGACAATCGCCCGCGAGCTGGTCGTTCCCTGATCAATGGCCAGAATATAACGCGTGTCGGTCATGTTTGTTTTCCTCCCGAGCCGGCAGTTTTCCTGCCGTATTCTCCTTGCATGGAATCATGCATTTCGGCCCGCCTAACAAACGTGACCGATGATTTTGTGCCCCTATTTAGGAAAAGTTTCGCACAAAAAACAATTCGTTTTCGAAAATTTTTTCACTTTTCCTCGCCAATGCCCTGTTTTCACCTCTCTTTCACCGCCTCTCCACCCCAGCAGAAAGTGCCGCATAATCCCGGCACAGAGATTGCAACAAATATTCGAAGTATGAATTTAAACCGGCATCTTTTTCCCATGGAGGGCTCTTATGGGATTGTATGACACGTTGATGAATGTCACCAACACCGCCTATAGCGCCAAAAACGCTGTTGAGCAGGCACGGACGATTGCATCAAACAGCCAGCCGCTTCCTGAGAAGAACAAGGAAGAAAATGCCGAGCTGGCCTATATCCGCGAACACGGTTTCACCACCTACGTCAAAGAAATCGAAGACCGCAAGATCGAAGAAATGCGCGCCAAGATGCTGCTAAGCATGGGACTGGATGAAGATGCGCTGGCCGAAATGGACGGTACCCAACGCCAGGCCATCGAAAAAGCCATATCCGATGCGATCGAGCAGAAGCTTAATGGCAATGCAGTTGCCAATGCGGAAATGAACACGCCGGAGAGCGAAAGCGAGCGGCGCGACAAGATGCAAGCACAGATCGCCTTTAACCCGCGCATGTTTGATGTCTTTACCGAACTGCAGTCGCAACTGCCCGCCGGATCATCGCAATCGATCCTTGGCGATGACAACAAGAACGCCAAAAACACCAAAGACGATCAGCTTATCTAAGGTCAGGACATATCATCCGGCCTTACCTGTCGATGAAAAAGGGGCGCTGCAACCAGCAGCGCCCCTTTTCGTGTAAGCGAGATTGATCTGGCGTTCTACCAAAGATCACACGTTATTCGTCTACGCCGCCCATGCAGACGTATTTGACTTCGAGGTAATCCTCGATCCCGTATTTCGATCCTTCGCGGCCAACGCCAGACTGTTTGAAGCCGCCAAACGGGGCGACTTCGGTCGCCATGACGCCGACATTCACCCCGACCAGACCACTTTCAAGGCCCTCGGCCAGCTTCCAGATCCGCGAGATATCGCGTGAATAGAAGTAGGATGCGAGGCCGAACTCGGAATCATTGGCCATCTCAAGCACTTCATCGTCTGTGTGGAAGCGGATCAAGGGGGCCATCGGACCAAAGGTTTCCTCGCGGAAGACCGTCATCTCGCGGTTGGCATCGGCAATCACGGTCGGCTGGAAGAACGATCCGCCTTTTTCATGACGCTTGCCACCGGTCAGGATGCGCCCGCCTTTGGAGACCGCATCGGCAATCTGGCTTTCAACCTTCTGGATGGCCTTTTCGTTGATCAGCGGACCAATCACGGTGCCGTCTTCGAAGCCATCGCCAACCTGCATTTTCGCAACCTTGGCAGCGTATTTTTCCGCGAACTCGTCATAAACCGCGTCATGCACAAACAGACGGTTGGCACAGACGCAAGTCTGACCGGCGTTGCGGTATTTCGAGGCAATTGCGCCGTCAACGGCGGCATCAATATCGGCATCTTCACAGACGATAAACGGCGCATTCCCGCCAAGCTCAAGACTGATTTTCTTAACCGTATCGGCACATTGACGCATCAGCAAACGGCCCACCGCGGTCGAGCCGGTAAAGGTCAGCTTGCGGACTTTGGCGTTCTCGGTCATTTCAGCACCGATTTCGACCGCATCACCCGTCACAATCGACAGCAACCCTTTGGGCAATCCGGCCCGTTCGGCCAGAACCGCCATGGCAAGGGCGGAATAAGGCGTTTCCATCGCCGGTTTAACCACCATCGCACAACCCACAGCCAGTGCCGGGGCAGCTTTGCGCGTGATCATCGCAGTCGGGAAGTTCCATGGCGTGATAGCAGCACAAACACCCACCGGTTCTTTAAGAACCAGAACCCGGCGTCCTTCGGCAAAGGTCGGAATGACATCGCCGTAAACGCGTTTGCCTTCTTCGGCAAACCACTGCAGGAACGATGAACCATAGGCGATCTCGCCCTTGGCTTCGGCAAATGGCTTGCCTTGTTCTGCCGTCATCAAGGTCGCCAGATCGTCCTGATTTTCCATCATCAGGTCGTACCATTTCATTAGAATGGCACCACGTTCCTTGGCTGTGCGCTTTTTCCAAAGCTTCTGAGCCTTTTCGGCAACGTCAATCGCGTGCGCGACGGCGTCACGGCCAAGAACCGGAACCGTTCCAATCACATCCCCGTTTGCCGGGTTGGTGACCTGTTCTGTTTTCCCATCTGGGGCGTCGACCCATTCCCCGCCGACGTAGGCCTGCTGGGTGAAGAGTGACGGGTCTTTAAGCGAAACCATTTTAGTGCCTCCGGTATTCTTCATTGGGAGTGACAAAATGCGATAGCCATCATCTAGTCTGCTCCGGTCAAGATGCCACATCTTCGCGAGATATTTATGGCTTGGCAATCGCAAACAGGGACAAACCCACGCTTTGCAACAAGATTGCACCCCATACGCCTGAGAGAGTTGGTTTTGGCAGAATGTGCGGCAAACACGGCCAAGGCGACCTGTTCCCGTCATGCACATATATCGCCACCGCATATCCCTGCCGGGTATTTAACACCGGCGCTGTTTTTTCATTTTCAACCGATTCTGATCGCGAAATAGGGTATTCGGGAGCGACCTCCTCCCCCTTTCCCAAACCATAGATATGCATCTGAATTCAAAATATCCTTCAATTACAATTTGTTACAGGTCGCAAAATTCAGTTCATTATCGAAAATTTCAGATCGCCATAATTTTCGCTTGCAATTATTTTGGGTGCTCCGTAACGTCTATGACAACAAAGAACGACAGTTGAGAACATCTGTCACAAATAAGAGCACCAGGGAGGAAGCGGTTGCTCAGTTCAGAAACATACGACGTCGCCATCATTGGTGGCGGCATCAATGGCACAGGCATCGCACGGGACGCTACGGGGCGTGGGCTTAAGGTCTTTTTGTGTGAAAAGAACGACCTTGCCAGCGCCACGTCATCGGCCAGTACAAAGCTGATCCATGGTGGCCTGCGCTATCTTGAGCATTATGAGTTCCGTCTGGTCCGCGAAGCGTTGATCGAACGTGAAGTTCTGCTGCGTGCAGCCCCGCACATTATTTGGCCGCTGCGTTTTGTTCTGCCCCATGTCAAGGGCCTGCGCCCGGCATGGATGATCCGCCTTGGTCTGTTTTTGTATGACCATCTTGGCGGACGCGAAAAACTTCCGGGCTCCGAAGGCATTAAACTTAAAAATCACCCGGCGGGTAAACCGCTGGTCGAGGGCATGAATAAGGCATTTGTTTACTCCGATTGCTGGGTACAGGACGCGCGTCTTGTAGTGCTAAACGCGATGTCGGCCCGCGATCTGGGTGCGGAAATCGAAACCCGTACGGAATGTGTTTCGGCCAAACGTGACGGTGATCTTTGGAAGGTGATCATCCGCAATGAGGATGGCGAACGGACCATCCATGCACGGTCTGTCGTCAATGCGGCGGGCCCATGGTGTGCCGAGCTTCTTGAAAACCGGGTTGAGGCCAAAAAGAAACAGGGCATTCGCATGGTTCAGGGCAGTCACATTGTCGTGCCCAAACTGTTTGACCATGACTATTGCTATATCTTCCAGAACCCGGACGGCCGGATTGTGTTTGCTATCCCCTATGAACAGGACTTCACTCTGATCGGCACGACAGATCGTGATTACAAAGGTGACCCGGCCAAGGTCGCCATCAGCGCCGACGAAACCGACTATCTGTGTCAGCTGACCAACACCTATTTCGAAAAGAAAATCACACCTGACGATGTTGTCTGGGCCTATTCCGGTGTTCGTCCGCTGTATGGCGATGGCAGCGAAGATGCATCACAGGTCACACGCGATTATGTTCTTGAAATCGACAAGGGTGATCGTGACGATAATGCTGCGCCGCTTCTAAACATCTATGGCGGCAAAATCACCACCTATCGCAGGCTGGCAGAATCGGCGATGAGCAAGATTTGCCCGCTTTTGGGTCACGATGACATCCGCTGGACAGCCGACAAACCCTTGCCGGGCGGTGACATGCCGAACGCGGATTTCGATGATTATTTTACCGCGATGCACAAGAAGTTTTCGTGGATTCCCAAACCACACATCTACCGTTACGTGCAAAATTACGGCACACTTACCAAGCAGATCATTGGGGATGCATCTGATCTGGAAGGGCTTGGTAAGCATTTCGGCGATGACGTATATGAATGCGAATTGCGTTATCTGGTTGATTACGAATGGGCACGAACGGTCGAGGATGTCTTGTGGCGTCGATCAAAACTGGGCCTGCATCTTTCAGACCAAACACGTAATGCCATCACCCAATGGTTTGACACCGAACTGAAATCAAAAAACACCGTGAAAGCGGGCGAAGGAAACAGTGGAATATGACCCTTACGCTTGAAAACATCACCAAGACCGTGGGCGGGGAGACTCACATCGACGACGTGTCGATGACGCTGGAACCGGGTTCATTCAACGTCCTTTTAGGACGAACCCTGGCCGGTAAAACGTCCCTTATGCGGATGATGGCCGGGCTTGAGCCCCCAACCAGTGGCCGCATACTCGTCAACAATGCCGATGTGACCGGCATGGCAGTGCAGAAACGCAATGTCGCCATGGTCTATCAGCAGTTCATCAATTATCCGTCGATGAATGTGTATGACAACATTGCATCCCCTTTGAAATTACAAGGTGTGGATAAGGCTGAAATTGAAAAGCGTGTGCGCGAAACTGCCGAGTTGATGCACATCGAACATCTGCTGGATCGCCTGCCACAGGAACTGTCGGGTGGACAGCAGCAACGCACCGCGATGGCACGCGCCATGGTCAAGGATTGCACGCTGCTTCTGCTTGATGAGCCGCTGGTGAACCTTGATTACAAATTGCGCGAAGAATTACGCGAAGAAATTCCCAATCTTTTGGCCAAGCGCGATACCATTGTTGTCTATGCCACGACCGAACCAATGGAAGCCCTTCTTCTGGGCGGCAAATGTGCCGTCATGCACGAAGGCCGCGTCACCCAGTTCGGGCCGACCACAGAGGTTTATCATAACCCGGCTTATGTCGAGACCGGCCTGATCTTTTCTGATCCGCCGATCAATCTGCTTAAGGCAGAGGTCCGCGACGGTGCGCTGTATCTTGCCAGCGGCCATCAGGTTTCACTGTCGGGTCACTTGGCCGATCTTGGCAACGGCAACTACACCGTTGGTGTGCGCGCCAATCATTTGTCGGTCGAACAGGAAAACGCACAGTGCATTGCCATGCAGGGTCAGGTTGAACTGGCCGAAATCACCGGTTCGGAAACCTTTGTTCATGTTCACTTCAACGATGTTTCGTGGGTGATACAGGAAGAAGGTGTTCACAACCCGCGGCTTGGCGAAGCCACCACATTCTATCTCGATCCGAACCGTCTGTTTGCCTATGACGCCGATGATCGCCTTGTGGCAGCCCCGCCCAGTGAAATTCAAAACGGCAAGGCCGCCTGAGGTTGGAGAATTAAAATGGCACGTATCGATCTTAAAAGCCTTGCGCATTCATACTTCCCCGATCCGAAATCGGACGCGGATTATGCGCTGCGTCGCATGGAACATGTTTGGGAAGATGGTGGTGCTTATGCCCTTCTCGGCCCGTCGGGCTGTGGCAAGACCACGTTGCTCAACATCATTTCCGGCCTTCTGACCCCGTCGGAAGGACAGGTTCTGTTTGATGGAAAGGATGTCACCAAACTGGCCCCGGAAGAACGTAACATCGCACAGGTTTTCCAGTTCCCGGTGATTTACGACACCATGACCGTTTACGAGAACCTTGCCTTTCCGCTGCGCAATCGCGGTGTTGATCCCAAACGGGTTGACGAACGGGTGCGTGAAATTGCCGGGATGCTCGATCTAACCGGTAAGCTTAAGCAAAAAGCACGCGGTCTGGGTGCGGATGAAAAGCAAACCATTTCACTGGGCCGTGGTCTGGTGCGTGATGATGTGTCGGCCATCCTGTTTGATGAACCGCTGACCGTGATCGACCCGCATCTGAAATGGGTTCTGCGCCGCAAGCTCAAGGAAATTCACAATAAGCTGCGCCCGACCATGGTTTATGTCACCCATGATCAGGTCGAAGCCCTGACCTTTGCCGACAAGGTTGTTGTCATGTATGGCGGCAAGGTTGTTCAGCTGGGCACGCCCCAGGAACTGTTTGAAAATCCGGCCCATACCTTTGTCGGCTATTTCATCGGAAGTCCCGGCATGAATATCATGGATTGTAATATCGATGATGGGGCGGCCTGGATTGATGGGCAACGCATCGCGCTTACCGACCGTCATCTTGATGCCGTTTCCAAACAAACCGGCAAGATTGAACTGGGCATCCGGCCAGAGTTCCTGGAACTTGAAACCGGCGACGGGGTCAGCAGCGACAACGGCGTTGCGGTCAATATCACCAAGGTCGAAGACCTCGGCCAGTACAAGATCGCAACCACCCGGTTCGGAACATCCGACATCAAGGTCAAGCTTGGCGAAGACGCCCAAATCATCGGTCAGTCCGGCGTGCTGCGTTTTGCACCTGAATGGACCAAGCTTTACGCCGACAGTCAGTTGGTCGCGTGAGGGGAATGGGGAAATGAACAAAATTACCAACAACAAGGCCTGGTTCCTCGTTCTGCCGGTCTTCTTTATCGTCGCCATCAGCGCGATCATTCCGCTGATGACCGTTGTGAACTATTCGGTTCAGGATATTTTTGATCCGCAAACACGGTTCTTTGTCGGCACCGAATGGTTTGAACAGGTTCTGGGTGATCGCCGCCTGCATGACGCGCTGATCCGTCAGATCGTCTACACCATGAGCGTGCTGCTTATTGAAGTTCCACTGGGCATTGCCGTTGCACTGACGTTGCCGCGCAAGGGCTGGGGTGTTTCGGCATCGATGGTTCTTCTGGCCTTGCCGCTTCTTATTCCATGGAACGTGGTTGGCACCATCTGGCAGATTTTCGGTCGTGCCGACATTGGTCTTGGCGGCTATGTCATCAACATGCTGGGCATTGACTATAACTATTCCCAAAATCCGATGGATGCATGGGTTACGGTTCTGGTGATGGATGTATGGCACTGGACCAGTTTGATTGTGCTGCTGTGCTATGCCGGTTTGCGGTCAATCCCGGACGCCTACTATCAGGCCGCCAAGATTGATGGCGCGTCGAACTGGGCGATTTTCCGGTTCATCCAACTGCCGAAAATGCAGTCGGTTCTGGTGATCGGTGTGCTGCTGCGCTTTATGGACAGCTTCATGATCTATACCGAACCGTTCGTTCTGACGGGCGGCGGGCCGGGTACGGCCACCACATTCCTCAGCCAGTTCCTGGTGACGATTGCAGTGGGTCAGTTTGATCTTGGTCCGGCGGCGGCATTCTCGTTGATCTATTTCCTGATCATTCTGCTGGTTTGCTGGGTTTTCTATACCGTCGTGATGAACGCCGGAAAGCGGGAGGAACAATAAAATGCGGTTCCAGAAACGTCATATCGCACTCATTCTTTACATACTGTTCCTGTTGCTGCCGATCTATTGGCTGTTCAACATGTCGATCAAGACCAATTCGGAAATTCTCGGTGCAATGACCTTGTTCCCGGACAATCCGACACTGGCCAACTATGCAACGATCCTGACCGATCCGGCGTGGTATTCGGGCTATATCAACTCGATGATCTATGTTGCGATCAACGTGGTCATATCCTTGGCGGTCGCCCTGCCCGCAGCTTATGCTTTCTCGCGGTTTAACTTTGTCGGCGACAAGCATCTGTTCTTCTGGCTTTTGACCAACCGTATGGCACCGCCTGCTGTGTTTCTGTTGCCGTTTTTCCAGCTGTATTCAAGTGTCGGTCTGTTTGACACCCATATTGCGGTCGCCCTTGCGCACTGTCTGTTTAACGTGCCGCTTGCGGTGTGGATTTTGGAAGGTTTCATGTCGGGTATTCCCAAGGAAATCGACGAAACCGCCTATATCGATGGCTATTCGTTCCCGCGCTTCTTTGGCACGATCTTCATTCCGCTGATCCGTTCGGGCATCGGGGTGACGGCGTTCTTCTGCTTCATGTTCAGCTGGGTGGAATTACTGTTGGCCCGCACACTGACATCGGTCGATGCAAAACCGATTGTGGCTACCATGACCCGTACCGTTTCGGCATCGGGGCTTGATTGGGGTGTTTTGGCCGCTGCGGGTGTTCTAACCATCGTGCCCGGGGCCTTGGTGATCTGGTTTGTTCGAAACTACATCGCCAAAGGTTTCGCGATGGGCCGCGTGTAATCGGAAATCAGGAGGAATAATAATATGTCTTGGATGGCCTGGACCCCGATTACGGCAGTGTTTTTCAGCTGCATTATCCTGATGCTGATCGGGATGGGAATTTGGCAGACAGTTTCACCAACCGTACCACGTCGCGGCTTCCTGCCGCTGACCACCACGCGCGGTGATCGCCTGTTTATCAGCCTTCTTGGCGCGGCCTATATCCATTTGGGCTGGCTGGCATTTACCGATGCCGCCCTGTGGATTGCGTCAATCATAGCACTTTTCTGGCTCTTCATTGTGATGCGCTGGGGATAAGAAACCGGACCGGCACGGCGTCCTACACCCGTGCCGGTCCCAATCCATTCATTACGGTGGGTACCCGTCTTCCCCCACTGTTGATGACCGGTTCGACCGGACGAGAAAAAGGAAGACGACCAGGGAGAAACGACATGATCGTTAAGTTTAAGGGATCCTCTGCCGTAATCAAAGGCAGTGCAGTTGCCGTCGCCCTTGGCCTTGCCGTGCTGGCAAACCCAGCATCAGCAGACCAATATACCGACGCAGCGAAGAACTGGATCGACAGCGAATTTCAGCCGTCGAGCCTGAGTAAAGATGCCCAGATGGCCGAACTTGAATGGTTCATCAAAGCCGCAGAACCGTTCCGCGGCATGGACATCAACGTGGTGTCGGAAACCATCACCACGCACGAATATGAGTCCAAGGTTCTGGCAAAGGCGTTCTCGGAAATCACCGGGATCAACATTACCCATGACCTGATTGGCGAAGGCGATGTCATCGAAAAACTGCAAACTCAGATGCAGTCGAACCGCAACATCTATGACGCCTATATCAATGACTCGGACCTCATCGGCACCCATTCGCGTTATGACGCGGTTGTGCCGCTGACTGACTTTATGGCCGGCGAAGGCGCTGATGTGACCTCTCCGACGCTTGATCTGGACGACTTCATCGGTCTGTCCTTTACCACGGGCCCGGATGGCAAGCTTTATCAGCTTCCTGACCAGCAGTTCGCGAACCTTTACTGGTTCCGGTATGACTGGTTCCAGCGCGATGACCTGCAAAAGCAGTTCAAAGACAAATATGGCTATGATCTTGGTGTTCCGGTCAACTGGTCGGCTTACGAAGACATCGCCGAATTCTTCACCAATGACGTGAAGGAAATCGACGGTCAGAAAGTCTATGGCCACATGGATTATGGTAAAAAAGACCCGTCACTGGGTTGGCGCTTTACCGATGCGTGGCTGTCGATGGCTGGTGCTGGCGACAAGGGCATCCCGAACGGCCTTCCGGTCGACGAATGGGGTATCCGTGTTGAAGGCTGTGCGCCTGCTGGCTCAAGTGTCACCCGTGGTGGTGCCGCAAACGGCCCGGCAGCGGTTTATGCTTTGACCAAATACATTGATTGGCTCAAAGCCTATGCGCCGCCAGAAGCCGCTGGCATGACCTTTGGTGAAGCTGGTCCGGTTCCGGCCCAAGGCCAGATTGCTCAGCAGATCTTCTGGTACACTGCCTTTACCGCCGATATGGCCAAAAAAGGTACGCCAGTTGTGAATGACGATGGCACGCCGAAATGGCGTATGGCCCCGTCCCCGCATGGCCCGTACTGGGAAGAAGGCATGAAGCTTGGTTATCAGGATGTGGGTTCCTGGACGCTGATGAAGTCCACCCCGCTTGAGCGCCGTAAAGCAGCATGGCTCTATGCACAGTTCACGACGTCGAAATCGGTATCATTGAAAAAGACCCTTACGGGCCTGACACCGATCCGTCAGTCTGACCTGGATTCCCAGGCCATGACCGACATCGCACCGAACTGGGGTGGTCTGGTTGAGTTCTATCGCTCACCTGCCCGTGTTCAGTGGTCCCCGACCGGTACCAACGTTCCCGATTATCCAAAACTGGCTCAGCTCTGGTGGCAGAACGTTGCCGAAGCTGTTACCGGGGAACGGACCCCGCAGGAAGCAATGGATAACCTTGCAACTGCGATGGACCGTGTGATGGAACGTCTCGAACGTGCAGGCATCGGTGGCGAATGTGCGCCGAAGCTTAACGAAGAGCGCGATGCACAATACTGGTTCGACCAGCCGGGTGCGCCGAAACCGTTGCTCGACAACGAAAAACCGCAGGGTGAGACCGTTAAATATGACGATCTGATCGCGGAATGGAGTGCTGCCCAGTAATTCGGGCTTCACTACTGGGGGTGTCGGGGGTGATTTTTCATCCCCGACCGTCCCTTCCCAAAACCACCATTTGCACCACCAACGCTTTCAAAGACACTTTTTTCATTAAGTCATAAGACCTGAAAATAAAAACCCGAGACGTCCGACAACGGATGCGAAATGTCCCAAACGGGAATGTCTGCCTCAACAATAAGAACTGCGGCAAGACAGGGAGGAAACAGTGAATAGCGCCATTCAAAAACGTCGCGCGGGCCTTGGCATTCAAGGTCGGCTAATGGCTTCTTTTGCCCTAATTCTGGTATTGGCCGGGGTTTCATCGGTCGTATCATGGGTGTCGTTTGGTAACAGTCGCGACCTTGTCGCCGACATTACCACCGATAGTCTGCCGTCAATCATTCGCCAGATGGAACTGGCAATGGATGGGGTTGGCCTTGCAGCGCAGGCCCCCGTTCTTGCCGCGTCCCGCAATGCCGACGAGTTGGCCGTAACACAGGCGCGCCTTGATACATTGATTGCTGATGCCCGGCTGCGTCTGACCGAAATTGCTGCGGCCAATCCCGAACCGGCGATGATAGACGTTTCCGCTCCACGTGACGAAAACGCCGAGGATCCAGCATCGGAAGATGACACACCCTCAGAGCCCGAACTGGTTGATGCGATCCCGACCCTGACCGCACAGCTTGATGACATTGTTGCCCGCCGTGAAACCCTGCATGATCTGACCACCCAGCGCCTTAAGATTGAAAAAAAGCGCGGTGATCTGACGCTTGATATGGTTTTTGCCTATGCCGACCTGTCGGAATTCCTCAATCCGCTGGTTGAGGTGGTTGATATCGATGTGTCACGCGGGATTTCCCGGGTTTCGAATGGCAATCTTGATGCCGCCGCAACACTTGAAGAAACCATCGCCTTTTCACAGTTGATTGCCGAAATACGCGCCAATGTAAACCTTGCCTTTGGCATGTTGACCGCTGCTATTGCCGTACCCGAGGGGGAGGCGATGGATGAAGTCCGCAACCAATGGAGCTGGGCGGAATTGCGCATTTCCGATGCGCTTGAAGAATTGCCCGACACTGATGATGGCAACCAAATCCGCGACCTTGCCAAGGCCCTTTTGGCGTATGGCACGGGCGGCAAGAGTGTGTTTGATCTGCGTGAAACCGAATGGGACAATCAGTATCAGACCGAACAAACCCTTGAAGCAACACTTGCCAGTGCCGAAGCCCTGTCGCATTCCATCACCTTGATGGTCGATGGCAAACGGGTCGAGGTCGATGCCAATGCCACCGATGCGCTGTCGCAGGTAGTGCGCGATCAAAAAGTGATTGCGTTTATCGGTGTCGCTGTTCTGGTGATTTCACTTTTGATCCTGATTTTCTATGTCCGGGGCAACCTGATCAAACGTCTTTTGCGGGTGATTGATGGCATGCGCCGTGTGGCCAACGGCGATCTTTCGACCGAGGTCAAAGATCAGGGACGCGATGAAATCGGGCGCATGGCCGAAATCCTTGGTCAGTTTCGCGAAACCAGCCTTGCCGCCCAGCAGGCTGAAGAAAAAGTTGCCCGCGAACGCGAACACGCCGAAACCGAACGCAGGCGCGCCATGCTCGATCTCGCAGATGCGTTTGAGGCCTCCATCATGCAGGTCGCCCAAGGTGTCGCCCGCGAAGCGGAAAACATTCAGGCAACCTCAAATCAGGTGCGGGACCGTGCACAAGCCGCATCCTCGAATGCGACCGGTGTTGCTGGCGCGTCTGAGGAAATCTCGATCAATATGGCGTCGGTATCTGATGCCACGCATTCACTGTCTGAACGGGTACAGGATACCGGCCATCGGGCACAGAAATCTGTTACTGCTGCGACCAGTGCCGTCGATGCCGCGCAGCGCACCAATGCCACGATGCATGAACTCGAAACCGGTGCGCAGGAAATCGGCGAGATCCTTAACCTTATTCAGGACATCGCCGCGCAGACCAACCTTCTGGCACTTAATGCCACCATCGAAGCCGCCCGCGCGGGCGAAGCCGGAAAAGGCTTTGCCGTGGTTGCGCAAGAAGTCAAAAACCTTGCCAATCAGACCGGGTCTGCAACAGATCGTATTGCCGAACGGATCAATGAAATTCAGTCAACCACCGGCATCGCGGTCAAGGCGATTGCCGGTATTCGCGACAGCATCACCGGTATTCATGAAACCGTCGGCGAAATGTCCGATGCGGTCAGCGAGCAACAGGAATTCGTCGCCGAAATCGCCAGCAATGTCGAACAATCCGCCACCGCGGCGGGTGAAATGAACAGCACCATCGCACAGGTCAGCACGGCGGCAGATGATAACCTGCATGCCGTGGATGGCCTGCGCGATGCGACAGATCGCCTGCGTACGCAATCTGATGATCTGGGCAATCGTGTTCGTGATTTCCTTACCACCATTCGTTCAGATCAACCAGCAGACCACGCTTCTGACCAAAACCACGACATGCGCCCAACCAGATCCTCCCTGCCATGAGCGAACTTGCCGGGGCAAATACGGTGACTGGACCCCAATTGCCTTATCCGCCCCGGCGCTTTTTCGCCCGTAGTACAGCAAAAATGTTAGACAGAATTCCATGAAAACCTTGATCGCCCATTTTTCAAAGTCCGCCGTGTGCAAGACTGTCCAGTACAAACCTGCAACGTTGGCTTTGCGGCCCACGGCCCTTATGCTGGCCGCATCGCTGACATTGGCCGCATTCGCCAGTCAAGCCCATGCATCTTCTGTACTTGATGACGGCATTTCGGCCTACCGCCATGGTGAATTTGAAAAATCGGCACAGGTTTTTACCTCGCTTGCCGATCAGGGCAACGCCACCGCGCAGTACCTTTTGTCGTGTCAAATGATCAATGGTGTCGGCGTTAAGGCCAATGAAGACGCCGGATGGACCATGATGAAGGCGTCGGCGGGTAACAAGAACCCTGATGCCAGCATTGTCATGGCCCGAAAACTTGAGGCGACTGGCGCCCCTGCCGATCTGATCCGCACCCTGTATCAACAGGCCGCCGATCAGGGCCAGACACAAGCCATGCTGTGGCTTGCCCTTGATGCGCTTGATCAGGGTAAAACCGACCCGGCAAAAGAATATCTGACCACCGCATGGGAGGCTGGTGATCCGCGCGCGGCCACCCTTCTTGCCAACCGCTTTGCCGCCAGCGATACCGCGCGCTATCAATATCTGCGCCAAGCGGCCGAACGCGGTGAAATGCGCGCCGCAGCCTATCTTGCCGAAGAAGCCAAGTCCCTTGGCGACCCGGCCGAAGCCGTTGGCTGGTGCGCGATTGCCACCGGCCTTCCCGGTCACACCGAAGATGTCGACTGGAAAACCATTGGCGATGCGGTCGAAAAGAATTGTGGCAAGTTTGACAAGGACCTTGAACCGACGGAGCGCGCAGCCAACCGTGAACGGGTTGATCAGTTTCTGGCCCGGTTCTTTGACAGTTATAAGCCCTGGACGCCGTGGCGGGCCTGTGCGGTCGACTAACCAAATCAAAAAGGCCCCGATCAAACAAGATCGGGGCCTTTCATTTACCAGAAACGCGACTAGCTTGGTGCGTCGGCTTTGACCGCCTCGATAAGAAGCGTACTGCCTTCGATGCCGCAGACACGGACTTTCTGCCCTTTGGCAAGGTCTTCGTCTGATTTCAGGACCCAGCTTGAACCATAGACACTTTGGCGCACACGGCCATTGGTGGTTTTTTCGGTCAGGACCGTTGTTTTACCAACCAGCGAAGAACTGGCACTGCTGACATCTTGCTCGTTCGCACCGGAAATCCCGGGCCGAAAGAACCGACGTCCGATCACGAACGACAGCACACTAAACACGCCAAACGCGATCAGTTGTATTTCCAGCGAAATGTCGGGAACCAACAAAACAACAAATCCCACGGCCGCCGCCGCGACGGACAACCACAAGAAAATGATCCCCGGCAACACCATTTCAAGTACGAGCATCAGGCAGGCCAAAATCCACCAATGCCAAAACTCGATACTCAGATCAGCAAACAAATCCATTACAGCGATCCCAAGGTCACGTTAGCTTTTATCCGTCTGCGAAATCGTTTTGATCAACTCGGCAACACCGCCAATCGATCCAACGACACCTGACGCATCAAGCGGCATAAACACCAGTTTACTATTGGGGCTTGATGCAATTTGGCCCAGTGATTCAACATATTTCTGAGCAACAAAGTAATTGATCGCCTGAACATCCCCTTCGCGGATGGCTTTGGACACCGTTTCGGTTGCTTTGGCTTCTGCCTCGGCCGTACGTTCACGGGCCCGTGCATCCAACTCGGCAGCGGCCATGCGGCCTTCGGCGGCCAGAATGGCAGCCGATTTTTCACCTTCGGCGCGCTTGATGTTGGCTTCACGTTCACCGTCCGCTTCAAGGATAAGCGCACGTTTTTCACGTTCTGCCTTCATCTGACGGTTCATGGCATCGGTCAGATCTTCGGGCGGATTGACGTCCTTGATCTCAACCCGGGTGATTTTAACACCCCAATCGCTTGTCGCTTCGTCAAGAACTGCCAAAAGCAACAGGCTGATCTTTTCGCGGTTTGACAGCATCTCGTCGAGTTCCATCGAGCCGAGCACACTGCGCAAATTGGTCATTGCCAAATTCTGAACCGCATAATCAAGCCGTTCGACTTTATAGGCCGCATCTTTGGTGGTGGTCACCCGGATGAAGACGACACCATCAACCGCAACGGACGCATTATCCTTGGAAATGACTTCCTGACTGGGAATGTCGAGCACCCGTTCCATCAGACTCATGCGCTGTCCGAGCCGATCAATAATCGGGACCAGAACGTGCATCCCGGGATCCAGTGTGCGCAAATAGCGCCCCAGTCTTTCGACGGTAACTTCGTAGCCCTGTGGCACGATCTTGACACTCATGAAAGTCAGAACGACTGCCAGCACAACAAAGGCGAGCGAGAATATTGCAAACGTCGATTGCATCTTTAGCCCTTAGAATGTCGAATCTGATAACGAAGATTCGGAGTTTAGGTGGCCAGATCGGCGCAAAACATAGCCAAACGAGAACCACCAGAAATGAATAAGTCCAATCATACCTGCAACCTGCATTTGGTGTGCAATAATATTGTTCGAACTTTGATTTTCTAGGACCAATCGACATTTACTTGCGGGGATTCCCAAAGCGGACCAATTTTGATTCACTCCCACCGTTTTAACGGTCAGTGGAGAAGATGATGAAACGCTACGAACTGAGCTCCGAACAATGGAGCAGAATTGAAGCCATTGTTCCCGGTAAGCAGGGAGACCGGGGACGCAGCGGGAAGAACAACCTTCAGTTCGTAAATGGCGTGCTTTGGGTTTTGCGTAGTGGTGCACACTGGCGTGACTTGCCGGAGCGGTATGGCAAATGGAAAACAGTCCATAGGCGTTTCACGCGCTGGGCCAAGGCCGGGGTGTGGGAAGAGGTTTTCAATGCTCTCATCGAGGCGCCGGATAACGAATATCTCATGATCGACTCAACGATTGTTCGGGCCCATCAGCAGGCTGCGACGGGAAAAGGGGGGCACAAAATGAGGCTTTGGGGCGTTCCAGAGGAGGACTAAGCAGCAAAATCCACATGTGTGTCGATGCTCTGGGACATCCTTTGCGTTTGCTCCTGACCGGTGGGCAGCGCAATGATTGCACAAAGGGCCTTGAACTGATTGATGGTTTTCGTCCATCGCATGTGCTGGCAGATAAAGGGTATGACAGTCAGGAAATACTTGACGCCATCGCCGCCATGGAGGCTGTTGCGGTTATTCCACCAAGATCCAATCGAAAGCAGCAGCGCGACTACGACAAGGAAATCTATAAACGCAGAAACGTTGTCGAGCGGACCTTCAACAAGCTCAAGCACTGGCGAAGACTGGCCACACGTTATGATCGTAAGGCCTGCTATTATCTGTCTTTCGTATATCTCGCCGCTGCTATCCTATGGATGTAAATGTCGATTCAACCTAGAACATCACCCAAATGCCGTCCGGGGGAAGGGTTAGCCCCCCTTGCCGCCGACAAAGCCAGACAGCATTTTATGAAGTGCGTTTAAATCCTCTGGCGAATTGACATTGGTAAAGGGTTCAATCGCCCCGTCTGAAACAGGAAACGTCACCTTTACCGCATCCATCATCCGCAAGGCCGCCCCAACGCGCCGGTTATCCTCGGCAAGCTGCCTTGCAATAACCGGCGCACTGCCGCGATGCCAGATGCTTGAAAGATAATGATCCCGATCCGCGTAGCTGGCAAAGGCGGCTTTGACGTCTGCATTTCGGGCACCGCTCAACAACTGCGCAACCATGTCGTCTGGCACAATCGGGCAATCGACCGGAAAACTCACAAGCCAGTCAATCTCGCCCGGCAAGGCATCCAGCCCCCCCAGAACGCCGCCCAATGGTCCCTGCCCGGCTTTGGGCTGATCCCCGATCACGGGGACGTCATATTCGGCAAATATTGCGGCATCTTCGTTTGACGAAATCATCACATGATCGCATTGGGCACGCGCCGCTTTGATCACGCGCGCCAGCAATGTCATGCCGCCCACTTCGCGAAACGGTTTGTTGCCGCCCATGCGCCGCCCCGCGCCGCCCGCAAGGATCAGGGCGGCGGTCTTTGGTATGGCACAGGTATCAGATGATCTCATCATGTCGCCCAGAATGCTCAGAGTAATGACAAAGTGGCATAGCGCCATTGCCAATCGGGCAATTGCCCATCGGTGATTTGTCGCCTATAAATCCTGTTAGCACAATGGTGACCTTGCGCGCGCAAGGCCCCCGGAAAAACCGGACGACCGGTTTTCGGTATCAGAGCAACGGGGACGGCCCCTTTTTTAAAGGAGGCCGCCGATGGCCTGGATTGCATTGATCATTGCCGGTGTTTTGGAAGTTTGCTGGGCATCTGGCCTGAAATATTCCGAAGGTTTCACCAAACCCGTCCCGACCATTTTTACCCTTGTCACCATGGTGGGGAGTTTCTGGCTGCTCGCACTTGCCATGCGGACCATTCCGCTGGGCACGGCTTATGCCATCTGGACCGGAATTGGCGCGGTTGGGGCGGTGATTTTCGGCATCGTCATGCTGGGCGAAGCGGCAAATATTGGCCGTTTGATCGCAATCTGCATGATCCTTGGCGGGATTGTGATGCTGAAACTGTTTAGCCCGAGCTAACAGCCCCAAACGCAGCGCAGAATGCAAAACGGGGCAGCCGATGACTGCCCCGTTTGTCGTTCGATATCTGAACGAACCTTAGACGCCCGCTGGAATGCCTTTGCGTTCCACTTTGCGCGGTGAGGTCAGCTCTTTCCACTTTGAAAGCGCCTTATTGACTGCCGGGTAAGCATCACGACGGACAAACTCGCCATCCCCGCATTTGGCAACAACAACGCCTTCCTCGGCGGCGATGCGGCCACGGCTGATGGTGTAGCGCGGAAGACCGGTGACTTCGATGCCTTCAAACACATTGTAATCAATTGCCGATTGCTGGTGTTTCGCCGTAATGGTTTTTGACACCTTCGGATCCCAAACCACAAGGTCCGCATCCGCCCCGACAAGGATCGCACCCTTACGCGGATAGACATTCAAAATCTTGGCAATGTTGGTCGATGTGACGGCCACGAATTCATTCATGGTCAAACGACCGGTATTCACACCGCGCGACCAAAGAAGCGGCATGCGGTCTTCAAGACCACCCGTCCCGTTCGGGATTTTGGTGAAATCACCGACGCCCATGCGTTTCTGTTCCGTCGTGAACGCGCAGTGGTCGGTTGCCACCACCTGAAGGCTGCCCGATGCCAGACCGTTCCAAAGACCATCCTGATGTTCCTTGCTGCGGAATGGCGGGGACATAACCCGGCGTGCGGCGTGATCCCAATCGGTGTTCTTATATTCGCTGTCATCCAAAACAAGATGCTGGATCAGCGGTTCGCCAAACACACGTTTGCCGTTCTGGCGCGCGCGGCGGATGGCTTCGTGGGCCGGTTCGCACGACACATGCACGATATACAGCGGCACATTGGCCATATCGGCGATCATGATCGCACGGTTACATGCTTCGCCCTCAACATCCACGGGGCGGGAATAGGCGTGCGCCTCGGGCCCGTTATTGCCTTCGGCCAGCAATTTTTGCTGCAAGGTCGCGACCACGTCGCCGTTTTCGGCATGGACCAGCGGCATTGCCCCCAGTTCAGAACAGCGCGAGAAGGATGCAAACATTTCATCATCATCAACCATAAGCGCACCCTTATAAGCCATGAAGTGCTTAAAGGTGTTGATGCCCTTTTCCTCGACGACGATTTTCATTTCGTCAAAGACCTGCTCGCTCCACCAGGTCACCGCCATATGGAAGGAATAATCACAGACCGCCTTAGACGATTTATTGTCCCATGCCTGAAGCGCTTCAAGCAGAGACTGGTTCGGGGCAGGCAAACAGAAATCGACCACCATGGTCGTGCCACCGGCAACAGCCGCCTTGGTACCACTTTCAAAATCGTCTTCGGAATAGGTGCCCATAAAGGGCATTTCCATGTGGGTGTGCGGATCAATCCCGCCGGGCATCACATAGCAACCGTCGGCGTCAATCACCTTGTCACCGGTCAGATTGTCCCCGATCGCGGCAATCTTGCCGTCTTCGACCAGAATATCGGATGTGTATGTCAGATCGGCGGTAACAATGGTTCCGCCACGAATAACCATGGACATGGGTGGCTCCTTGTCTGTCTCTTGCGGAAAGGTGCGGGCAGCCGCGGCATTCCGCCTGTTTCCCCAACAGTGTCAGGGCATCACTATAAAAATCTTCGGGAGGTAAACCCGTCCGGCGAACATCTGCCCGCCGGACGGTTTAAAGTCGCGGTTTAAAGTCGCGGTTCAAGAACCGATTACATTGCCGATTTATCAGTTACGGCATGAGTCCAGGCACCTTCTGGTTCCATCGTGATCACCGGATCGGAACCACCCGACAGCAGGCTATCGACGGTCCGCTGATAGGCGGCCTCGTCCAGAGCAGCACTATCGCCAAGCAGCTTGGCAACTTCGGTCATCATACGGACCTGATGTTTTTCGGTCTGGGCACCGGTCATATCGTTATCAAGAACGATCATGGCAGCGTCTTGCGGGTTTTCTTTCGCCCACATCCAGCCTTTCATGCTGGCATCGACGAAGCGCGCCATTTTATCGACAAATGCCGGATCCTTGAGGTTGTCCTCAAGCACATAAAGACCGTCTTCAAGGGTCGCAACACCCTGATCTTCGTATTTGAAGACCTTCAGGTCATCGGCTGAAATACCGGCATCAATTACCTGCCAGTATTCGTTATAGGTCATCGTCGAAATGCAATCGGCCTGCTTCTGGATCAGCGGATCAACGTTAAAGCCCTGTTTAAGGACGGTAACACCTTTGTCGCTGCCATCGGTCGGAATGCCAAGTTTCGACATCCAGCTCAGGAACGGATATTCATTGCCAAAGAACCAGACGCCAAGGGTCCGGCCCGGGAAATCGTCCGGGCTTTCAACCCCGGTTTCTTTCAAGCAGGTCAGCATCATGCCCGATTTGGCAAATGGCTGTGCGATATTGACCAGCGGAACGCCTTTTTCACGTGACGCCAATGCCGATGGCATCCAGTCAACAATCACATCCGCACCACCGCCAGCAATTACCTGCGGCGGGGCCACATCCGGACCGCCCGGATTGATGGTAACGTTCAGATCGGCGTCTTCGTAGAAGCCTTTATCAAGTGCCACGTAATAGCCGGCAAACTGAGCCTGCGTAACCCATTTAAGCTGCAGGGTTACGTCATCTGCTGCCATCGCCGAAAGCGATGTCAAACCGAAACTCAACCCTAGTGCAGTCGCCAATAATTTCTTCATTCGTCGATGTCTCCTCAAGGTTATCGTCAAGTCCTCCCGGTGGGTCGTCTTTGATTGTGCCTTTAACGGCGACGTACCCTAAAAGACGGATGCCATGACGTTGCTTTTCTCTCAACATACGCAACGGCCCCGTAGAAGGCGGTCCCCGCAAGGGACGCCAGTGCGATTTCCGCCCAGACCATGTCGATATTCATACGGCCCACCTCGGTCGAGATGCGAAAGCCCATACCAACAATCGGGGTGCCGAAAAATTCGGCGACGATTGCACCAATCAGCGCAAGCGTGGAATTGATTTTAAGTGCGTTGAAAACAAACGGCATGGCCGCAGGCAACCGCAGACGGAAAAGCGTCGACCAATAGCCCGACGCATAGGTCGCCATCAGGTCCTTTTCCAGCTTACCCGCCGCATTCAACCCGGTCACCGTATTCACCAGCATCGGGAAAAACGTCATGATCACAATGACCGCGGCCTTTGATTGCCAGTCAAAGCCAAACCACATCACCATGATCGGCGCGACCCCAATGATCGGCAAGGCCGAAACCATATTGCCCAGCGGCAAAAGCCCGCGTTTAAGAAACGGCACACGGTCCACTGCAATCGCGACAAGAAATGCCGACCCGCAGCCCATGACATAGCCACTGAGTGCTGCCTTGACAAAGGTCTGGTAGAAATCGGCCATCATGGTGTCGGTCGAAGAAACGAAACGTACCCCGATCATGCTGGGCGGCGGTAGCAAGACCTGCGGCACACCGAAGCCCGACACAACAACTTCCCAGACAAACAGCAACCAAACGCCAAAGGCGACGGGTACCAGAATATTGGCCGATTGCTGTTTGACGGTGTCAAGGCTGTGATAATTGGCAATCACATCAATCGCGCGCCAGACAAAGGCCCAAAGCGAAATGATAAACAGCCAGAACCCGGTGCTGGCATAGCCAGCAACGCCGTAGTCATACAGCGCATCAATCGCCTGCCAGGCGCCAAACACCGCCACCGCCAGAAGGATCGCGGCATGCAGTATGGTACGTACCCCAATCCAGGTAAACGCCGCCCCGGCAATCACACACAGCGCCATCGCACTGGCAAGACCGGGAATATCACCGACAAAGGCAACCTGTTTGCCGGTATCACCATCAATGCCCGCCAGCGGGAAAATCAGGGCCAACAGGGCGGAAACGGCACCAACAAGGCAGAATTTATCAAGCTTTACCTGTGTCATGCGCTTACCCCCATCCGGACGAGAACACGCCGTTCACACCAGCCAACAATCACCACCATCATCGCGGCCAAAAAGGCTGCGGTGAAAAGGGCTGACCAGATTTGAATGGTTTGGCCATAGTACGATCCAGCAAGCAGTCGTGCGCCAAGGCCCGCCTGAGCACCGGTTGGCAATTCGCCAATAATCGCGCCCACCAGACTGATCGCAATCGCGACCTTCAGGCTGGCAAACAGGTACGGCATGGCGGATGGCAACCGCAGTTGCCAGAATGTCTGCCATTTTGAGGCGTTATAGGTCCGCATCAGATCAAGCTGGATCACCTGTGGGGATCGAAGGCCTTTAACCATGCTGATCGTGACCGGGAAAAAACAAAGGTAGGTCGAAATAATCGCCTTTGGCACCAGCCCCTTGATCCCGATCGCGCCCAGCACAACGATGACCATCGGTGCAATCGCAAGGATCGGAATGGTTTGCGATGAAATCACCCACGGCATCAGGCTTTTTTCCAGCGTCATGACATGGACAATGCCCACCGCCAAAACAATGCCCAGCAACGTCCCAATGCCAAAGCCCAGAAGGGTCGAGGAAAGTGTGACCCAACTATGATAGACCAAGGACCGCTTTGACGTGATCTTGATCGCAAAGATGGATTTATACATCTCCTCGACGACTTGATGGGGGGCAGGCAGGATTGGACGTTCCTGTGCCAGCGTATCTTCAATCAGCTGACTGGTCGTCCATGTTTGATCCGCCCGGTCATATCGGTCGATCTGGGTCGGCGCATTCATGAAAACCGCACCGACGTACCAAAGAACCAACAGGGCCAGCAGAACAACACAGACCGGCCCGCTGTGCCCCGACATCATCCGGGTCCAAAGCGACGGTCCTCCAACTGATCCCGACAGGGTTGCGGTGTTACTCGTCATGGCCATGCCCCGCGCGCAGTCCTTCGCGTACCCGATGGGCAATCTCAAGGAATTCCGGCGTTTCACGTATGTCGAGTGTTCGGTCCTTGGGGAATTTGGTTTCGATCACGTCAATGATCCGCCCCGGACGCGGTGACATCACGACAATCTTGCTTGAAAGATAGACCGCCTCGGGGATGGAGTGGGTGACAAAGGCCACCGTCTTGTTGGTCCGCGCCCACAGCTTCAAAAGCTGTTCGTTCAAATGATCGCGGACAATTTCATCCAGCGCGCCGAATGGTTCATCCATCAAAAGCAAATCGGCATCAAATGAAAGCGCACGCGCAATGGACGCGCGCTGCTGCATGCCGCCTGAAAGCTGCCATGGGAATTTCTTTTCAAACCCGTTGAGTTCGACAAGCTTGAGCGCGTCATGGGCGCGTTTGATGCGTTCTTCCTTGGACAGGTCCATGATCTCAAGCGGCAAGGTCACATTGCGTTCAATGGAGCGCCACGGCAACAATGCGGGCGCCTGAAATACATAGCCATATGCGCGCGCTTCTCGGGCCGCCTCGGGCGAGACGCCATTGATCGAAATTTCGCCGCCGGTGGCTTTTTCCAGATCGGCAATCACGCGCAAAAGCGTTGTTTTGCCACAGCCCGACGGACCAATGAACGATACGAAATCGCCTTCTTCAATCGTAAGATCAACTTCTGACAGCGCGTAGACCGGGCCATCAGCCGTTTGAAAAGTCAGCGATAAATCTTTGATATCAACAACGGCTTTTTTCGATGCGGGCATCGCGGCAACGTTATCAACAACTTGTTTTAGCGTCATGGGGTGTCCCCTGATCGTATGTCTCTCTCGGAACCAAAAGAGTTTCTTTTGGCACACTCGATGGAAGCCTCCCTCAGGGACGTTGCCCTGAACTTTGCCGGAATTTCGGGGTCATTGCCCCATATGTCGGTCAAAGCAAAACGGCGAGCGGGTTTCCCCGTTCGCCGGTATTTAATGTCAATTTCCGTCTGTCAGTCGAGTATAGGTCGAAGGACGACGGTCGCGGAAGAACTGCCAGTTATTGCGAATTTCACGCACCATCGACATGTCCATGTCATGGACCAGAAGTTCGTCATTATCACGCGATGCCTGTGCTTCGATTTCGCCGCGCGGATTGACGAAATAGCTTTGGCCATAAAACTCGCCAATATCCCAGGGCTGTTCGCGGCCAACCCGGTTGATCGCCCCGATAAAGCAGCCATTGGCAACGGCAGATGCAGGCTGTTCGAGTTTCCAGATATATTCCGAAACCCCGGCAACGGTGGCCGATGGATTGACGATATATTCCGCCCCATTTAAGGCCAGCGCACGCCAGCCTTCGGGGAAGTGACGGTCATAGCAGATGTAAACGCCTAGCTTGCAATATTGGGTTTCAAACACCGGCCAGTTTGACGCACCGGGTTTAAAGAAGAATTTCTCCCAGAAACCGGCGACATGGGGGATATGGGTTTTGCGGTATTTACCAAGATAGGTGCCATCGGCGTCAATCACCGCAGCGGTATTGTAATAGACCCCGGTGATGTCTTCCTCATAGATCGGAACAACAATCACCATTTTGTATTTGGCCGCCAACTCGCACATCAGTTGCGTGGTTGGGCCATCGGGGATCTTTTCCGCCGCTGCATACCATTTCTTGTCCTGACTGGGACAGAAATAGGGCTGGGTGAAAACTTCCTGAAAACACAGGACCTGCACACCTTTTTTACCCGCCTCTTCGATGTAGGGCAGATGTGCCTCGATCATGGCCTTGCGGATTTCTTCGGGGGTCTGATCGGTTGAACCTTTCAGGCTCATTTGAATCAGGCCGCCTCTCAGCTTTGACATCCGAGATAACCTCCTTGATCTGATATTTTAATGTCCTTTTGCCGGCTTATGCCGATCTTCGGACGTATGTCCAACCGCGCCCCAAAGACCCCTTGTTTTTATGCGGGTCTAATTCCCAGTCGGGACGCGATCAGAAAAATCGCGAAACAGATGTTTCCTCATCATGCGCCGATCTGCTGTCGTTGTTGTAATCAGCAGACCGGGCTTTTGTCCCCTGCCCGATCCGGGCAAGGGACATAGATCAACGACCAATCAGTCGATTTCTTTAAGCACTTCGCGCAGCGTGCCAAACAGCTGATCAATGTGTGATTTTTCAATAATCAGCGGCGGCGACAGCGCAATGATATCCCCGGTGGTACGGATCAGGATGCCTTTTTCAAACGCCTTCAGGAACGCGTTAAAGGCCCGCTTGGTCGGGAATCCTTCGATCCCTTCAAGCTCAATCGCACCAATGAGGCCAAGGTTACGGACATCCTTGACCAACGGAAGGTCGATCAGGCTATGGACCGCATCTTCCCAATACTGGCCAAGTTCCTTGCCCTTTTCATACAGACCGTCTTCTTCATAGGTCTCAAGCGTTGCCATGGCGGCCGCACAGGCAACAGGATTGCCTGAATAGGTGTAGCCATGGAACAGCTCGATCATGTTTTCCGGGCCAGTCATGAAGGCATCATGAATATCATCGGTGGCAAACACTGCCCCCATCGGGATGGTGCCGTTGGTAAGGCCCTTGGCCGTTGTCACCAGATCAGGCTGAACCCCGAAATAATCCACCGCAAACGGCGCGCCAAGGCGACCGAAACCAGTGATGACTTCATCAAAGATCAACAAGATGCCGTGTTTGGTGCAAATTTCACGCAGGCGTTCAAGATATCCCTTTGGCGGGATCAAAACGCCGGTGGAGCCTGCAACCGGCTCGACAATCACGGCCGCAATGGTTGATGGGTCATGCAGCGCGCAAATGCGTTCCAGATCATCGGCCAAAAAGGCCCCATGTTCTGGCATGCCGCGCGTCACACCGTTTTCTTCTGGAAGGTATGTGTGGCGGATATGATCAACACCACCCAGCATCTGGCCAAAGGTTTTGCGGTTACCGGAAATACCGCCAACCGAGATGCCGCCAAAGTTCACACCATGATAGCCGCGTTCACGCCCGATCAGGCGGGTGCGCTGGCCGTCGCCGCGTGCACGGTGATAGGCAAGGGCGATTTTAAGGGCGGTCTCAACCGATTCAGAACCAGAGTTGGTATAGAACACATGATTAAGGTCCCCCGGCATGATCTGTGCCAAACGATTGGCAAGCTCAAACGCCTTGGGGTGGCCCATCTGGAAGGCTGGTGCATAATCCAGCTCGTCCATCTGCGCCTTGACCGCTTCGACAATTTTCGGACGTTTGTGACCAGCGTTGCAGCACCAAAGACCCGCCGTCCCGTCAAGGATCTGGCGGTTGTCATCGGTTGTGTAATACATGCCTTCGGCCGCGACCAGCATACGCGGAGTCTGCTTGAACTGGCGGTTGGCCGTAAACGGCATCCAGAATGCCGAAAGATCATTCGGCCGGCTGATTTTCGTGGTGGCTGTCATAAAAGGTCTCCCGTACCTTTTCGCATTGCTTCCCTGATATCGGTCGGGGGACTTTCCCCAATCGCCGATACCTGACTTCTTCATCCAAACGTATATTTTTCATCCAGCCCAAAGACCAACGCAGTGACCGAAATGTCGAACATTTTTAATTTGGGGTTGTCCGGCATGCGGACACGCAAAAATCGTTAGCATGAGACACGCCCATGCACTAGAGCTTTAACACCACCGGGGAATTGTTTCGAATTTTCGACCGTCAAATGCCATTTTAGGAACCCTGATTTTTGTTTACGGCGCCTTTTTTCTGTTTATCTTTCATCGGGAGTGTTCGATATTTCGGACAAAACCGACTCTAGAACCCTTTTTCGGGTTCCCAAAACATGACGCGCATAAAAAAGTTTCTTTTGCATATTTAAGGTAGAGGTTATTTTAACCTGACCAAACGGTCAAGATAAATGACGCAAATCAGAGAGCATGAATGACCCCACTTAAAACCGGCTCAAAAACAGACAGCAAGACAGCGGTAAAACCGGCGCAAAACGGGGCACACAAAGCCGCCATTCGCCAGGAAAACGAAGAGCAAATTCTTGCTGCCGCCGAGAAGGTTTTTGCCGATTACGGCTTCAAGGGGGCCACCACCGCATTGATTGCCGAAGTTGCCAACGTCCCCAAGGCAAATGTGCATTATTATTTCAGCACCAAAGAGGCGCTGTATCGCCGGATCATGGAAGATGTCTGTGATCACTGGCTTGAAGCCGCTGCGACCTTTGACAACAGTGCCGACCCGGCTGTCATCCTGCGGGGCTATATCGAAGCCAAGATGGATTTGTCGCGCGCACGGCCCTATGGGTCGCGGCTTTGGGCGCATGAAATCATTCGTGGGGCGAAATTCTCGTCTGACTATATTTCGACCACAGTGAAAAACTGGCTCGATAGCCGCGTTGTTGTCATTCGTGGCTGGATCACAGAGGGCAAGATGGATGCAATCGAGCCCTACTCGCTGATGTATATGATCTTTGCCACCACCCAGCATTACGCCGATTTTGGTCGTCAGATCGAAATATTCAACAATGATCAGCCGCTTTCCGACGCACAATTTGCCGAGGCAAAAGAAAATGTCGTCCGGATTATTCTAAAGGGTGTTGGACTGAACTGATCATTGCAGGCACCTCGACCAAATCATCCTCCTGCCCCACTTATGGATAGTTGCAGGGACCATGCGCGAGACAAATCTGTAATAGAAGACTCTCATGCCATGATCACCGAGGTCCGCGATGGCGTTTACACGCCCACCAACGAGTATCACCAGTTTTGTTCTTGCTGTTCTTTGTGCAGGTAGCCTGAGCATCCTGACGAGCATACGCGCAATTGCCGACGAAGCAGTTGCCCGCAAGGATCAAACGTCAAATTCTGTTGCCATAGGCGGGTGTGAAACCATGTCTGTTGGCGGTGCTGACGGCTGGGAACCAATCACCTATATCGACAGAGATGGTCGGCAAACAGGTCTGGCCATCGACATCCTGCATGAATATGCCGCGCAAAATGGCATCCATCTTGATCTCATGCTTGATATTCCCTGGTCACGATCACTTCAGATGCTCAGCAAGGGTGAGATTGACGTGATTGCAGGTGCCTATTTCACGCAGGAACGCGAACGGATTTATGCCTATAGCGTGCCGTTCGCCTTTGATGATGTCATGGTTTTTCAACATCGCCAGAACCGTTTTCCGATCACCAGCATTCATGATCTGATTGGCCATCGCGGGGCACGCCCGCAAGGCGGAAGCTATGGCGATTATATCGATCATTACGCCGTAAATAGCCTCGACATGATTTATTCCCCGACGGGAAATAGAATTTTCGATGTGCTTATGAATGGTCGCGCAGATTACGTCATGCTGGGGCGTTATGATGGCATGACCAATGTGTATAAAAACAACCTTGAAGGCGTGATTGAACCCGCAGAACCGCCCTTGGCCCGCAATGAGGTTTTTCTGATGTTTTCGCGCGAAAGCCCCTGCGCGCGGCATATTGCCGAAATTAATCTCATGATCGACAAACTTAAACAAAACGGCATACTTGAACAGTGGACAACCGGCCATCTTCGCGGTGCGATGGGTAAGTCTGCCTCTGACAGCTAGGGACAGCTGTTGGCAAATGAACACATATCGAGGTGAAACTAAAGGGCGGGCACAATGAAAATCCTGATGGGACCGGTACTTTCATTTCGCGGTTACGATGCGCAATCGAACCGCTGGAAACTAAGCGCGCTGGTGGTGACCGAAGACGGACCGCCCGGCGATTTGTTCTTTACCGGCAATGTTCATGTTCCCCCTGCGCCGGCGACACTGCTTTGGCAGCTTGGCAAACGTGCTGCCTATTGCTTTGCCTTTGAAGCCCCGCTTGCCGATACCCCGACCACACTGACCTATAGCCATGTGGCGGACACCTATTTTGATATTCATCTTCCGCCGCGTGGACATGCGCCGTTTATGGCCTATGCGTCCTGCAACGGGTTTTCATCGCAAAAAGTGATGAAGGGGGTCGAGGTTAAAAACAAGATGTGGCTTGAGATGGCCGGGCGCCATGATCAATCGCCCTATCATCTGATGCTTTTGGGCGGGGATCAGGTCTATGCCGATTCCGTTTGGGAAGTTGTACCCAGTATCAAGACATGGAACGCCTTACCCAATGCCAAGGCCAACAAGGCAAGCTTTACCAAACCGATGGAAAGCCAGCTCGAAAAATTCTATTTCGATCTTTACACCGAACGCTGGGCCCAGCCCGAAGTCGCGCAAATGATGGCGACCGTTCCGGCAATTTCGATGTGGGACGATCATGATATTTTCGATGGCTGGGGCTCCTATCCACCCGAACGTCAGAATTGCGATGTGTTTCAGGGCATCGGCAAAATCGCCACCCATGCCTTTGGCGTGTTTCAGCAACATCTTGCCGCTGATCCCGAAAATACAGCCCCCTACCTGGCACCCGATCACGGATTTTCGGTCGGCCATATTGTCGGCAGTACGGCGATCCTGTGTGTTGATATGCGGTCCGAACGCACCCAAAGACAGGTCTTATCGCCCGATCACTGGGACAAGATATATGACTGGCTTTCAAAACTTGAAAACATCGACCATCTGTTTGTGATGTCGAGCATCCCGGTTGTCTATCCCGACTTTAATGTACTTGAAACCTTGCTCGGTGCCGTGCCGGGGCAACAGGAACTTGAAGACGATCTCCAAGACCATTGGAGCAGCCGAAGCCATAAAGGCGAACGCAGCCGCATGGTTCATCGTCTGTTTAAAATTCAGGAAACCGGCATCCGGGTGACGATCCTGTCGGGCGATGTGCATGTCGCGGCCTTTGGCATGCTCGAAAACAACCGGACCGAATACATTGGTCAGACGCGGGTGATCAATCAGCTGATTTCATCGGCAATTGTCCATCCAGCACCGGGCAAGATGGTGCTATTTGCCCTGACCCATTTGCTTGATAACGAAAAGGAAATCGATCCGTCGATCATATCACGGATGGGCACATTCCCCGGCACAGATACCAAGTTTGTCGGTGCGCGCAATTTCCTCAGCCTTGAGCCCGATGCAAGCCGGGCCCGCCCGCGCTATTGGGCGCACTGGATTGCCGAAAACGAAGACGAACCCTTTACCAAGGTCATCCATCCGGTCGAAAACGAATTCCCCGTATGATGCCCATGGCCGAAATAGAAAACGGGCGGACCGGATAACCGGCCCACCCGCAAGGACGGCTGCATGGTCAGCCGTCCCGTTATTTTCGATGCGAAACTCAGTCGGATTTCGCCATCACCGTTTCATCGGCCTTGGCCAGAACTGCACTCAAAAGAACCTGCCCACCGGCGTCAGACCAGTGTTTATGGACTTCTTCGATTTCGTTATGGGATATGCCATCGACACACGGGATAAAGATCATCGCGGTTGGGCACACCTGGGCCAAGTAGCACGCATCGTGCCCCGCCCCCGATACGATTTCCCGCGCCGAGAAGCCACCAAGTTCGGCCCCCTTACGCACCGCATCAACACAGGACGCATCAAACGGGATCGGCGCGTAATAGAAAATATTGTCCAATTCGCTTTCAAGCCCGATGTCTTTGGCTATTTTTTCCACACCTTCGCGCAGAGCCTTGTCCATATCTGACAGTACCGTATCATCGGGGTGACGGAAATCGACCGTAAAGGAAACCTCGCCAGGAATGACGTTGCGCGAATTGGGGTGGATTTGCATCATCCCCACCGTCGCACAGGCCAAAGGCGACCGGTCCAGACCGATCTTATTGACCAGATCAACAACCCGTGCCGCCCCCAGCAACGCATCTTTGCGGGTTTTCATCGGGGTCGGTCCGGCGTGGGCCTCGACACCGGTGAATTTGATTTCGTACCAGCGCTGGCCTTGGGCATCGGTGACAATGCCAATGTCCTTGCCTTCGTCTTCAAGGATCGGGCCCTGTTCGATATGGGCTTCGAAATAGGCCCCCATCGGATGGGCATCAATGGTCGGCTCATCCGGCCCCAAATAGCCGATACGTTTGAGTTCCTCGCCCATGGTTTTGCCATCGACATCGGCCCGGCCATGCCCGTATTCAAGATCAAATACCTTGGCAAAGACGCCTGACGACACCATCGCCGGGGCAAAGCGCGACCCTTCTTCGTTGGTCCAGCTGACCACTTCAATCGGGGCCTCGGTTTCGTATTTGGCTTCATTGAGGGTCCGGATCACTTCAAGCCCCGAAAGCACGCCATACACACCATCATATTTCCCGCCCGTGGGCTGGCTATCAAGGTGGCTTCCGATGACAACCGGCGGCAGATCGGGGTTTTTGCCTTCGCGACGGGCAAAGATATTGCCCATCTGATCAACACGGATCGAGCAGCCTTCGGCTTCGCACCATTTGATGAACAAATCACGGCTTTCCCGGTCCAGATCGGTCAGTGCCAGACGGCACACGCCGTCCTTTGCTGTTTTGCCGATCTTGGCCATTTCCATCAGGCTGTCCCAAAGGCGATCACCATCAATCGACAGGTTACGTACACTGGGTTGAACGGTCATTATCTAGTCCTTCTTGCTTAGTCACGTGGCGCTGGTGGCCTGATGGATTATTCCGCCGCGGCCCGCATCGGGTTAAGCGGATGTTCGGGCCATGTCATTGGCGGTTTGTCGGTTTTGACCGGCTCCATGGTGATACAATCAGGGACCGGGCAAATGTGGTAACACAGGTTACAGCCGACACATTCCTCGTCGACCACCTCAAACACGCGCCCGCCCTCAGGCTTGTCGGTCATGGTAATCGCCTGATGGGATGTGTCTTCGCACGCGATATGACACCGGCCACATTCGATACAATTGTCGGTGTTGATCACCGCCTTGGTATCGTAGTTCATGTTAAGCTCGTTCCAGTCAGCAACCTGCGGGACGGCCGCACGGGTGAACTGTTCGACACTGGTATAGCCCTTCTCGTCCATCCACTGGCTCATGCCATCAATCAGGTCATCCACAACCCGGAAACCATAGATCATCGCAGCGGTACAGACCTGAACCGCGTTGGACCCAAGCGCCATGAATTCGACCGCATCTTTCCAGGTAGTGATGCCACCAATACCGGAAATCTCAAGGTTCTTGGTTTCCGGTGTGCGGGCAATTTCGGCAATCATATTCAGCGCAATCGGCTTAACCGCCGACCCGCAATAACCGCCATGCGTCCCTTTGCCATCGACAACCGGCTCGGGGATCATATTGTCGATATCGACCGAAATGATCGAGTTAACAGTGTTAATCAATGACACTGCATCCGCCCCTCCCTTATAGGCGGCCTCGGCCGACCACAGGATGTTGGTGATGTTTGGTGTCAGTTTGGTAAAGACCGGAATATCAACGCTGTCCTTGACCCAGCGGGTCACCTGTTCGACCATTTCAGGTACCTGCCCGATGGCCGAGCCCATGCCGCGCTCACACATGCCGTGCGGGCAGCCAAGGTTAAGCTCAATCCCGTGCACCCCGCTTTCGGCGATCTGCTGGGCAAGGTCCTTCCAGACACGTTCCTCAATCGGGGCCATCATTGATCCGATGATGACGTGATCAGGGTATTCTTTGCGGCATTCTCGGATTTCCTGAAGGTTCACCGCCAACGGGCGGTCGGAAATCAGTTCGATATTGTTAATGCCCAAAAGACGGCGGTTTTGATCATGATGCGCGCCATAGCGCGACGATACGTTGATCACCGGCGGATCAATGCCAAGGGTTTTCCAGACAACCCCGCCCCAGCCTGCTTCAAAGGCACGCACGACGTTGTATTTCTTATCCGTCGGCGGTGCGGACGCCAGCCAGAACGGGTTTAGTGAATCGATCCCGGCAATTTTACAGCTTAGATCAGCCATGTTCTCTCTCCCTGTGCTGGCGTCATGCGCTGGCGGTTTTCAAAAATGCATCGATGGCAATCGCGGCCTGTTTGCCGTCCTCGACCGATTGAACGGTCAGGTCTTCGCCACTTTTGATGCAATCCCCACCGGCAAAGACGCCGGGCGCGGTCGTTTGATAGGTGTCATCGACAATGATTTTACCACCGGTGATTTCCATCCCGGCAAGGTCATCGGGTTTGATTTTTTGCCCGATGGCTTTTAAAATCTGATCGGCGGGAACGTCGAACGTTTCACCCGTCCCCACCAGCTTGCCACTGGCATCAAGCTCGGTTTTTTCAAACGACATGCCCATCAGCTTGCCATTGGCCTTGATCGCGACGGGCTTTGCCCAATAGCGCACAACAACACCGTTGGTTTTCGCCAGATCCTGTTCAAACTCGGTCGCCGACATGTTTTCAGGCCCGCGACGATACACAAGGGTGACTTCGCCAGCGCCAAGGCGCTTGGCCTGAACCGCGGCATCAATGGCAGTATTGCCCCCGCCAATGACGATCACGTTATTGCCGACCGGCATATCGGATTTCGGTTCGGTCTGACGCAATTGCTCGATGAATTTAATCGCGTCATCCACGCCGGGGAATTCTTCGCCCTTAAGCCCAAGATTATTGGTCGCGCCAAGGCCAACACCAACAAACACCGCGTCATAGGAATCTTTGAGTGCCTGAAGGTTGATATCCCTGCCAAGCGCCTTGCCGTATTCAATGCGAACACCACCAATGCCGAGCAAGAATTCAACTTCACGCTGGGCAAAATCATCGGTCATCTTATAGGCAGCCAAACCATATTCATTAAGGCCGCCCGGCTTTGCCTTGGCTTCAAACACCGTCACATCGTGGCCCAGCATGGCGGCCCGGTGCGCGCACGATAGTCCGGCGGGACCAGCACCGATAATGGCAATCTGTTTGCCGGTTTCAGCCGCCCGTTTGAACGGATGAGGCAGATCGCGCGCCATTAAATGATCAACGGCAAAGCGTTGCAGGCTTCCGATTTCAACAGCGGTATCTTCGGCGACATTGCGCACGCAGGCTTCTTCACACAGAACCTCGGTCGGGCATGCACGGGCACAGGTGCCGCCCATGATGTTGGCCGACAAAATGGTTTTGGCCGCACCGTCGGGATTGGCTGTGCTGATTTTGCGGATGAAGCTTGGAATATCGATTGATGTCGGGCATGCGGTGACACATGGCGCGTCATAGCAATACAGGCAGCGATTGCTTTCTGCCATGGCCTGTAAGGTGGAATACGCCGGATGCAGATCGGAAAAACCGTCATCGGTGTGGCTGTCTGCAACACTGTGGTTCGCACCGGATTTGTGGGCTTGCTTGGCCTGCAAGATGGTCATGTGTTTTGTCTCCCTGCCTAAAAGGCGTCCTCTCCTGACGTCATCGAGAGACAAAACAAGAATGCAAATACGGATCGATCAACAGCCAAAATGATGACCCCAAAATCGGGATCAGGATGGATTTATGGCGTTACGCGGACGGGCGGGCCCGACCAACTGTTGATCTTCACGTACGGACATTCTTGGCGTATCCGTCCGGCATTCGCCGGACTGTTTCCCAGTATTTGATCTGCCGCGTCTTTATGTTTTCGGGTTTATCCCCGGTTGAGTACACGTGCAGATGCCTCTCTCTGACAGATACAGCATGTCCAATCCTGATCATTTGGTCAAGATTAAAAATGCGAATTCTTGTTTGACCCCGAAAGCACCTGAAATTTCCCCCAAAACCGGCGATCTACACCGTTCGATCCACACAACAAACAGCCTGCCCAAGTTGGGTCAGTCTGCTGATTTGGCGATATTTTTACTGGCGATCACGCGATCAATTACAGTAACGTCATATTGGTTATGCCCACTTTGGAACGCCTATAATGACACACCATGATGATGCAACGCACACCCCGCCCGACCGGCAACCGTCGGTCCGTGCCGTTGCCATGCCTGCCGACACCAACCCGTCAGGGGATATATTTGGCGGGTGGCTGATGTCGCAAATGGACCTTGCGGCCGGAACAACCGCCGCCCGGCGCGCCAAGGGGCGTACCGCGACCGTGTTTGTCGACAGTATGTCGTTCCTGCGCCCCGTCCATGTCGGGGATGAAGTATCGATTTTTACCGACATCACCCATGTGGGCCGCACGTCGCTTCGCATCAATGTCGAAGCCTGGCGTCAAACGCGATTTGAAGAAACGTCCCAGAAGGTCACCGAAGGGGTGTTTACCTTTGTCGCCCTTGACGAACATGGCGAGCCCCGCCCGCTTGATCCCAAGGCCGACGATCAGGCCTGATCAATCGGCGGGCTTTGCAAATAGGCCACCAGAAGTTCACCCACCGCGACAAAACTGTTTGTTCGTTGCCGCGACGGGCTCAGCCATCATCCGAACGAAGCCATCACGCCCGAGGATGCCGATGTCGCAGCAGCCGTATTGATCGATTTCCTGCAAATGGTTGGCCCGATGAAGGGTCTATAGGCCAAGTCATCGATCTAACGCATCCGGTTCTTCTCACTCTTTTTCGATAAACAGACAGTATTTTACGACGCGCCGAGTTCATTTCGGCGCGTTTTATTTTGTTTTGGCCCCGAAAAACCCAATCCCAAACACATACGAAATACCTTTAAATCAACTTTTTAGCGAAATTATTTCATTTTTATGTATCCTTTGTTTTGTGTCGCCTCAACTGGCGGTGGGGGAATGCATATCGGGGAAACCGTCGTCCTGCCGTCATTGACCATCGCGACAAGGTGCAAAAGAACCGTTTTTGCATTGCGTGCCGTGGGAGAATCTACCTGACAATTTCGTCTCTGATCAGGAGAAGCACATGACCGACCAGCCGATACTCGTAGGCTACGACGGAACTGATGCAGCACAGCGTGCCGCAGAATTTGCCGGTCAACGCGCAGCAGCCGTAGGCTGTGCCGTTCATCTGGTTTTTGTTCTTGAGTGGTCCCCATACAGTTTCCTTTCAACAAAGGAACTGGAAGAAAGACATCAACGCCGTACAGAAGAATTGTCGCGCGCCGAGGAAACGCTCAAGCCCGCGCTCGATGCTCTTGCTAAACTAAAAGTTCCGGTGACTTCGGAGGTCCGATACGGCCATTCCGGCGAGCTGATCTGTGCGATCGCAAAAGAAAAGAACGCATCGCAGATCATTCTTGGTCGTAAAGGTGGTTCCGCGCTGGGTGCGCGGTTACTGGGCAGTTTGCCGCTGACACTGGTGCAGGCATCGCCTGTTCCGGTCACGGTCGTTCCGTAAGGCAATCACACCAAAAAAGATAAACCGGAGAAACTTCATGTTTTGGAAAAAGACAGCCACGGCAAGCGCCGTTGCACTGATGTCTGGCCTTCTGCCACATGTCGCCGCCGCGCAGGAAGCCAGTTTCGACGAACAAATCAACCAAGCCATCGCCCCCATTTCAAATGTGATCGCCGGGACCATATTTTATTCGATCCCGGTTGCCGGCACCGCCTTTCCACTGATTGTCGGGTGGCTGGTGATTGCGGCCACCATTTTCACCCTGTATTTCGGGTTTGTGCAGTTCCGCAAATTCGGCCACGCCATATCACTGGTCAAGGGGGACTATTCCCACCCCGAAGACGCTGGTGAAGTATCGCACTTTCAGGCGCTTGCCACCGCCCTTTCGGGCACAGTTGGCCTTGGCAATATTGCCGGTGTGGCCGTCGCTGTTTCCATAGGCGGTCCGGGGGCGACATTCTGGATGATCCTTGCCGGGTTGCTGGGCATGGCATCCAAATTCACCGAATGTACGCTGGGCGTGAAATACCGTAACGAATACCCCGATGGCCGGGTCTCGGGGGGCCCGATGTATTACCTGTCCAAGGGGCTGGCCGAACAGGGCAGACCGGGACTTGGCAAGGTATTGGCCATTCTGTTTTCGGTATGTTGTATCGGCGGTGCGATTGGCGGCGGCAATATGTTCCAGGCCAATCAGGCGTTTCAGCAGGTTGTCAATGTCACCGGGGGCGAAAACAGCTTCCTGGCCGGATCGGGCTGGTTGTTTGGCCTTGTCATGGCAATCATTGTTGGCGTTGTCATTATTGGCGGCATTAAATCCATCGCCAAGGTCACGGAAAAAATCGTGCCCTTGATGGCGATCATTTATGTCACCGCCGGTCTGATCATTATCATCAGCAACATCAGCATGGTCGGCGATGCCTTCACGCAGATCTTCGTCGGGGCCTTTACCGGTGCCGGGGTTGCAGGTGGTTTTGTTGGCGCGCTTATTCAGGGCTTTAAACGTGCCGCATTCTCCAACGAAGCGGGCATTGGTTCTGCTGCCATTGCCCACGCAGCGGTGCGCACCAAAGAACCCATCACCGAGGGCTATGTCGCCCTGCTTGAACCGTTCATTGATACGGTGGTGATCTGCACCATGACCGCCCTTGTCATTACCATCAGTGGCGAGTTGAATTCCGGTCTGACCGGGGTTGAACTGACCTCGGCGGCATTTGCATCGGCCTTTACATGGTTCCCGTTGATCCTTGCACTGGCAGTTGTGCTGTTTGCCTTTTCGACCATGCTGTCATGGTCCTATTACGGGCTTAAAGGCTGGACCTATCTGGTCGGTGAAGGCAAAGGCAAGGAGATCGTTTTCAAGCTGTTCTTCTGTCTGTGTGTCATCGTCGGGGCGTCGATGAGCCTTGGTCCGGTAATTGATTTCTCGGACTCCATGATCTTTGCCATGGCCATTCCCAACATCATTGGCCTGTACTTCCTGATGTCGGTGGTACGTGGCGAGGTCACGCAATATTGGGACAAGATTGAACGCGGCGAAATCAAGAAGGTCAAATAGACACCTTCTTGGGATATGAACCAATGCGTAGCACCCCCGCACATTCTGCGGGGGTGCTTTGCGTTCTACTTTGGGCTTTATGCGCCACGCCGCAAACCGCCCTGCGTCGGCGTCATGGCTGCTGATCACGCGGGCTCCCTATGCAAATGCGGGAAAATATGCGATTTTAATCGGCAAGAATGGGGCTTCGTGATATGAAGCGCCCCACTTGATGAGAGACGCCTGATAAGAGATCAGGCACAGAGATTTCCCGCAGACGATCAATAGAAAAGACCCGCACGTGATGAGTAATCAATCGCACCGTTCCGAATTGCTGATGCCCGCAGGCTCGCTCGAAAAGCTGAAAGTCGCCGTGCTTTATGGCGCAGATGCTGTTTACATGGGCACGCCGGACCTGTCATTGCGGGTCAAAAGCCAGATGTCGCTTGAAGATGTGGTTGAAGGCATCGGATTTGCCCATGAACATGGCGTTCGCGTTTATCTGACGCTGAACCTGTTTTCGCACAACAAGGACATCGACAAGCTTCCGGAATATGTCGATACCGTGCGCAAGGTCAAACCAGACGGGTTGATCGTCGCCGATCCGGGCGTGTTTATGTTTGTCCGTGAACATGCGCCAGAACTTGATTTGCATGTATCGACACAGGCCAATGTCTGTTCGTGGCAATCGGTCAAATTCTGGCAAAGCATCGGGGCGAAGCTTGTCGTGCTCGGCCGTGAGGTTTCCTATGAGGAACTGACCGAAATCCGTGCCAAATGTCAGGACATCAAAATCGAGGCTTTTGTGCATGGCTCGATGTGCATGACCTATTCCGGGCGTTGCTTGCTGTCGAACTTTATGTCCGAACGTGGCGCCAATCAGGGGGCATGTGCCAATTCATGCCGCTGGAAATACAAAGTCCACATGAAGCTTAAGGACGGCACGGTCAAGGAACTCAACCTGACCGAAGAAAACCTTGAGATGTTTGATTTCTTCCTTGAAGAAGAAATGCGTCCGGGTGAGCTGATGGAAATTCAGGAAGACGAGCGCGGTTCGTACATCCTTAATTCCCGCGATCTTTGCATCATGCCGAAGCTTGAAGATTACCTGAAAATCGGGGTCGATAGCCTCAAGGTCGAGGGGCGTGGCAAAAGCGCTTATTACGCGGGCCTCGTTGCGCGTGCATACCGCATGGCAATTGATGACTGGTACGAAGACCCGGAAAACTGGTCGGCTGAAACCTATATGAAGGAACTGTCGACCATCCCGAACCGGGGCTATACGCTGGCCTTCCACGATGGCCGACTGACTAACTATGCGCATGGCTATGACACGTCGGGCAATGTATCCGACTGGGAATTTGCCGGGCAGATCGAAGCCGTCGAAGACGATGCCTTTATCATGTCGGTCAAGAACCGCATGCTGGCTGGTGACGTGATTGAAATCGTCCCACCGCGCGGGCGTAAAACCGTTTTCATCCGCATGTATGAATTCATTGATGCCAAAACCGGCAAGGTCGGCGAAGCCGTGCATGCCGGCAACAAGCCGCTGGTGCGCATTCCATTTGATTTGATGGAACTTGAAGACCGCGAATATCTGCGCACCGCCTTCCCGCCGATGACCATCATCCGCAAGGAAAAGGCGCTGACCGAGGACGAATGGCAGCGCATGAAACTTGATCAGGAAGGTCACAAGATCGAAATGGGCAAGGGCAATGAAGAACGCTATGACGCGAAACGCGAAGCGCTTCAGACCGCCCTTGATGACCGCCAGAAAGACCGTTCGTTCCGCACCCCGCGCGTTGGCACCAAAGGGTGCTGTGGCCGGGGTTGTAACGGTTGCCTGATCTTCTGGCACGATGACAGTTACGCCAAGGCACGCGAGGTTCTTGCCAAACGCAAACAGGGTGAAATGTTGGAGCGTGACGGCAAGACGATTGCCGCGGAATAAGCACAAGCTTTACCTTGCTCTTCAAATACAAACGGCAGCATTCAAATCGGATGCTGCCGTTTTCTTTTGCTTATTCGGTGGCCTTCAAGGCCCGTTCTTCCAGCTTGTCAATCCGGCGCAGCGCCAACCAGCCCACCGCGACAAAGACCAACAACAAGACCGGCCCCAGTAACATCAAATTATGTTCGAGAAGTTCTGACATACTCGCCCCCAAGCTATACCCAAGGGCGACGTAAATCCCGATCCAAAGCAGAAGGGATAGTGTGCTAAGCGGCACGAAACGGATCAGCGATATCGAACTCATGCCAACCGGCAACATCCCGATCATACGGATGGTGTTGGGATAACGACATAAAAGGATATAGGCGACGCCATAATGTTCAAACAGGCGCATGGTCTTGCCCATCCACCCGGCAAAAGACTTTGGCATTTTGGCAACGATCACCTCGCCATAGCGCCGCCCCAGCCCAAAGCGCAACATGTCCCCGGCAAAACCACCGGCAATCATCGCGGTCAATGACGGCACCAAAAGCAGGCTTTCCGAGGCAACCAGAATGCCGACGAACACAGGTAAGATGCTGCTTTTGCTGACGCAATAGGTGAAAATCAGGATATAGACCAGATCCTGATGATCCTGAATCCACAGATTAATCGTTTCTATCACGTCGACACTCGCCTGCTTGACAAAGGGGTTTCGCGTTCTAAAGCACAGCCATCCATTCGACCAGTGTGCCACATCACACTTGGGTCAAGACCACCGCCCAAGATCAACAAACCAGACAGACTGACGGGATCATTGGCCAAGCTTTACGCCAATTCAAACTTGATCGGCTGGGCCCCTTCCCACAGCGTCATCTTGCCCAGCTTTTCAAGGTCTTCGAGATTGCTGGTCACAGTGATAAAATGGTTCCCGGCAAGCTGGCCCATTTTCGATGCGAAATGCACCCCGCCGTACGCCAGCAGGATTTCGGTTTCGCTGATCCCGCCGGGATAGAGGATGATCTGACCCGGTGCCGGGTAACTGGTGTGGTTTTCATAGCCAACGCCAAACTGATAATCCCCCAACGGCATCCACACCCCCTCGCCAGACCAGCGCACATGCACCGCCTTGCTTTCAAACGGCATGCGCTCAACGAACGCCTTGCAGGTTTCAGGTGCCTTTTGGGTTTCGAGAACCCCGTCAAAGGTGAATGGGCCAGCGGTGATTTTGATCTTGGTCATCGGCAATCCTATGAAATGAAGGTCATCCAGCCCAGTGCAAGGGCCAGACTGATCAGTGTAATCGGCACGCCAAGGCGCGCATATTCGGCGAAGGAAATCACCGTTCCGGCTTTTTGCGCCTGTTCAACAGCAATGATATTGGCAACCGACCCCACGATCAGGAAATTTCCCGACAATGTGCTAAAAACGGCCAAGCCATGCAACATGCTTTGGCTCCAGTCCGGGCCAAGCGACAATAACATCATGACCAAGGGCACATTCCCGATGGTGTTTGATCCGGCAAGCGAAACCGCAGCCAGCACAGCCCAATGATCAATCTGCAAGGTAACAAGAATATCGCGAAACAGCTTGGCGATTTCTGCATCCTGCGACATCGCCCCGGTCACGATGAACAATCCACAAAACAGCGCGAGCAAATGCCAGTCCACCCGTCCCAAAACCTGATCGGTGGGTAAACGTCGGCTGAGCAGCAGGATAGCAACGACCAAAAGCGACCAAAGTGCGCGGTCTTCGACAAAGACAAAAATCGCAATCACCGCAAATGTCGCAACGACAGCTTTGGTCAGGATTTTCTTATCCAAAACGGGTTGGGGCGCATTGGCGTCTTTTCGCTTAGGTGCCATCCCCCCGCCATCGGTCAACTGGGCACGCATCATCGGGCTTCGCAGGATCAGGGCATATACCGTGACAAGCCCAATCGCCGCCGGGACACCACAAACCATCAGGAAACTGCCAAAATCCAGATTGCCAAATTCGGCAATCATCAGGTTTTGCGGATTACCAATCAGGGTTGCCGCCGATCCGGCATTAGCAGCACAGGCAACCGCAATCACAAAGGGTTTGGGATCAAGCCCGCGTGCGACAACGCCGGAAATCAAAACCGGTGTTACCGCCCACACCACCACATCATTGGTCATTACCGCTGATAAAATGCCGCAAACCGCAATAACACCGGCCAGCAATCCGCGCGGGCCGCCACCAAGATTGGTGATCCGATCCCCGATCCAGTCAAAGAATCCGCTGGCGGCATATTGCGAGGACAACACCATCAATGTCAGCAAAACAGCAAGGGTGGCAAAATCAATCGCCGCCAAGGCGCCTTCACCGCTGATTGCACCGCTTAGCAAAAGGACCACCGCCCCGAACACGGCAATGCCCGTGCGGTTAATCGCAAGCCCCGGCCAACGGCCAAGCGCCATGCCGATATAAACACCGATAAACACGACTGCGATCAGCCAGTTCATGCGAAATCCCCCGATGACCACGGCACAGCGCACAGGTCTTGAACATGGCTACAGCGTCATTTTCAACCGGTCAATTGACTTTGCATTCATGCACAAATTGCAATGCCCCATACCAAAATGCAGTAACTGGACTTCTTACGACCCGAGAAAATGGCCTTTTGAGCCATTTTTTGCGCTGCACCACAACTTCTTCGACGATCCTGCGATTGTTTCATGACAAATCGGGTGAAAATTTCACTTGCGTGGAAAAAGCAATGGGCGTAAATCGCGACTTGCCCAAAGTCGCACGTGCCTGTGGTGGTCTTACTTCAAGAACCCTGTAGGACTTACTTAAAGCAACGACGGTGTAGGGCTTTTTTGGTCTCAGGTGGTTGTCCAAATCCACCGACACTAAAGAGGCACACCATCATTGCCCACGTGCGGACGGGAAACTCCCATCCATAGCGAGGCAGACTTCGCAAGTTTCGGTAGGCACCGGAACCTTATTCAGCCTGCAGGTAGTCCGCGTCACGCGCCTCCACCGCGCCAAAACGCATCAGGTACCGCAAGCTGCCATAACGTGGAATGGGAGAACGCCCCAATGGCAACGCAGCGTATTATTGATTTTCTTGCCCAGAACCGACCAGAAGGCCCGTGCCTTGTTGTCGATCTTGACGTGGTTCAGCGCAACTACGAAACCTTTACCCGTGCCCTGCCCGATAGCCGCATTTTCTATGCGGTTAAGGCCAACCCGGCACCGGAAGTCCTCAGCCTGCTGGCTGATCTTGGCAGCAACTTTGACACTGCATCTGTCGCCGAAATTGAAATGGCGATGGCTGCGGGTGCGACGTCTGAACGCATTTCATTTGGTAATACGATTAAAAAAGAACGCGACATTGCACGCGCCTTTGAACTTGGTGTGCGTTTGTTCGCAGTTGATTGCGTCGAAGAAGTTGAAAAAATTGCCCGTGTCGCCCCGGCTGCACGCGTATTTTGCCGTATCCTGACCGACGGTGAAGGCGCAGAATGGCCGCTGTCGCGCAAATTTGGTTGCGCACCAAGCATGGCGCTTGAGGTTCTTGAGCATGCCCATCACATGGGGCTGGATGCGTACGGCGTATCGTTCCATGTCGGCTCACAGCAATGCAACCTTGATGCATGGGATACCGCCCTTTCAGAAGCCTCCGCGATCTTCCGCACTTTGGCTGATAAGGGCATTGTCCTTCGCATGGTCAATATGGGTGGGGGTTTCCCGACCCGTTATCTGCGCGATATTCCGAAAACCGAGGCCTATGGCACCGCCATTGTTGACGCGCTTCACACCCATTTTGGCAACCACATGCCAGAAACCATCATCGAACCGGGCCGTGGCATGGTCGGTGATGCGGGCGTGATCAAAGCCGAAGTGGTGCTGATTTCGCGCAAACATGTCGATGATCCGGTGCGCTGGGTGTATCTCGACATTGGTAAATTCGGCGGTTTGGCCGAAACCATGGACGAAGCCATCCGCTATCCGATCACGACCATCCATGATGGTGGCGATGTTGCCCCGTGCGTTTTGGCCGGTCCCACCTGTGATTCGGCCGACGTGCTCTATGAAAAGAAACCTTATGATCTTCCGATTGCCTTGACGATTGGCGATGAGGTTCTGATCGAGGCCACCGGGGCGTACACCACCACCTATGCGTCCGTGGCGTTCAACGGCTTTGCGCCGTTGGCCTCCTATATCATCTGACCCCTTTTTGGGAACGATAGGACAATGATCACGATTCATCGCGAAGGGCAGTTTGACCACGTCGAACGTGAAATCCTGCTCGAGCGCGTCATGGGACTGGCCCGGTTTACCAAATCGTCCGAAGTGCTGCGCCGTAACCGGCGCCCGGCAGACGGTCTGGCCTTTGTTGCCTTTGACGGCAACCACATGATCGGCACCGTCCGGTTGTGGAATGTTAATGCTGGCAACGGCGGTTCTGCGCTGTTGCTGGGGCCGCTTGCAGTTGAAAAAGTCTATAACGGGTCTGGTGTCGGTGCGGGCTTGATGTATGCCGCACTCAATGCCGCCCAGTCGTCTGGCCACCGGTCGGTTCTTTTGGTTGGCGACCCGGATTACTATGCCCGGTTTGGCTTTACTGCCGATCCGGCCAATGGACTTCTGATGCCCGGACATTTTGATCGCCACCGCTTCCTTGGCATCAATCTGGGCAATGGTGACACCCTTTCGGGTTCGCAGGGGCTGCTGACCGCAACTGGTGCCACAGCGCACTAAGCGTCTCACTAGTCCGACTAAACCGATGAACACCCCAAACAAAAAGCCCCGCAGCAATGCTGCGGGGCTTTTGCGTTCCGGCCAAGTGCGTTGACCTAGCTTGTGCAACTATTGTGTGACAACCAGCCGATAAACACCCCATCCTGTTCAAGCCGTTCATGACTGAAACAGTCCCCACCGGGATAGGCCCCGTTGGCCGGGGTAAACAGAACCTGATTTTCACCGGGCAGGATATTGGTGGTGGCCTCGACCAATTCGGTATGGGCCGTGCCAAACCCGTCAGACGGCACCAGACAGTCATATCGTCCGCCATTGCCATTAACCGTACGCACCCCGACCATGCCATGGTTGGTCGGCCAGGCTTTCAGTACCGACACCAGATCCCCCGGATTTTCCACGATGCAGGCATTGATGGCCGGCCACAGGTCTTCGAAATAACGGGTCCATTCATTGTTTCCCGGTTTTTTCAAATCAACGGTCTTAACAAGTGGGAAGTTGCCCGGCGCCAGGGCAAGTGACATCGCATTTGCCGAAACGGCACAGCGCGTGGTCCCCATCGGGCTTTGCCATGTGGCTTCCTGGCCTTTGCCGCGCAAATCGTACTGATCATTGCCGTATTCATAGCCAGATGCAGTGCGCTTCTGATCGAGTGCGATCGGTTCACGGCCGGGGAATTCAATCACAACCGTATTGGCCTGATCGTCAAATCGGGCGGAAAAACGACCCTTGTCCTCACAGACAAAAATCTGCGGTCCGGCAAGGGGGACGGCACTGCTTTCGCTGAGTTTTGCGTCAATCCGTGACAATGCGACCTTGCTTTGGGCAAGTGCGCCGCTGATTTCATGTTCGTCAGGTTCACTTGCTTCGCCGTTGATGGTTTTGCTACCGTCTGAAAAACGCCCCATCGCGAAATCAAGCTCAAGCGTGTATTGCAATGCGCTGTCTGATGTATTCCCGCCAAAATTGGTGCGTTCGGCGTCCTCGGCAAACCGCAACAAGGTGCCGTTGCGATAATAAAACTTCACATCCGAACGCCCATATTTCCCAAGGTCGCGATGCTCTTCGACATAGACCGGGACATCATCGGTCGTGACGTATGCCTGATAGCTGACCGTATTGTCGCCATCGCGGTATTGACCGGGGATAACCCGCAAATCGCCAAGTCGGCTTTCGATTGCGGCCACATCGCGCGATACATCCGATCCATTCGTTTTGCGCGCCCCGTCCGACATCGGTCGTACGATCTGCTTGACCATGATCTCGACATCACTTGGGGCATTGCCCGTAATGACCCGGTATGCCCGATCATTGCGAAACACAAGATCGCCGTTCTTGTTTATGATCGACGCTTCGACAACATAGGTGAAGCGCGCATCAATCTTGGCAGGATCATAGGGCAGGATAAAACCCATCGGCGGGTTTGAAACCGGATTGGACACGGACGCAATTACGGTTGCCGGTGCGTCGGCGCGCGACACATCCAAAAGCCGGACAACAAGGGTGTTGCTGTCGGGTGATAAGGCAATGCGTTCCCGGTAGGTCACCGTCCCGGTCACTTTGGCTGTATGTGATTGCATCCCCGCACACCCGGCCATCAGCATCACCATGCTGATCGCGCATATCGTGCGCAGAGATCCCCAAGTAAAAGAAAGTCGTTTCATTCTGGCCCCAGTTTGCTCGTATTTTGCTGGCGATTTTTTTTAAGTTCGTTAATCGTGCCGCCAAACATACGTAAAACCAAGGCTAAAAATAGGCAGAGCACCGAAATCAGCCAAATCAACCTGAATGATTTCAGTTTTCTGTCACTCTTTTCATCGCGTATCCGCACACATCCGGGAGACCGGGGCGATTATGTAAATGAGTTTGGACCCTAAGGTTCCGTGGTGTATTCGATCCGGTTGCCGTTAATGTCAAACAGATGCCACGTATCAGCATCCGCAATTGTCAACGACAGGGCATCGCCAATCGATACACGTACAATCCCGGCCAGACGCACATTGATATCGATCTGGTCAGGATCACCAATGCCGCAATGAAGCTGAACAAACGTATCAGACCCCAAATGTTCTACCGATAAAACCTTGCCCTTAAGTGCGGCCTGATCGTCATCGGCACACAGGATCAGATGTTCGGGGCGCGCACCAACTTTCAGTGTCTGGTTCGGGGCGACGCCGCCGCCCATTACAACCGCCTGACCTGTTGGCATCACGATCCGACCAGCTTCATCACTTTGCGCCGCCCAGAAATTCATTTTGGGCGATCCGATAAATCCGGCAACAAATTGGTTCACCGGCGACAGATACAGATCAAGTGGCGATCCAACCTGCTCAACAATCCCGTCGCGCAGCACAACAATACGATCGGCCATGGTCATGGCCTCGACCTGATCGTGGGTGACGTAAATCATGGTGGCGGAAAGCTCGCGGTGCAGGCGTGCGAGTTCCATGCGCATATCAACACGCAATGCGGCATCAAGGTTCGACAACGGCTCATCAAGTAAAATGATCTTGGGATCACGCGCCAAAGCACGGCCAATCGCCACACGTTGGCGCTGCCCGCCCGAAAGCTGTTTTGGGGTGCGGTCAAACAGCGGCAAAAGCTGTAACACATCGCCAATTTCAAGGGTTTTGGTTTCGATAGCGGCCTTTGACCATCCGGCCATTTTCAACGGAAAGCCTATATTCTCGCCCACCGTCATGTGCGGATAAAGGGCATAGGACTGAAACACCATCGCAATATCACGATCAGACGCGGGCAAGGGATCAACCCGCTTATCCCCGATATGAATTTCACCGGCAGTGATTTCTTCAAGCCCGGAAATCATGCGCAACAGCGTGGATTTGCCACAGCCAGACGGCCCGACAAAAACAACCAGCTCGCCGTCTTCGACCTTAAGGTCAACACCCTTGATGATGTTCGCCTCGCCAAATGCCTTGGTTACATTGAACAAAGATACCGATGACATTTTAGCTGTTCTCCACTTGGTCGAAAGGTATGGGTTGCGCGCGGGTCGTGACACCACCAGCCAAGATGGCGGCGACATCAGCGCGAAGATCGGAAAGTTCAGGATACCGGCGGGGATGGCTGGCAATCGCCTTTCCGGCAACCTCGATCCCCGCACACAAGGCCGACATCAGACTGGCCCCGCGTTGCAACGCCATCAGGAATCCGGCGTTAAAGCAATCGCCCGCCCCAACCGTATCAACGACGTCAACATGTCCCGGAACCGGCGCATGAGTTATCGCCCCTCTGGCAAAGGCGGTCGCACCGGCGGCTCCCCGTTTGATCACGATTCTGGCGTCGTCATGCAATTTGTCGGCAATCCGCGCCAGAGACCCTTCAATGTCACGGGCGAAATCATGCACCGAAATATCCAGAATACCAGCAGCCTCGGCATCATTGATCAACAGAACATCGACAAAGCCAAGCCAGCTTTCCAGATGGGCCTGAACATCATCGCTCCATCCGCCAGTTGGCCATGCGGTATCAAGGGCGACAATCGCCCCGCCATCACGCAACTCGCGCAACACATCGGCACAATCGGGCAACAGGCGCGGCATCAGGAACGATCCCACAACCAGCGCAATTGCGCCATGAAGGTCCGTTTTGGCCAGCATCGCGCGCACCATATCGGCATCAAAAACCGAACTGTGCCCCTCGTTTGACAGGAACGTGCGTTCCTTATCAGGATGGGTCATCCCAAAGGTCACAGACGTCACCGTATCGCTGCGGTGCCAGTGATCGGAAAGCGACCCAAACTGACTTTGCAGCCAGTCGCCCATGGCATCGTCACCAACATTGACCACCATGTGCTGCTTGGCACCAAGGGCCTGAAGGGCGGCACCAAAATTACCAAGGCCGCCGCCAACACGCATTTCATAATCGGGATAGACGGTTTCCGTGCCCGGATCGGGCCAATGGACCACGGGGCCCATCAATTGATCGACATTGATCGTGCCAATCGAAATGATGGCGCGGTCCGGGTTTGGACGCAGACCTGATTTAAATGTCATCACGCTACTCATCCCTTAACACTCCCGCTGGCAAGGCCGGAAACGAGGGTTTTTTGCATGAAGAAGGCCAGAACAACCGGCGGGACAGCGGCAAGAATTCCAGCAGCCGAAATCAGCCCGTAATCGGCCACACGGCCTGCCGCCAGATCGGCAATGGCAACGGTAATGGTCTTGGCCCGGATGTCATTGGTAAACAACAGCCCATAGAAAAACTCATCCCACGCCAGCAATACAGCCATCATGATCGCCGCCCCCAATGCTGGACGGGCAATCGGCAAAATCACATACCAGATCGCCTGCAACCGGTTGGCCCCATCAATAATCGGAGCTTCGTCCAGATCACCGGGAATGGTGTCAAAGTTGCTTTTGAGAAGCCACGTCGTAAACGGCAACAAGATCGAGCAATAGACAATGATCAAAGCAAAATGGGTATTGAGCAAGCCAAGCGCGCTCATCACGGTATAAAGTGGTAGGACGATGGCGACCGGCGGCAACATGAAGATGGCAATCACCGCAAAAAGCAGGTTTTTGCGCCGTGGTCCGGGCAACCGTGAAAAGCTGTAGGCTGCTGGAATGGCGGCCAAAATCGAAACACCGGTTGCGGCAAAGGCAATGATGATGCTGTTTCGAATACCATACAGAAAGCTGGCCGACGGGCTGTTTTCCGCATAGATCAGCAGGCTTTTATAGTTATCAAGTGTCGGATCATCGGGCCACCATTGCAGCGGCAATGTGGTCAGATGGGTGGACGAGCTGACGCTCATGATAAACAGCCACAAGACCGGCACGGCAATCACAAAGGCCAGCAACGCCGCCCCGACATAAATACAGATTTTCTTGGCAAGAGACGACTGCATGATCAGACCTCTCCCTGTTTGCGGATCAGATACATGTAGCCTGCGATCAGGCACGAACTGATCAGAACAACAATCAGCGCATAAGACGCCCCGGACCCGACGCGCATATAGGCAAATGCTTCCTGATAGACATAAAAACTGACGGTTTTTGTGCTACTCGCCGGGCCACCGCGGGTCATGACATAGATGATGTCAAACACCTTAAAGGCCTCGATCGTGCGCAGGACAAGCGCAACGCTCAGCGGCCCCATAATGGCAGGCAGCGTAATCCGCCAGAAACGGTTCCACACACCGGCCCCATCAAGGGTCGCGGCCTCATACAAATCTTTGGGCACGGTTTGAAGGGCGGCAAGTGCGATCAAGGCAACAAGCGGGAAGTTTTTCCACACATCGGCAAGGATCACCATATCAAGTGCGCTTGCCGGATCGCCCAGCCACGACCGATAAGAGTCCAACATCCCGATCTGAACCAAAAGCGCATTAAGGGCACCAAAGTCCGGATTATAAACAAGCCGCCACATCATGGCATTGACCACGGTTGGCAAGGCCAGAGGCAAAATCAGCATGGCGCGCAAAACAGTCCGCCCGGCAAAGGCTTCGTTGAGCAAAAGCGCGACCAGAACGCCGATCACCATTTCTGCGCCGACAGAAATCACGGCAAAATATGTCGTGTGCCAGATCGCCTCAAGAAACTTGGTCGATGACAGCGCACGAATATAGTTGTCCAACCAGACCCAGATGCTTGTGACATCGGGCGCAATCAGCTTGGCCCCGGTCAGGCTGTAGTAAATTGTTTTGATCAACGGGTATCCGCTGACCCCAACGATGATCACAATCATCGGGGTCAGCAAAAGCCACGCCGTCACCGTTTTACGATGGGAAATCATAGCGGTGCATTCGGCTCCGGTATTAGGGGACAGGACATGTTAAGTCACAATGCCCTGCCCCTGATCGAAAGAACGTGTTGGTGCTTACTGCATGTCCGAAATGGTTTCGGCCGCATTATTAAGCGCGTCTGCCGGTGAAACCGACCCCAGCATCGCATTCTGAAGCGCTTCCTGCAAAACAGCCGATGCTTCCTGATAGGATGCCATGGTCGGACGTGGTGCCATAACAGCAAGGCTGGTTTTCGCCGCTTCAACAAACGGTTCCTGACCTTTGATCACATCCGGGTTGGAATAGGATGCCTCCCAGACCGGCAGGCTCAGCTTGGCAAACTTGTCCTGAACCTTTTCCGATGTCAGGAACTGGATGTATTTCCATGCTTCTTCCTTGTGACCACTTTTGGTCGGAATACCAAGACCCATCGAACCATTTACAGCCGACGCCTTGGAAATGCCCTCGGTCCCCGGTGCGGGTGCGATACCGACATTCCCGGCAACCTGACTTTCGGCCGGATCATTGGCAAGGTTATACATATACCCCCAGTTCAGCGCGAAGGCAGCCTGCCCGCTTGAGAACACCCGACGGACATCTTCTTCAAGATATTCACGCGAATTGGGGTTGGTCAAACCGTCATCAAGGGTGCCAACCATATATTCAAGTGCCTTAAGACCACCGCCGGAATTAAAGGCCGGTTTACCATCCGCATCAAGGAACTGACCACCCATGCCCGACAGGATGGTGGTGTAATCACAAATGGCGGCTTCGGACTGCGACCATGACCAGACCAGCGGATGTTCGACAATCCCTTTGTCCTTGATCGCCTTGGCCTGCATTTTAAGCTCTTCCCACGTTGCGGGCGGCGCATCAAAACCGGCTTCTTTGAGCATTTCGGTGTTATAGAACAGGAACTTGGTATCGGCGATCCACGGTATGCCATAAAACGCGCCGTCATATTTCACTGTCGTCCACGCCCCATCAAGGATGCCCAAACGGGTCGCGTCATCGATGCGGCTGGTGACGTCTTCAAGCAACTTATACTGCGCGAACTCCGCAGGCCAAACCACGTCATACAACACAACGTCATAGCCATTGGCACTTTGCGACAGCACGATTTTATCATGCAGGGCTTCGTAGGGAACCAGTTCGGCATTGACCTTGATGCCCGGATTGGCGGCTTCGAACTCAGCCGTCATATCGCGAATGTTTTCTTCGCTATAGGCTGCCTGCGCCATGAACAGCGCATTCAATGTGACCTCGGCATGGGCTGCACCAGACGCCGCAAGGGCCCCCATGGCAACCGCACCAGTCAGGATATTCTTGATATTCATGATGTGTGTCTCCCTGATATTTAGGATACGAATGGGTTAAGCAACGTAACCTGCTTTAAGACAGGCTTTATTATTAATTCAATTTGATGTAATTAATAATTCAAAATAAGATGGGCGGCAATGGTCAAGATGAATAAACAGCTTAAAAACGTCACAGGCACCAACCTGCTGCATGCCAAAAATCACAACCGGCGCGCGGTTTTGGATGCAGTTCGACGTCATGATGGATTATCACGTGCCGACATCACCCGGATCACCAGCCTATCGGCACAAACCATTTCAAATCTGGTTGGGGAGTTGGAAGAATCGGGGCTTTTGCTGGCCGGCGAACCGATTCGCCAGAAGCGCGGCCAACCCGCCCGTCCCTATCGCCTTAATCCAGACGGCGGCTATGCTCTCGGATTTCAGCTCACCGGCACGCAATTTGATGCAGTTCTGGTTAACCTTCTGGGCGAAGAAAGAAGCCGGCTCAGTCAGCATTTCGATCACCCCGACCCGCAGCATGCGATAGAGCTTCTGGTGGCAGCGACAAACCGTATCATTGCCGATGCCGGGCTTGATCCCGACCGTAACATCGGTATCGGCATCGCCATGCCAGGTCCGGTTGGCATTGCCGGGCCCACCGGCATTGCGCCCGGTTGGGAGGATTTCGATATCGCCACCGCCATGGCCGAAATGGCAGGTTGTCCGGTATTTGTTGAAAATGATGCAGATGCAGCGGCAGTATCGGAAAAGCTCTATGGCAATGCCAGAACGCTAGAGAATTTTGTCTATATCTTTATTGGTTATGGGCTGGGTGCAGGCCTGTTTATGGACGGGCACATCATCCATGGGGCCAACGGTGCTGCCGGTGAAATCGGCCATCTTCCCGTCGAACCGGACGGGCGTGACTGCACCTGTGGCCGCAAAGGATGTCTCGAATGTTATGTGTCGCTGCTCGCCCTTTATCGTGAGTTTGATGCGACCGACCGCAACAATCTGCTCAATGACAAAACCCTAAGCCGCCTTGGTGAACTATCCCCAGATGATCGCCCGGTGGCACGCTGGATCAAACGGGCGGCACCGCATTTATCAACCACGTTGCAAGTTCTTGGCAGCATGCTCGACCCGCAGGCCGTGATCCTTGGCGGCTTGCTCCCCGCCCCGATCCTTGATGCCCTGTTGAAAGAATTATCTGAACTCGAAAATGCTGCGGGCAGCAAAACACCGCTTGGCGAGGCCCTGCCGATCCATTCCGGAGCAGGTAATACCCTGTCCGCTGCGATGGGGGCAGCAGCCCTTCCGATCTATCAGGAAATGGTCCCTGATTTTCAGAACATGCTTAAAATCAGGGATCCGAAATCCTAGGCACAGAAACCGGGATATTTAATCATCATACAATTACCCGGACCAGCTTGCCTTACCCGGCAAACCGCGTGCAGGCCTGCCCGGCAACATCGGTCCGGATCGACAAAAGCGCCCCTTCAAGCGGATTGCCATTGCCCTCCAACCCGACTGCGGCCGAGGTGATGTAAAGCGTTTTAAGGTCCGGGCCGCCAAACACGCAACTGGTGGGCTGTGTGACGGGCAGCTCGATAATCCGGTCCACGTCCCCGGCCGGGTTAAAGCGGATCAGGCATCCCCCGCCCCAGCGCGCATTCCAGATATAGCCATCCCCATCCATCGCCGATCCGTCCATATTGCCGCGGTCCTGCGGGCCAAAGAATGCGCGCGGGTTGGATGGCACGCCGGTTTTCATGTCAAAATCATACACATTCAGCGTGTTTTTGATGGTGTCGCCAAAGAACATCTTTGTGCCGTCATCCGACCACAGCAAGGTGTTCGAGATGCCGATATAGGATTCAAAGCGTGTCACATCGCCATCGGCCGTAATCTGGTTCAAGGTTCCGGTTGAAACCGTCACGGGCAAATCTTCACCGTTCGGGCCGATGTTGTTTTGCATGGTGCCGTGCCAGAAACGCCCCATCGGATCAACGCGGCTTTCATTCGAACGGTTGCCCGCATGATCGGAATCCGGGGCGACAAACGGCGTGGTTTCGCCACTTTCGGCATCCAGAAACGCCAAACCATCCGCCAAGGCCACCAGCAGGCCGTCATTTTCACGCGGGACAATTGCGGCCACCGGCTGGTCAAACGTCCAACTGCGCGAACCACCATCATTGGGGCGCAGTGCATAGGCCGTCTTGCCAACAATATCGACCCAATACAAAACGCCATCCTTGGCATCCCAATGCGGTCCCTCGCCCAAGCTGCAGCGTAAGTTCGGCAAGACCGTTTTAACGTCGAACATGGTGTCTCCCTGATCATTCCTTGCGGTTTTCCGCTTTGTTTTATCGTCTGCGCCCCTGCCCGTCAGCATGGAAAACAAGATCGACAATCATTGACCCATATTGCTACCCGGAATGGGAATTGCTGAAAAGTCATTTTGTATGATGATTGGTATTTTTAGATTTGCAATCGCAACTCGGTTGCATTTACTGCGAGTAATTGATAGGCATTCTCATATTGGGAAGGCGCGCGGATCATGCTCCGCTGACCGTCTTACCCCATTCCCGTTTTTGCGAGTTTCCGGCACATGTTCGATCTGAAAGACGTCACCTTTAAAAGTGACGGCAAACATCCCAGAACGCTGCTTGATGACATCACGGTCAGCTTCCCCACCGGGGCGTTTAGCGCGATTGTCGGCCACAACGGATCGGGCAAAAGCACGTTGCTTAAACTGCTGGCGCGCAAAAACAAACCGGCATCGGGCGATATCACGCTTGATCGCGCCGCCCTCGCCGGGCATGGCACACGCGACTTTGCACGCAAGGTGGCCTATTTGCCGCAAAACCCGGTGGTCCCACCGCATTTAAGTGTGCGCGAACTGGTTGCGTTTGGCCGGTATCCATGGCGCGGCGCATTTGGCCGATATCGGACCGAAGACCACGCCATGATCGACCGGGCCATGGAAATGACCCATGTCACCGAATTTTCCGACCGTCTGGTTGCCAGCCTGTCGGGGGGCGAACGCCAACGGGTTTGGCTGGCGATGTTATTGGCGCAGGACGCACCCGTCCTGTTGCTGGATGAGCCGACATCGGCCCTTGATGTCGGGCATCAACGCGACATCCTGCATCTGATTGCCACGCTCAAAGACGACATTGGCCTGACGGTGATTGCGGTTTTGCATGACATCGACATGGTTGGGCGGTTTGCCGATCATATTCTGGCCCTGCGCGGCGGGCGGACCTGCTGGCAGGGAGATGCGCAAAACTTCATGCGCGGCGATATCCTGCGCGACATCTTCCAAACTGAAATCGACGTCATCGCGGTGCCGGGCAGCACCCGTTTCGTCAGTTATGTTGCATAGGAACGCTAGCATGCAAAAGTTCTCGTTTGGCCGGGCTGCGGCCACCTGCCTGTTTGTGCTGGGCGGGTTTGCCCCGATTTCTGCCGGGGCGGAAACATTCCCCCACGAATTGGGCAATGCCACCTTTGACGTCACACCAACCCGCTTTGCCACATCGAACTGGTCGCTGACCGAAAGCCTGCTGGCACTGGGGATTGATCCGGTGGCCATCCCCGAAGCCGATGGCTATCGCACCTGGGTGGTCGAACCCGAACTGCCCGAAACATTTGCCGATCTTGGCACCCGCCGCGAGCCCAATTTCGAGGCCCTTCGCGATGCCAAACCCGACGCCATCCTGATCAGTTCGGACGTTGCGATGGCCTATGACAAACTGTCGGGCTTTGCCCCGACACTGGTCTATTCGATTTATAATACAAATACCGGCGAGCCTGCCATCGACCGGGCCGAGGCATTGCTCCGCAACCTTGGAAAACTCGCGGGAAAATCCGACACCGCCGAACAGGTCATCGCATCCGCCAATGACCGGATCGCGGCTGCGGCGGCCCGCATACGGACATCGGTCGGCAATGATGCGCCATTTGCCATCGTGCGCATTCTCGATGACGCGCATTTTCGCATCCATGGCAAAAATTCACTGTTCGGGTCTGTTTTGAACCGGATGGGGTTTGCCAACGCCTGGACCGGGAACGTCAACAGTTGGGCCTTTCGCAATGGCGATGTGTCCGACCTTGCCAAGCTGGGCGATGTGCAATTTGCCCATGTTGAACCGGTCCCGCCCGCTGCCAAGGCAAAGCTGTTTAATTCCGCCATCTGGAAAGCCATGCCATTTGCCAGCAACGGTCATGTCTATGACGTCCCGGCAAGCTGGTCGTTTGGCGGGGTGTTGTCTGGTGCACGGTTTGCCGAACAGCTTGCCGATGCGGTTACTGCTGCCAACGGATCCTGAGTGATGAAAATCCTGCGCCTGTTTGTTTCCTGCCTTGCCATTCTTGGTGTTTTGGGCGTCTTGCCCGTGTTGCTTGCTGGCAACGCATCCGCCGCGCCGATTGTCATTGACCATGAACGCGGGATGCTGACCCTTGACCATCCGGCCAAACGGGTTGCCGTAACCAACTGGGCCTTTACCGAAACCGTGATGGCGTTGGGGCTTGATCCGGTCGCGATTGCCGATCCGGCCGATTACCGTGAATGGGTTGCCAAACCTGACTTGCCGGAAAACTTCACCGATATCGGACAGCGCGGATCGCCAAACCTTGAAGCCCTGCGTGCAGCCAAGCCCGATCTGATCCTGATCAGTCAGGAACTGGAAATGGCCTATGAAAACCTCTCGGACATTGCGCCGGTGATGGTTTTGTCGGTCTATGATGACGGCAATGTCGCGTTTGATACCGCAAGCACCATGATGCGTAAGGTCGCCAAGGCCATCGGACGTGAGGCAGAAGGCGAGGCATACCTTAAACAAGTTGATGAAAAACTTGCCGAATATGGTGCCCGGGTGCGTGCGGTTCTTGGCGATGGCAACAAGATTACAATTGCCAGCTTCTATTCAGAAACCAATATCGGCGTGTTTGGCGCCCCATCCCTGCCCGGATCGGTTCTGGTGCGCATGGATGTACCAATGTCCTATGACGGACCGGTATCAAAATGGGGGTTTGCCCGTGGCGGGCTTGAAATCCTGGCCCCACTGGCCAAAACCACCTTGGTCTATACCAACCCGATCCCCGACGTGATTTATCAGAAAGTCTGGTCATCCCCGATGTGGAAAGTCATGGATTTCGTGCGCAACAAGCGGGTCTATGAGTTGCCGGTCGTCTGGGCCTATGGCGGGGTGGCATCAGGCTTGCGCTTTGCCCGGCTTTTGGCCGAAAGCCTTGAAAGCGGCCCCGTGCAATGAGCCCGACCGCCCATCTGGACATGAAACATGCATTTCCCCGCACGCCGACCATCTTGCTTGTCGTTCTGGGAATTTGTTGCCTTGGCGTGCTGATTGCTGATTTCTGGCCGTTTTTACAACGCGGCCTTGCCGGTCAGGTGATGTTTTCCCCTGATGAAACCGACTTTGACCAAATCCTGTTTCATTACAGCACCCTGCCGCGTCTGACGATGGCGTTTCTATGCGGGGCCGGGCTTGCCCTTGCCGGGGCGGCTATCCAGACAGTGCTGCGCAATCCACTGGCATCGCCGACCACCCTTGGTGTCGGGGCTGGTGTTGAATTTGCCCTGACGATTTTCATCCTGATTGCCCCGGCCTCCGCCGCGATGTTTCAAGAGGCCTTCGCGCTTGCCGGGGGGATGATTGCGCTGGGGGCTGTGTATCTGATTGCGGCCAAACGCGGCAATGCGACGCTGTGGCTTATTCTGGCGGGGATGATTGTTAATCTGTTGCTGCAATCGGGCACGCAGGTTTTGCTGCTGTTTAACGAACAGTATTTGCAATCGGTCTTTATGTGGGGGGCTGGTGATCTGGCCCAGAATGGCTGGGATGCCACCCTGTTTATCCTGCCGCGTGTGGCGATTGGCATGATTGCGGTACTGGCGCTGTCACGCCCATTGGACCTTTTGGCCCTTGGCGATGATACCGCCAGTTCACTGGGGGCCAAGGTCACGGTTTTGCGCCTGTTGATCCTTGGCTTTGCCGTGTTCATCACCGCATCGGTGATTTCAGCCGCCGGCATGATCGGCTTTGTCGGTTTGGCCGTGCCCGCCGCCTTGCGGATTGCCGGATTGACCCGGTCGCGCGATCTTATGATCTATTCGGTGTTCACCGGTGGATTTGCGTTGCTGTTCATTGATTTCATGGTGCGCCAGTTTAACGGGCTTGGCGGTGATATCCTGCCGACCGGGGCGGCGACGGCCTTGTTTGGCGCACCGTTTATCATCCTGATCCTGCGCAAAGCCCGGATCATGCCCGGAAACCAAAGCGACGATCAGCACAGCGACCAACAGATCATTTCCAAAACCGGGTTGAGCATCCTTTTGACCGTCACCCTTATTGTTGGTGTGGTGTTCTCGCTGTTTACATCGCTTGACGGGAATGGTTTTGCCGTTCTGGGCTGGACCAGCCCATGGGGCGACAGCAGCTTTGACATCCTGACAGGCCGGGCCGAACGCACCTTTGCTGCGATGATTTGTGGGGCTGCCCTTGCCGTATCGGGCACCCTGATCCAGCGGGTCGGGCGCAATCCGCTGGCCAGCCCGGAAATCACCGGGGTCAGTTCGGCCACCGCATTGGCGATTATCATCGCACTGGCCATTTTCGGGGTTGGACAGCGCGCTGAACTGATGCTGATCGGAGCGTTTGGCGGGATCATTTCGTTGATCGTGTTACTCGCCCTATGTCGTAAATTCACCCATGCGCCGCATTACATGTTGCTGAATGGTTTGGCCCTGACCGCCATTCTGGGGGCCATCGTGCGCATTGTGCTGACCCGCAGTGGCACACAGACATCAATGTTGCTGTCGTGGCTGGCGGGTACGACCTATTTCACCAATATGGACGAGGTGATGATTGTCGCGGGTATTACCGGTGTCTTGCTGATTGTTGCGATTGCCCTGCGCCGTCCGCTTGAACTGGCATCCCTTGGCACGGATCAATCGGTGTCGCTTGGCCTTGGCATTTCAACGTTCCAGTTCGCCATGATGTTGCTGGCCGCCATTCTGGCCGCGGCGGCAACGCTTCTGGTTGGGCCGCTCAGCTTTGTCGGGCTGATGGCGCCACATCTGGCGCGCGTGGCCGGATATCGGCTGGCCGGTGGGCATTTGCTGGGATCGGTTTTGATCGGGGTGAATGTGATGATGGTGGCCGAATGGCTGGCGCGCAACATGCTGTATCCACAGCAATTGCCAACCGGCCTGATTGCCGCATTGATCGGGACCAGCTATTTCCTGCTGCTCGCGGCACGCAAACGATAAGCGTGAACCAACTGCGAAAGGCCGGACCGCCTGCCTTATGCGGGCGGCCAGTTTTCGGCCATGTCGAACGCGTCATCCAGCGTTGAGGCATGCTTCATTGGAAATGGCAGCATCCGGGCAAACGTGCTGTTTTCGACGTCTTCTGCGTGGTTATGAATATGACTATCCCCGTGATCATGGTCTTCTTCAACCCGGATAACGCCCTTGGCAAACACCGCCAATCGGTCGCGGTTTTGTTTGAACCATGCGGCGGCCTGTTTGCGGGTTTCATGATCCTGTTCTGTCATGCCTTTGACCAGCATAATCAGTATTGTCGGTTGGCTGCGTTCCGACAGGTCATAAAGGGCCTTGATGTAGGCCTCCCCATCGGTGGGGCTTTGCCGATCAATCATTTCAAACAGCACAATGTCATGTGCAGGCAGGCTTGATCTGAACACGGTTTTTCCCCAATCAAAATGGCCCGGCAGCAAACACCACCGGGCCTGTGTATCAAACGGAACGCGCGTTAAAATTTGCGCCGGAACCCCAACATAACGGTCCGACCATGTCCGGCGACGGAATAGCCACGCAGGGCGGTTGCCGCCGGGTTTTCATAGCTGGCGTCAAAGATGTTTTCGACCCCAAACCGCGCTGTTCCGCCCAATACCGGGTAATGGGCCGACAGGTTAAAGACGAGGCTCGATTTGATCTTTGCATCTTCGATCTTATTGCGCGGGGCGGTGTATGTGCCATCAAAGCGCATGTTCAGATCATTCCAGACGTAACTGTCGACATATCCGGTAAAGCGGAACGGCGATGGAATGCGGTTATTGGGAAGCCAGCTATCAAGATCACCGTCTTCGTTGGTGTCATAGCGCCCTTCGACGTAGGATGCCAAGGCACCGACAAAGGTCTCTTCGCTGATATCGTATTCGGCACTGAGTTCGGCACCAAGAATACGTTCTTTTTCCTGACTGAGCTTGTTGGTCGATGAATCAAAGTTATCGCCGCGCTCGTTCGTGCTCATGTAAACAGCACCCGTGGTGCGAAAATCGGTCCCGGCATAGCGTGCCGCCAGCTCATAGGTTTTGACCTTGGACGCTTCGACATCGATATCGGCAAAATCAAGTGGAATGCCGGTCAACCCGGCCCGGCGGGTATAGGCCCCGACATCGGGAACAGAGAACCCCTCGCTGTAACTGAGCGAGGTATCAATTTTATCAGTCCAATGCACCACTGCCGAGGCGTTATAGGTCACCGCATCATAGGTCGTGTTGCCGCCAACAAAATCGGCTGTTCCGAAATAGGCCTGCCCGACACCGCCGACATAGCGCATATAGTTCGGGCGGGTGAAATCGTTGACCGTCAGATCATATTTTTCATAACGCACCCCACCCGACAGATCGAGGTATTCGGTCACCGGGGCGGACAGCTGGGCAAAGACCGCCTTGCCATCCTGTGTCATCGGCGCACCAATATCGCGCCCACTGACCGTGCGGTATTTGACATCATCATATGTCAGGTCCCCGCCCCAACTAACTGTCATGCCGTCATAGATCATATCAAGCGACGTATCGGTCGAAAGTTTGACCCCGGTTTTCACCGTATCAATCACCGACTGGCCCAGCGGGTCTTCGGTTGCAGGGCTACCGGGCAGTGCGACCAGCGCGAAGTTATAGGTCGCGTGATATTGCGCGTTCGCAGCCTGTTTATAGCTGTCATTGTAAAACAGCTTGAGATCGCCAACGCCAAGCTTGCCAAAGTCATATTCATATCCGGCGGTGAAATACTGGCTTTCATCCTCAAGCGGCTGGGCATTGTACGGTTCGTTATAATCAACCGAAATTGGATCGGTGGTCAGATCGGGATAATATTCAATATCCTGACGAAACCGAACGACTTCGCCCGACAGAAACAGCCGATGTCCATCAGCCAGCGTCAGGCCTGTTTTTGCAAAAACATTGAGGTCCTCGGCATTGTCAAAACCGCCCTGCCCCAGCATCGCGTCGGACGGCATCTGATTGCCATAGCCATCATAGTAGTTTTCCGATTTGGCCCCGGTAATACTAGCGGCGTAATCCACCGCACCAACACCGCCACTTCCCGACAGGGTCAGGGATGGGGCAAGACTGTCACCAACATCTTCGGTAAAGGCCTTGATATGACCATCAACCGAAAAGGTGTTTACCCCGGCCTCGCCGGTTTTGGTGATGATGTTGATGGTTGCCCCGGTGGCACCATCGCCGTTCATGGCGTTTGATCCGGGGATGACTTCGATGCTTTCGATCTGGGCGACATCAATCATCGACAGAATGCGGCTTGAATTACGCAGCGGCGTATTGCGCGAAATCCCGTCAACCAGCACCTGAACATCACGGCCACGGAAGGTTTCGGTACTGCCAATCAGGCTTTGATCATCAAACATAAAGCCCGGAACGGAATTGCGAATGACGTTAGTGATATCGCTTGTTTTCGCCAGTTGGGCGTCAATCTGATCGCGACCAATCACCACAACGGATGGCGACATCGATGTGATGGAACGGCGCGACCGCGTGGCACTTACGACGATGTCAGGAAGGACCATCGAGCTATCTGTTTGCTGTGCCGCCAGTGGGAAAACCCGCACGCTGTCTTCGGTAACGAATTCAAAGCTATGCCCGGACCCTGCCAGCAAAGCCGTCAAGGCGGCTTGTGCGTTGAACTCCCCGCTGACCGACGGGCTGTTAAGCCCCGAAAGGTTGCCCTGAACAATCAGTTGAAGACCGAACTGCCCGGTCAATTGATCAAGTGACGACCGTAGATCCCCAGCAGTGATCGCTACCACTTGCGGTATGCTTGCGCCAGATTGCGCAAATGCGTTTGGTGTTGAAATCCCCAGCACGGCAGCAACCAGCGCACTGGTACCCAGCATGCGTGCTTTTGTCATTTTCGTGTTTTTCACGCGTTTTCCCCAAGGTCAGAAATAATAATGCAACTCACTATTATCCTCATGACGTATGGGGACGGGGTTTGAGGATGTCGGTTATGCTATTTTTTTGAAATTATTTCGAAGCCACCCGGGAAGGATTGCTTTTTAAGTGCGTAAGCACCGAGCACTGCGGCAATTGCACTTTGCGGTTTGCTGAGGTCAAAGCTGCCGGTGACATAGACATCGCCCAAAAGTGGATCAAGAACATAGGTTTCATCGGCGATCAGGGGCGTGATTTTTGCCAGAAGTTCTTCAAGTGGCATGTCTTCTGCGATCCATCGGCCATCGCGCCATGCCGCCAACCGATCGATGTCGTAGGCGCCATAGCGCATATCGCCCTGCGTGCCCTGCCATGCGGCGTGTCCGGCGGACAATTGCGCGATCCGCACATCATCGCTTAGGACATCAACCACACCTTCGCGGACTTCGACCCGCGGATGTCCCGCCCAGTTTGACGCGGCAAATTCCGTACCCACCGCACGCGCCACCAGATCACCGACACCAACGCGAAGTGGACGTGATGTATCCTTGGCAACCTTGATATAGATGCCGCCCTGCAGCACCGTAATATCGCGGAACTCCGGCGTATAATCGATGTTTAACCGCGTGCCCGGTTCCATCCAGATTTGCGACCCGTCGACCAGGTCATGGATTTGCGAAATGGCATTGGCCGACTTTTCCGCCATCAGGTCGGGATCAGGGCGCACCGCACCAAAGACAAACAATGCGACAATCACCATCAAGGTTGCAACCGCCAAGACGGGTCTGAATTTCCGGTTTACCGGACGCATGCCCGGCAACCGTCCCGTCCCACCACCCAGAGCACCAAGGCGTTCAAGATCATCGCGAATGCCATCAAGATCCGTTTGATCAAGCGCACGCGGCATATCTTTTGATACGCTATGTGATGATCGGTTTTGATCAACCGCAAGCGGCCCGGCAGGGCCTTTGGCGTCGGCGGCCACAATTTCCATACTGCGCCATGTCTGGCGCGCCCGGTCGAGCAGCCCCAAATTTTGTGGCGATGCCGCCAGCCAGCGATCTAACGCAACCTGTTCGGCGCGATCAAGATCACCGCCGTCAAACCGGACGGCCCAAAAATCGGCAATGTCCTTGTCGCATGTGCAATCGTCAGGATAACGGAATTCTGTCATGGCAATTTTGCGGCCCGGCCTTTGATAAAGTGTCTTATTGGTTAAATGACGTTCGGAACGGGGAAATGAGGATATCAAGGAACAATCCCCTAATTCTCATGACGCGCCAAGACTTCCCGACAATGCTTTAACGCAGTTCGCAAATGCTTTTCCACCATATTACGACTAACCCCAAGCTTTTCTGCCGCCTCGGCCGGGGTCAGATGGTCACGTTTACACAAAAGAAACGCTTCGCGACAGCGTGGTGGCAAACTTTCAACCGCCGTTGCAATGATATCAAGCCGTTGACGATCTGAACTGATTTGTTCGGGTGTCGCGTAAAGATCACCGCTGCCCTTCATCTCGGAGATGTCGGCAGGATCGCTAAATTCCAGCGGGTTGCGGCTTTTCCGGCGCAGAACATCAATCGCCAGATTGGTTGCCATGCGCATCAAATAGGCCGGCGGATTTTCGACTTCTTTGGGGTCAACATCCCGGCGGCGCAATTGCACATAAAGATCCTGCAACACGTCCTGGCTTTCCTCACGCGTGGGCAGGTATTTTTCCACCTGACGCAGAAGACGCGGATGATATTGTTGGTAAATTCCATCCCAGAAACGGTCACTGGCCGCCATACTCATACACCGGCATAATCAATAATGATAACGGTTATCATTTTCAATGACGGTTATAATCGATGAGAAACAATCGTCAATCCCAAAGATGAAAGGCCCGCACATGCGGGCCTTTCGGGCATCTTACCAAATCAGATGATTGGACCTTTTTACTCACCTCAGTCTTCGAAATGACCTGCCGAGGCAAATGGTCCACCTTGATAAATCACCGCCGGGTCATGGCGGTCTTCGGCCTCCGAGGCAGCTTCAATTTCCGCGCGGAACTGCTCGGAGCTGTCTTGGGGGTTCCATCCCAAAAATGCGGCGTGGTCGTTGCTCCACCATTTTGATGCGTTGTTCGAAACACCATACATCACCAGATGGCCGGTCATCGGTGCATCAAATACCGCCTTTATCAGCGACATGAAGTCACGCGGGCTCATCCAGGTTGACAGCATCCGGCGATTACGCGGCTTGTCAAAGCACGACCCGATACGAAGCGACACGGTTTCAACATCGAACTTGTCGTTATAGTAACTCGCCAGTGCCTCGCCATAGCATTTGGTCACGCCATACAGGCTATCGGGGCGCTGTTCGGAGGCATCATCAAGTTTGTTGGTGCGCTTGTGAAAGCCAATGGCATGGTTTGAACTGGCAAACAGGATGCGGGGCTTGCCATTCTTGCGCGCCCCTTCATACAGGTTATAGGTACCGAGCAAATTGGCCTGAAGCAGGTCATCAAACGCGGCCTCGATTGAAATGCCACCCAGATGAACGATACCATCAACATCCTTGGTCAGTTCATGCACCGCGGCACGGTCGGCAAGGTCACACTGAACGACTTCCTCGTTCGGGCCCGCCGGGTCCATCGGGGCAAGGTCCGACAGGCGAATGACATCGGCATAGCCTTTAAGGCCTTCGCGGCAGATTTTACCAAGGTTGCCGGCGGCACCGGTAATCAGCAAACGTTTCATCGTATTCCTCTTTGATATGCGTCTTGATCCGCGATCAATTGCTGCCAAACACAAGGTTGGGCAAGGTCAATGAAATCGCCGGAATATAGGTTGTCAGGATCAGGGCCGTCAGGATCGCCAGATAAAATGGCCAGATCGAGCGCACCGCGTGTTCGATTTTCACCCCGCCAATGGCACAGCCAACAAACAGGCAAGACCCCACAGGCGGGGTGCACAGGCCAAGGCCCAAGTTCATCATCAGCACCATGCCAAACTGAATCGGGTCCATGCCAAACTGCATCGCAAGTGGCAGGAAGATTGGCGTACAAATCAGGATCAAGGCTGCCATATCCATGATCATGCCCGCCACCAGTAACATGACATTGATCATCAACAGGACCATGATCGGATTGTCCGTGATCGCCGTGATGGCATAGGCCAACTCATCAGGAACACGATAAAATGCCAGCATATAGCCATAGGCCGAGGCACAGCCGACCAGCAGCATCACAAGCGATGTGGTCTTGGCCGATTGTTTGACTGCAGCAATAAACCCGTCCCAACTCAGCTCACGGTAGACAAAGCCGGTGATAATCAGCGCATAAGCAACCCCGATGGCACCTGATTCCGTCACGGTGAACACACCGCTTAAGACACCCCCGACAATGATCACGGCGGTAAAGAAGCCCGGAATGGCACGCACCGCTGTGCGCCAAACCACCGACCAGCCGGGGAATGGTTGCGACGGATAACCATGCTTGATCGCGACAAGCCACGTCGCCAAGCCCAGCAACAGGCACATGATAATGCCCGGCACCACACCAGCCATGAACAGCTTGGAAATTGAAATGCCGCCACCAGCGGCCACCGCATAAAGGATCATATTGTGGCTGGGCGGGATCATGATCCCGGCGATGGAGGATGTGACCGTCACGTTGACCGCGTAATCGGCCCGGTAGCCTTCCTTTTTCATCACCGGAATAAGGATCGAGCCAAGGGCGGAGGTATCGGCAACCGCGGATCCGGAAATCCCGCCAAACAGCATCGATGAAAACACGTTCACAATGCCAAGGCCGCCCCGGCGGCTGCCGACCAATGCTGTGGCAAATTGCACCAGCCGGTTTGCAATCCCGCCATGAAGCATCAGCTCCCCGGCAAAGATAAAGAACGGAATGGCCAAAAGCGAAAAGGCACTGATCCCCGACCCGATCCGCTGAAAAGCGATCAGGGCCGGAAGCCCTTCAAAGAAAAACGCCCCAAGGGCGGCGATGCCAAGTGCGATGGCAACGGGCATGCCAATGATAATACCAATGGCAAACAGGCCCAGAAGAATGGTCATGCCCATTTATTCAACGTCCTTATTGAGCAAATCGTCGTGGTAATATTCGGCGTGGGAAATGGCTTTCCAACGGGTGATGATTTTGAAGATATGGACCACACTGTAAAAGGCGATCCCCGCCCCGCAAACCGCCATGGGAATAGAACGCCAGCCATCGGAAATATGAATGATCGGCATTTTCTTGGACCAGTTAAAGGCCACCAGATCGATCCCGCCCATCAACATCCAGTAGCCAAACCACGCCATCGCGGCATAGCTGACGGCTGCGACAATGGCGGCAACCTTTGATGGCAGGGCATCGCGAAAGAACGATACCGACAGGTGGCTGTTGTCGCGCATGCCTGCGGCGGCCACCGGAAACGTGATTAGAACAATCAGAATAAGCGATATCTGTTCGACCCAGGTCGGCGTTTCATTCAGAACGTAGCGCCCAAAAACAAGCCAGGCAAAGCTTGGGATCAAGGCAACAAGCGCCAAACCGCCAATCAGGTTCAGAACCCCGGCGATGCCACCGCCCAGACGGTCCATTAAATTGGTAAAACTGGAAAACATGTATGCGCCGCCAGAATGTGATTGAAAGCCCAAGGTCAGGCCCAAAGAATAACAAAGAAGGGCGGCGATATTATCGCCGCCCCGCTTTTAAACATATGGTTTATTTCTGCGCATCCTGGATGGCTTTGACCAGATCGGCCAGATCCGGATTTGCTTTGGCAAAGTCGTCATAGACAGGCTGCATTGCATCCTGGAAAGCCGCTTTATCAGCGATTTCGTTGACTTCGATACCGGCATCAATGACTTTCTGCTTGGACTGTTCAGCACGTTCTGCCCAGGCAGCACGCTGTACCGTTACTGATGCATCAGCTGCTTCTTGGACGATTTTCTTTTCATCGTCTGACAGGCTGTCATAAAGCGCCTTATTGATGCACAGGCATTCCGGCAGGATCAGGTGCTGGGTGACTGAGTAGAATTTCGCAGCTTCGAAATGGCCCGAGCTGTCATAGGACGGATAGTTGTTTTCCGCACCATCAATCACACCGGTTTTCAGCGACTGGTAAACTTCGCCGTATGCCATCGGGGTTGCGTTACCGCCAAGGGCTGCGACCATCTGAACATACAGATCGTTGCTCATCACGCGGAATTTAAGGCCCTTAAGGTCTTCTGGCGTGTTGATCGGGTGCTTGGTGTTATAGAACGAACGCGCACCGGAATCATACCAGCCAAGCGGCTGCAAGCCAGCTTCGATCAGGCCGTCTGCGATCTGCTGACCAGCCGGACCGTCCATGACTTTGTGCATGGCATCGACGTTTTTAAAGATGAAAGGCAGCGAAACAACGTTTGCTTCCGGGGCCACTTCACCAAGCGGGCCGAGGTTGAACACAGCCCAGTCCAGACCACCAAGACGCACCTGCTGGATCGCATCAGGCTGATTGCCAAGAACGCCGCCATGGTAAACCTTGGCTTCAAGGTCGCCACCGGACTTCTCGTTGATGATCTTGGCAAATTCTTCCATGCCGGTCGAAACCGGATATTCTGGCGGATGAATGTTCCAGCCGCGCCATTCTTTGGCCTGGGCACCGGATGCAAGCGCAACCGACACCGCCGCTGCGGCAATCGTAAGGGTCGTGGTTTTCAAAAAGGTGTTCATTGGAGTCCTCCCGTGACTTTTTGTCGTGGTACGTTAAAGCCTTGTTTTCCCTAAAAGGAACTTTTTGTTGTTAGCGAACCTTACAATTTGTCACTTGTAACGACAAGTCCAAGGTTAATTAACAACTAGTCTAATAGTTCTGCGGTCGCTTGCTGCGCACCGATTGTTATTGTGGTGTCGCAAATGCCACCCCGACAGAACCACCTGCCGGGATAACAGGAAGGGTCCGTTAAACCAACGGACCCGCCTTCTGGTCTAGGCCGCGCGCAAAGCCCCATCGCCGAACGCCTTGCGGATGACCTCTGCCAGCATGTCGTGTTCTTCGGCGCTCAGGTCCGTCAGTGGACTGCGCACCGGACCGGTATCACGTCCGATGACGCGCATGCCCGCCTTGACGATTGAAACGGCATAGCCCCGTCCACGGTTACGGATATCAAGATACGGATAGAAGAAATCCATCGTGATCCGGTCCATGGTGGCATGATCGTCGCGCGTCAATGCGTCATAGAAGTCCAGCGCCTGTTGCGGCAGGAAATTGAAAATTGCCGATGAATAGGTCGTCATGCCCGCGGCCTTATAGGCCTTGGCAAAGACTTCTGCGGTCGGCATCCCACCGATATAAGAAAGACGATCACCCATCGTGGTGCAAACCTTGGTGACCATTTCGATATTGCCGTGACCGTCCTTGAACCCGACAAGGTTCGGACAGACATCGCACAACTTCGAAAGCGTCTCAGCCGAGAGGATCGAATTATCGCGGTTATAGACAATCACCCCGATATCGACCGCATCGCAGACCGCCTTGACCCGCTCATACATACCGATCTGTTCGGCCCCGATCAGATATTGCGGCAACAACAGCAATCCGTCCGCACCGGCCTTTTCACATGCCTGTGCCAGTTCAACCGCCATCGCCGTGCCATAACCGCACCCGGCAATGATCGGTGTATCACCGGCAACTTCTTTGGCCGCACGGACAGTTTCAACAACCTCGGCCGGGGTCAGGGAAAAGAATTCCCCGGTGCCGCCTGCGGCAAACAATGCCGTTGCCGGGAATTGCGACAACCAGCCGACATGCTCGCGATAGGTCGCAAGATCAAGCGCGCCCTGTGTATCAAAAGGCGTCACCGGAAAGGATAATAACCCTGCACCAATTGCCTTTTTCATCTCAAGATAATGCATCAGCGGTCCTTCAATTCTATAATACGGCGTAATAACTATGACGAATCTATAAATTCATCATATTACTTTGTCAAACATATTACCAAGATATCTATTCCAACGCAGAATACCTTGAACTTCGAGGTATTTTCAGCGGGCTTAGGGCCATTCTACTTTGGTATGATGACTGGAATTTTACCTGCAATCGCCCGAATCGACAAAATTGGTATGATGACTTTGAGGTCGATTCCCTTTAAGCTCCGTCACTCTGCAACGCCCTGAAGAAACAGCGAAAACAGCGAGAACAACTGGAATGACCAACATCACAGAGGCAAGCCGCATCCTTGCCACCGCCTTTACCGCGCACCAACTGATTGATCCGTTGCCAGCCGATCTTGCCCCCGGCAGTTTTGACGCGGCCTATGACATTCAGAATGAAACCCTGAAACAGACCGGCGCCAAACAGGCTGGCTGGAAAATTGCCGTCGCCACCCGTGCGGCACAGGAAAAAATCGGAAGTGACGGCCCGCTGATTGGTCCGCTGCTCGATGGGCGCATCCTTGGCGACGGTGCGCATCTGACCACCAACGACCTGCATTTTCCCAACATCGAAGCGGAAATTGCCGTGGTCATGGCAAGTAGCCCCGCAGCAGGCACCACGCCAGACAGCATCCTTGATCACATCAAAAGCGTGCATCTGGCGATTGAGATCGCTGACCGGCGCTTTCATGAAAAACAAAACCCGCTGCAAACTCTGGCTGATTTGAACTCAACCGGCTATTTCGTGCTGGGTGCGGAAATTGAAAACTGGCGCGATATGAACTTTATCGGCGGCACGGTCACCACCAAAAGCAACGGCGAAATCCTTGCGACCAACAGCGATCCCGCTGCCTGGCCGGAAATCTTTAATGGCTTGGCGTATCTTGTGAACTTCCTTGCCAAACGCGACAAGGTGCTGAAACCCGGCGACGTCATCACGACCGGCGCCTGTGCCACCCCCACCATCAGCCCACATGGCAAAATCGAAGCGATCTTTGATGGTTTGGGAACGGTCACAGCCGAGATTGCAAAAGTCTGATTTTTGTTTGACCTTCACGCAATATCGCCAAATTCGATATCATACTCTTCAAACGCCTCTGCGATAATTGCTTGTGCTTGCAAGACCTCTTGATCGGCCAAGGCCGAAAAAGTGCCTTGTCTGCGTTTCTTACTTAATTTTCCGTCATTCTGACGAATATGCATAATAAGGTTTTGCGCCATACGATCGGGCATTTCGATCAAATTCATGATCCCGCCAAGTGCATCGTCATTGCTTCTCAGATAGAGGATTTCCTTAGGCAGGTCATAATCAACGGTGCGACTGACACACTCGTAAAGGAATTCTGCTTCTGCGGTGCAATCGAAAAACCTGTAAAGGTCTGCCGTTTCGTTTGTGACCTCGACATTCTTATCAGGCAAGGCTCGCCATTGGATAAAATCCATCAGCGGCGCTGAATGCGCCTGAAGCGTTTCGCGGTAATCATCAATTCGATCAAGCATGACCGAAGAAACCGGAAACACCATCCCCGGCGGGGTAAACTTCCTCTCGGCAAGGACATGATGAACAAGGCACCGATGCAACCTTCCGTTCCCGTCGGCCAGAGGGTGAATATAAATAAACCCGAACGCAAGGATCGCCGCCTGCAACACTGCATCAAGCCCGGACAGGCGCAACCGGTTATTACATATGTTCAGCCCGGTCATAAGCTCAAAGACATCGCCATGCTTCGCGCCAATGAATTCTGGCATCGGATCATAACGGGAATCACGGTCGCCCAGAAACACGGCTTCGGACCGATACCCAATTTGCGTGAAACGATCATTGCCAATAAGAATGCGATGCAAACGATAAATCTCTGTTTGATTTAGCGGGCGCTTGCCTGCTTCCAGCACAGCCTTACCCCAACGCTGCAACCTGTCGGGCCCGGGGCGCTCCCCCTCTATTTCAAAACTGGCACGGCTATCTGCCAGTAAAAGGAAACTGGCAGCCCGGCCAATAACACCTTTTCCCGTGCGACCAACCCTCTCCTTGGCTTTTTCCGAAAGATCGCGCTCAATATCATTTTGAAGCTTTTCAGTCCGTCGGATGATCGGACAAAATTCCCCTGTGCCAAGCAGGTTATCCCAAACACGATGACGAGTTGACAGCGTCGCTTTGCCGGTAAAGTAGCGATCATCATCCAACGCATCGACAGCCTTAACCACCGGCGCATCATCAAGATCAAGCTTCTTGCCGGTGAGAAACTCATAAAAGAACCATGTACGGCGCGTAACAGTTCCGGTCGGCGTTGCGATGATAAAGGCCGTCAAAATATCGGGATCGAGCACATCGAAGAGTCTTTTGAGAACCAAAAGATCTATATTTTCATGGCGCAGCGCAAAGCTAAGATGGTCTGTAACGGTATCTTCAAGCGCAAACCGTTTATCGTAGACTTCCCACTTGCCCTCATGTCGTCGTGTCCCGCGCACATAGCTTTCAGAGATGCAAGACAGATGACGAACGGGTGCCGCAAGATCAAATGCATGTACCAAGGCAGCCCACCCCGCAAGGCGCGTTCCTTCTGGAACGGGCTCATTCTGAAAATATCCAGCGTCATCAATATCAAGCAGCATGGGCCGAAAACCGTTTATCTATGTCGAAAAATCATCATATTTTCAGAGAAAGTCGAATTACTTTTACAGTAAAAAGGGTCGAAAAACAATCTGGCATATCGACAAAAGATCAATAACAGCAACCAATGTCGAAAATATTTCAATCCTGATACTTTTTGCCGATAATAAAAACACCAAAGGCCATGCAGCGCTTTCTGCATAGCCTTTGATTTTGGCAAATGTGCTTGGCGGTGTATTTGGGTCTTTTAACCCGCTTCGCGGAACCGCGACACGGGTACACCGGGCACATCAACACGCAATGTCACAATCTTGCCCGCATCAGGGAACTCCGCACGTTTTTCCGCGCTGTAATTTTCCTGATGGCTGGTCACATAGAGCGTTTTCATATCCGGCCCGCCAAAGCACGGCATGGTCGGGTTGGGCATCGGCATCGCGATTGACAGAAGCAATGTGCCATCCGGCGCAAACCGGTTCAGATTGCCTGCCGACACGCCCGCCGACCAATAGCAACCTTCCATATCAACAGCACCACCGTCCGGACGCCCCAGCGTATCATCAAGATCAAGATACCGCTCACAATTGCCAATCGCGCCGGTCTTCGCATCAAAGTCCCAGCGATTGACCCATGGACCACGGGAATCCGAATGGTACATTTTTGCGCCATCAGGTGACCAAGCCAGACCGTTGGAAATCTTGAAACCTGTGACTTTCTCGTCAACCGTACCATCGGCAGTGATGCGATAGAGCGATGCAATCGCCTGCTTGTCGGCATTGTCATCCATCGTGCCGACCCAGAACGCCCCGTCCGGGCCGATCTTGCCATCGTTGGTGCGGCTGTGGATGCCGTCTTCGATCCGCGCCAGTGGCGTGCGGACATCCGTCTGCGGATCAAGGAAAATGATATCCTTGCGCAGGGCGACGATGATGCGGCCCTTATCGGTCAGGCCAAAACAGCCCAATTCGCTTTCGAATTTCCATGTCTTGCGTGCGCCGGTTTCGACATCAAGCGCATGAAGCGCACCATTAAGGATATCGGTCCAATACAACCGGTTGTTCGCAGCATCCCAATTCGGGCATTCGCCCAGTGTAAATGTCTCATCAAGCAGGATGCGCGGCTCATTCAGCCCGTCAGTTACACCTGACATCTGTATCTCTCCGTGGAAATTCATCATATCACATTGATGCCATTCGGTTTGCCGGTGCACCCCGAGCTTGTCAACAAAATTAGCAATTTTTATTTACAGGGGAGCTAACAAGCCGGACGGGAAAAACAGCCCGCATTTTGCCATCGCGCACCGCGCTTTTGACACCGCGAAACAGAATATACGACCTGATTTTCCAAGATTTATAGCCCGCGTTGCGCGGCGAATTTGCGCCTACATATCGCGGGCGTGATCGGTGACGCGCTGGCGGGCCTGATGCAAATGATAGCGCATCAAAAGTTCGGCGCTGTCGGCATCTCCACCGACAATCGCATCATAAATCTGGCGATGTTCGTTGAGCACTTTTTGCGCCCGTTCTTTCGATCCACCGCGCGTGATGTTTAACGCCACCATCATGCTTTTGCTCATGACGTCATGAAGCGACGTCAGGATGGTGACAAAGATTTCATTGCCGCTGGCGCGTGCAATCGTCATGTGAAAATCAAGATCGGCCTTATCGGCGATATCGCCCGCAGCAATGCCATCTTCAAGCATTTTCAAGGCGTTCTGAATGTCGCGATGATGGCGCAGGCTGGCACGGTTGGCCGCCATACGCGCCGTGGTGCCCTCAATCGCAATGCGGGCTTCAAAACAGCGCAACAGTCCGGCAACGTCACTGACGCCGCCAAAGTCGATCAACCCCTGTGGCGGGCGTCGCTTGACAAAGGACCCAACCCCTTGGCGGGCATACACCAATCCGTCCGACTGGAGCTTGCGTAAGGCTTCGCGCACAACCGGGCGCGACACGCCAAAGGATGCGCAAATCTCGTTCTCGGACGGAAGCTTCGTCCCCTCGCCCAGATTGCCAGAGACGATCTGTTCCAAGATCTGACCATAAAGCTGGTCTGCAAGTTTTTCACGCTTCTGAAGTTTAAGTTGCAAACCGTTCATCCCCCGAACCACCCCTGTTGAACTTGTTATCTTGTCATTTTCACTTGTAAGTTTTATCGGCAAATGACAGGCGGGTAAAGGGCCGTTCACACCGATCAATCCACCAGTGAATAATCACGGTTTGGCGCAACACCGATATCATCGCCATCAACAAGACCACTGTCGGGACGTTCAATCAGGCTTGGGGTCAGCGTCATGGCACCAATCAATGTTTCATTTTTATCAAGAACCATCACATCCCCAAGTTCCTTGAATTCCGGATGATTATGGACATTGGGCACATGTGATACCGGCTCGACACAAAATGTCTTGCCGTCTTCGGGGATGTAAAATTGCAGGTTAGATAAACTGTCACTGGCCGACAGATGCAAACGATACCCCGCATTATCCCACATCATTTCGGCCTCGCCCTCCCAGCCGGAATAATGCACATCCAGCCCCATATGGTGGCGGATCATTTTACCGTCGGAGAAATCCCGACCAAGGTCGATCACGGTGCGTGTGGTCGGCAACATGTCGTCGTCAGTGGAAAAACAATCAGCCGCGACAAAGGCGACCGATGCGTCCTCGCCACCCGGGAACCACGGGTGCAATCCGATGCCATAGGGCATGGGCGTTCGGCCAAGATGACGCACACCGATTTCAATCGTCACATCGTCCTGCGTGACTTTGAATTCCTGCCACGCGACATAGACAAACCCGCTGCTGGGATCATCATGCTTGTGATTGAGCCGCAAGGTATCGACGGTCGGGCGTTCGATTTTCCACTCTGATCCACGACCAAACCCGTGAATGGCATGCGGGCTGGGCGGGCGGTTGGCCGGAACATTGACAATCCGGCCATCAAATTCAAACTGCGAAAATGCCAGCCGATTGGCAAAGGGCACCATCGGGAAACAGCCCAAAGACGACGGATTGCCAGACTTAAGGGCTTGTTCTGTCACCGGACGCAAAAGATTGATCGTGCCATTCCCGTCGGGACGCACCCAGTCAATCCGCGATATCGCACCGCCATTGGCAACGATCCCGATCTGAAAAGGTCCACTGTTCCAACGATATTCCGGCGCGTCCTTTTTGGACATGGCAGATGCCTTTATTCTGTTTAAAATCATATGATGACTTTACATCACCGATGACGTTCGACTATTTGAAGATGGTAAAACAAATCGCGCCAAGCAAAGATTAACGTCAGACCGTCATTTTACATCCGGTTGTCTTTACACCGGATTTACCGGACACGCAAAATGAACAAGACCCGTGCGTCAAACACGCCCCGCAAAGTTTCGCTAACCGAAAAGGTCATTGCAAGCCTGCGCCACGAAATTGAAAGCGGTCAGCGCGAACCGGGCAGCAAACTGCCGACCGAACCGGTCCTGACCCAGACATTTGGCGTCAGCCGAACCGTGGTCCGCGAAGCCATCGCGGCGTTGAAGGCCGACGGATTGCTTGAACCGCGCCAAGGGGCCGGTGTGTTTGTCCTCTCTCCCGAACCGCGCGGTAATGATAAATCGATTTTTGCCGTCGACTATGCACAGGTATCTGACGTTCTTGAAGTCCTCGAACTGCGCATGGCGGTCGAGATTGAGGCTGCGGGCCTTGCCTGCACCCGAAGCTCGGTCGCACAGCAGGCGAAAATCTACGAAGCCATGCAAAAAATGGAAGATGCCGCCACCCGGGGCGAGCCAACCGAACTGGCCGATTTTGAATTCCACAGCGCGATTGCAGCAGCCACCAACAACCGCCGCTATGCCGAGTTTCTCGAACATCTTGGCGATAAAACCATCCCGCGCGCGCAGCTGCGCCGTCGCCCACCCGAAGTCGAAGATCAGAAAAACTATATGCAGATGATCCTGGGGGAGCATCGTTGCATCTATGATGCCATTGCCACCCGCGATGATGACAGTGCCCGCAAAGCAATGCGCGCCCATCTTAGCCAAAGCCAGACCCGTTATCAGAAACTTCTGACCCAGCGATAAGGCGGCGCTCCCAAATCGACGTGATCGGGAATGGGGTATATAGCATCAGATGGTGCGGCTAAGCTTCACCAAGGGCATTGGAAAGTTCCATCATATCGGACAGCACAATATCCGCCCCGGCGTCATAAAGCCGGTTGGCCGCCCCTGCCCGATCATCGGCATAATGGCCACCGCCGACAAAGCCGATGCATTTCATGCCCGCAGCAACGGCCGCCGTCACACCGGCAACGGAATCTTCAACAACAATCGCCTGATTGGGCGCATACCCCATGTCATCGGCGGCATATAAAAACAGGTCCGGTGCCGGTTTGCCGTTGGCAACAAAGTCGGCACTGTAAATCCGCCCGTCAAACCACGGACCAAGTCCGGTGACATCCATGGTTTTTCCCAGACGCTCGATGGAACTGCTTGATGAAATGCAGAATCCAAGCTGGCGTTCCTTTAACGCCGCCAGAACGCTATCAATCCCGTCGATTTTAACAAGCTCATGATCATAGCGGGCAAACAGTAGTTCATAGTAGAACGGCTTGAACTGATCGCGAATGTCCTTGCCGGTTTCATCGCGAATATGATCAATCGGGGCTGAACTTGACCGCCCGGTAAAGCGGGCGGCGACTTCCGCCAATGTCAATGGCGCGCCAAAATGGGCAAGCACATCGACAAGTGTCGCAAGCGAGATCGGCTCGCTGTTGACAAGAACGCCGTCGCAATCAAACAGAACGGCATCACAATCAGCAAACAGCTCTCGGATCGCTGCCCCCGAAGGAGCATATCCATTTGCGTGATCGTTTACAGTCTCGTTTCCGGTACCGTTTCCAGTCTCATTTTCTGGGGCCATGTTAAACCTGGCTTGTTACATTTATATGATTGCCATGAGCCTATCGAATGATCCGATTGACCGTCAACAAAAATGAACATTTGACCATTAACTGAACTTTTGATCAAATCGGCCACCAAATGCCAAACCAAAAGAATAACCGGCGACCGTCAAAACGTCTGTCAGCCGGGAAAAGCGGAGGAAAAAGACCCACATGAGCCACAACGAAACCCGTTTTATTGGTGTGGATGTTGGCACCGGAAGTGCCCGCGCGGGTGTCTTTGATGCCAATGGCAAGCTACTTGGAAGTGCGGCCCACCCGATTGCCATGAACCGTCCAAAGCCCGATTTTGTCGAACAGGATTCGGAAAATATCTGGCAGTCGGTCTGCCAGTCGGTTCGTGATGCCATGGCCCAATCGGCCTCCTCCGCCGACCAGATTGCCGCCATCGGGTTTGATGCGACCTGTTCACTGGTCATCCGCGATCAGGACAACCGCCCGCTTGGCGTGACCCCGAATGGGGCCGATAACTGGGACGTCATTGTCTGGATGGATCACCGTGCGGTGCGCGAGGCCGAGGAATGCACCGCCACCGGATCGCGGGTCCTTGAATATATCGGTGGCACCATGTCCCCGGAAATGGAAGTGCCCAAACTGATGTGGCTTAAACGCCACCACCCCGATCACTGGAACAAGATGGGCGCGGCCTATGATCTGGCCGATTTCCTGTCATTCCGTGCAACCGGCTATACCGCACGGTCGTGTTGCACAGTAACGTGCAAATGGACCCACCTTGCCCATCAGGATGATCCGTGGGACCGCGATTTCCTGTCGACGATTGGCCTTGATGATTTCAATGCCAAAACCGGGATCGATGCCAAGGCGCTTGCGGTTGGCGACCGGATCGGCACGTTGTCGCAACAAGGTGCCGATGATCTTGGTCTAACCACGAACTGCGTTGTGGGTGCCGGACTAATTGATGCCCATGCCGGTGCGCTTGGCACGCTTGGTGAGTATCTTGATGGCAACCTTGATCAGCATTTTGCGATGATTGCCGGTACATCGACCTGCCACATGGCACTGTCATCCGAACCGCGCTTCATCAAAGGTGTCTGGGGTCCTTATTTTGGCGCGATTGCGCCGGGGCTTTGGCTCAACGAAGGCGGCCAGTCGGCCACGGGCGCGTTGCTTGACCACATCGTTGCGATGCATCCGTTTTCCCATGACATGGGCCGTGATGCCCATAAACTGGCCGGTGAAAAGCTGTTGCCGATGATGGGGCATCAAACCGATCTGGCGCCGCGTCTTCATGTTTTGCCTGATTTTCATGGCAACCGGTCGCCACTGGCCGATCCCGAAGCACTTGGCGTGATTTCCGGGCTGACACTTGATCAAAGCGAAGAAAGCTTCTTAAAGCTGTATTGGGCAACGGCCTGTGCGATTGCCTATGGCACGCGCCACATCATCGATGCGCTAAATGACACCGGATATGACATCACCCACATCCATCTAAGCGGCGGGCATACGGCAAGTGCCGTTCTGGTCAAACTTTATGCCGATGTCACCGGATGTACTGTCGTGATGTCCGATTGTCAGGAACCTGTATTGCTGGGGTCGGCCATGCTGGCGGCGGGTGCGCTTGATGATGCCGATGGCATCGACGGCCTTGCAAAGGCGGCGCGCAAAATGGCCGGCAAGGAAACATCCTACGCCCCCGACCCAACGGCCAAGGCCGATCATGACCGTCGATACGCCATTTTCCATATGATGCACGCCCAGCGTCAAGCGCTTGACGAAATCAGTAAAAACTAAAGTAAATCCGGGGCGTTAGGCCCCAAACGCGTAATCCTGCCCCCCGTCCCCTATCCAAAAGCTGCTTGACGCCTCTTGGCGATGGGGTCAAAACAAAAGGGCCGATGCTTTTGCATCGGCCCTTTCTTTCGCACGCGCAACGGCGGGGTCGGGGGATCATGCAGATTTAAATATCTGCACCGTCACGAGCACGATGCCTTACAAGGCCGGTCCGGTTTCGGACCGGCCTTGTTCGTTTTGCTTATTCAGCCGGATGTTCGTGGGCTGCTTTGACATCACCGCGTTTCGAACGGCTTTTGGCAAAGGTCCCGACAATCAGCACGAAGAACAGCGGCACGAAGAAGATCGCAAGCAACGTCGCGGCAATCATCCCGCCCAGCACCCCGGTGCCAACGGCAACACGCGCAGCCGCACCGGCACCGGTACTGATCGCCAATGGCACAACACCAAGTGTAAAGGCCATCGACGTCATGATGATCGGACGCAGACGTTGACGTGCGGCTTCGACCGTTGCCTCAAGAAGCCCCATGCCCTGATCGTAAAGTTCGCGGGCGAACTCGACAATCAGAATGGCGTTCTTGGCCGACAAACCAATCGTGGTCAGGATCGCAACCTGGAAATAAACGTCATCTGGCAACCCACGCAGCAAGGCTGCGATCACGGCACCAAGGACGCCCAAAGGCACGACCATCATCACGGAAATCGGGATTGCCCAGCTTTCATACAAAGCCGCCAAGCACAGGAAGACGACAATCATGGACAGCGCATACAATGCCGGTCCCTGCTCGCCTGCTTCGCGTTCCTCATACGACAGTCCCTGCCACTCAAGGCCGATACCGCCCGGAAGCTTGGCAACCATTTCTTCCATCGCCAGCATCGCATCACCCGATGCCACCCCCGGAGGAGCCGATCCCTGAATGTTCAGCGACGACAAGCCGTTAAAGCGTTCAAGACGGGGTGAACCATAGTCCCACTGGGTCGATGAGAATGCCGAGATCGGCACCATTTCGCCCAAGCCGTTGCGGACGTACCAGAAATCAAGGTCTTCCGGCATCATGCGGTATTTCGCATCTGCCTGCATGTAGACCTTTTTGATCCGGCCGTTTTCGATGAAGTCATTGACATAGCTCGACCCCCACGCCGCTGCCAGCGTACGGTTCACATCGGCCAGATCAACGTTAAGCGCACTTGCCTTTTCCTGATCAATATTGATCTTGAACTCCGGCATGTCATTGAGGCCGTTCGGACGAACCCCCACAACGCGCGGATCCTGTGCTGCCATCCCCAGAAGCTGGTTACGGGCCGCCATCAGGGCGTCATGGCCAATACCGCCACGATCAACAAGCTGCAAGTCAAAGCCGTTTGCCGTGCCAAGTTCAACAATGGCTGGCGGCGCAAAGGCAAACACCATTGCCTCACGGATTTGGGCAAACGCACCATAGGCACGGCCAATCACCGCACTAACAGCCTGATCAGGACGCGTACGTTCCGACCAGTCCTTCATGTTGACAAAGGCGATACCGGCGTTCTGACCACTCCCGGCGAACGAGAAGCCTGCAACGGTGAAGACACCGTTGACGTTTTCCTTCTCGCCTTCCATGAAGTGGGTTTCGAGCTTTTTAAGTACACTAACCGTACGTTCCTGCGAGGCACCAGCGGGAAGCTGAACCATCGAGAACATGATGCCCTGATCTTCTTCAGGAAGGAACGATCCGGGCAGGCGCATGAACAACGCCGCCAAACCACCAACCAGAATGACATAGACAAACAGATAGCGCCATTTGCGGTGCACGACATGGTCTACACTGCCCTGATAGAACCGGTTGGTCTTATCAAAGCCGCGGTTAAACCAGCCAAACGGACCTTTCTTTGCACTCGGGTCCGCGTGCGATGGTTTAAGCATCGTCGCACAAAGTGCCGGTGTCAGAACAATTGCCACCACGACCGACAGTGCCATTGCCGACACAATCGTGATCGAGAACTGGCGATAAATTGCGCCCGTCGACCCGGCAAAGAATGCCATCGGCACAAACACTGCCGACAGAACCAGCGCAATACCAATCAAGGCACCGGTAATCTGACTCATGGATTTCCGCGTTGCTTCGCGCGGCGGAAGCCCGTCTTCATGCATCACACGTTCAACGTTTTCGACCACAACAATCGCGTCATCGACCAGAAGACCGATGGCCAGAACCATGGCAAACATGGTCAGCGTGTTGATCGAATAGCCAAACGCAGCAAGAATACCGAACGTGCCCAGCAAAACCACCGGCACCGCAATCGTCGGGATCAGGGTTGCCCGCCAGTTTTGCAAGAACAGGAACATCACCAGGAAGACGAGAACAATCGCCTCAAACAGGGTGTGAACCACTTCTTCAATCGATACTTCGACGAACGGGGTGGTGTCGTACGGATAGACAATTTCGACACCCGCCGGGAAGAACGGTTTGAGTTCTGCCAAACGGGCTTTGACGGCCTCGGCGGTATCAAGGGCATTGGAACCGGTCGCAAGGTTGATCCCGATACCGGTTGCGGACTGCGCATTGTAGCGCGCAACAACCTCATAGCTTTCGCCACCGATTTCGATGCGGGCAACGTCACCAAGACGCACCTGCGATCCATCGGTATTGACCTTCAGCAGGATGTTGGCGAATTCATCAACCGTTTGCAGTTTGCTTTGTGCGGTGATGGTCGCGTTGATCTGCTGACCGGGGACAGACGGCGCACCGCCAATCTGACCGGCGGTGACTTCGGTGTTTTGCGACTGGATTGCCGAACTGATATCCGACACCGTCATGTTATAGGAAATCATCTTGTTCGGATCGAGCCAGACGCGCATAGCGTGCTGTGCGCCAAACACCTGAACCGAGCCAACACCGTTTACACGGGCAAGCGGATCTTCAACCGTGGAAACCACAAAGTCAGACAGATCTTCTGCCGACATCGATCCGTCGCCCGACACAAAGCCAACAACCATCAGGAACGATCCCGATGATTTGGTGACCGTGACACCCTGCTGCTGCACTTCGCTTGGCAGCGACGACATCGCCCCTTGCAGTTTGTTCTGCACCTGAACCTGTGCGATATCGGGGTCTGCTTCGGGTTCAAACGTCAGTGAAATAGACGCCTGACCGTTGGCCGATGAGTTCGAAGACATGTAGCGCAGATAATCGATGCCGTTCATCTGCTGTTCGATCACCTGTGTGACCGTGTTTTCGACTGTCTCGGCGGACGCACCCGGATAGCTTGCCGAAATCTCGACAGATGGCGGTGCAATAGACGGGTACTGCTCGATGGGCAATTGCCACAACGAAAGTCCCCCCGCCAACATAATCACCAAGGCGATAACCCAGGCGAAGACAGGGCGGTCAATAAAGAATTTTGCCATTGAATACGTCCCTATTCGGCGGCTTTGGCGGTGTCATCGGCGGGTTTAGCCGATCCATCGTCGGCGGCAGTCTCGACCGGCTGCGGCGCAACAGCGGCACCCGGTCCAATGCGTTGGATACCATCAACAATCAGTTGATCGCCATCTTCCAAACCAGCAGAAACCAGCCAGTTTTCACCCTGCGATTGTTCGATCTGAAGGTCCTTTGACACGACTTTTCCATCGACAGCGACATAAGAATATGCCGTACCATCAGGACGGCGCATCACAGCTTTCTGCGGCACAAGGAAGGCCCCTTCAAGACGCCCCTGACGCACCTGACCACGAACAAACATGCCCGGCAGAAGTGTGCCATCCGGGTTCGGGAAAACTGCGCGCAACCGAACGGTGCCGGTGGTTTCATTCACCGTTACGTCGGAAAACTGCAAAGTTCCTTTTTGCGGATATTCCGCACCGGTCGCATCAATGATCAATGACACTTCGATATTACCGGCATCAACACCCTTGATCCGACCGTTCTTGACAGCCTGCTTGATTTTAAGCAGACGCCCACCGGCTTGCGTCACATCGACATAAATCGGATCAAGCTGGGTAATCGTGGTCAGTTTGGCGGCCTGATTGGCGGTCACCAACGAGCCTTCGGAATAATCCGATGAACTGATCTGACCGGAAATCGGTGCGGTCACCGTCGTGTAGGCAAGATCAATCCGGGCCTGTTCAAGCTCGGCACGGGCGGATGCAACGGACGCCTTGCCCTGTGCCTCGGCGGAAACCGCGTCGTCATAGGTCTGACGGCTGACCGCCTGGGATTTCACCAGCGGGTCATAGCGCGTACGGGTTTTAACAGCCTGATCAAGACTTGCACGCTGGCGCGAAAGTTCTGCCTGTGCGGCATCAACCCGGGCCAGATAAACATCCTGATCAATCATATAAAGTTGCTGGCCGGCTTCAACGATACCGCCTTCGGTAAAGTTGCGCTCCTTGATGATGCCGTCGACCTGCGGACGGATGTCCGCCTTACGGAAGGCAACAGTACGGCCCGGCATTTCTTCGACCAGCCCGACAGTCTGCGCTTCAAGGGTTACGGTGCCAACCGGTGTTGCCTGCGGTTGCGCATTGGCCTGTTGCTGACCACCTTCATTTTGCTCGCTACAAGCAGCTACCATAAGGGTAAGCGCTGCGACGCTCGCAAATTTTAAACAAGTTCGCATGGACAAATTGCTGTTCCTTCTAAGTCCCGTCAGCAAAGCATACCACGCGCTTTGCCGTTGCATTTCAAAATACTGTACGGTACAGTACACATTGTGCACTGCACGATCAAGAGCCAATAACAAACGAATTGGAAACGATGAAAGAAACATCGGAAAAGCAAGAAAACCAGTCCTCTAGAAGGTCTGCACGCCGCCGTGCCATGATGGATGCGGCATGGGAACTCCTCCTTGAAAAAGGGTTCTCAGGTGTGACGCTTAATGACGTTATTTCCCGTTCTGGCGGTTCGCGCACCACTGTGTACGAAGCTTTTGGCGGAAAGGATGGTTTGCTCGCTGCCGTGATGGAAGAGCAATGCATCGAGTTTTCCGCAGAGCTTCATATTTCGCTTGAATCCGATCTCCCTCCCCGTGATGCCCTGACAGACTTCGGTAAAAAACTGGCCAAAAAGATACTAACTGAGGAAGCCATTCGCTTCACGCAGATTCTGTTTTCTGAAGGCCAACATTTTATACCTTTGGTTGAGAAGTTTATGAAAGTCGGCCCCGATAGCACGCGTGAACGCCTGTCCCGGTATCTGCGACGCCAACATGACCTTGGTCACATTGTGGTTGATGATCCGGTTCACGATGCCGAACTGTTCAATGCGATGATCATTGGCGACTGGCAAAAACAGATCCTCAAAATGATTGATCCCCCAACATATAGTAACGCCGAGATCGAAAAACGCGTTTTACGTGCGGTTGAGGTCTTCTTATGTGGTGCTGGCAGTGAAAATTACCGCAAAACAGCGGATGATAAAAACTGACCATCCCCAGCTCGTCAGCGACTTGATATCCCCGATCCTAAAGCCCCCCTCCTGACAGCATCCTGTCAGTTAGGATCTGAACTCAATTGAATGCTTGAAATTCCTCCGATCCGAAGGACATCAGGACACTCTGCGACCTGCGGCGTCAATCCCCTTGCCCGGGGCAACACCCCGCGCGGCGAAGATTTCCTTGCATGTCTTGCTTGTTCTGATGCCATTTTAAACATTCAATTGAGTTCAGACCCTAAAGTGATCCGTTGCGCAATATCTGCCCTATGATTACCAAAATTGAGGTAAACGTTAGGGCAACGCTTTTGGGCCGGTATGGATAAGGCTCATGCCACGCCAGCCCTGCAAACCCCGGTAACGGGCCCGCAACGGAGATATCTGCATGCGCATTCGTACGGCTTTTTCATTGATTGGCTTATGGGCACTTTCCCTGCCTGCCTTAACCCTGCAGGCACAAGCCATCACCACAGATAAAGCACGCGATGTCATGGATGCCATCCTGATGCAAAGCGGCATTTCAGCAACCCTGTCGGATGCCACGATCACATCCGATGGCGCCGCAGCACTGACCTATGATGACATCTCGCTGGGCCTGAGCGGCTATTCCACTCCGCGCACGCTCCGCATGAATGGTGTCCATGTCACTGTCCGTGACACCGATCAGGCCAATCAGGTCGATCTCGACATCAAACTGCCCGAACGCGCGAAAATGAATGCCGAGGCAACTTCGGATCAACGCGATCTTACGATGCGCAATGCCGGTGGGTATCTTCGCTGGGACACGGTGAAAAATGCCCCGGTAACCTTTGACGGGTTTGCCGACTTTTTGATTGGTGATGAACCGGTCACGCGCAAACACTGGCTGATGAACGGCCTTGTCTTGCAATGGTTGCCCCAACAAGCCCGTGTTTCGTGGCAAAGTGCCGAATGGACCGGCGCAAACCGGGAAAAGCGCGGCTCGTCCAAGGCCGCCAGCCTGATTGTCTATCCCGGCGACAACGGTGAAACCCACCTTGATTACGCCCATGATGGCCTATGGCTGCCCAGCCTTTTGCAGCCGCGCACCGTGCGCATCAAAAGCAGCAGCGAAGGCCTGCCCTGGACCGAGGCCAAACCGATCATTGAAAAAGGCTTCCTTGATATGCTGACCGGCACCGCCCCGCGTATGGCCCGCAAGCAAATCGGCAATGCGCTTTGGCAAAAGGCCGCCGATAATGGTGCGCCGGTCAAAATCGATGAATTTTATATTGAATCACGCGGTCTTGAGGCACTTGGCACAGGTGAACTTCTGGCCCAACATGCCGCCCGATATGGCTTTACCGGCGAAATGGACTTCAACCTTCTGGGCAAGGACCTTTTGCAAAATTTGATTGGCACGCCGGAAAGCCCGACCCTTCTGGGCGCGCTTGTCCCATTTGCCGTCAATGGACTGGCATCGGGTGAACCGGGCCCTGGCGGCACGACGCAGTATGGCACGCGCCTTCTGGCCGATGGCCGCATTGTGGTGAATGGTGTGACGGTCTATCAGGCACCAAATGGTGGTTAAAACCGAACCCGCCATGCCCCCGTTCTCGCCCGGCCCATGCAACCGCATTGTGATCTATTGCAAGAATATCGATGCGATGGCGCAGTTCTATGCCGATCACTTTGGCTATCAGCCCTCCCAAAAAGACGGGGATCGAATTCTTGAACTGATCGCACCTGATGGCGGTCTCATCCTGATGCTCCATCAGGCAGGAAAGGGACAGCGCAACGGCCAGTCACTGATCAAGCTGGTATTTGACGTGCGCGACGTCGACCATACCCGCCAGAATTTGCTGGAACGCGGCATCAAGGTGGGGCCACTCCATCAGGCGGACGGCTATTGCTTTGCCAACATGAAAGACCCGGCGGGCAATTCGGTTTCGATCTCAAGCCGGGCATTTGCGTAACGTGTAAGCGCATTTCAATCATACATCTTGTTGACGCCCCCACCGGAACTTCGCATGATCCGCAGACGAGACTGGCCACCAAAAGTGCCGGTCCACGCAAATCAGGGAGTTTCTCAGAATGAAGATCAACAAAACCGGCCTCCTTTACGGACTGGTCGTCGCCGGTAGCCTTTTTGCATCAATCAGCAGCGCATCGGCCGACACCATCAAGGTCGGCATCGCCAACTTTGGCGAGCATCCCCAGCTCAATGCCGCGATTGCGGGCTTTAAGGAAGCCATGGCCGAAAACGGCTTTGTCGAAGGCACCGATGTCACCTATTCCGAAAGCCACACCAACTTTGACGCATCTCTGGTGCCCCAGATGATCACGAAGTTGCAGGCCGAAAATCCCAAGCTGATCTATACCGTAACCACCCCGGTTTCCCAGATCGCCAAACAGATTTTGGCCGGTTCAGACATTCCCATCGTGTTTTCGGCTGTGACCGACCCGGTTGCTGCCAAGCTTGTCCCGTCGTGGGACGCTGGTGACACCAACATGACCGGTGCCTCGGATTTGCAGGACATCGCAGCGGTTCTGGAATTTACCCGCAAACTCCTGCCCGATGCCAAACGTCTCGCCATCCCCTATAATCCGGGTGAGGCCAACGACGTTGCCCTGCTTGAAAAGGTCAAAGAACTCGCACCGGCTGCCGGTTTTAGCGTCGTTTCGGTGGGCATTGATAACGTCAATGACATCTTGCAGCGCATCACATCGGTCGCCGGTAAGGCCGATGTCATCTATACCCCGGCATCCAACCTGATCCAGCCTGCGATTGCAGCCGTGTCGGCTGCTGCCCGCCAGATCGGTGTTCCCATTGTCAATTCTGACAGCTCCGCGGTTGCCAACGGCACCGTTCCGGCCAGTTTCTCAGTCGATTATGGGCAGGTTGGCCTGAATGCAGGTAAAATTGCCGCGGAAATTCTCAATGGCAAATCACCGGCAGACATTCCGCCGTCCGCCCCGACCTATGAAACCCACGCGCCGATGATTTCAAAATCTGCCGCGGCGGCCTTCGGGATCGAAATCCCGGCATCGTTTGACGATTGCGGCTGCATTGTCGAATAACTTCGCCCTGACGTGAACACCCATTGGCGCCGCGCGGGTCCGCCCCCGTCGGCGCCAATGACATTCGGGCATTATGCCATCGCGAATGACGGCACAATGCCCCAAGGAGAAGACGGATGCTTGAAATCCGATCTGCACGAAAAGTCTTTTATGCCGGTCAGGCAGACGAAAAAATCGCACTTGATAACCTTGACCTGACCCTGCAAACCGGGGAATTTGGGGTTGTCATCGGCTCAAACGGGGCCGGAAAAAGCACCATGCTCAATGCCGTATCGGGGGCTCAGCCTGTCGATAGCGGCACGATCCTGATCAATGGCGATGACGTCACCGACACCCCGGTGCACAAACGCGCCAAACGCATTGCCCGGGTGTTTCAGGACCCGATGCTGGGCACCGCCGCCAGCATGACCGTTGCCGAAAACATGCTTCTGGCCGATCTGCGCAGCACCGACAGGACCCTTGCGCGCGGGCTCAATGCCAAACGACTTGCCGATTATAAGGACCGCCTTGCCGCCCTTGGTCTTGGGCTTGAAAACCGGCTCGACACCAAGGTCGAATTGCTCTCAGGCGGGCAGCGTCAATCGCTATCCCTGATCATGGCGGTCGGCGGATCGCCCGATTTATTGTTGCTCGATGAACATACCGCCGCCCTTGATCCGCGCACCGCCGATCTTGTGATGCAGGCCACCGTGCGCGCCGTTGATACCTTTAAACTGACGACATTGATGGTCACCCACAATATGGCCCACGCGGTTGATTACGGGCACCGGGTGATCATGCTCGATGCCGGGCGCGTCAAACTTGAAATCGGCGGCGCCGAAAAAGCCAATGTCACCGTGGCAAAACTGGTCGACCATTTCGCGGTCAAGACCGATGCCATGATGCTGGGGGCGGGAGCATAAGATCATGATGGAATTCATATCCTCGACCTTTACAAGCTATGTCGCCCTTGTGCCGGTAACGCTCTCGCAAAGCTTTATTCTGGCATTTGTCGTGATGGGGATCATGATCCCGTTCCGCACTCTGCAATTCCCCGATCTCACCAGCGAAGGCGCCTATCCGCTGGGCGGCTGTGTCTGCGGCGTGTTGATTGCGGCCGGGGTTAATCCGGCACTGGCGATTGTTGCGGCACTGGCGTGTGGTTTTTTGGCTGGGTGCTGTACAGCGCTTATTCATCTGCGGTTTCGCATCCACACGTTGCTTGCCGGGATCTTGATGATGACGATGCTTTACAGCATCAATCTGCGCATCATGGGCAAATCCAACCTGTCGATATTTGGCTCTGACACGGTTTACAACTGGGCACCCTTTGTCACACCGGGCTTCCCGGTCAGCAAAATCATCATCGCCGGGCTGATTGGGGCGGGCGTATTTCTCGCACTCAACTGGTTCTTTAAAACCGAAAAGGGCACCGCATTGCGCGCGGTTGGCTCCAACCCGGCGATGGCCGAGGCACAGGGCATTTCGGTCTGGGTGTCGACCATTATCGGTGTCGGCCTTGCCAGCGGCTTTTCCGCAACCAGCGGGGCACTGATGGTGCAGGCACAGGGCTTTGCCGATGTGAACATGGGCCTTGGCATCCTGATCAATGGCCTTGCCGCCCTGATGATTGGCGAGGCGGTTGTTGGCAAACAATCGGTCTGGCGTCAGTTGCTTGCCCCGTTTGTCGGCGCGATCATTTATTATCAGCTGGTCTCGCTGTGTCTGGCGGCGGGCATGCCCCCACCCGATTTGAAACTGGCAACCGGGCTGTTTGTGCTGGCCATGCTGGCCATGCCCAGCCTGAAACGCGGGCGTGGTGCCGGTGGCACCCCGGCCCGCGAAAAGTTCCGCGAGTAAGTTTCGCACAGATATCATCCACAGACGACAAACGGCCGCCCATTGCTTAATCGGGCGGCCGTTTCTTTTGTATCAAGCTGCGTGAACCTTGATCTTACCAAGCGTATTTCAGCGTCGCCAGAACAGTGCGGCCGTCGCCAAAGAAACGACTGCCAAACGTGTTGGACGACACATACTCGCGATCAAACAGGTTGGTGGCATTAATCGCAACGCTGACATTGTCGGTCACCATATAGTTGACCATCGCATCAACCACCGTGTGCGACCCCAGAAGCGACGCATTGGCATTATTGTTGTAACGCGATCCGACAAAGCGCAAACCACCGCCAAATGTCAGACCACCAAACGCGCCATGCTCGGGAATTGTGTGATCAAGCCATGCCGATGCAGTATGTTCCGGAACCATTTCGGGGCGGTTGCCAATATTGGTCGTGATCACATCTTCTTTGATTTCCGCATCAAGATAGGTATAGGCCAGTGTAAGGTTGGTGCGGTCATCAAGTGACATTTTGCCTTCCAGCTCAACCCCGCGTGAATTGATTTCACCGACTTGACGATGGACAGAATAATCCGCATTCCACTGCGAAACATTTTCCTGCGTCAGGTCAAACAGGGCTGCTGTGAACATCGCATCCATACCGGCAGGCTGATATTTCACGCCAACCTCGTACTGCGTGCCTTCCTGCGGCTTCGCCCCACCCGGAAGCGACGAGGTGCTGGAATAAACCGGCTGGAAAGATTCCGAATAGTTCCCGTAAACCGAAACCTCGTCGGTTGCCTTGTACGTAAGGCCAAGGCGCGATGTAAATTTGTGGTCATCGCGCTCTTCGACGGTGCCGCTGCTAATCGTATCAACATCACTTTGGACATAATCAAAACGTCCGCCAACCGTCGCGATCCAGTCATCGGCAATGGTCAATTGTTCCTGTGCATAAAGACCATAGGATGACTGCGTAATTTCCGTGTCTGAACTGCTGGTGAAATTGATGCATGACGTTCCGCAATACACCGGGTTGTAGGGATCAATTGGCGATGCCGTGCCGTCAAAGCGCTTTTCACGGTTCTGATCGCGGTTAAAGTCGATCCCGACCAAGGTCTTGCTATCAAGGTTGTCGTTAACTGCGGTGTCATATTCCATCTGGTTGTCGACGGCAAACCGGTCAAGTTCGCCATAAATCGCGAACGCAGACCGATTGCCAAGTGGTGTCGTATCGTTCAGATAAACCGTTTCATAATCCAGATCGACATGGGTATATCGCGCATTCTGACGAAATTCGAGTTTGTCCGTAATCTGATGGGACAGCGCATAGCCAAGGTTGGTTTCTTCGGTATCGAAATTGTTGAAATCCGGCTCCCCAAAAAAGGCATCCCGGCTGGTTTCAATCCCGGTAGGAAAACCGTACCCAAGGTTACTTTCGCGGTTGCTATAGCTGGTCAGCAACGTCAGTTCCGTCCCGGCCTTGGGCGCATAGGTAAAGGCGGGTGCTATATAAATACGATCATCCTGCGAATAATCCTGAGCACGTTCGGCATCCTGCCAAAGCCCGGTCAGGCGATAGGTCCAGTTGCTGTCTTCGGCCACCGGGCCGGTAACATCCCCACCACCGCGCAGATGATTTTCGCCAAACGTGGTAAAGACCTCGCCACTGGCTTCATCTTCTGGACGTTTCGTCACCAGATTGACCAGACCACCGGGTCCATTCATGCCAAACAGGCTGGAGGTTGACCCTTTCAGGATATCAACCTGCTGCAAGCCGTAAGGTTCCTGACGTGCTGTCGTGAAGTTATAGGTACGCGATGACAATCCATCGCGGTACGTCGAAAGCGACGAATAGAACCCTCTCAGGCGGACATAATCATACCGCACGTCCGAGCCATACTCGCCCGCCTGCACGCCTGCTGTATAGGCAACAGCCTGCTGCACATCCTGTACATTGCGGGTTTCCAGTTCCTTCTGCGTGACAACCGACACCGCCGCAGAATCATCTAAAACCGGCGTATCGGTTTTGGATGCCGTGCGGCTGCGATTGGCAACGAAACTGTCGGTGATTGCATCATTCGGACCTGAAAGCTCAACCCCGGTTGCCTCAACCCGTACAGGATCAAGCACCTCGCCATCGGCCGCAGCCCCGGTTTGAAGCGCTTCGATCACCACCGTACCATCGCCAGTCACATCATAATTCAGCCCCGTCCCGCCGAGCAACACTTCAAGGGCTGTATCCGCCCGCATGGTGCCGGTAACCGCGCGGCCCTCAAGACCTCGCACCAACGCGCCATCCACCGTCACCTGCAACCCCGACTGCACGCCAAACTGCGCCAGCGCCCGGGTCAGCGACTGGGCCGGAATGTCAAATTCATGCTGTCCGTCAATGCCGTTCTGTCCGGCTTGCTGTGCCTGTGCCGGTGTTACCAGCACGAAAGGCACCAATGCCGTCGTCATCATCAAAGCACTCGCGACAAGCGCCACGCGACCACGATTACGCATCGCGGTTGCTCCCCCCATTCGTCATTCTTTTGTCTCCGGTTTCACATCATATGCCTTAGTTGAATTGAGAATGCAAACGCTTCTCAATTTCGCATACAAAACAAAACGACCGGGGATATGGCTTTTTCAAAAAAACTTTCGGGAAATCATTCTTTTCTGGGAAAACCGGCAAAATCCTGCGGCTCAAACCGGGGAAAACAGTCTAGCCCCATTGGTGAAAAAGGCGGCTTTATCGCCCTTTTCCCGTCACGAGACAGACAGCACGGCTCGGATTATTTTTGCTTATGACGGGGATACAACCAAAACCCACGGCGTCACTTCACGCACCACTGCATTTTGCGCACGCGCAATTGCGCGCAAGGCCAACACCGGATCGGTCAGGCGATACACCCCGGTAACAGCCTGCCCGGCAAGGGCTTCATCGCTGATGATGATTGCCCCCTTGAAGTACCCCCGAAGACGATCAACCACATCGCCAAGCGGCTGATCCTGCGCAATCAGTTGATGATTGCGCCATGCTGCCACCTGACCTGTTGGCGTATCGCCGCGCAGAACATTTCCATCGCCGCGCACCTGTAAACTTTGCCCCGGCTCCAGAAATTCCGAATGTGCGACAAGATGGGCGGCGTTATCCACCCGCACCCGGCCATGTTCGACGGCAACCTGCGTCACCCCGGCCCCCTCGGACACATCAAATCCAGTGCCAAGCACGGTGACATCGGCCAAACGAGCCGCAACCTTAAACGGGCGGGACGGATCAGGCGTTACCTCAAAAAAGGCTTCGCCACCCAGCAATTCAACCGCCCGCACGCCATCTTCGAACGTCACACGAAGGGCACTTTGCGGCGCAAGCGTAACCCGGCTGCTATCGGCAAGGGTGATGGTGTTGATCTGCCCGGTGCCCGTACTGTAGTCGGCCTGTAACTGGGTGGCGATTTTCGGACCAAACAGGGCGGCAAACAACGATGCCGCCACCGCCAGCCCGCCAAGACCAATGCCGCGCCACGACCCATTACCACGGCGGGCAAAACGCCCCTGTGCCTGAACGACCTTTGCCGCATTCCCCGGCACGGTATTTTTGACTGGCGCCTCCTGCATTTCAGGCCCGGCAACCGTATTTTCTGTATCGGAACGATGGGCCGAACTGGCCGCACTAACCAGGTGGCTATCCTGCCCGATCAAAACGTCATGTGCCCGCGTGTCATGCAAAAAACGCTGCCAATCGGCGGGATCATCCGCGGTACCGTTGCGCGAAGATGTCATCTGCTGCGCGGTCACCTGCCCCATCAATCGGGCCGTCTTTTGGGTTGTGTTCCACGCATTCTGATGGGCTGGACTCTGCGCATACCAATCATCAAACCGCGCGCGCAGGTCCGCATCATCGGGTGCATCCTGCAACAGGATCAACCAATTGGTAGCGTCTTGTGCCACCTGTTTGCTGGATGGCTCGCGCGTTCCTGCCATCACGTTCCCTTTGCTAGGCTCTGCACAACCGGCCCCATTGCGGCATTTTTCCCCGACACCTGTGTCGCGCCATATCCCCAAAGGGATGAAGGCCAATTGCCTTTCACGCCGAAAACCCGGCGATGGTCATGGTTGCGCGTCATGGCCATCCCCCCAGTCGTTCGCGACAATGATCAATGCCTTCTGCCACAAGTTTATGTGCCAAGGGAACCGAGACATCTAAAAACAGTGCAATTTCACGCAGTTTGGCCCCGCCAAAACGATGCATTTCGCAGGCAATGCGGGTTCGGTCGGGCAATTCTGCCATGGCCTGCATCACCTTGGCATAGTCATCCTTGTAAAGGGCGATGGTTTCCGGATCGGGACTGTCGGCCGCAGACGTCTGCACCGCGATGTCATAGTCCGCGCCCCCGGTTACACTGCGTTCGCGCGCCGCACTGCGTTTGCTATCCAGTGCCAAGTTCCGCACGATCCGATACAGATATCCGGTCGCATCCTCAAGGAATCTTCCTTTCGACGCCTCATCAAAGCGCAGCCATGCTTCCTGCACCAGATCTTCGGCCTGCACACGGTTGCCGATGATCGTACTGGCATAGCTCACAAGCGCCGGGCGCTGACGCATAAACAGGGTTAAGGATGGTGAATTTCCGGCCAAGCCGCATCTTCCTTTGGGCGACGCAATCACTGCCTGAACCGGCAGCGATACGAGACTTACCGAAAATGAGACTGATTATCAATATCTATTAATTCCCCATCACCAAAGAGACGCTCAGCTTAGGGAATTGGTTACAATGCTCTGCTATAGAAGGACTGATCAAACAAGAAACCACCATTCGGGGAAAGCCGCCATGCAAAAAATCAGTCTTGTCATTCTTGCCACCGGCGTTGTCGCCGCAGGACTTTGGGGTGTTGGCGATTATATGTCGCGCAAGGGCGAAGCACATGGTGATGTGGTGCGCGGTCAATCCATTGCCGAACAGACCTGTTTGCGCTGCCATACCAAATTCGAAGGCGATCCGCTTCCCGATCCGGCCATCACTGACGCCCCGGCACTGGCAAGCTTCGGGCAACGCTGGCCGCTTGAAAACCTTGAAGAAGCATTGGCCGAAGGCATTTCCGTATCGCATGACGATCTGACCATGCCGGAATTTACCCTCACCCCTGAAAGCATCGCCGATCTTCTGGTTTACTTCGAAAGCCTGACCGACGCGGCCAACGCCAAGTAAACAGCCTGCCGGGTCGTCCGGCGGCACCGACGTCGCGATATCGGTCATCGGCCAAATCCTCCCCCAATCGGCTTTTATCCTTGATGACGCCCCGGTCAAGCCAACCGGGGCGTTGGCGCGGCTTTTCCGCGTCTTCACGCTGATGTGATCGCGCATAATTAAATCTCACACGATTTATTATTGCACGATTATTATTTCATCACTACAAACCATTCATCGCAACAACAGACCGCCAGCGCAGCCGACCCCCGGCGCCCCGGCACAAGGAGAGATGAAATGTTCAATCTGAAAAATCTGGCCAAAGCAGCAGCCATCGGTGCGGGCCTGATGGTCGCACAGGCCCCGGCATTCGCCGCCGACAAAGACGCCAAACCAACCATTGTTCTGGTTCATGGTGCATTTGCCGCCTCCGACAGCTGGGACGGCGTTACCCCGATCCTTCAAGACGAAGGCTATCAGGTCATCAGCGTTGCCAACCCGCTGCGCAGTGTATCTGGCGATGCCGCCTATACCCGCTCCTTGGTCGATAGCATTGCCGGTGATGTTGTTCTGGTTGGCCATTCTTATGGTGGCCCGGTCATCACCAATGCCGCAAAGGGTGCCACCAATGTCAAATCACTGGTTTATGTCGCCTCTTTCGCCCCGGTAAAGGGTGAAACGATTGCTGAACTGGCGGCAAAATTCCCCGGTGGCACTTTGGGCGAGGCCCTGGCCGCCCCGGTTCCACTGGGAAATGGTGTGAATGATCTGTACATCGAACCGACCAAGTTTCATGCCCAGTTCGCCGCCGATGTCCCGGCCGACAAGGCCCGTCTGATGGCAACCGCGCAACGCCCGGTCACCGACTTTGCGCTCAACGAACCGTCTGGCGATGCCGCATGGAAAGACATCCCCTCGTTCCACATCTTTGGCACGGCTGACAAAAACATCCCGCCTGCCGCCATGGAATTCATGGCAGAACGCGCCAACTCGAAAAAAACGGTTGTCATTGACGGCGCATCCCATGTCGTCATGGTCTCAAACCCCAAAGCCGTCGCCGACCTGATCGTCGAGGCCGCAACCGCCAACTGATCAGCAACACTTTACTTGATACCTCCCGCCTCCCTCAACGATGCCCCACTGCGCGCTGCATTCCCGATGCGGCGCGCTTTTTTTTGCACGAAGCTGATGGTGCAATTACTGATACTGTCACGTTTCGGACATCACAGACGCATCCCCGGCGCATCCCCCTAATAAATGCGTCAAACTTGCCCATATGTCATAGATGACACCGCACGCAGGGTTTACATATGCTTGCAGATTGCTGGCAATTTTACTGGTGACTTTTTGTGCCATCCGCACACTGAGCGCCAAAGAAATACTGGTGATCGCAACCAATGATGACTATCCGCCTTTTATCCTGAAGGATCAGAAACACAGCTTTCTGCCCGATCTGTTTGATGAGATCGGTGACCAGATGGACGTAACGTTTGAGTTTCGCTATCTTCCATGGCAGCGGTGCGCACAAGCTGTTCAGAACCATGAGGCGTGGGGCGCAATTCCCTATACCCGAAATGAAGAGCGCGACAAAATCTATGACTTTTCCGACCCGATCTATTTTAGCGATGCCAAGTTTTTCGCTTATGATCCCAAGAGGAAAGCACCGCCGGTCCCCTATCAAAATCTAAGCGACCTTGACGGTTGGACCATCGGCGGCATTCAGGGGTATTATTACGTTCCGATGTTTACCGAGGCCGGTCTGGATGTTGATTACGCACATTCAGAAGAACAGAACATCAAACGCCTGCAGCTTGGCCGGATTGACCTCACCCCGCTGCCCAGTACAATTGGATGGTATCTGATCAACAAACTATTCCCATCCGAGGTCGCCGAGAATTTCTATACACTTGAAAAACCGTTGCTTTCCGAGGCATCGTTATATGTCATGACATCAAAAAACTATCCCGATAACGAAAACCTTCTGGCACGCTTCAACGCCGCACTCGCGGAAATCAAGAACAATGGGACCTTTGCAGAACTCGTTAACAGGCATGGACTGGTGCTGAGCTTTTAAGGGCTGACAGCCTCAATCAATGCTGTGGGTCTTCGTCGACTGTCCCCGCCTCCACACCGATTCTCATGGAAAACCGGCTGAGTTGGACCAAAACTCCTGCGCACATCGCGCAAAATGCAGTGCAAAGCCATCCATGGCCATTTGGGCCGCAACCGCCCGGATAAAGCCGGACCGGTGCCATTCGCCATTGCAAAACATCCCCCGAAATTGAATTCCTTCTTGACTTGAACCGATTCAATCTCAAAATTGGTCTGACGTCTGATGGCTGACCAAACAAATGGACAATCAGACGATTTGGAAAATCAGATAAAGGTGTGATGTGTCGCAATCGGCAGGTGCCACTATTCGACCCATACAAACATCCGGGCGTCGCGATGCGATCCTTGAATCCCTGACGCACTTCATCGTGCAGTCAGATTTAAAACCCGGTGACCAACTGCCCCCGGAACGCGAATTAATGGCGGGCCTCAAAGTCGGCCGGTCCAGCATCCGCGAGGCCATCGGCCATATGCAGGCACTCGGCATTGTCGAAATCAAGCGCGGCTCGGGCACCTATCTCAAACGCCCGGTTTCGGAAAAAACCCTGTATATGCCGCTGTCTATCGCCACCCAGCGTGACGGCCTTTTACAAACCCTTGAAGTCCGCCGCGGGCTTGAGGTCGAAGCCAGCATGCTGGCCGCCAAACGCGCCACTCCCGACGACATCGCCGAAATGCGCACCGCCCTTGACGCGATGGAGGCCGAACATCTTGAGTTCGGCACCGCCGGTCAGGCCGACCTTGTCTTTCACCTGTCGATCTATAAGGCGTCGGGCAACCCATTGTTTGAACAACTTCTGGGCCAGATGCGCGAAGCATTCGAAAGCTTCTTTGCCCAACCGTTCAACCGCCCTGATTTCGCCGGTGAATCGTTTGAATTTCACCGCATGCTGTTTGACGCGATTGTTGCAGGCAACGCCGAAGACGCCCGCCAGCAAACCCTTGCCATCCTTGAAATCGTCGAACGCGATATCGTGAGAATGTCTGATGAAGAACAACAATAATTCCACCACGCCCAAAGCACCCGTCACCGCCCCGGAAAGTGTCGTCGCCTATGACGAAAGCCACTTTGCCAATGCGGTCGTGCCACCGATTTTCCAGAACTCGCTGTTTACCTTCGAAAATTGCGCCGAAATGATCGAAACCTATGCCGGGCGTAAAATCCGCCCGGTCTATTCGCGCGGCCTAAACCCGACCGTGCGCGCCTTCGAAGACAAAATCGCCGCCCTTGAAAAAACCCAAGACGCCCTTGGCCTCGCCAGCGGCATGGCCGCCATCTCGTCAGCTGTGCTATCGGTCGTCAAACCCGGCGACCGGATTGTCTCGGTCGAACATTGCTATCCCGATGCCTACCGGTTTTTTGAAATGTTCCTGCGCGACATGAATGTCACCGTCGAGTATGTCGATGGCCGCGACCTTGATGCCGTGCGTGCCGCCCTGCCCGGTGCCAAAATCCTATACCTTGAAAGCCCGACAAGCTGGACGTTTCACACCCATGACATTGCCGCCCTGTGTGATGCCGCCCGCGATCATGGTGCGGTTTCCATGATCGACAACAGTTGGGCATCCCCCATCTTTTGTCAGCCAGCAACCCTTGGCTGTGACGTGGTCATTCATTCCGCATCAAAATATCTTGGCGGGCACAGCGATGTGGTTGCGGGCGTCATTGCCGGATCGAACGAATTTGTCGGGCGTGTGCGCACCAACATCCTACCTTATCTGGGCGCGAAACTGTCGGCGTTTGACAGTTGGTTGTTGTTGCGCGGTTTGCGCACCCTGCCTGCGCGCATGCGCGAACATCAACGCTCCGCCCTGATCATTGCGCAAAACCTTGCCGACCACCCACAGGTCACTGCGGTTCACTACCCCGGACTGATGACCCCACCCGCACCGGGCTTAAACGGGTCGTCCGGACTTTTCTCATTCGAGTTTTCGCCAAAGGTCGATATCCCGACCTTTGTTGATGCGCTGCGCTTTTTCAAGATCGGCGTGTCCTGGGGCGGACACGAAAGCCTGATTGTCCCCGCACTGGTAACGCGGGCGCAAGTGGGCGGACCCAATTCGGCGATACGCTTTGGCGTGCCGGAAAACCTGGTCCGCCTGCATATCGGCCTCGAAAGTGCCGAAGACCTCTGGTCTGATCTGGCCACCGCAATCGAGGCAAGCCTGAAGTAATACCAAGGCAGAAGAACACCAAACGTTTAAAAAAACAGGGAACTTCACAATGAACTGGAAAACAACGCTACTGGCAGGTGTGACCTCTATTGTACTGACGGGTCAGGCATATGCCGACACAACCTTAAAGCTGGTCGAAGTCATCACCAGCCCGGAACGCACCGAAACGCTCAAAACCCTTGTGGCACAATACGAAGAAGCCCATCCGGGCGTGACGGTTGAAATCACCTCCCTTCCATGGGGACAGGCGTTTGAAAAATTCGCCACCATGGTCTCGGCCGGGCAAACCCCCGACATCGTTGAAATGCCCGATACGTGGCTGACCCTTTATGCCAACAATGGCGCGCTCGAAAGTCTTGAGCCGTATCTCAAGGACTGGGAAGGCGGCAAAACGCTCAATGACCGCGCCCTTGAATTTGCCCGGGCTGCGGATGACACCGCCTATATGCTGCCCTATGGCTTCTATCTGCGTGCGATGTTCTATAACAAAAAACTGTTCAAAGAGGCCGGTGTCACCGACGTTCCCGTCACCCTTGAAGATTTCCGCAACGCGGCCCAAAAAGTTTCCGCCCTGCCCGGCAAATCGGGCTACTGCATGCGCGGTGGTCCCGGTGGTCTCAATGGCTGGGTGATGTTTGGTGCCACGGCGGCAGGCTCGAACGAATTCTTTACCGAGGACGGACAAAGCACCTTTAATTCAGACGGCTGGCAGGATGGCCTTGAGTATCTGGTTGATATTTACAAGGACGGTCTGGCCCCAAAAGACAGCCTGAACTGGGGCTTTAACGAAATCGTTGCCGGTTTCTATTCGGGCACCTGTGCGATGCTTGATCAGGACCCCGACGCCCTGATTGCGATTTCCAGCCGCATGAAGGAAGAGGACTTTGGTGTCACCACCATGCCCAAAGGCCCATCGGGCAAGGCATTCCCGACCATTGGTTATGCCGGTTGGTCGATGTTTGCCAACAGCGAAAACAAGGACGAAGCATGGGATCTGATTGCCCATCTTGAATCCAAGGAAAGCAACCTTGCGTGGAACAAACGCATTGGTGCCCTTCCGATCCATGATGGTGCCGAAAGCGACCCGTTCTTTGCCAGCCCGCAATTCGAAGGCTGGTTTGCCGAATTGTCTGACCCCGATGTGCATCCGACCGTCATGCCGACCCACCTTGAAGAATTCGCCTTCTTTAAGGACAGTCTGGTCATCCGCACCAGTCAGGAAGCCATGCTGGGCCGGATCAGCCCTGAAGAACTCGCCAATCAGTGGGCGGAATATCTGACCGCCGCACAGCAAAAATGGATGCAGGCAAAGCAGTGACTTTGGCAACGCAAACCGGAAAACTCCCCGTCGAAAGACGGGGGGGCTTCTTCAAAAAACTTTCCGGTATCATCGAACCCTATCTTTATGTCTCACCGGCACTGGTTCTGATCATTGCGGTCATGTTGATGCCGCTGATCCTGGGCCTAAGCTATGCCTTTCGCGACATCCGTATCCTCAATCCGTTTAGCGGCGGCTTTGTCGGCATGGCCCATTTCCAAACCCTGATGTCTGATCAGGCGTTTTTGGGCGCACTGGCCAACACCGCATGGTGGACGTTTGGATCGCTGGTGTTTCAGTTCGGCCTTGGTCTTATCTTGGCCCTTCTGCTCAACCGCGCCTTTTTGGGCCGTGGTCTCATTCAGGCCCTTGTGTTTCTACCGTGGGCGGTGCCGACCTTCCTGTCTGGGCTCAACTGGGCATGGATGTTTAACCCGGTGGTCGGTCCATTGCCCCACTGGATGACATCGCTTGGCCTGATGGCCGAACCTTACAACATCCTCTCTGACCCTGATCTTGCGATGTGGGGACCGATCATTGCCAACATCTGGTTTGGCATTCCGTTTTTTGCCATCACCATGCTGGCCGCCCTGCAATCCATCCCCAAGGAATTGTATGAGGCCGCCTCAATTGATGGCGCAACCACGCGCCAGCAGTTTATCAGCATCACCTTGCCCTTCCTCGCGCCCACCATCGCGATCACCCTGATGCTGCGCACCATCTGGATTGCCAATTTCGCCGATTTGATTGTCGTCATGACCAAGGGCGGCCCGGCTGATTCCACCCAGATCGTTGCGTCCTACATCTTCACCCAAGCCTTCCGCCGCCTTGATTTTGGTTATGCCTCGGCGATTGCCGCAGTCCTTCTGGTCTTGTTGCTGGCCTATGCGCTCAGCGTGATTGCGCTGCGTCGTGCCATGACGCACTCAGATAACTAGGGAAATCCCCAAATGACCCTGACCGGACACACATCAACGCGTAAAATGCTCTATTGGGGCAGTCATTATCTGATGATTGCCGCCTTTGTGATCTTTGCGCTGTTTCCGCTTTACTGGTTGCTTAAGGTGTCCGTGACGCCAAACGACATCCTCTATACCGAAGGTGTGCGGATGTGGCCGTCACGCACCACGTGGGACAACTACACATTCGTTCTGACCCAAAGCAACTTCCCCCATTACTTCATGAATTCCGTAATTGTCGCGGGCACGACGGCGGCGGTGACAACCGTAATCGCCGCCCTGACCGGCTATGCCTTTTCGCGCTTTGCCTTTCGCGGCAAGGTCATCATCGTCGCCCTGATGCTGATCACGCAGATGTTCCCGCTGGTCATGCTGATTGCGCCGATCTTTAAAATTCTGGCCCCGCTTGGCCTGACCGACAGCCTGACCGGGCTGATCATTGTCTACACCGCCTTTAACGTACCGTTTGCCACCTTCCTGATGCAGTCATTCTTTGACGGCATTCCCAAGGATCTCGAAGAAGCTGCGATGATTGATGGCAACACCCGGTTCGAAGCCTTCCGTGCGATCATTCTGCCCCTGACCCTTCCCGGTGTGGCGGCAACGCTTGGCTTTGTCTTTACCGCCGCCTGGAGCGAACTTTTGTTTGCCCTGATGCTGGTCAGCAGTGAGTCTGCCTCGACCTTCCCGGTTGGTCTTTTGTCGTTCGTTTCGAAATTCAGCGTCGATTTCGGCCAGATGATGGCTGCTGGCGTGCTGGCACTTATTCCCGCCTGTCTGTTCTTCCTGCTGATCCAGCGTTATCTGGTGCAGGGCCTGACAGCAGGCGCGGTCAAAGGATAAGAGGACAACTTTTATGGCTTCTATTGAAATTGCAAATGCCCGCAAAAGTTACGGTGCGGTTGATGTGCTGCACGGCATTGATCTTGACATCAGCGACGGTGAATTCATCGTCCTTGTCGGCCCGTCGGGCTGTGGCAAATCAACGCTTTTGCGCATGATTGCCGGGCTGGAAGACATCACATCGGGCGATATCTCAATCGCTGGCAATGTCGTCAATGACCTGCAACCGAAAGACCGCGATATCGCCATGGTGTTTCAGTCCTATGCGCTCTATCCGCATATGTCGGTGGCCGAAAATATGAGCTACGCGCTCACCTTGCGTAAAACCGCCAAGGAAAAAATCGCTGATGCCATCACCAATGTCGCCGATATCCTCGGTCTCAGCGCATTGCTTGAACGCCGGCCCAAGGCACTTTCGGGTGGGCAGCGCCAACGTGTTGCCATGGGGCGCGCCATTGTCCGAAAACCACAGGCCTTTTTGTTTGATGAACCGCTGTCAAACCTTGATGCCCGCCTGCGTGAACAGATGCGCACCGAAATCCGCAAACTGCACCGTCGTCTTGGTGCCACATCGGTCTATGTCACCCATGACCAGATCGAAGCCATGACCATGGCCGACCGGATTGTCGCCATGCATGACGGCATCATCCAGCAGGTCGGAAGCCCGGTCGAAATCTATGACCACCCCGCCAACATCTTTGTCGCCAGCTTCATCGGCTCGCCTGCGATGAACTTCCTCGAAGGCACTTATGAAACCAAGGACGATAATGGCGCTGATGGTGCGGGCATCCGTCTGTCAGATGGATCATTGGTTGCGGTTCTGCCCGCGCGCGGGGCAACAAACAATCAGGCCGTCACCCTTGGCGCACGGCCCGAACACATCACGATTGCGCCCGACGCCAATTCGGGTTTAGCCGCCCGTGTCGATCTGATCGAACCGATGGGTCTTTCGACCCTTGTCCATGCCACACTGGCGGGCAAACCGATCAAGATTTTCACCATGGACCGCCCGGATTATGCCGTCGACAGCACCATTCACGTCAGCTTTGACATGGAAAAGGTGCATGTCTTTGACACCAAATCCGAATTGCGCCTGCCCCCGGTTATCGAACCGCATCCGGGCCACCGCGACTAAGCCACGCAAAAACAAGGCGGGGAGCATCAAACTCCCCGCCCCTGATCATTCACAATCGCGATAAACACCGCACAACCGTTTATCCGTGACTGTGATTGACCAATCTTGCAAAGGCCCTCTGCCAATGGGGTTCAGGCGCGATCCCAAAGATGTCTCTCAGCGTTTGCGAAATATCGCCCACGCTTAAGGTATGTTGCTCCTCCTCACCCGTCACCAGCCGGATGGTCAGGCGGTTATTAAGCAAGGTAAACCGTGCAAACGGGGCCGAACGCGCAACCATCAGGGTCTTGCAAAACCCGCTTTCGGGATGATCGGACGCATACCAGTTCATGACCTCATAATCGATATCAGCCACCGGGGCATAATCGATCTCATGCACCGCCTTCCAGACCCCGCCGCGTTCCATCTCCACACGGTAACTATGCTCACCCTTGAGGACCCGGTATGTGTCATGCGGGGTGACTTGCGGCGTCGCAATATCAAGCAAAAGCGGGGCTGTGGGCACACATCCGCCCAACCCGACATCGGCAAGCCACGCTTCGCCATCAATCATCACCCGGTTGGCCATGTGGCAGCGCGGGCGCGGCATATCGGCTTCGCCATAGCCCCACAAAACCCGGCCCGCCAGTCCTTCAACCTCAAAGCCAAGGCTGCGCAACACCCGGCCAAACAACGAATTATGCTCAAAACAATATCCGCCGCGCCCGGCATGGATCAGTTTCTGGTCGATCTTTTCTGGCGCAATGCTGATCGGTTTGTCGTTAAACACATCAATCGCTTCAAACGGAATATTGGCCGGATGCAGCGCATGCAGGCTCTGCAAAACCTCAAGCGTTGCATTGCGTGGGCCGTCATAGCCAATCCGCGCGAAATAGGCATCCAGATCAACGTCCTGTTTGGGCCGACGGGTCGGCATGGCCCAGCTGGCATTGATCCGGCTTTGCAATGCGTCGCGGTCGTTAACAACCGACATTTGGTTCACGACTGGCAGGGGATTGTTCATTACAGGACTCCATTTCCCAACGATGTTTTTCATCTCATGAACAGGACGATAAAACCTCAACTTATGTTAGGGTCAAAAGGAAGTTTTTAACATTCTACAATTTGAACAATCTGCGACGATAAAGCCCGATTACCACGCATATAATTGCACTAAGACCATCTCCGTACGCCATCAAAGCAACTTTCCACCTTTTACACGCAAGATATAAAGCTTTCGCACGACAGACGGCCTCGCACTGTGATAATTGTTTTCCTAAATAGTGTCGGACCAAACGGTCACGCCCTGTGGTGCCAACACCACGCGGGTCTGACCACGCAAACGACGCTTACATCCATCACTTGCGGAATTTCAATCGTCCGCCATCGTATCGGGGAAGTTGCCATGCGTACTGTTTATGTTGACGGCCAGTTTGTGCCAGAAACCGAAGCCAAGATTTCGATCTTTGACCGATCCTTCCTGTTTGCCGATGGCGTGTATGAAGTGACCTCGGTGCTTGATGGCAAGTTGATTGATTTCAAGGGCCATATGACGCGCCTGCAACGTTCGCTTTCGGAACTGAAATTCGAATTCAAGCCCGACATGGATCAGTTGCTTGAAGCGCACCGCGAGCTGGTCAAGCTCAACAACATCACCGAAGGCCTGATTTACCTTCAGGTGTCGCGCGGATCGGCTGGCGATCGTGATTTCGCGATTGATCCGAAAACCCCGGCAACCATCGTGATGTTTACCCAATCCAAATCGCTGATCAAATCGGCCCTGGCCGAACGCGGTCAGAAAATCGTCACCTTCCCCGACATCCGCTGGCGCCGGTCCGACATCAAAACCGTGCAGCTTTTGTATGCGTCGCTTCTTAAAACCGAAGCCGCAAGCAAAGGTGCAGATGATGCCTGGATGCTCCTTGATGGTTTCATCACCGAAGGATCGTCGAACAACGCCTATATCGTGACGCAGGATAACACCATCGTCACGCGTGAGCTCTCGACCGACATCCTGCACGGCATCACCCGCGCATCGGTCCTTAAATGCGCTGAGGAACTCCAGCTTAAAGTCGAAGAACGCCACTTCACCCTGGAAGAAGCCCAGAACGCCAAAGAAGCCTTCTCGACCTCGGCCTCGGCCTTTGTCTGCCCGGTTGCCGAAATCGACGGCAAGAAAATCGGCGACGGTGTCCCCGGCCCGATTGCCAAACGCCTGCGCGAGATTTACATCGAAGCCAACCGTGCGACCGCAATCTGATCGCCGCACGCATCATCAATCAAAATGCAAAACGCCGCCCGGCATCATATCGGGCGGCGTTTTACGTAATCAGGGTCTCGGATCACGCGGCATTGCGTTGATCAATCGCCGTCTTCTGCCCGCCAAGATCAATGATATGATCGGCAATCCGTTCGGCCAGCACATGATCATGGGTCACCAGCATCAGGGCCAGATGATGTTCCCGGACCTGTGTAAGCAGCAAATCAATCACCCGTTTCTGGCTGACCGGATCAAGCCGTGATGTTGCCTCATCGGCAAACAGGACCGCAGGGTCCAGCAAAAGCGCCCGCCCACAGGCAAAGCGTTGCAACTCCCCACCGGAAATCGCATCGGGACGCCGTGCAAGCAATCCACGGTCAAGGCCAAGATCAGTCATCATCTGATCAATCCGTGCTTGGGGAATGGCATGAAGCCGCCCCAGATCATCAAAGGCCTGCCCCAATGTCTGATGGGCGATAAAGGCCGATGGCGGGTCCTGATAGATTTTCTGATATCGGGTCTTTACCAGCCCTTCTGGCTTTTCAACCGATCCACGATCTGCGCCAACCAGTCCCAACAGGATATTGCCAAGCGTACTTTTGCCACTGCCACTTGGGCCAAGGGCAACCGTGATTTCCCCCGAACACAATGTCAAATCAAGACCGGAAAACAGCGCCTTCTCGCCATAGGATTTGCCAAGTCCGCGCGCAATAATCTGTGGCGTTCCGGGCTGCGTTGGCCGTTCATTGGGTGCCATCGCCCAGTTGCGCGGCAAGGACGCCACGAGCGACCGGGTATAGACATCAACAGGTGTGGTTAGCACCTGATCAACCGGCCCATATTCAATCAACCGACCGGCCCGCATCACCCCGATGGTGCCCGCAGTCTGGGCCGCCAGTTCAAGATCATGGGTGATCACCATCACCGCCCGGCCAAGCCCGACTTCACGGTTAAGCAACTGCGCAACCACATTGCAAAGTGCGCGATCAAGCCCCTTGGTTGGTTCATCGGCCAAAAGCACACTACTGTGTCCGGCATGGGCCATGGCAACAGACACGCGCTGGGCCATCCCGCCGGAAAGCTCAAACGGATAGGCATTCATGGCCGTATCCAACCCGACTGACGTCAAATCCGACAGGGCCTGACTTTTCGCCGTTTGCCAGCTTTCGCCATGCAACGCCGGATAGATTTCGGCAACCTGGGCTAGCACCGACATGGTCGGGTCAAGGGCGCGTGACGGTTCTTGTGGCAACAACGAAATTGTCCGCCCCCACAAATCGCGCCGTTCGCGGGCCGACAGCACCAAAAGGTTCTGCCCATCCAGCAAGATCGCCCCGTCGCACTGCAAACTATCGGGCAAACTGCCAAATACCGCATGCATGACAAGGCTTTTGCCCGACCCTGTTTCACCAATCAGACACAATGGCTTGTGCGTCCCGAACCGAACGGAGACATCATCAACAAGTATGGTGCCCTCCGCCGTTCTGATCGTCAGATTCTCGATCCTGATGTCACGGCTCATCAGCTTTTCCTTCCGGCAAGCAACTGTAAGGATAAAACCAGCAGAAAGATCACCACGGCTGGCATCAGCACCTGAAGCGGTGCTTCGCTGTAATAGGGCATCAGTTCGACAATCATGGCCCCAAGTTCCGGGGTTGGCGGACGCAGGCCGACATGAATGGCACTAAGGGTACTGACCGCAATAATCGCCGTGCCCATGGCAAAGGAAAACAGGGTCATCATCGGCCCCGCCAGCGCAGGGAAAATGATCCGCCGCAGGATGTAAAACGACCCAAAGCCTAAAAGACGTGCGGCTTCACAACACGGAAGCTCAAGTACCCGTGCGGTTTCAATCCGGGCAACCCGGAAAAACTCCACCCAAAGATACAACGCAAGCCCAAGATAAAGCGGCCCGAATTTCCCCGGTGCAAACGCCATCAGCAGCAACACCAAAAGCAAACCGGGCAGTGCCAGCACAATATCGGAAAGCGCAACCAGACCGCGCTCCATCCAGCCGCCCCGGCTTGCCGCAACAATGCCAAGTGCGATCCCCGGAATTGCCGCCGTCAGGGCTGTCACCAACGCCATGACAAATGACAATTGCGCCCCGTGCACCAGCCGGGCCAGCATGGAACGCCCGAAATGATCCGTCCCCAGCCAGTGGCTGACATCCCCGGGTGCCACCAGTACCGCGCCGTAATCCTGATAAAGCGGATCGGCCGAAACAATCAGGGGCCCGACAAAACCAAACAACAGCAAAACCACCAGAATAACCGCACCGGCAATGCGGACCGGCTGCCAGAATACCTGCTGGTTTTCGCCATCAAGTTCGACAGGAAGCTGTGCCAAAGATGCGGTTTTCATGCGCGCCTCCTGCTCACACGTGCGCCAAGCCGCGGGTCCAGACACAAGCACATCAGATCGACAATGCTGTTTAGCAGCACAAACAAACCGCCCATCGCCAATGCCGTTCCCTGCACCATCGGCACATCACGGGCCACGATGGCATGCACCAGCGCGTGACCAATGCCCGGAAAGGCAAAGATCGATTCAACCACAACCACCCCCTCAACCAGATAAACCATCTGCAAACCGAGATAGGTCACAACCGGCAACGACGCATTGCGCAAACCATGGCGCATCACCACACTGCGATCCGAAAGCCCCTTATACCGCCCATGGGCGAAATACGGGGCGGATGCGACTTCTGTCATCGCATCACGCATGACACGCGACGACATCGCCGCCAGTCCAAGGGCAAGGGTCAGGGAGGGCAACACCATGTTTTGCCAACTGCCAAACCCGGCCGTCGGGAACCAGCGCAGCGTCACGCCAAACACCACCATGAATAAAATCGCCAGAACAAATGGCGGGACTGCGCGCAGGGCAATCGCCATCAGCAACGTCACCCGGTCAAAGACCGAACCGGGAAACAGCCCCGCAACGGCCCCAATCGCCGGACCGATCAGAAGCGACAACACAAAGGCCGCCACCGCCAGCCAAAGCGTATAGCCAAGCTGAAGCGCGATCTCGTGAAGAACCGGCGCGCCAGAGACAAGCGAATGTCCCAGATCAAACCGCAGCAAATCGCCCATCCATGCGCCAAACCGCCAGATCACCGGTTGATCAAGGCCAAGCTCGGCCCGGACCATCTCCGACAGTGCGTTATCCATCATGTCCGGGCCATACCGGCCTGCGGCAATGCGCAGGGCCGGGTCCCCCGGAAGAAAATACATCAGCGCAAAACTGATCGTTCCGACAATCAGGACAACCGCAACAAGCTGCATCAGCCGTGTTGCAATCAATTGCTTCATTTCGCCCACCGCAGATCAGAAAGGTAGTAGCTCTGCTCGAACGGATCGACAAACAGGTTTTCAAGCTTGGCATTGGCCGAAACGGCAAGTTCGCTCCAGACCACCGGAATGGTTGGCAACTCATATTGCAAAATCGATGTCAGCTTTGCCTGCATTTGCGCACGCGCCTTCGGATCGGCGGTCCGCCCCATATCGGCCAAAAGGTCCGCGGCCTCGGCATTGTCCCAATTCATCGCACCCCAGTCGGCACCACCGGGACCATAATCAGACATCACCGTCGCCAACGGGTCTGGCACCATCGAAAAACTGCGCGTGACCAAGGCAATCTCAAGACTGCCATCGGCATGACCCGCCGGGATTTCGGTATAGCTGCCCACAGAAATTTCAAGATTGATGCCCACCGCACGCAACTGCGATTGCAGGGCGGTTGCGATCAAGGGCAAGTCAGGCCAGCTGGCATAGGTCCGAAGGGTAACCGAAAACCGTTTACCATCTTTTTCAAGAATACCGTCGGCCCCTTCGACCCATCCGGCATCCGCCAGAAGGTCACGCGCCTTTTGCGGATCAAAGGCCAGCCCCGAAACGCTTTCATTGTTCCACCCGGTGATGGTCGGCGGGAAAATCTGGGTCGCGGCAAGATCGGGATTGCGCATCACAACTGTTGCAATCGCCTTGCGATTAATCGCCAAACTAAGCGCCTGACGTTCGCGGACCTCATCAAAGAACGGCTTGGCGGAATCAACTTTCAACAGACGCGTTCTGGGAACGGTTGCAACACTGACATTAACCTCCGGGCTGTTCGACAGCTGATTGACCGCAACGGGCAACAACGACAACACAAGGTCCGCATCCCCGCTTTGTGCCATCATCGCACGCGTCTCCCCGCGCCCGACCGCAAGGTAACTGACCTTTTCAATCGCCGCCTTGCCGTTCCACCAGTGATCAAACGCCGTCATTTCAATACGTAATGGCGGGGTGACGTCATCAACACGATAAGCCCCCGTGCCAATGATTGACGTCACCTCGCCCTGCGCATCAAATGCGTCTGGCGCAAGAATGATCGTGCTGTAATGCGCCAAAAAGGCCGGCAACATTGAAAACGGCGCTGACAGGGTAATGACAACTTCGTCACCATCAGCCGTAATATTGGTAATCGGCGCATTGCCCAGAACACCCGGACGTTCAAACGCACGGTTCAGGTCATCTGCCACGATCGCAGCTGTCATCGCCTCGCCATCATGGAACTGAACCCCGTCGCGCACCGCGATATGCCAGATCAGACCGTCTTCTGAAACGTGGCTGTCGCGTGCCAGCATCGGCACCAGTTGCCCGTCGCGATTGATCGTAAACATGGTTTCAGCAGCCTGCATACGGCTGAAAATATAGCCCGACTTGGCCGGATCAAGGCCGGAAATCTCAAGCGGGCTGGCAATATCAAGAACGTCATCATTCCCCGCCGCCATGGCAGGCAGGCTAAAGCCCCCGCAAAGGATCAGCGCGGTAAAACCGACAGATGCGCACAGACGGCGCAACACCGTGTGGTTCATTGTAAACTCCACAAACCATAAATGTAATGTTATAACGTTACACTACAAATATGATCCGGGTCCGAAAGTCAATCGGTTTTGCGACGGGTTCTTAATATTGGCGGCATTAAGGCCGGACAGCCCGGATTGCACATCCCTGTCCCAAGAAAAACAGCCATGTCTGTGGCTTCTTTTCTGGCCTAACCCCGCAGTTTCACCTAAAGCTACATGTAAAAGGCGTCGGCACAATCAAACGCCAAACGCGAAACGCAGGGCACGGAAATGACCACCGATCATCAAAGACAGCATAACCTGACGGGCATCCTTCTGATGTGTGCCGGGGTCGCCGCCCTTTGCATCAATGACGGGTTGGCCAAAAGCCTGATGGATCACTATTCCCCGATCCAGATCATTTTCCTGCGCAATGTTATTGCCCTGCCCTTTGCCGTGATGCTGGCGCTTAAAATGGGCGGGCGGCGTGCCCTTCGATCCCATCGCATCGGCGTGCATTTCCTGCGCGGCTTGATCTGGATTACCGCAACGGTTCTGTTCTTTACCAGCATTCACCTCATGGGGTTGGCCGAGGCCACCGCCATTGCCTTTGTCGCCCCGCTGTTCATCACGGCAATTGCCGCCCTGTTTATCGCCCCGGTTGGCTGGCGACGCTGGATCGCGGTTGTGATTGGCTTTGTCGGGGTATTGGTGATTGTCCGCCCCGGTGCGGCAAGTTTCGAACTGGTCTCGCTCCTGCCCGTTGCGACCGCCTTTACCTATGCGCTTTTGATGCTCAGTGCCCGCTTTGTCGATACCCGCGAAAGCATGTGGACGCTGCTTTTGTACCTCAGTGCCACAAGCGCCATTCTGACCGGATCCATCGTCACCTTCTTCTGGACCCCGATCCGCGCCGAAGACCTCTGGCTGTTTGCCGCCATCGCGTTTTTTGGCACCGGCGGCATGACCATGATCACCCAGGCCTTCCGGGTTGCCGAAGCCCCGACCGTCGCCCCGTTTGATTACACCGCCCTCGTCTGGGCCACCGGCCTTGGCTGGTTTTTCTGGGGCGAAACACCCGATGCCCTGACCTTTGTCGGGGCCGCCATCATCACCGCAAGCGGCATCTTCATCATCTTCCGCGAAAGCAAGGTTGAGGCGCAAAGCTAACGCGCTTCTATCCTCCCCAAACAACACATGGACTCCCGCCTTCGCGGGAGTGACGAATACCGCGTGATGATAGCATGGATACCGATGTCATTCCCGCGAAGGCGGGAACCTCGTCCCACAAGCACCACCCCAAAACAAAACCCGCTTTCCATCCGAAAAGCGGGTCCATCAGGTGGATTGTAAAACAGCCTTAGTAATTGGCCTTAAACGGCGGCTCTTCCCCCCGTTCGGCCGCAGCCCGCGCAATATTGCGCAAAAGGGCGCACTTGCTTTCGGTGCGGTATTGCCCTGAATTACGCACAACATAATCCTGCCCGGAATAGCCAAGTTCGGCCTTTTTCCGTTCAATGGACTCTCCAAGCTCTTTAAGCGTTGTTCTGCGCATCACCAGCAGAAATCCCCCATCGCATAGGTAATATGCCGATCCGTCGCCGCCAGCAGCGCATCCAGCTTGCCTTTGTCAGGCAACGTCCCGCGCGGCGCATCGAGTTCCTCGGCATGAATGCCGCCCGTCACCAGTGCGACATCAAGCCCGGCATTGTTCGATCCGGTGATATCGGTGGAAATGCTATCCCCAACCACCAGCAACTTGGCATCCGGGCCCTTATCAAACGCCTGCAGGCAGAAGTCATAAGCACTGGCAAATGGCTTGCCTTCCCAGCGGACATTGCCGCCGAGTTCCTCGTACCGTCCGGCAATTGCGCCGGCGCAAATGATGCGCACACCGCCCCGGATCACTTCACGGTCCGGGTTGGGGCACAGCATGGGCAAATCAAGCGCCTTGGCCGCATGCAGCATGTCTTCATAGTCTGAAACCTTGGCATCATCATCATTCGGGCCGGTACACAGCACCCAGTCGGCATCCTCAAGATGATCGACCACCTCGACATCCTGACCTTCAAACATCGAATGATCGCGCACAGGCCCGGTGCGAAACACCTTGCGTCCAAGCTTCGCATACCATGGGTCGGCACGGCTCAGCAGTTGGTGATAGGCAATCTCGCCCGAGGCCACCGCAGGACCATACAAACCCCGCGCAATGCCCATATCTTCCATGCGCGCCGTCACAACCGAAGACCGGCGCGGCGCATTAGACAGGAGTGCGACGGGCACACCTGCCTTTTTAAGCGCTTCCATCGCCGGGATGGAGCTTGGATAGGGTGTCACCCCGTCATGCACCACCCCCCAAAGATCAAGGATCACGGCATCATAATTGCCGATCACTTCAGACAGGCCATTGATCATTTTATAAGGCGTGGTCGGCATTCAGGTTTTCCAGTTCAGTAAAAACAGTAGGGTGTTCCGGTGGATACCCACCTGCGCGGGCATGGTGACGTGGTGCATCCCCGCAAAGGCAAGGATGGAACCCTCACAGCAAGGCTTATTCTTTCGCCGGATCCGTCTTGGAAGTGGCTGGTTTGCGCGCCTTGGTCGTGGCGGCCGGTTTGCGTGGCTTCGCCGCTTGCGCAGGCTTGCGTGTTTTAGGGGCTTGCTTCGGCTTTGTTTCGCTGGCCGTTTGCGCTGCGCCGGTTGCATTAGCTGCTTGCGCAGGTTCGCTCGCCGTCTCCGCCTTGGCCGCCTGTACTTTCTTGGCTGCGTGGGCTTCCTTCGCCGCACGGGCCTCATCCACCGGAACACCCTTGCCCGAAATTTCCGGGAAGGCCGCACCGACCGCGTCACTCACATTGGCAAAGCCATCTTTGCGCAACCGACGCACAAGGTCTTCCTTGATCTCGGTGACAAGATCCATCCCGTGATAGACCAGCGAGGAATAAAGCTGTACCAGCGACGCACCATTGAGGATTTTCTCATAGGCATCCTTGCCCGACGCAATCCCGCCAACCCCGATCAGTGGAATTTTACCCTCGGTCAGACGATAAAAATCGGCAAGAACCTTGGTCGATGGCGCCATCAACGGCGGGCCGGAAAGACCACCTTTTTCATCCTGATCATAGGAATTAAGCCCGACCGGACGGTCAATCGTCGTGTTTGAAACAATCATCCCATCCAGCTTGACCTTAAGCACCACGGCGGCAATGTCGGCTTTATCCTCATCGGTCAAATCCGGCGCGACTTTCAGCACCACCGGCACCCCCTTGGCAAAGCTATCGCGCGCCTTGATCACCGCACGCAGCAGCTTTTCAAGCGGCGCACGGCCCTGAAGGGCGCGCAGGCCCGGCGTGTTGGGCGAAGAAACATTGACCACCAGATAATCGGCATAGGGGCCAAGGGCTTCGACCCCCTTGGCGTAATCAGATGCGGCATCTTCGGAATATTTGTTTTTGCCAAGGTTCGCCCCCAGAACCCCGCGTCGGGCACGTTTGCGAAGCCGAGCAGCCACCACATCGGCCCCGTCATTATTAAACCCCATGCGGTTGATCACCGCCCGGTCGGAATAAAGCCGGAAAAGGCGCGGTTTGGGATTACCCGCCTGCGGTTCGGGGGTCACCGATCCAATTTCAACAAAACCGAACCCGTGCGAAAGTGCCGCATTGGGCACTTCACCGTTTTTATCAAATCCGGCCGCCAATCCAACCGGATTGGCAAACTTGCGTCCGAACACGTCTGTCTCAAGACTGGGCGTCGCATCGGTTGCGTCATCGGCGCGCGGCACCAGATTGTTTTTCAACGCCCAGATCGCCAGACCATGTGCGGTCTCCGCATCGATCCAGCGGACAATCGGCAAAACCAGTGACTTATACCACCCCACGCGACAGCTCCCTTTTCTTGCAATACCTGCTCTTTTCTTACGCGGGTGGGCGACGTTGGGCAAGGATCAATGGCATGAAGTCTTGGCACACCATAAGTCCGTACCCCTAACTTCCGATCTCCGTGCCCTGAAGGCAGGCCTGATAAAACGGATGTTCCTTTGGCACGATTGCTCCGTCAAGGATCATCCGACCGCGAACCATCACGACAATGCGCTCGTCTGTTTCATCATGGGACAAGAAGACGCTTTGCGAAACAGCATACCCCGCACAAAACAAGGAAAAGACTTTAGGATCAGCCTCTTTCAAATACTTTTTCAAAGGCTGAGCAAGCAATCGCCTGCGCGAAAAAACAACATTATTCCCCCTGAAGTCCAAATGGTAATATTTCTTGGTAAAATAGGCATTAAAGGGCTTCAGCTCCCCTGCCAAAGCACTCTCGATAAAGAGTTTATCTTCCGCCAAAGTTCGTGTTCGCAGGAGCTTTTTCAATTCATCTAAGTAGGCTAGGCGTTTCAACTCATAATCAGGCAGTTTAACAGCTTCAATCCCCGCCTCGAAAACCTCTCGGGAGATCCTATCAAAATTGTTCTCATAACGTTTTCGATTGTCATCAAATTCCCGAACATTTTCTAGCGGTCCACCAGAACACTTCGTAATCAGCTGATCTAGTCCGGCGGTTTCGCTAAAGGATTTGGCGAGCGGGTTATAAACCGGGGTAACGAAAAGCTTGGTGCGATCCTGATTGATACGATGCAGGCGGATAAATTTCGTCGCCTTGCCCAGCCATTCATCTGAAATTTCAACATTGTAAAGCTTTACCGTCTGGATGGCTCCGTACAGGTAATAGTCCGGTGAAAAGCTGGTACGTTGCTTTTCTTCGACAAGACAGTCACCAAGCTCAACAAAGTTACGAGGCACCTCGGCCTCAAAGGCCACAAACCGATCAGATGGATCGACAGCCTCGTCGATCTTTTTAACCGAATAAGTCGGCGCACACCCGCCAAGCGCAAGCGCGACCATTCCAACTGCCAGAAAACGCAGCCGCGCTCCGACCTGTGCCAACTGAATCAAACGCATTACAATCCCCCAAGAACCCAACCACAAGACTTAGGCTGACAATTGGACGAAGCACAACCTTACGCTGTGACAACCATCACAGGACTTACTTATATTTACATAACCCGCCCTACCGATTGACAGCGGCCGTTTCTGGAATATCTAGATGCCACCAAAACAGAAATTCCAACCGAAAGAACTCCAATGTCAAACACAGACATTCTGTTTCAGCCCTTTGCGCTGAAATCCCTGACCCTGCCCAACCGTATCGTCATGGCGCCGATGACGCGGACCAAGGCCGAAAACGGCATTCCCGGTGCGATCAATGCCCAATATTACCGCAAACGCGCCGAAGGCGGCGTTGGCCTGATCCTGTCGGAAGGCACGGTGGTTGACCGTCCGGCATCGCGCAATGATCCGGCCATTCCGTTTTTCCACGGCGCTGACGCCATGGCGGGCTGGGCCAATGTTGCCAAGGCCGTGCATGACGCTGGCGGCAAAATGGGCCCGCAAATCTGGCACACCGGCTCCACCCGCTATACCGAATGGGAACCAGATGCCCCGGTCGAAAGCCCGTCTGGCCTTGTTGGCCCGGATGAGCCGCGCGGCAACACCATGTCTGAGTCTGATATTGCCGACACCATTGCCGCCTTTGCCAAAGCCGCCCTTGATGCCAAAAACGCAGGTTTTGATACCTTTGAAATTCACGGCGCGCACGGCTATCTGATTGATCAGTTCTTCTGGTCGGGCACCAACCTGCGTACGGATCGCTTTGGCGGCAAAACCATCAAGGAACGATCGACCTTTGCCCGCGAAGTGGTTGCGGCCATGCGTGCCGCCGTTGGCCCGGACTTCCCGATTATCCTGCGTGTGAGCCAATGGAAACAGCAGGATTTCACCGCCCGCCTTGCCACCACCCCTGATGAAATGACCGATTGGCTTGGCCCATTGGTTGAGGCCGGGGTGGATATCATCCACGCATCGCAACGCCGTTTCTGGGAACCGGAATTCCCCGAACTGGACGGTGAAAAGGGCCTGAACTTTGCCGGTTGGGCCAAAAAACTGACCGGGGCGGCAACCATTTCGGTGGGTTCTGTCGGCCTGTCCTCGGACTTCATCGGCGCCTTTTCGGGCGAATCTTCGGAAAAGGCCGGTCTTGATGCCCTGACCGAGCGCATGGAGAAGGGTGAATTTGACCTGATCGCGGTCGGCCGTGCGCTGATCTCTGATGCGCAGTGGACCAACAAGGTGCAAAAAGGCGCGTTTGACAGTCTTTCTGATTTCAACCCCGCCGCCCTGGCCGAACTGGTGTAACCCGCAACCTTCTGCAACTATTTGCAACATCAACCGAAAACAGCCCGCCCGTCCCCGGCGGGCTGTTTTTTATGAGCCAACGTTAACACTGTTTAGTTTCGCGGGACCGGCTGCGGCTGCACCATACAGGAAAATATGCTACGCTGGCCCCATGCCAAAACTTGATCTCAACACCCTCATATCTGCCCTACAAACCCGCACCCCCGGCCCGTTTCACTTCCCCGACATTTATGGTTCGGGGTGGGATCAGCTTTACATCGGCGATAAGGTCAAACTCGGCCATGCCTTCATGGATGCCGTGCGGGCGGGCGAACTGCCCGGCGTCACCGATACGGGCAGAAAAAAGGATGGCGGACGGCTTTATCACTGGGCCGGATGATGGCATGGATCAAGGCCTAACCCAACACCTTCGGCCCCAAAAACACCACCGCCCCGGTGGTCAGGACAAGCCCGCCAATCATCAACGCCCCGTCGCGCACCGTGATCGCCAAGCCAAACACCGCAATCGCCATCATCGGAATAATCCCGGCAAAGGGCACCATTTCAAACAACGGCACGGTGAACGACAGCACCAGACAGACAAGGGCCGCCACCCGGATGCCAATCGGCCCGGTCAGATGGGCCAACCGCCCGCCAAACCAGCGGTCCATCCGCTGTGCCGTTGGCGTCACCCGGTCCATGGCGTGCTGAACGCGCTCCCCCGCGATGCGCCGCCGGGTGATAACATCGGGCAGCCACAAATGATCACGCCCCAACAGGATTTGCAGGGAAAAAAGCGCGATGATAATCGCCAGAAACGCCGGCACCATCGGAACCCCCGACAATGGCGACACCCCGATCAGGGCCGGCAGAAACAAGGACGGCCCATGGCTGCGCCGTCCAAATTCCGACACCATATCGCCAACCGATACCATGCTGGCATCACGCCCGCGTTGACCAAGGCGCGCGACAATCTTGCGCACCGATGTGATGTCGGGCTTATCCATGCAGGTAGCCCCGCCAATATTTGGCAGCCCCAACCACAGCCACAACTCCAAGCCGCGAACGCCCGACACATTTATAAAAAGGGTAAATACGCATATCCTGACAACGTCGCGCGGGGTGGTTTGGTTCCACCCCTGACGGCATCAGCAATAATGTGGCTTAACGCAATTCTTCGGGCAGCACATGCACCCCGTCATCACCCAGCCGCACGTCATCAACGCGCGTGACATATTCCACCGACAGCACATCATAAAGATGCGGAAACAGCGTGCCACCACGGGCCGGTTCCCATTTCAGCTTATCGGCAATCGGGGCGACCGGCACGCGCAGAAGTTTCAAATGATCGCGCCCGGCATAATGCAGCGCAAGGGTCGCGGCCAACGTATCGCCCGTCGAAAAATGGATAAAGCCATCGGCAATATCATGCGGCGCACCGTCATACTGACCGTCCGATAAGGCCTGCGCCCATTCGTCCGATCCAAGGACACGGTAAATCGTGGTATCTGTTGTGTTTGTCATGAGGGGGAATGTAGGACGCGGCGCATGTTTGCGCAATATGCGCTGTGCCCCAAAAGACCAATTGCAACATCACCGCCATAATTATCAAGACAGGCTACCAATATCCCTCATGCCGCTTCATCAACAATGCTGTATTGAGCAATCCCTGACTTTCCGCGGCGTTGACAATAGCCTCTGTCGAAAGCGCCGGGTTCGCGAACCTTTCACGCATTTTCTTTAAGGCCGCAAAGGCGGTCTGCTCATGAAGCGTGATTGTATCGGCGATGAAATCATCTGTTGATTTGACCTCCATCCCGAACGTTTCAAGCACCGCCGCTGGAAAGTCCTTGAGGTTATCTGTCACCACAACCTGCGCATGGGTGCAAATGGCTGCCGCCACAACATGACGATCATTGGCATCAGGCAAGTCCAAAGACGGAATATAGACTTCAAATCCTGTAACACAGGCTTCCCCAAATGCCGTAATCATCTGCTGGCGCTGCCGTGCGGTATCGGCCTGTCCCTTTGTCATCCGATCAATTGCGCGTTCCATCTCGTCAAGGATCGGCGCACTCCAACGCGGGCGAAACAGCTCGGCTTCCGCAAGGCTCAGCAACAGGTTTCGTTTAAGCACACCGGCCAGAACACAGGCATCAAGCAGCGCTGTAAAGTGATCTGCCCGATATGTCATTGGCGGTTAGTATCCCTGCAGGATAAGGTCGGCATCCGCCTTCGCAAGTTCCGACAAAGCCTGATCGCGTGACGTATCGCGTTCATGCTTATAGGCAAAAAGATCCTCGGCCTTGATCCGGCGATGACGGCCGACGGTGATGAACTTGATTTTGCCCGCTTCCAGCAGCTTGATCAGATAAGGCCGCGATACATTCAGTAAATCTGCCGCCTGCTGGGTGGTCAGGTCTGCCGAAAGCGGGATTATCTGAAACCCCTGGCGCCCAGATACCAGCCGCAACAAATCCATCAGACTGGCGGTCAATGCCGGTGTCAGCGCAATGGTCTGTGGCTTTCCTTCAGGCGAGGTGACCGTGATGTGCGTGTCCTCACCTTCCTTGGCCTGAGAGGCAATAATCTGGCGCAATTGGTCCGCCGTCGCACTTTCGACCTGTGTCGGCAAACGCCGACCAAAATCATCTTTTCTCAAGACTGACATCTCACCAACTCCACTACCCTTTTCCATACCCCTCCCTCCTTCCCCAGAGGGAGACAGTACACCTGTATTTATAACGCCCGCACGCCATAAACGCAATATTCGAAACAAACGAAATATTCGAACGATGTGGAAAATACGATTACCATCAGCCCTTGCTTAATTCCACGTCCTGCCCGTCGACCAGCCCCTTCGCCCCTTCATCCACCCACGACACCTGATAAATCGCGGTGTCTTTTGTATTTGTCATACATTGCAACTATGGGAAGGTGGTGATGCTCACAAGGTCAAACTGCGAAAGCAATCCAATGGAAGATGATTTAGAACGCCCACCCGGCATCGGCCCGCATAATGACCGCGAACTGGAATTGATGCTGGCCGGAACAAAGCCGATGGCAATGTTTTCAGACGCGGTCCATGCCAGCAGTTACTTCCCCGAAGCAGATTTCGCCCCGTACGTCGCAGCGGGCAAAATCATCCGGGTTGAGGAAATCATCCCGGCAAGCCCCTATGACGCCCGCTACCTGTTCTTTGCCCTTCCGGGCGAAGAATGGCGGATCGAAGAAGCATTGATCATGTGCCGAAACCTCTGGGCCGGAACGGTCAAGGATCACGATGAGGATTCACGACGGATGGGGGAACTGCTGGGATATTCGCGGGAGGAGATTGAGGCGTTTATTGAACATTCACGACGCAAGATAAAACCATTAGTGACGCAATTGGGATATACGACGTAATTAAATATAAAATTCGCGACAAACTTCAAAAGGGAAGTACCGCCTTTTATTCAATCACTTAGCAGCCGCCCGAATTCTGCGCGTCAATCTGAACACTGTGGTCGAAGGATTTGTATCACCACGCTCTTCGATCCTACGACGAAGCAGGACATCCGCCCTCATCTCTGCATCCTCAATATTCTCGAGAAGCGCTGAAAAATCAGTAGTTTTAGCTCCATGTCGATCATATCTCTCATCAACATCTGTCAATGCGCGTTGAACGTCATGCCTATCACAAGCACGATTAAAGTCCTCAATGTGCAGAATCAGCCACAACTCAAAACATGGATCGGAAAACGCAATACCAACATTGTTTACTTCACAAAGTTGCTTGGCTTTTTCAATGTGAGGGTGTTCATCACGGTCAAACACCGCCCACACTTCGTCAGCTTCTTGATAGGATTGCTTGGCCTTTTTGCGTTTTGCGCCTTTTCCTATGAGATTTGCTTGCTCAATAGATTGATGCGCAATTGTCAGCGGAACACCGGCAGCAGGTATATCAACGATATTGATCAGCGGGTCTCTAATCCGGCGCTTTAGTGCTCGGAAATAATCGGGTTCGGTATTCTTTCCCTCACAGAAAAGATAAAAGGTTTTCTTTGGTTCTAAACGCGGACCGCGCCGCCGAAGATCAGGACTTTTCCGCGCCACAACCGACCTCGGCGACTAAATCGGGAATATCAACCATCGGCACTGCCCCATAACGTCCCTCAAGATAACCCTTCTCAATATTATCCTGCTTTCGGGTTCGAATATCTGTCAACGGGAAAAGTTCAGACATTCCAGTCTGATTCTTCTCCACAAGCCAAATCTCATCACGTCTCAGTACTTTGGAGCTCATCAAATTGGTGTCGTGAGTTGTAGCCAGAAGCTGTGCCCCATTCGGATTGGTTACTTTATTCAAAAACAGGGCAAAAATTGCTTCTGTAACCTGAGAATGAACACTCACATCTATTTCGTCGACTGAAATAAAACCGCCCTCGTCCAAAACAGAAAACACTTGAGACAACACACCAATTATTTTCTGAGTTCCAGCACTTTCTTCTGATATATCAAAGTATATCAATCCCTGCCTTTCACCTTGATGCCCAAACTCCAGTTCCTCTTTTTCCCAGCTACTGCGCATAACATTGCTAAATTCCCCCTCAGAACCATCGTTTAGTTCTTCGGTTATAAGACTGATAAACTTCTCTCTAAAACGCACGCTCTCGGGTGATTGCACAGTTTTTTTCTTTCGATACGAAACAATTCCTGTACCGACAAGCGCTAAAAACTTCAGAAGTCGATCATCAACTTCTGATCTATCCCGCTTAATCTGATGTAAACCTCTGGCCCCACTCACATCCAATTCCGCCACCAAATCTTGGAAAAATTTAAAAACCTCTCCCAAAATATCATGGTTGTTTTGCGCAGCAACAGAAACAAAGAGACTATTATCCCGCATCAAGCTCTCAAATACCTTTTTTTCGCCCTTAAAAGACGATCCAAATTTTATAGGCTTTCGGGCAGTTCTCTCAAACAACAAACGACGTGAACCTTCGGGATAGGAATACAACCATTCTTCTTGATACAACTCGTCATTAAAGGAAAAACCATAATGGTAACGAATATTGTTCATTACGAAATCGATGCTAAATTTCGTTTCCTCCCTCTCACAATCATCCCGAAGCGCATAAAACTTACGTTTTATACCGTCTCCGGGACCGCCAGAACGATGAGAAAAAAGAACAAGATCTCTCATTTTAAAGAGAGCACGAAGTAAGTTGCTTTTACCTGACGCGTTTGCACCATAAACCGCAGCAACAGGTAGCCCTTTCAGCCCTGACGAAACATGCCCCAAATCAATCAGACCATCGTCACGGTCACGCAGTTTGCTCGCGACGAAAGAAATTTCTTGCTCTTCATCAAACGACAGATAGTTCCGTACGCTGAACCGCAAAATCACTGTAAGGCTCCTGTTAGATTCACCAAACGATGAAAATATTGATTGAATTTGTCAAAATTACGCAAATTTCTACGGTATTTTTATTTTACTATAAAAACATCCCCGTGCAATCAAGAACTGTTTTCCCTTCCTCTCTTATCCGCACTCCGCTTCACAACACTCACACCAAGCACACCAAGCGCAATCCCCCAAATCGGGCTGGTATTGACCAGCGCCGCAATGATCGCCGGGGCCTGCAACGGTGTCAGGATAATGGCGTAGGCAATTGCCCCCATGGTCATGATCCATGTCAGGGCGACGGCATAGCCAAAGCTTGGTCGCCAGCGGCGCACAAAGGCATCTTCGCTGGCGACCTCAGTACGGATGGTGCGGTTGATGGATGTGAGCGTTTTGGTATCGCGCGCCAGCTCAATTTCGGCCATGCGTTCGGCATGGCGGTTGGCTTCAAGAATTTGGGTGGATGTAACATCCCCCTTGGTCACGGCGTCTTCGACCTGTTTCAATGTATCGGCCGCCGTTTTGGCAATCGGGTTGTCGATATGGTCAAGCCCGGCACCCACCGCTTTGATCAAAAGCGGCAGGCCGATCTGGGCGAGCAATGCGGGGATCATGAACTGGCTCCTTTTTACGAAATACCGCGATAAAACAAATGGTTGCCGATCTCGGCCACCGGCACATGGCCGCGCGCCCAATAGGGATCGACCGCATGGGTGTGATAATGCGTCGCCCCCTCGGTCACATCGGGCAAATCGCCCGCCACCGCGCGGCTGGCAATGCGTTTGCACAATCGGTACGCACGGTCGCGCGGGTTGACCGCGAGCAACTTTTTGCGGTTGGGATCGGCTTCGTTCCAGCAGGAAAACTGCCCCGGTTTGAGGCACACCGCCTTGATGTCATTGCCCCACCAATAGCGCCCGCGCGATTTGGCGAACGCCACCCGGTTGAGGATCACGCACGCCACCGCCTCAATCCCGGCCAGTTCCTCGCCGCGTGCTTCGCCGTACAATGTGCGCGCCAGAATTTCGGCCTCCGGCAGGGTTTCAACATCAGTTCGGGGGGCAAAAGTATCAATCGTCATTGGGAATATCCTTTGTGTTCAAGCTTGGCCTCAATCCGCAACAGATGGCCAGTCAGGCGTTTTTCAATGTCTTTGAGGTACGGGATCGAAACGTAATTGCGCGCAACGTCGAGTTTAAACTCCGCCAACCCGTCGCGCAGGTCGCCAACGTCGCCTTCATGACGGCTGCGCATGCGTTCAATCCGGCTGAGCAATTCCGAACGCATGCGCCAGTGCAGCCAGAAAAGGCTGGCCACCGCCGGAATTTCGACCGCCGTGATCCACCAGATCACATCGACAGGTTGGGTCATGGGGGCCTCATACTTTTGGGAAATCAGGATCGGTCAGGATCAGGAAAGTCGCGTTTGGACAAAAAAAGACCCGCAAACCAATCGGCTTGCGGGTCAGTTCAGGAGGTCATCTGACAAGAAAACATCCTTAAGGGAGGTCCGACATAAACTCTAATCAGGTCAGCGCACTCAGGCCGCCGGGCCCTTGATCTTTTCTTCCAGTTCCTGCCAGGCCTCGCCAGATGCGACAAGGCAACTCGGGCCGGACGGATAGGTGAACAAAATAGTCCAGGTTTGGCCGTCGGGCGCCTTAAGCACCTCGATCACCCCGCCATTGGATGTGACACCGACGGCAATCGGTTCTTCGGAATATTTCGCACTCAGGCTGCTGATGACTTTCGCACGGTCACCGCACACCGGGGACCCGGCATTGGCCGGGGATGCAACCGTAACGGCACCTGCCACCACGGCAATCAAGCTCAGTGTTTTCCACATGGTCAGGCCTCCTTGCAGTCAGGTGCGCCCAAAAGGGGCGTCTTGGTGTCCTGCACTGCTAAATTGATCAACAAATTGATCAAAAAATGAATTGGGGCCGCCTTCCGGCGACAGACCGCTGTCTGCCTTAACTGAAGTCACCTTTAGTATAGTAAATTTTGCCAAATACTATTCTTTGATATAATAAACGTAAGCATCAAATCTGAAAATTCCATGAATATTTCACATTTGTGATACGCATCGGCGCTAACCACTTGGCATTGTGAGAAAATTTTTTTACTCCCTCACTGCCTGTAAACGGTCCCGTTACGGATTAAACCCGTTTTGGGCATTAAAAACACCGCCATATGCCCGCCAGTCGGCCCGTCTCAGCGGCATTTCCACCCGCGGCAGGCGCACCGGCTCGCTTAAAATACAACCCGCCACCGCATCCAGCCCATCGTCATGATCCTTGCCATCGGGATGCCATTCGCGCATCTGGCGGACAAACGGCGTTGTGCGGACCGGCTCATGCACATGCAACAATCCGGCCCCCAGCACCGCGCCAAAGGCATCCTCGATCCGGGTCGCCTTATTGGCACTTTCATGATGTTCTACGACGCTCGCCGCCCATCCGATTGATTTAAGTTCGCGGCGCAGGATATTGGGCAAAAACCGGCCAATGCCATTGGTCTCCACCCGCACTGAGGGCAAATGATGCCCGGCCATAAAGTTTGCGACCTGCGCACAGAGCTGACTGGCTTCATCCATGCGCGCGCCATCCGTATCCTCTGGCACCACAGACGCCCGCAGCCACACCAGATCATGCAACCAGTATTCACCCTGATCACAGATATAAACGCAGGCCACCACCGCCCCGTCGCCGGTTGCCGCGCCAAAGCTCGGATCAAAATGGCAGGCCGATGCCACCATATGACGATCCCCGATGCGCAGCCGAAGCCGCCCGTTGGCATGTTCAATCTCACGCGCCGCGTCATAGAATTTAAGCTTCGCGGGGTCGAGCATCCCGGCGACGGGGGCGAGCATTTCAAGCATCATCTGGCTTTGAAACTTGCGCCGTGATGTGCGCGATTTAATCGCGGCAATCGCGCCCGCGTCAAACCGTTCCGGCCAGTTTGACGCCCCGTGCTTATTGACGATGGGCAAGGTAAACCGTGAAAAACCATTCAAAAACGGTGCGGCCTCACCCGTTTCCGGGCGGACCTCATCGGCATAGATCGAATAAAAACTATGCGGTGTGCCGACATAAAGCTGTGTGCCACCCGGCGACAGCACATAGGAAATCTCACTCAATTTTTCACGCAGCTCGGCGCGTTTATGGGCGGTGTCGCTGTTTTTGGGCACCTCGACATCATCGCAAATCACCACATCGGCCCGCGATCCGGTGATATTGCCACCAATGCCGACCGCCTGCATCGACGGATCACGCAGTACCGCATCGCGCTTGACCGTAAACCGCTCCGTCCCCCAATCGGCACTGCCACCCGGCACCAACCCGGCCAGAAGAGGATGGCGCTCGACAATGCGTTTGACGTTGCGCACCATCTTTTTCGCCAGCTCAAGATCGGCCGCCAGCACAAGAATGCGCACATCCGCATTGCCATACAGCACCCACGCACAAAACAACCCGACCAGCGTTGATTTCCCCGAACTGCGAAACGCCATCATCAACAACTCATGCCGCCCGGTTTTCCAGCAATCCTCCAGCCAGTTGGCCATAGCACGATGATGGGCCGGCAACGCCACCCCCACCATCCGGTCCCAGATCCAGACGAATTCGGCAAAGCCCGCGATTGGCATCTGTCGCTCCTTTTCTGGAATTTTCGGTTTAACTCATCACTGCAGGCACCGCTCTGCGTCTTCAGTCCTGCCTGTCCGTTTCAGACCGGTTTGAAACGGCGCGGCATACTTTCCAATATCCAAGGAGACCCCTTAAATGAAGAAGACACATTCTGCGTGGCGCTTCATCCCGACGGCCTTTTGGGCTGTGCTGGCGATGGCATTCATCGGTGCAGGCAGTGCCCATGCGGCTCCACCCAAATTTTGCGCACCAACAACCTTTTCACTGAGCGGCAGCGTTGCCGACCAGTTCTGGAACAACGTCACCCCGAACCAATGGGCGAAAATGCTGTCCGCCAATTGGCAAGATAACGGATTTCATTTTTATGGACGCGTACGTCAACGTGGTCCCGATGCCGGGATCAACACACCCTCAGACCTCGAAAGTGAAATCCGCAAGGGCAGTCCAAAACCAGAAGGCACCCCAAATCGCTGGCAGATCAATCTGCCTATTCTCAGCTCAGGCGGTCAACCTCTCAGGGTCATTTATGACTATGATGGTCGTAAAAACTCGAAATGCAGCCTCGTGACACTGTCATACTAGGCTCAGGACCTGCAAAACAGCAGGTGATCGGCAAGACAGCCGAGCAACCAAAGCCCGCTGTCTTGCTTTTCCCAAAACAAACAAGCGGGGAAATGTCGATCAAAGATGCCGGTTCACATCCATCCGGCCATGCAGGATACGGACAACCTCAATGGCGTCACCTGCCTGCCGGTAATAAATCACATGCGCCCCGGCGGCGATTTTGAAGTATCCGTCGCGAATATCGCATTTCTGCCCGATGCGCGTTGCGCTTGCCAGTTCGGCAAAGACATTCAGAAAATCACGAATGTATGTATCGGCTTGCCTCGCAGACCAGCGCTGCCGTGTATAAAGCCAGATTTCTTCAAGGTCGGCCTGCGCCCGGGAGGTAATCCGATATTCCGGATTACCCGCCATGTCTGGCATTCATCCGCGCAAGAAATGCGTCGCCGTCAAACGAGGTCGCAACACCCGATTTCTCGCCTTCTATAAGCGCATCCTGTAAGGCACGGACTTTCACCTCATGCTCTTCAAGCAACCTCAACCCCGCCCGCACCACGTCACTGGCCGAACCATAACGCCCGGACTGGACCTGTCCTTCGATGAAACCGGTGAAATGGTCCCCAAGCGAAACCGATGTATTGCGTGCCATGACGAACCTCCTTAGGGTCCAAACTCGTTCACATAATACCAGAATGTATTATATATTGGTATTCCTTGTTCCTCAATCCCTATATCAAATCACCCCGCCTAAACAACCCGCCACGTCTCCCCACTGGCAAGGTTGCGGACGTAATCGACCGCCTCCCCGTTCCAGTGATAGGAAAAATGATCGCCCTGCACGGGAACCGGCACCACATCGGGCCAAAACGCCGCAATGCAGGCGCCCCCGTCAAAGCGCACACTGGGCCAATAAAGCCCGTCCGATCCGGCTGCGCGCCGTGCCGCACCAAACTTTTGCGAGGCCTCGTAATCATCGGGGTCAAGCAATGCTGCCATCCCGCTCACATCGTCAAACACATGATCCATCCGCCCAACCAGCTCGCGAAACTGCGATGTCCAGCCCGGTTCTTCATCGGTGGCGCGCATGGTACGCGCATGATGATGCACGGTTTCGGCAATCGCCACCGACCGGCTGTCGCCCGCATAATAAAGACCATAGGTGCCATCGGAAAAACGCCCCGGACGATGGGGCGAACAATGGACAAACGGCGCCATCACATAACTCGCCCCCGGCCCCGATACCCGGCGTTCGACCGGCACCTTGGCCAGCGTGCCAATACTCTCGCGCAGGCGCGGGTTCATTTTGGCCTCGGCCGATGCAAGGGCCTCCCAATCAGCGGGATCGGCAATGTCTTCAAACAGGTCAATCGGCGGATAGATCGACCGGATCATCCGAACACACTGCGGCCACGCGACATGCCGGGTCGGAATGTCACCCCCAAGAATATCATCCCCACCCGTCACCAGCCGCCCCGCTCCGCATCAAGGTAACTGCGAACATCAACAATATCCATGATCTCGCCGCGCATCATGACCTCAAGCGCGCTTGCGCCGCCAAACGCCGCATTGGGCTTGCGGACCCAGGCATAGCCCCGCGCCGGATCGCGAAACAGGTATCGCAACCCTTTGTGAATCCCGATCAGCATCGCCATGCGCGTGCGCAAATCACGATCAATCCGCCCGATGTCCTTTTTCTTCCACCGCGCCCAAGTCCGTGCTGGCATATCGCCCAGCAACACGCGCGCTTCCTGATCGCTTAAATCCCACACGCCAAACAGATTAACCGTGGCGCGCGCCAATGCCGCCGCCTCATCCTCGGTAATCGCCCCCACCTCGGGCCGCGCCCCGGTTGGCTCTACAATCGCGAATTCCATGCCAATCCTCCATTTGGCATATATATAGCATATTTATGCCAAATGGCAAACCTGAGGTGGTGTGTCGATAGAACCTGATAATTTCGACACACCACCAGAATGTGTCGATGCAATCGACATATATAAAAGTATTCAGAAGGTTGGATTCTTGAACCACTCGCTTAAATCATGGGACCGAACCGGAAAACTCGGGGCAAAATCATCAACATTCAGCTTGTTCTTTTTTAGCTTAGATGACCGGCCATTCTCTCTAATCTCGTAAAACTCGACCTTGCGGGAACGCTTTTTCATGGCCTCTATGAGTACAAATTTGACCTCATCCTCACACCTCAATCCAAAGACGATTTCATCAAGTTCCAGAATATTAGTATTCAAACCGCGATCCCCAACGACCCGCCACTCTTTTTCATATTTCCATTCGGGCGCTTTCCAAAAACGAACCGCATGATCAACACGCTGTTTTGCCTCACCATCTCGTGCCAGCATCGCTACGATATCGCGGACTACCACTACTCTGTTCTTATCGTAAGCAACCTTCGAAACTTTGGAGATGGCAGCTTCCGGAACAGAATAACCAATGCATATCCCTTTGTGCTGATCGCCATAATGGCTCCACATCAAGGGACAGTCAGATTTCTCTGCCAGACAAAAAACGCCATCCGAATATGTCTTTAAAAGCTCTTCCTGAATATCCTTCTTTAGCAGCCTGATTTGATCACGTTCACTAAGCTTCGACCTTCCTCCCGATTTTATGCGAATTACACCAATAACCTTCTCAGCTTCATGAAAGCTAAGTTTCTCGATATGCTCTGTTGCTGTGCCTATTTTGATCTTTAATGATCGAGCAGCAACTTCCATTTCAGCGACAACCCTTGCGGCAACAAGTTCCCGAAGGAGTTTCTCAAGTTCGCAAGCTTTTAAATCACTTCGAAGGATTGGACGAGCATCCAAAGGATCATTGAAAGTTGACGGGTCCGCGAAAAACAACTCATCCGACACAAGAGTCTGAACTGTCAGGTCACTGAATGCCCGATACTTGTATAACCGGTCCGGTATCTCTTGTTTCAAAATCCATCTCCTCCCTACAATTTCTCCTAACAAAAGTAGGGAATTTTGATTTACTTGAATATCAATCTTTTTGCTCCGCCGCCAACGCCCCCCGCGCCTCCTTAATCAACCTCTCAACATCCACATTCTCCCCCGTCTGTGCCGTGCTTTTCTCGGCCCGGCTATCGGCCCCCTTGTCCCCATCCGACGCCCAGCGCAACAACTTGATCAGGCATTCCAGATGCCCAAGCCCCGCCTTGCACGCCGTTTGATGGGCGGTGAAATCCTTGGCGTCACGCAAAAGGGCGGCCTGCTGTGCCGCCCGGCGATAGGCATTGCGCACCCGTTTGATATCACCGGGCAAATCGCGCAGAAGCTCGGCGCGCAAGGTCGCGACTGGATCGGTCTTTTCTGGTTCACGCATGGCCCATCCTTACACGGTTGAAAGCGCCAAAAGCCGCGCATCACTCACCCGTTCGGGCCAATAGGCCAGATTGCGCAAATGCCCGTTCAAATGCTTGTCCGCACCATCATACGCCCCCAGCACGATGTGGGTAAAATTGCGCGGCAGGGCAAAGCCATCCGGGCTTTTAAGCACAGCCCCATTTACCCCCACCGCCACCACATCATCCTCCCACGCCAGCGCAATCCGTGCCCGCGTTCCCGGCAACAACGTGCCATACAGCGACTGGGTGACAATCGGCTGCCCACCTTTGCGCAGTGATATGCGCAACTGATCGGCGGCACTGTCATAGCCAAGATCAAGATGATCATCATTGAGGCTGGTTGAGTAAAGCTGCACGATCCGCCAAATCCCGTCCCACGCAGGCGGCAATTCCAGATCAAACACAAACGTTCCCGCCCCTTGGGCAAACCAGTCACCGGGATCAAGCCGCACCTCATCAGGCGCACGGGCGGCGGGAATGCCGTTACTGATAATATCGCTGGTGGATACAACACCCTCTTCAAGCTGCGCATTCCAGATCAGCACCGATGCGGGTAATCCCGAAACCGCCGTGCTGATTTTCGGGTAGCGCGTCGCCCCCGATGCCGGTTCAGAAATCGCCACCCGTTGCCAGTTCTCATCAACTGTAAAGCCCTGCGCCGATGCCCCATCAATCCCGCCAAGGGTGACATCGGCCGTGCCCGAAACTGCGCGCATCCAGACGGCAAAGCTGTAAACCGCGCCGACCGTCAAATCCACGACATTCTGATAGACGCCGTCCGCCCCGCCCGGAAGATCAAGCACCATTGCGCTCATGCTGCCATCGGGTGCGACAACCGTACTGGCGGTCACGCTAACCCCGGCATTCTTTTCCCAAAGCGCATTGTCAAAGGCGGTTGAATAGCGAAGCTTATTGGTCGCTGCCCCCTCAATAAGAAGCCCCCGCGCCCGACCAACTGCGTCATATTCAAAACCCGGCACGTCGGTGGGCTGGGCCGCCAGCACGCCGTCCATCCCCCGGATCAGTTTGGTGCTGGCGCGCGCAAAATTCATACAGGCCGCAAGTGGTTGATACCGCAATCCCATGGGGTGCGCCTCCTTATCGTGAAAACTCTCTGTGTTGGAAAACCGGCTACCCGCCAATTCGGTGCAGATGGAACCAGGTCAGGATATTGCTCTCGCTGATCTGCCGGGTGGCCGCATCGCTGTGCGCCAGCCGAACCCGAAGGCCGTTCACCGCCCCAACATCAATCCGCGCCACACCACTCAGGCGCAAGGTGTGATAGGCCCCGGTGCCAATGGCGGTAATGTCGGATGCCTGCATATGGGTCGTCCAAACCCCGGCACCGGCACCTGCCAAACGTTCAAGATACAGGTTCACCATCACCACCTCGTCGGTGACCGGGAATTTCACCCCGATATCAACATGGTAAAAACCGGGCGGCAGGCTGCTGACCCCATGAACGGCACTGTCATAAAGACCGTGGCTGTCCTCGGCGACCTGATCCCATTCGATCAAAAACGCCCCACCGGCGGGCATGTCCTGTGCGGCGGTGCGGAGCAGTTTGACGATCGGCCCGCTTTCACGCACCGGCGCGGCGAACCACCGCCCGCCATCCCCGCCATCACAAATCACATCGACCATATCGCCCCGGATTGGCAAGGGATACAGCACGCTATCGGCCGCCCCAGTGACCGGCGTGATCACATCGCCACTGGCCGCCATGATATCCACCTGCGTGCCATCGCCATTAAACAGCCGGTATCGCACGCCATTCCGCGCCAATGTCGCCACCGGCAAGCTTGCCCGTGCGCCGTTTGACAAGCGCACCAGCGATCCGGTTTCGCGAATGTCCATGATGCGGTGGGTCGGCGCATCAATCACCGGCATCCGGCGTTCATCCTCCCACCCCAGCAAATTCTGGCTGCGAAAATCAAGGTCGAGCATCGCCCCGGCATCGGTACGCACAAACGCCCTTTGCGCGACCTCACACCGGGTTACTGCGGCCTCGGCCCGGCTGGCGGCACCCTTGGCAAGGGCAGCGTTTTGACCCGCCCCGGCAATCTCATCGGCCTTTGGCCCGTTGGACAAACCATTACCCGAAGCGTTCCAGATCAACGCCCGCCCGGCATCCATCGCGGGCAAGGTCATATTGGCCTGATCCAGATCGGGCGCACCCAACCGCAATGTACCCACCAAGGCCCGATCGACATCGCCAAGGGCGGCCGTCAGATAATCCAGATCGCGATCAAGCGCATCGCCGCGTGGGGAACCAACACTGCCATAGGCACTTAAGCGCCGCAGTTTCAACATCCGGGCCAGAATGATCTCGGCCCCCAAAACCGGCGGGGTTTCAAACCGCACCGTGCCGCCGATGGCATCGTCATGCGTGGCCATCGCAATGTGAAACCCGGTGGTCACCACCGCGCCATTGACCGACACCTGCACATCACCGACGTCAAACACATCAAAGCCAAATGGAAAATCCGTGCGTGCCCCATCGCCGTGATAGCCGATGGATGCTGTGGCCTGATTGGTGAAAACCGCCCCCATATCCCTGATCCCTCCGTCCGCTGATTTACCGAAATCCGATCCGCGTGGTGGGTTAGCTGCCCCAACCATCGCGCCGCGCAAACCACGCGCTTAACCGTGCCACCGTGTCATCCTGTGCCGATCGCAACAGTGACTTTTCCCGCCAATCGGCCCGTTGATTGATTTGCGTGCGTCTGCGCGTGGCTTCTGCGGTATCAAGCGCCGCATCGGACAGGGCGGCCTTTTCATATCCGGCCAGAACCGCACTGGCCGACCCGCTGCCCCCGGCCATAAGTCCCGATGCCCCTTGGCGCGCACGGGCACGGGCTTGTCGAATACGAAGGTCTTCGGCCCGCGCCACATCGCGTTCGGCCTTGGTTGCAGCCACCGCCTCAAGATCGGCTTTCCTTTGGGCTTCGGTCTGGGCCACGGCACTTTGCTGCCGGGCCTGATTGGCCGAAATCTGCTGCCCGGTTTGCAGGGCCGATGCTGCCATCGGCACAATTGATGAAAATCCACCCATCAGTCATTCACCCCCAACTCACTTGCCACACCGAGCAATAAAAAAGGCCGGGGAAGATCCCCGGCAATCGTCCATAATCCACTGTTGACCGTCCCGCCACTGCCGCGCCGCCAGCCAAGGCTGCGCAGCGTGATATCACCGCTATAAAGTCCGTCTTGATCATCCGCGTCATCGCTGGAAACCGGCAGTCGCACATCGCGCAATCCGCGCCCTGTATCCATGCGAAGCTGCCCGGTTTTCTGCACCCGCAAGGTGGCGGAAATCAGCCGCACCGCATTGCCGCCATGCGGGCGTGTACCATCCGATGCAGCCGGTGGCAGGGCGGCAATTTCATGGGTAAAGGGCAAGCCAACGCTGATGGCATTCACCGCATCGGGCACCGTCACCGTGCCCCCGCCAATGGGGTGATCATGGATCAACTGATTGCCCGCCCAGACCGACACCCTTTCCCCGTCCAGCGCATCAAGATGGCCCCAATGGCGACGCGGGTTTTGCCCCGGTTCAAGCGCCTGATCAATGGCCAGATCAAGACCGGCATTCGCATCAAACACACCAAGGAAATAACGCTCCCCACGCTTGATCGCGACATAGACATCCCCACCCGACACCGCCACGGCGCGAAACGCGCTGTCTTGTACCGATTGCGATGACCAGGCGGTGATGTTTTCACTGCGATACAGCGTCAAGGTGCCAAGGCTGCCATCGGCCATCACCACATGCAGCAACCGCCGATCCGCGTCATAGGCCTGATCCATTGGCTGCTTCACCAGATGGCGCGACAGGAGTGCTAAATCGGCCGAGCCATAAGCCTGCTCGACATCGGTAAACAGGAATTCACGAATTTCACGCCCGCTGCGCCCGGCAAATACCGTTGCCCCGTCAATATTGACCAGTGGCACAGTGCGATCACTTTGGCTGCCGATCCGGGTTTGGCGGGTGATCTGGATATTGGCTGGCGTTAACGGATCACCCGTCACCATCCATTCCGATCCGCTGGTAAACACCTGCAAATGCCGCCCGGCAAACACCCCGGTAATCGCATTGACCTGATCGGCCAGAAGGGCAAATTCAATCGCCTCGTCATCCAGCCCTTCGCCCAAATCGAAATTGAACAAATCGCCCGACCGCGACATCCACAACCGGTTGGGCAAATCACGCGATCCGCCAATCACCATGCGGTCCTGATGAAACGTCACACTGCGCGGCCAGCCCCGGACATCGGAAAACGCCTGTTCTTCGACATCGCTGGTTTCATGGGTATTTGGCAGGTTTTGTTTCAGGGTAATCGACGCATGGCGGGTATCGGTAACGGCGATGATGTCGCCTTCAATCCCGGCAATGCGCCACAAGGTACCAACATGGCCTGCCACAAACAGATCGGCATTGGCGGTAAGCGTGACCGTGCCGCTTGTCCCCGAGGGGGTGACAGTCAACGCCGGCTCGCCAAATTTGTAATAGGGGTTAAGGGTTCTATAGGTCGTTTCGCGCCACGCCCATTTCGACATTTCCCATCCGCCGGTTTGCGGATTGGACACATCACTGGTGCGGGTCAACCGCATCGGCGCCACATCGGGATGGACCACCAAAAGCGTGTCGGCACTTTGCGTCCAGTTCATCAAATCATGGTGCGCGACCCCGAACGGGGTTTCAAACCGGTGCGTTGCCACGCCATCCTTAAATACCAGCCCCTCATAATCGCCAAACGCCAGGATATAGGCCTGCTCGGTGTTAAATTCGAACGCGATCAAACGCACCGCACCGGGCAATTTATCAACCAGCCGAACACCGGGACGACGCCTCACCCCGCCCGACGGTTCAACAAACACATTATGCAACCGCGCCGCCCCATTGGCATAGGCATTCAAATCACTCCGCCCCCACAATTCCGGTGCCAGTTCCCCGGTCGAAAACGTGTTTTTCTCCAAAACGCGGCGCGCCATGTGAGGCTCCTGTTGGTTGGATTGCGGGAAGTGTCAAGCTATGCACATGCCTCTCGAGACCCCCGCCTGCGCGGGGGTGACGGTTGTTTTGTCCAATAATTAAATGTTCCGTCATTCCCGCGAAGGCGGGAATCTCGGGCAGGCGGGCTCCGCCCCTAACCCCGCGCCGAAATAAGCGAAAAATCCTCAATCGCATGCGGTGTCGATTGCTGCGCATCGGCCAAACGGGCGCTACGAAACTGGTCTTCGGACCGTTTAAAAAGATACTCCGCCCGTGAACTGCTTTCGGTCAGCGGCAGGCAAAATTCGGCCGCCAACCGCGCAATCAGCGCCAGATCAAACCACGGCGGAAAACTGGCCTCCGCCAACCGCCCGACATAGGTCAGATGGGCGGACTGCGCATCACACAAAACCGCCCGATCCCGCAGCTCAAACCGCGTGACGCGCCCGCCGTCCGTTTCCAATGACAACAACCGGATAAAATCGCCGGGCAAGGCAAACAGGTTTGATCCATTGCCCGGACCGCCAGATGTTTCCCCAACCGTCACCTGCGCCAACCAGCACCCCTTGGCCGCAAACCGCCACGGATACCCCGCCAACATGCCATCGCGAATGACGGGATAGAGCATCCGGGCAATTTCCGCCTCGGCGGTATCCTCTTCAAAGGACGATACCGGCGCCGCCCCGATCATCACCAAGGCCCGCGCACACAGGGCCACATCACTTAACGCCATTTGATCCCCCAAACAAAAACGGGGCCCGGCAAAACCGGACCCCGAGAAATCATCAACCGCCAGACCTATGATGCCGACGGATAGAACGCCTTGATCGCATAGGTCATGGCGACGTTGCGCGGGCGGGTTTCGTCTCCCCCCTCAACAAAGCTTGTCGTCAATTGAGAATTCGGCTCACCGCCGCCTTTGTTGGGATTGCGATCAACATGCTGCCCCAAACTTGCGTCCAAAAGATTGTAACTGTAGTTCAAGTTATGATTGTGACTTTTGAATTCATCAGCCTGAGCAGACGCAAACTCGCGCCCGTCATCCACACCACGCCCGTCATCAAAACCACGAATGAACTCACCTCGCAGATCAGGAAGGTTGAAGGTGGTGATTTCGTCACCATCCCCCCAAACCGTACCAATGGTCGCGTAAAGGTCTGCAAAATCGGTGCGCGACACAGCCGACCCGTCACAGACAAGCCAGCCTTCGGGTGCGGTTGGCATGGCGAAGGCCGAGACGGTGCCGATTTCGCTGCCGATAATGACGGTGTTACCACCGCCAGAACCGCCACCCGAAATCAGGGTATTGATCGCCTGAAGCAGTTGGGTTTTATCCTCGCAATCGGGCCAGATGCCTGCACCCTGAATAACGTTCAGAACTTCGCAGTCCACCGGGGTTGAACCCTGCATGGGCAGTCTCCTTGGTTGGGGAAAAGAAAACCCCGGCAACGGATGTTGTCGGGGGCAGAAAAAGACACCCGCCTTTGCGGGAATCTTGTGGGGTTGGGACGTGGCGGTAGATGGCCGCCGATCAGTCCGTATTGGCCGATCCAATCGCGGTCATATCGCGGACATCGACACCGGCCGCACCAGAGCTTGCCACCACGAACATGCCACCTGACATGGTGGCGTCACGGTTGGTGTTGGCGATGATGAAATCACCGGTGCGCAGCATGTCGCGGGCCTCAACGAAATAGTTCGACGTATCAACATCGGCGGCGAAGTCAGGGGTGATGTAGTGCCAAAGGGTAAAACCGTTGGCATAGGCCAGAACGCTTAAGTTCCGGGCCTTGAAACCTTCTGCCATCAGAAGCTCCTGTGTTGTGTAAAGTGGGGGTCAGAAAGCCGTAAGACGGTTTATTCCTGCGCCTGCAAGCAGGTCACACCATCGCCGTCCACAAGCGTCGCGCCCTGTGACATGGAATTGTTGACAAAGTGGGCGGCGTGATCGCCGTGCCAGGTGATGTCGGACTGCACGTCCGATCCAATCGCATGGCCGATTGCGGTGCGGTGATACCAGAAGCACGACCGAATACCACTTGCCACCGGCAGGCCCGAATGGGGCATCCAAAGGGTGCCGAGCCATCGTTTGGCCTGCGTCCCCTTCCACGGCAAGTCATCATCGCCGACATAGTCGGAGCGTGAAAACGCGTCGATCAAAAGCAGTTCCGACCATTGTTTCCAGCCGACAATCGCATAACGCTGACCATCATCGGGCACATCGCGGTCGCCCAATCCCTCAAACGCCATCATCACCTTATCAAGCGTCATACCGTCGGTATTGTGGGGCAGGATATCGGGGGCCGTGGTCAGGGCATTAATGATCAGCTCGTCGGTTTTACGGCCCAGCGCATAGGCCCCGGCATTGGCCAGAACCATCTTTTCATCATGATTGATTTTAAGTTCATCCAGCGCATCAACCCAGTCCCCGGCATAGTAATCACGCAAATCACAGCGCACCGCTTCGTGATCGACATTCATCACCGGCACCTTGCCATGACGGGCCTTGGTGGTGGCGGTTCCCTTGCCGACTTTCTGAAAAACGGTGGTCGCGCCCTTTACGCTGTTTTTGACCCGCACCGTATTGCGCAGTTTTGATCCCATGCGTTGATAGGCCTGATGCACATCGGCCTGAAAGTGGTCGACAAAGCTTTGATCGATTGTATCGCTCATTGGTTTATTTCCCCTTTGGTTGATCCTGTGCTTGATCCTGTGACCTGACATTCAGGCACGTCATATTCCCACCGTGATCCGGTCATCTTTTGGTCAAGGTTTGGCTGTTATGTGCAATGGATGCCCCCGGACTTTTCGGGGGTATTTTGATCTGTCGGGTTTCAAGCAGACCGGATGTGTTTTTCGGGCAGTTGCCCACCCCTTGAATTTTGAGTTGGAGCTTGACGTTGCGCGGAAAACTGTTTGCCTTGATTGTCCTGATCGGGATCGGTACAGCTGCGTATTTCCTGCTGCCACTCACCCCGATCCCGGCCTATTTTGAAAATGTCACCCACCGGATCGGCCTGCTGTTTGGCAGCCAACCCGACGAACAGGAACCGCTTCCCGCCCGGCTTGAAAACAAGCTCAGCAAACTTGGTGTGAGCGCCGGGGTGCCCGTCGCGGTGCAAATCCTGACCGACAATGGTGCCGTCGCGCTTTGGGTGCATGACGCGGATCGTTTCCGCCCGCTTGAAATCTATCCGTTTTGCAGCGATGTCGTGCGCGACGGCGATCTTTCCGCCTATCACGGCGATTACCGCGTTGTCGCAAAGGACATCCTTTTAAACCGTGACGGACATGCATCCATGATGCTCAATCGGGCGGCTGATGGCCCAAAAACCGATCTCGCCCTTAATGGTGGCTGTGCGACCGAGCAGGGCATCCCGCTTGAAAGTGACGATCTGCGCGACATTATGCTGATGACCAATGCCGCCCTTCAAAACGGGCAGGCGTATATCCCGGTATCGATCTATCCAACCGCCGCCGATCAACCCCTGCCCGACCTTCAGACCAGCGGACAAAAGCAAACCGACTAGGGCCACCGCCTTAACCGCATCCTTCAGTCATGCAGGCGGGAAAATGCCGCCTGTACTTCGGCAACAATCACCGGATCGCGGTCGCGCCAATAGCGCGGATCGTTCATTTTGCGCTGAATATCAGACCGCATCCCGGCGGTTGGTTCGGAGGTGTCGGCGCGCCCCAAACCGGCTTCTTTGCCCGCCGTCATCAACCGATGCAGGGCCTTAACGCCGCTTGCGGTTTGGCACATTGCATCAAAGGCGGCATCAGGCAGGTTTTCACGGCCCCATTTTTCGATTCTGGGGGCCAGGGATTTCCATGCCTGTGCCCCACCAAATTCCGCAAGCAGGCCGTGCCCGCCGTCACCAGATCCAAAAAGGCCTGATGCATTTCAACGGCAAAATTGGACCGGTCAAAATGCCCCTGTAGGATCCGAACCGCGCGGCCGAGTTGTTCGGTTAAAACCGCCCGATCCTCGCCCGCAACATTGCCGCCCGGCTCCAGATCAAACCAGCCGCCTGCGGGCGGGGTGATTTCGGCCATCAAACTCGCGGCAAGCTGTTCGACCGCATCGGGTGCAGTTGCGTCAAACACCCGGTCCAACCGTTTGCCGCCACTGGTTTGCAGGGCAGCCCCATTGCGTTGTGGCAGGGCAAACTCATAACAGTCCTGCCAATGGGCAAGCCAGGTCCGCCGTTTGGCAACAGCCGCCTGATAGCGTTCGCGCAAGACCGAAACCGGAAGGTCATTTTGCGGCGTGCTGCGATGGGGGCTGATCGTCATCCCGGTATTCGCGCCTTCCTGTCGTGTCGTCTGTCCAGATAGCTGCCCCGATGCCCCGGCCGAAGCACGGGTCGATGCCCCGGTCGATGCCGACATGTCGCCACCTGCGTTCATTCCTGACTTGCGATAGGTTCGCTTTGTCTTTCTCGCCATGCCTTAATCCCCCAACAGATTTTTGCCGCCCGCCGCCCCGTTTACCGCACTGCTGATCCGGTCCGACAGCAACCCGCGATATCCGGTCGCAATCAGCCCGGCCCGGCCATATCGCCGACGTTCCAGTGCTTCTTGACGGGCGGTGCGGGTGGCGTCCTGCGCACTGTCAGCACTCTGCGTTGGCGTTGGAGCTTGGCTTGCCGATGGGGCGTGTGTTGCGGTTGGTTTTGGTGTCGAAAACAAACTTCCCATCGGGGCCTCCTGAGCCTAAGCGCGCCAAAACAAAAACGCCCGCAGGGCCAAAAGCCATGCGGGCGCAGGTGTGGTGTTGATTTGTCTGTTATGCCACATTAAAAAGAACAAATCAAGAACATTTTTCAGAAAAATGCACCTGACCTGATTTTTCCGTGCTTTCACTGCGTTTCACAAGGCAACGATAAAGCTGATGCGGGGTGACAATCCAGATTGCGCCAATGCCCAACAGCCGCTTGATCATTTCAACACAGCTCATCGGGCCCAGCCGGATTTTGCGCGGCAATGATCGCGGATACTCGGCCCAAACACAATGATGGCCAATCGCCCGGTAATAGGATGCCGGATCAAATAGCGGTGAATAACACCACGTCTCACACCGGATGCGATGGCTTTGCGGATCAAGGCAAATCCATTCCCCGGCCCGCGCACCCGACACCAGCACAAAGCAATGGCGAAATCCGGGTTTCAGGAGACGCAACAGCGGCTTTTCCGGGGCATCGCCAAACACAACCAGCACCGAAACTTCCCGCCCCGATGCCGATTGATCGACCCAGTCGCGGGCCATCCCGCCAACGGCTTTCGCACTAACAGTGCCCTCAAAACCTACATCCCGCATGGCGATAAATCCCCGCTCATTTCGATCATGACATCTTCATTGTCAAAGGTTTCGGGCGGGCGCAACTCAACGATGTCACGCGCAATCAATTCGGGTTCAAGGGCGGCCATGGTCGCACACCACAGATCATGTTTGGGCTGTTCGCGGAGGTCGCGCGGATCGGGCAACCGTTCGACCAGCCCGTAATATTCAATCACCTGCAAATGCCGGTCGGTCAAAGCCCCGCCCTGTTTAAGACGCATCACCGCGTTATAAACATCATCAGGATCACACGGGCGCACCACCTCACCGGCATCGGCAATCACACGCGCCCCTTCGATGCGGGCTGTTTGACAGCGCACAAACCAGAACCACGCCTGCTCGGCGCTGGCAAACGGCGTGATGGGCCGTTCTGACAGGGGTTTTGGAAAAAGTCTCTGTTCGGTCACGTCGCCCTCCTGCATGTTGAACTCATCCCCAACACCGGCAACGCGCCGCCCGGTCGGTTATGCCAAACCGGCGGCAAAAGGATGTGACTGACCGTTGGCGCATGGCTTTTCCATGCACCTTTGATGGCTGTTGATCAGTGATTTCCCCTTATCGTGACGGTATCGCAGGTCGGACCAGTGCGCTGTGCGACGGCTGCTTGTGCAAGGCCGTTTGATGCCCGAACCCGATAAAATCACGGCTACTTCCGGATGCAATTCCGGTGTTGATGCACAAGCTATAATCCCCTTTTGTTCTTTTTGTAAAGGATTAATTTCCTATTTTCTAAGTTTTAGAACTTTCAGCTTCGCTTCCTGAACTGTCAGAGAGGTCAGGTAAAGCTTGCAGCATAGGGGTAATCGCACTTCTAGCCATACCGAGAATTCCAATCGCGTCGTCGGCACTGAGTTGGACTTCAGGATGAGCAATAGGGTTTCTATGGAGTTTCGCGACCTGCTTCAAAACCTCGTAGACTTTGTCTTCGCACAGCTTCTGAGATTCGAGTTGAGATGCAATTTTTCCAATTGATTGCGGAACAGGCAAAGGTGCCCCATCTGAAACAACGCTCCAATATCGTCTAAGAACTGACTCTAGTACTCTAAAGGTATGAAACCCGCAGGCAGTGTAGATTTCAAACGCCAGGCACCGCCCGGCTTCTTGTGCATCTTCAAAAGCCTCTGGAACTTTGCCAACCATTACCGCAGGGAATAAGCCCGCACCGTTTGCAATCAATCGATCTACGTCATAGTTTTCCTTGTGTGCGACCAAAAATGCGGGGAGCGAAGCAAGTTCAGAATTGAGAACTACCAAAAACTCGTTAGATAGCTTGCGAACCTCCCAAGCCTCAAGATCTGACAAGCCGTATTTGTCATCGCTAAGAACCTTTGCCACTAGCTCTTTCAATTTGGTACTTAGCTCGAAAGCTTTGTCTGGTGAAATTTTGAGATATGGTCGATAGATACTCCCCAGATAAAGTGCATTGAGAGTTGTTTCCGCCGTACTCAAAGGCATCCAAGCGTCTGCACCTGACAATCCAGCACGGAGTTCTTTCAAGTTATTAATGGCAGCGCAGCTCTCGGCCAGCCATGACAATGAAATACGTAGCAATCTCCTCCCCCCCTCGAAATGGTTTTCGCCTCAATCCTGATCAACGAGATGAAGTATATTCAATTAATAGCTACATGTCAGGGCAGGTTCTCCTTAACCACCACTTCCATGGTCAGCTTGGCAACGTCTGCATTGGCATCAAGGCCATTGCGCAGGTTTTCAAAGATGCGCAGTGCATTTTGGACAATCGCGCCGGGGCTTTGGGTGATCACCACATCCATGATGTCTTCGAGCAAAAACCGGCGGGTATCGGGGGTCAGGCCATGGCCGATGAAGATGATGTCGCGGCCCCGGCCACTTTCGCGCAGCGCACGTGCCACCCCGTCTGACGACCCACCGACGTTATAAATCCCGACCAGATCAGGGTATTCTTCAAGCAGGGACATGGTGTGGTGGTAGTTTTCGCTGCGGTCATCGTGGCCTTCGCGGGCGGCCACCAGCGACATGCCGGGAAAGGCTTCTTCCATCAGGCTTAAAAAGCCCATTTCGCGTTCTTCATGCGCGCGATAAGTGCGGCTGGCCGCGATCAGCGCCACGCGCCCGCGATGGGGGGTATCCGCGCGGGTTGGTCCCATGAACCGGCCCAGCATATAGCCCGCCGTTCGACCCACCGCACGGTTATCAAGTCCGACATAGGCGGCATGGGGCACGCCGGAAATATCAGACACCACCGTGATCATATGTTTACCGGCACCCTGCAATTCAGACACCGTTTCACGCACCAGCGGATGGTCAATCGCCATAAAGGCAATGCCATCGGCCTTTTGTCCATGCTGGCGGAGCGCCTCGGACAGAAGTTGCGGGTTAAACCCGTCAATGAAAAAGCACCGCGCACGGATGTTCTGCCCTGTGGTCGCCTCGGCCGCGGTTTTGATCCGATCACCCAAAAGCCGCAAATACGGATTGGTCCCCGAAGGCAATAAAAACACCACCTGCATCGGTTTGGGCCGGAAGGTTTCAACCATGTCGGTTTCGGGCAAATAGCCAAGTTCGCCTGCGGCCTGCAACACGCGCTTTGCCGTGCGTTCACGCACACCGGGGCGCTTGTTTAACACGCGGTCGACCGTGGCGGGTGACACCCCGCACAGCTCGGCAATATCTTTGATGATCGGCCCGGTTGTTTTTGGCATTTTTATCCTTAAAACATCAAAACGCATCATTTAATGATGTTTGATGATGGATAAACTTTCACGTACCTTGAGATTATTCAAGCAAAAATAAAAACAACCCAACGCGGAAAACAGCTAAAAGCAATCATAGACCATCAGGGAGGAAACCATGGTCACTCACACCAAATTCCGGCACATCAAATTCCGGCATATCGTTGCCACCTTCGCCGCCGCCGTATCCTGCAATGCCATGGTGCTTGGCGCACAGGCGCAAGAAATTGAGCTCAATTACGGCCACATGAATTCCCCGACCAGTATTGTCGGGCTTCAGGCCGACTGGCTGGCCGAAGAAGTCGCCAAAAACACCGACGGCAAGGTCAAGATCGACGTTTACCCGTCGTCCCAGCTTGGCAAGATTCAGGAACTGGCCGAAGGCGTTTCGATGGGCTCCATCGCACTTTCGCACAATACGGCGGGTGCCATCAGCTCGCTCTATGAAGATTTCGGCGTGCTTGATATCCCGTATCTGTACCGCGACTATGATCACCTGATGAATGTTGTCGATATTCATTCCCCGGTGATGGAAAAGCTTAATCAGGGCCTGATCGACAATACCGGCATGCGCGTGCTTTATGCGTTTTATTTCGGCACCCGTCAGTTGACCGCCGACCGTGCAATCAAAACCCCGGCCGATCTGGCCGGTGTTAAAATCCGCGCCATCCCGTCCCCGGTGTATCTGACCGCGGTTGAGGGCCTTGGTGCCGCACCGGTTCCCGTCGATTGGTCCGAAGTTCCGACCGCCCTTGCCACAGGCATTGTTCAGGGTCAGGAAAATCCGGTCAATGTTGCATTGGTCCACAAGCTTTATGATGTGCAGTCGCACATGATGCTGACCGGGCATATTTCGGCCGCCGAGATCGTCGTGATCAACGAGGAAATCTGGCAGGGCTTCCCCGATGACGTTAAGGCCGGCATTGAAAAGGCGGCGGAAACCGTGCGTCACAAAGCATCGAAAATGATCCTTGATAGTGAGGCAGGCGACCTTGAGCAGCTTAAGGAAGCTGGCATGACGATCATTGGCCCGGATGACGGGCTTGATGTTGCGGCCTTCCGCGCAGGTGTTGAAAAGCTTGTGCATGAGCGCTTTGACGACAAATACGCCACGTATTTCGAAGAAATCGCTGCTGTAGAATAATCGCACCAAAGGGCGGTTCCGGGGGATATTTTTCCGGGGGAGCCGCCCTTACCGTGACTTTCATTGCCCTTCATTTCAGGTTTCGTCATGCCTTACAGGAACTCCCCGATCTATCGCGGGCTGGACCGTATCTGCCGGGTTTTAACCACCTTTTCCATGGTGATGCTGGCCTTGATGACGGTACTGGTCGTCGGTCAGGTGATCTTGCGCAATATGTATGATCTTGGTCTGCCGTGGGCGGACGAGCTATCGCGCATTGCCAATGTCGCGCTGGTGTTTTTCGCGGTTCCGGCCTTGATGCTGCATAACCGCCATATCGCGATTGACCTTCTGTACAGCGCCCTGCATGCGCGCGGGCAAGCCGTTTTGCGCTTTGCCAATTATGCGCTGATCACGGGCTTTGCCGGTATCTTCCTGTTTTCGCTTTATAAATTTTTAAGTCGGGCGGGCAAATTCACCACCCCGTCGCTGAGCATGCCAAATTACGCGGTTTATGCGCCGGTGGTGATTGCCATTGTCCTTCTGTTGATCGTCGCACTCTACCGGCTGATCACACGCACCGAAACCGCCCCGGATTACGAAGGCGAAGACGGGAACGCCGAAAGCGGCAATCCGATTGCCGATGCCATCGCCAAGGAAATGTCCGCGGGAATACTGGCTGAAGATACGTCCAAGGATTGCAAGAAATGATGAGTGCAACGCTTCTTATCCTGTTTCTGGCACTCATGATCATTCGTCTGCCGATTGCGGTGTGCCTTGGTCTGTCGTCCGCGACCGTGATGATCCTGTTTAACCTGCCAATGACGGTACTGGCCCAGCGCACGGTCAATGCACTTGATTCCACCCCGCTTTTGGCCGTGCCGCTGTTTATCTTTGCCGCCAATCTTTTGAGCCTGTCGGGTGTGACCAATCATTTGTTTGAACTGGTGCGCATGATGGTTGGCTGGATCCGGGGCGGCACCGCACAGGTCAGCGTTCTGGTCAGCCTTATATTCTCCGGCGTATCAGGTGCGGCCTTGGCCGATATTGGCGCATTGGGCGCGGTTCAGATCAAGATGATGCGCAAACAGGGCTATTCCGCCGAGTTTGCATCGGGCATCACCATGGCGGCGGCGACCATCGGGCCGATTTTCCCGCCCAGCATTCCGATCATTATCTTTGCCTCGGTCGCCAATGTGTCGGCGGTCAAATTGCTGATTGCCGGGATTGTCCCCGCCGTTCTGATCACCCTGCTGTTGATGGCGCAGGTCGCGGTGATGGCGCGGATTTACAAGCTGCCACGCGACGAAGTGACATTTTCGATTGCCGCCTTTGCGCGCAAGTTCGTCATTTCCCTGCCCGCCCTGGCCGCCCCGGTTCTTTTGATTGGTGGGTTGATATCGGGCTATTTCGGGCCGACCGAAGTTGCCGGTGTCACCGTGGCCTATGCGCTGTTGATTGGTAAATTTGTCTATCGCCAGCTTGACCTCAAACGGGTGATCACGGCCGCACGCGATACGGTCGATGCGACCGGCAGTGTGTTGTTCATTGTCTCCACCGCCGCCCTGTTTGCATGGGTTCTGACCATGGACCGCCTGCCCGCCACCGCCAGCGAGTTTTTGCTGGGACTTTCAAGCGATCCTTTGGTGTTGCTGTTGATTGTCAATGTGTTGTTGCTGGTGGTCGGCATGTTCCTGGAATCAATTGCCGCCATCCTGATCATCGCCCCGATCATAACGCCGGCGATGATGGCAGCGGGCGTTGATCCGCTGCAACTGGGTATCGTGTTTGTGCTTAACCTGATGATCGGGCTTCTGACACCGCCCGTCGGCATGAGCCTTTATATGGTCAGCATCATCGCCAAGATGCCGCTGCACCGGGTAATCCGGGGCGGATTGCCCTTCCTTCTTCCCCTGTTTTTGTCGCTGCTCGCAGTGACCTGCATACCGGCGATCTCCGTCTGGTTGCCCAACCTTCTGGATTAAGTGAGGAAACATGAGCAGATTTCTCGGCGAAATTCGCCAGCTCGGTTACGTTGTGCCCGATATCGAAGCGGCCATGGACTATTGGGCCGAAACGATGGGTGTCGGCCCGTGGTATTATAACCCCAAGGTGCCGATCGAAGATTACCAGTATGACGGCAAATCCTATGACGTTCATAACTCGGTCGCACTGGCCAATTCCGGCTATGTTCAGGTCGAACTGATCCAGACGCGCAACGATGCGCCGTCGATGTATCGCGACTTCCAGAAGGCGGGAAACACCGGCCTGCAACATGTTGCCTATTGGACCGAAGATTTCGACAACGATCTCGCCCTGATGCAAAGCAAGGGCTTCACGGTTAAAATGAGCGGCAAGGTCGGGGACAATGGCCGGTTTGTCTATTTCGATAAGGAAATGCATCCGGGCACAGTGATTGAGCTGTCCGAAGTGGTCGGCCCCAAAGGCCGCCTGTTCAAATCCATTTATGAGGCGTCGATTGGCTGGAACGGCAAAGACCCGATCCGTCCATTCCCGTCGCTGTCGGAAATCTGAGCCATGGACCTGATTGAAGCCCGATATCTGATCGAAACACCGTTCGAGCCCGAAAAAATCGCCACCATCATTGCCGGTGAGCAAAGCAGCGGCACGTTCGTGCGCGTTGCCGGGGAAACCGACGAACTGCGCGAACGCTGTGCGGCGCGCGTGTTGTCTATCCGTGAACTCGCACCCGCCGATCACCCCAGCCTGCAAAGTGCGTATCTGACCGCACGCGGCATTAATGGGCCGTATCGGCGGGCCGAAGTTCGCGTGGGCTTTCCGGTCGATAATATCGGGCACAATCTGGCGACACTGGCGGCCACAGTTTCGGGCAACCTCTATGACTTGGGCGAGGTCACCGGGCTTAAGCTGATGGACATCAAACTACCAAAAGCCTATCGCGATCTGTATGACTATCCGGTTGCCGGGACCAAGGGCACACGGGCGCGCATGAAGGTTCATGACCGGCCGTTCTTTGGCACGATCATTAAACCCAATGTCGGGATGCGCACCCATGACATTGCCGATCTGGTCGAACAACTGTGCGAGGCCGGGGTTGATTTCATCAAAGATGATGAAGTCTGCGCCAATCCGGCCTCCGCCCCGATCACGGACCGCATCCCGGCGATCATGGAACGGGTACGCCGCTATCGCGACCGCACCGGGCGCGATGTGATGATTGCCTTTAACATTACCGATGAAACCGATGCCATGCGCCGCCATGCTGATTTGATCGCCGAAAACGGCGGGTCGTGCGCCATGGTCAGCATGAACTGGACCGGCTTGTCGGCCTTGCAAACTTTGCGCGGATCGACTGATCTTGTGCTGCACGGGCATCGCAACGGGTTTGGTGCGTTATCGCGCCATCCGCTGATTGGTATGGCGTTCCCGGCCTATCAGACGCTGTATCGTTTGACCGGCATGGACCATATGCATGTGCATGGCATGGGCGGCAAATTCTGTGACGAAGACAGCGAAGTACAGGCATCCGCCCAAATCTGTGCCCAGCCCCTCGCACCCGAAAACGGCGATGAAGACCACGTTTTACCCGTGTTTTCATCCGGGCAATGGGCAGGCACGGTTCCGGCCACTTTTGATGCGGTCGGATCGGCTGATTTCATGTTTTTGGCCGGGGGCGGCATTTTAGCCCACCCATCCGGGCCAAAAGCCGGGATCATGAGCCTGCGTCAGGCATGGGACGCCTGCGAGGCGGGCGTCAGCCTTGAAAAACATGCCACGGGTCATTCCGAACTGGCCGAGGCCCTGACATTCTATGGTGCGCGGGGCTAGACATCTCATGACCAAGATCGTTTTCTGTGCTGATGATTTCACCGGTGCTTCTGATACGCTGGCAACGCTGGCCCGTGCGGGACTTTCAACGCGCCTGTATTTGAACGCACCGGCACCATCAGACAGCACAAACGATCTGGATGCCATTGGTGTCGCAACGTCGCTTCGTGCCCTTACGGTCGATGACAGCGTTGCGACCATCGGCCCCCTTGCCGATGCGCTGGCACGCACGGGTTGCGGTCTTTATCATTTCAAAGTCTGCTCAACATTCGACAGTAGCCCGGACATCGGCAACATTGCCGCCGCCGCGGATCGTTATGCGCAATCGGTCGGCACACGCTGGAAGGCGATCATTGGCGGGCAGCCATCATTGCGACGGTTCTGCCTGATGGGCAATTTGTTCGCCGGGGCGGGCAACGGGCATATTTACCGCATTGACCGTCATCCGGTGATGTCGGTGCACCCGGTAACCCCGATGCAGGAAGCCAATCTGTGCCGCCACCTTGCCGCGCAAGGCTGGCCCAAGATCGGCCTGATTGATTTTACCATCATTCGCAAGGGCCGCGTTGCCCTGATCGATGAAATCCGCCGCCGTTTGGCCGCCGGGGAATGTGAAACGCTGTTTGATGTGACCGATGACACCGATCTTCTGACCATCGGGGACGCCATCCGCGAGATTGCCCAAACAACCCCGACCCTGTGCGTTGGCGCCAGCAGTGTCGCGCAGGCCCTGTTTCCATCCTTTGACCCGACATCGCAAAACGGGGCACAAGCATCACGTCGCGCGGGGCCGGTCTTTGCCTTTGCCGGAAGCCGGTCCTCCCATACCGCCGGGCAAGTCGAAAATGCCAGCACCTACATCAAACGCAGCATCGCGCCCAAAGACCTGCTTGACCCCGCCGGGGCCAAAGACTTTCTTGGCGATAGCCTGACGACCCTGAACGCGGGTAAAAACCTTTTGGTGTCGCTTTCCGATGATCGCAATCATGACATTGGCAGTCACGCGTTGGCACGTGCCAGTGCCGACTTCATTGCCCAGATTTGTCAAAACACCGCCCTTGGATTTTTGGCCATTGCCGGGGGCGATACATCAAGCCTTGCGGTGCAGGAACTTGGCATCAACAGCCTGTCTTTTGCCGCTGACTTTGATGCTGGCGCCCCGGTCATCCGCGCACATGCTGACACGCCATATCTTGATGGCCTGCCCATGCTGCTTAAAGGCGGGCAGATGGGGAAACCCGACTTGTTTGATAACATCTCGTCCCTGCCGATCGCCTCAAATAACGGCTAAAACAATGCCCTGAACGGCGGGCATTATTTGCTTCATTCACAGGAATTAATTCCTTCCGTTTTGGGCGTACGGCCTGCTAGGATGGGACATGATCCGACATCAACAAATTTGGGCCGCCCTTGATCAGATTGCCACCGACCACGGGTTAACCCCGTCGGGATTGGCACGTCTGGCACAGCTTGACCCGACGACATTCAACCGGTCCAAACGCACCACCAATCAGGGCAAATCGCGCTGGCCCTCGACCGAAAGCATTTCCAAGGTTTTATCGGTCACCGATGTCAGTTTTCGCGAGTTTTCCGAACTGGTGGATGGCAATGGCGCCGGGCGTATCCCGGTGATCGGCTTTGCCCAGGCTGGCAATCGTGGCTATTTCGATGATGCGGGCTATCCGGTTGGTGGCGCATGGGAAGACATCACCTTTCCCGCCATGCATGATCCGACCGCCTATGGGCTGCGCATCGCAGGTGAGTCGATGGCGCCAGTGTTTCGCGATGGTGATTTGATCATCGTCAGTCCGGCATCAAACATCCGCCCGCAGGACCGGGTTGTGGTCAAAACCACCGAGGGTGAAGTCATGGCCAAGGAACTGGTCCGCCGTGGCGCCCTTGGCGTGGAGCTTAAATCGCTCAACCCGGCCTATGAGGACCGGTTTGTTGCCGCCCAAGACCTTGATTGGGTGGCGCGCGTTTTATGGTGCAGCCAGTAAATTGGGACAAACCCGATGGTTCGCGAAAATAATATTGCCCACACGGCAAATACATTATTCAAAAAGGCACTTCCACCCCCTACATTAGGGTAGCTCACCCTACACCGGGAAAGGACGCTGTTTGCCCGTGCAACGCCACCACATAATTCGCTTTCTGGCGATTGCCATCGCGTATTTCCTTGCCGGGAAAGCAGGCTTCCTTCTTCCGTATCATGATACAACCCAGTGGTTGATCTGGTTGCCGACGGGCATTGCCCTTGCGTCCCTGATCATGTGGGGTTGGCGGTATGTTCCTGCGGTGTTTTGCGGGTCTATGCTGCTCACCCTGACAAGCGATTTTTCCCTTTTTACCGCGATATTATTTGCAACAAGTACAACTTTTTCCACAGCCATCCCCGCCGCCCTTGTCGCCCGACTTTGCGGTACAAGCCCGTTATCATCGTTGCGCGGCCTGATTATTTTCCTGCTCCTCGGTGCGCTGGGGGCACCATTGATATCGGCGACAATCGGAAGTGGCGTTGCGCTGATCACTGGCGTTACGGATGTGCAAAACCTTCGCACCGTCTGGGAGGGCTGGGTGCTTTCGGGCACGGTTGGAACGCTGGTTGGCACCCCACTGATCCTGCGTCTTTTCAACCATCCCTGGAGAAATCGCCGTCTTGGCTATTATCTTGAGCTGGCCTTCATTTCATGTGCCGCCGTGCTCGTCAGTTCGATCATCCAGATCACGCCGATCATGTCACGGCCGGAATTCCTGTTTATTTTTGTCTCCCTGCCCTTTGTCATCTGGGCGGCGGTTCGGTTCGGCCTGCTTGGCGCCACGTTGATCAATGCCCTGATCATGATCAACATCATTGTCTTTACGTCCTTTGGCACCGGTGGCTTTGTCAGCCAGAACTTCAATACCGGCCCTGGTGAAACATACAGCTACATCATTGCCGTCACATTCGTGACCATTTTGCTGGCGGTGGGGCTTGAGAAAATGTCGTCGGTCACAACCCGCGCACGGGATGGCAAAATATCGCATGACATTCACCGTCTGCGCCGTAACTTGGCCGTCATTGTTACTGTTTTCGGGTTTGGCATATCCGCCGTTGCCGGTTGGTATACCTATGTCCAACTGACCGAGGCCGACAGCGCGCAAACCGAACAATATCGTCGTGCGTTTGAAGCGTCCCTTCGCGAAGAACTGGGGCGTGCGACCGACTCTCTGGTGGCGGTGCGTACCCTTTTTGATGTTCATGGCAACGTATCGTTCAATACCTTTGATGCCATGATTGCTCCATGGGTAAGCCGGCGGCCCGGCATTTCGGCCCTTGAATGGGCACCCTTTGTCGAAGGGCGTGCGCGCAATCTGATCGAAGAAAACGCCCACCTGCGTGGCGTCGCAGATTTCGAAATCCGCCACCTTCAGGACGGGAAGCTCACCCGCTCGCCCTTGCGCGATGACGGGTATTTTCCAATTTTCTATGTCTTTCCGCGATCTGGAAATGAACAGGTAATCGGCTTTGATCTTGCCAGTGACCCGGTCCGCCAACGCGCACTTGAAATCGCCTTGCGCACCGGCAACATCACCTTGACCGAACCGCTTAACCTGTTTCGATCAGACTCGGCCGTTGTCACGTCTCTGGCCTTGCTTGGCGTGCAGAACCGGCGTGACAAAGGCGGCCCGCCCCTTGGTGTTGCGATTGGTGTATTGCGCCTGACCAATATGATTACCCGGGCGGCACGGGTTGCCCGTTTGCCATCAAACTACGAACTGCATCTGGCTGATTTTGATGCCGATGACGGCAAACGGGTTATCTATTCAAACCGCAAGGCCGAGTACGCTGCTAAACACCTTACCGATGAACGCGCCATTCCGTTCAACCCAAACATCTCGAACTTCACATTTGGCTATCGCGACTGGACCATCAACCTGCATCAGGAAAATGCACAGTATGCCGGTCTTATGTATTGGCAACCGTGGGCCATTTTCATTTTTGGCGCGACAGTATCCATCCTTCTGATGATCTATTTGCGGTCCCTGACCCGAACAGAACGCCAGATTGTCGATCTGGTGTCGCTGCGCACCCGGGAACTTGAAGACGCGCGCGAAGAAGCTGAAAGTGCCATGAATCAGGCACAGCAGGCCGATAAGGCAAAATCGGAATTCATTGCCCATATGAGCCACGAATTCCGATCCCCGATGACCTCGATCCTTGGCTATACGCAGTTGGCATCCGACAGCCTTGGCAATGATCCGGCACAGGAAACCCTGCGCGGGTATCTGGCGACGATCCGAGGTGCCGGACGGCATGTGTTGTCGCTGATTGGCGATATTCTTGATATTTCCAAGATCGAAGCCGGAAAACTCATGCTTGAAGAAGTGCCGTTTGACCTGCATCGGGTCTGCGAGGAAGTATCGTCGATGATGCTGGTCCCGGCACGCGCGCAGGAAAACAAACTGCATCTGAATGTTGCCCCCGATATGCCGCGCTGGGTGGTTGGCGATCCGGTACGCCTTAAACAGGTGCTGACCAACTTTGTGTCCAATGCGGTGAAATTCACCAAGTTTGGCAACATCACGATTGATGTCTCTCCCTTGACGGTCACCGATGACACATTGTCGATGCGCATTGCGGTGCGCGATGATGGTATTGGCATCGCGCAAAACAAACTGGATTCTATTTTCGAAGCCTTTGCCCAGGCCGACACATCGACGACCCGGCGCTATGGCGGGACCGGGCTTGGCCTTGCAATCTGTCAGAAGATCATTCAGGCGATGGGCGGTGCGATCACGGTCGAAAGCAAGGAGGGCGACGGCAGCACATTCTGGTTTGACCTGACACTGCCACGCAGCAGCGAAGGTGCGGCATCTGAAAACACCGATGCCCAAAATGTCGAAAACGCGTTCGCCGAAGAACCGCGCGCGCGGGGCTGGAACCTGCTTCTGGTCGAAGACATCGAAATCAACCGTATCCTTGCGCAGAAGCTGCTCGAACTACAGGGCCACACAGTTACCACCGCCGCCGACGGGCAGATCGCGCTTGATATTCTTGCCGCCGAAGATTTCGATGCGGTGTTGATGGATGTGCATATGCCCGTCCTTGACGGCATTGAGGCCACCCGTTTTGTTCGTCAGCTTGAAGACCCGGTCAAGGCCACCATCCCTGTTTTGGCGCTGACGGCGGATATTTCAAATGACAATCTCGTGGCCTTCCGCGACGCCGGATTTGATGCCCATTGCACCAAACCACTTGATATTCCGGCCATCAATAGCGAGCTTTCCCGACTTGAACACCGGATGCTTGAAGAACGGCGCGCATTACAGAAAAAGGCGGGCGAATAGCCCACCTTTTTGATCGTTGTGTGCATCCGTCAATGATCGCACCTTAGGCCCGTTGCGTTAGCGTTTGACCCCGGTCATCTCGGCCAGTTCATCGGCAACATTGGCCCCGGCCGCGAGGATCGGCCCGCCGTCTTCCAGAACATTGGGAATGCCAAGGAAATCATTGGTCCAGCCGCCCGCTTCGGTCATCAGGATAATCCCGGCCATGCAGTCCCACGGATTGATATGTGGCTCATAATAGCCGATCAACCGCCCCGCAGACGCATAAGCCATCATCAACGCACACGACCCGTTGCGGATAAACATGCCTTCGCGGTCAAGAAGTTGCGTCATCACCGGCACGATTACATCGCTTTTGGTGCGATGCGACAGGCCCAGCCCCAACAAGCCATCGCTGACCTTGGTGACCTTGCTTGCTTCGACCGGCTCGCCGTTCACATACGCGCCCTCGCCTTTCATCGCGGTAAACAGCTCATCGCCGCACGGATGGTAAATCAGGCCCAAAACCACCTCATTGCCGACCATCAAGGCCACCGAAATGCACCAGGTCGGCATCTGACTGACAAAGCACGCCGTGCCATCAATCGGATCAATCACCCAAAGACAGTCATTTTCACCTTGCTCAATGCCCATTTCCTCACCAAGGAACCCATCCTCGGGAAAGGCATCGGCGATGCGGTCACGGATGATGGCCTCGACATTTTTGTCGGCAATGCTGACCATATCAAGCGCGTTGGCCTTGACCTCGATCTCAAGGTCACCGGCTGTTCCATCGTAGTAGTCCATGGCGCGTTTACCCGCCGCACGGATGACATCCCGGGCATGTTCAAGCCGCGATTCAACGTCAATTCTGGATGCTGTTTTGTTCACTTTATCCCTGCCTGTTTGTTCTATTGTTGATCATTCATCGGTGGGAACCACCGCAAGGCCACGCCCTGAAAAGCCGATACGAACTTCGTCCCCAGTGGCAATCGGTGCATCAATGTGCGGATCGATGACAAACAGGTCACCGATGTCCGATGTCACGGAGTATTGCATCTGATTACCAAGATATGCTGCATGGGTAATGTGACCTTTTAGCGATGATTGCCCGCTTTCCCCATTCACCGCGGAAAGCTCAATCGCATCGGGACGCACAGCAACATTAACTGGCCCAATGCCCAAGCCCCGATGCGGCAAGGTCTGTCGCAGCCCGCCAATCTCGATATGGGCCATGTCGCCCTCAACCTCAACCAGCTCGGCCCCGACCAAATTGGCATCCCCGATAAAGTCGGCAATAAAGCCGGATGCAGGTTGTTCATAGAGTTCGCGCGGCGTGCCTTGTTGCGCAATCACCGCGCGGTTCATCACAATAATATGGTCCGATACCGCAAGGGCCTCTTCCTGATCATGGGTCACATAGACCGCCGTCAGGCCAAGTTTTTGCTGGAGCTCGCGGATTTCGGTTCGCACCTGTCGGCGCAGCTTGGCGTCAAGGTTCGACAGTGGCTCATCCAGCAACAGGACTTCGGGTTCAAGCACCAGCGCACGGGCAACCGCAACACGTTGCTGTTGTCCGCCTGAAAGCTCGGACGGCAGCCGCCTGCCATATCCGGCCAACCCGACAAGATCAAACCCCTCCTCGGCCTTTTCATAGGCTTCTGCCTTGGCAACGCCGGTCACGGTCAAACCGTACGCCACATTTTCAAGGACGGTCATATGCGGGAACAGTGCATAGGACTGAAACACCATGCTGACATCACGGTCTGTTGCAGGAAGTTGGGTGACATCCTTGCCACCAATCAGGATTTTGCCCTTCGTTGCATGTTCAAGACCGGCAATCATGCGAAGGGTTGTGGTTTTGCCACAGCCACTTGGCCCCAGCAGCGTCACCAGTTCGCCGGGATTGATCGTGAAGGATACATTGTCGATCGCGGTCACCGCCCCCAGACCATAGGTCTTGGTGACATTTTCGAACACGACCGAACCTGCGCGTGTTTTGATTTTCATGAATGCTTCTCTTTCAGATTTTCGCCAGCAGGGCTAACGCGGTCTGGTGTAAGACGGTCTGGCGCAATGCGATCTTCACGGCGCAGTTTGCGTTTGCCGATGGCCCCTTGCACCGCAAGGATCGCCGCCAACATCACAACGATCAGGACACAGCAATAGGCAATTGCCACGCCGTACCGCCCGTTTTCAACAAGACCGATAATATAGGATGTCGCCATATTGTGGTCGGCACTCACCAGGAAGATCACCGCACTCACAGACGTAATTGCGCGCACGAAACTATAGACAAGGGCCGCAACAATCGCGGGGCGCAACAGCGGAAGGATCACACGGCGGAACGTGGTGAAACTGTTCGCCCCTAGCGTGAGCGATGCTTCATCAAGGCTGCGGTCAAGCTGGCTCATTGCGGCAATCCCACCGCGCACCCCCACCGGCATATTGCGGAAGATAAAGCAGATCACAAGGATCACCCCGGTGCCGGTCAATTCAAACGGTGGCACGTTAAATGCCAGAATATAGCTGACACCAATCACGGTTCCGGGAATGGCAAAGCTTAACATCGTGCCAAATTCAAAGACGTTCTTGCCGCGAAAGTTCTGACGCACCAGAAGATAAGCCGTCGTCAACCCCACGGCCGCCGTCAGCGGCGCAGAAATCGCCGAGATGTTCAACGTCGTCCAGAAACTGTCCCATGCGGCCCCGGTCCAAACGATGCCATGCTCGCTCCAGCCAATGCCAAACGCGTCAACATAGTTGTCCAGGGTCAGCGTATTATCAAAGCCCCAGCGCGTCACAAAGCTGCCATAGAAAATCATGCCATACACCGCGACCGTAAAGATCCCCCACGGCACCGCCGTGCAATAGACCAAACGGCGCAACGCCGGGTTCAGGCCGATATGTGCCCCGCTTTCTGCCTTACCCGAAACCGTCGCATAGGATTTCCGGCCCAGCCAGAACCGCTGTGCGGCAAATGCCGACAGGGTAAAGAACAACAGAACCAGTGCGAGGACAGCCGCCCGCCCGGCATCATTTTGCGCCCCGACAATCGCAAAGAATATCTCGGTTGAAAGGACTTCGTAATTGCCCCCCAAAACCATCGGATTGCCGAAATCGGCCATGCTTTCAATAAAGGCGAGCAAAAACGCATTGGCCAGCCCCGGACGCATCAGGGGCAAAGACACCATAACAAAGGTTTTCCAGCGCCCGGCCCGCAACGTCTGGGAGGCTTCCTCCATCGACGGGCTGACACCTTCGACAACACCGATCAGCACCAAAAAAGAAATCGGGGTGAAGGACAGGGTCTGAGCCAGCCAGATACCAGGGAGGCCGTAAAGCCAACGCCCTGCCTCCACCCCGAGGAGATCAGAGACGAACTGCGTCGCAGCGCCCGATCTGCCAAAAAGAAGGATCAGCGCCAAGCCAATAACAAATGGCGGCGTAATAATCGGAAGAACCGTCAGAACACGCAGTGATTTCTTGTATCGAAACCCCGTTCGCGTCACGACCAGCGCAAAGGCAAGCCCCAGCAAAGTGGTCGAAACCGCCGTCAGGATCGCAAGAAATGCGGTATTCCACGCCACCCCGCAGGCCCCGCCCGCAAGACACCCCAATCCCCAGACGCTGTCGTCAAAGAAATTGCGCACAAAGGCCGCCCCGGAAACAGCCCCGTCAATATCAACAAAGGCACTGCCCAGAATGCGTGCGACCGGGAAGAAGACAAACAAGGCGACAAGCGCAACGACTGTCCCAATTGCGGAGGTCACAAAGACATCGCCGCGCATGGCACCAGCAGCAGCAAGCCCCGTACACAATATGATCAGATAGCTGGCCGCCATCAGAAGGGCCCCATACCCCAATCCGTACTGACGCATATCAAGCGGACCAAACAGGCTTTCAAGCCAGCCGTAACTCCACCCGGAAATCCCGATGGCAAAGCCCTGCCCCACCATCCAGATCAGGCCGCCAAGGCCACTGATGATCAATATCTGTGCGTATTTCGGATGCGCGCGTCCTTGCCGCGCCAGCAACAAGGGCCCCAACAGGAAAAGCCCGACCGGCAACAACCAGTATTTTTCAAGTAAGGTGGCCTGAAGGATCGCAGGCGCATAATCGACGTAGGTCGGATAGCCATCAAACAGCCATTCCAACGTCCAGAAGCCGTATTCCTGCTGATACCAGGGAAATATGACAAATCCAATCCAGCCGATGGCCAGCCAGATCCAAAGCATTCGGTTCACCAAAATTCTCCCGCGTGCAGAATGTCAAGGTCGGCAGCTCCGCCCACAGTTGGGTTGGCGGAACTGCACTGATGTCCGGAAAAAGGAAAAAGGCCGATTATTGCGGCGCGTTTTTCACTTCATCATCCCAACGCGACAGCAGGTGACGGCGGACTTCCGCGTCACCGTATTTGGCAAAGTCATAATCAATGAGTTTCAACTCATCCAAGCGCGGTGCCCCATCAGGAATGCGGGCTTCCTTGTTTGACGGCACTTGATAGCTATGCGCGTCCTCGGCAATGGACTGCGTCCGCGCAGACAGGGCAAATTCGGCCCAGATCTTTGCATTTTCAAGGTTACGTGCGCCCTTGATGATGCTCATCGAGCCCACTTCATACCCGGTACCTTCGCACGGGGACACCACGGTCAAATTGGCACCCTGTTTGATCTGGGCAATCATGTCATGCATGAAGGTGATGCCAATCGTGGTTTCGCCAACCGCAGCCGCCTTGATCGGGGCAGAACCCGATTTGGTGTACTGATTTACGTTCTTGTGCATCTCTTTGAGAAAGTCGAAAGCTTCTTCTTCGCCAAACAACTGCACCAGTGTGGCAAGCGTCGTGTAGGACGTACCAGACGAGCTTGGATTGGCAATCTGGACTTCGCCCTTATAGGCTGGATCGGCTAGATCCTTCCAGCATTTCGGCGCAGGAAGACCCTTTTTGGCAAGTAGATCGTTATTATAACCAATGCCGAGCGCACCGGCATAAATACCGACTGTTTTGTTGTCGGCATTCTTGGCCTGACGCACAGCCCAGTCTTGCAAATCGCCCAGTTGCGGCGATGTATATTCTTCGGTCAGGCCTTCTGCGGCGGCTTGTAAGTGCGGATCACCCGTACCACCCCACCAGATATCAAGTTTCGGATTGCTGGCTTCGGCACGGACCTGCGCATAGGCCTCGCCTGAACTTTTGCGCACCATCGAAACGTCGATGTCATGCTCAAGCTCGAAGGCGGTTTCCATCATCTCGCACCATTCGTTATCGGCCGAGCAGATGACACTAAGACGGCCCGCCGCATTGGCAGGTCCGACAGCGACAACAACCAGTCCGACAACGGCAGCACCGGCATAAAGAGTATTTTTAAACGTCATTTGGGTTTCCTCCCGTTTGCATTTCGTTGAATGCACACGTGTGCACAATTAAGGTGCGGATCACGTGCTACGAGGATTTAATCACAGAACTTCAAAAATAACAAAAAAATTCTATTCTTTGGAATTTACATTCTACGGATTAAACACAAAACATTGTTTTAAAACGATTTAATCATAGAATGTGGCACCAGAAGACCGAATGAGATTGCCTGTCTTATGGCACAAAATGCGCCGAATTCCATGCACACGTGCGCATGAAAAGTCCGGTTTTTCACGAGTCCCAATCTTCATAAGGAGCCGTCAGGGATCAGACAGTCTGGCGGCGGATAAATTCAACGGGCAAAACAAGCCGTTCATCGCCAAGCTCATCCCCCCCGATGCGACGGCGCAACCGCTCGACGGTCATTGCGGCCAGTTGATCTGCCCGCTGGCGCACGGTGGTAAGTTGATAGGCACCCTGACGGGCCGCGGCAATATCATCAAACCCAATGACGGCAAGATCACCCGGAACCGTCAGCCCCAGCTCAAACCGGGCCGCATCCATCAGGCCAAGGGCAATATGGTCCTTGGCACAAAAAATCGCATCCGGCGCGTTTTCCCGGTCTGTCAGATATTTGAGGCCCGCATGAAATCCACCGTCATAATCCGCACTGTCACACACAAGCGACGTAAAACTGATCTCGCCGTCCGCAAGACGCGGCGCAATCCGTGAAACAAATGCCTCCCCGCGCACATTACCGCTATAGGTGCCGCCCCGCACATTCAGAAAACCAAGACGCTTTTTACCGCTTTTCAGCAACATATCTGCGGCCAGTTCGCCGCCGCGCACGTTATCGCAGTTGATAACATCGGCCCCCTCCAGACGCCCTGCCCGATTGACAAGGACAACCGGAACATTTCGTTTCAGGTAATGAGTCCCCACTTCCGGGGACGGGCTTCCCGACGTTACAACAACCCCCGCCACCTGATATTGCAGCAGATTAAGCATCGATATCCCCATCTGGTCCGGGTCCGAGACATCAATCACCAAGGGACGATATCCCGATTGCTGGATCTGGCTGATCAGACAATCAAGAAACTCAATGCGAAACGGGTCCGTCAGCCCGGATGTTACCAGCCCGATCAGGTCGCTTTTGCGCCGGTTCATTGAACTGGCGATCTTGTTGACGTGATAGCCAAGCTGGGCCGCCGTTTCCTGAACGCGTTTACGGGTCGCCTCGGAAATACGCTCATCATCGGCCATGCACCGCGACACGGTTGACCGCGACACCCCCGCTTCGCGCGCGACATCAGCAGACGTCACCACTTGATGCGCCTTCTTTTCCGCCCCGTTACCGGGTTTCTGGCGATCACCGCTCATACGGTCAGGTTCCTTATGACACCCCTACTGGACAGAGCACACATACCATAGCCCATCGCAACCGCCAACGCACACGTGTGCACATTTCGACAACTTTATAAAACTGTCATATTGGATATATAGGTCGTGCTTACTGTCTATTTTTCTTTGACCCGCCTTGGGCAAAAATCCTATTCTGATGCCCACATAACAGACTGCCCCACAGATACGACAACAGCCACAACACCGAAAAACCAAGGCCCGCCTTGGCAATCCCAAAGACCATCAGGAGCACATCATGGGCCACGCCGCCACCGACAGTACCGTCACCACCTGGACCTGGTTCAAGGGTGAATGGCATGAAGGCAACCCCAACATCATGGGCCCGCAAACCCATGGTGTGTGGATGGCCTCGACCGTGTTTGACGGTGCGCGCCGCATGAACGGCAAGATGCCCGATCTTCATCCCCATTGCGCCCGTGTCATCCGCTCGGCCAACCTGATGGGCTTAAAACCCGCCATTACGACGGATGAAATCGTCGCACTGGTCAAGGAAGGGGTGAAAAAGTTCGATCCGGAACTGGCGCTTTATATCAAACCGATTGTCTATGGCAGCGAAGGGTTTCTGGCGCCAGTGCCTGAAAGTGCACAGTTTGTTTTGTGCATTTCGGTGACTGAAATGCCAGCTGCCGTGCAAACCGGCTTTAGTGCACGCAAATCAAGCTTCCGTCGTCCATCGCCTGAAAGTGCCCCGACCGAGGCCAAGGCAGCGTGTCTGTATCCCAATGTCGGGCGCGCTGTGACCGAGGCCAACAATGACGGCTTTGACACTGGTGTCATGCTCGACCCGATTGGCAATGTTGCCGAATTTTCCTACGCCAACCTGTTCTTTTCCAAGGACAATGTGGTCTATACCCCGGCGATCAACGGCACGTTCCTCAACGGCCTGACCCGTCAGCGCGTCATTACGCTTCTGCGCAAAGATGGCGTTGAAGTGGTTGAGAAAACCTGCGCGTACAGCGAGCTTGAAACCGCCGACGAAATCTTTGGTACCGGCAATTATTACAAAGTCGCCCCGTGTGTGAAACTCGATGAGCGCGCCCTTCAACCCGGCCCGATCACGCGCCGCGCGCAGGAACTTTATACAGCGTTTGCCGCAGCCAGCGCCGACTGATCCACCGCGTGCTAAATGACGACGCTATAAATGCAAAACGGGCCGGAAATTCCGACCCGTTTTTTCATGCCCTATACAGGCCTGTCGTCTTTTACTGCGTTGGCGCAACCGGCACGCTGCTGCCTGCGACATAGGGGTATTTGGCAAAGATCGAGGCCACTGCCGTGCGCACGGCTTCATTGGGTGCATCACGCGTCGAGCTGGTCACACGCCCAACAGACGTCCCTTCCCAGATCATCTGGTTGGTACGGCGATCCACGAAATCAATGCTGAGCGTGCCTTCGGTATAGGTGCTGGTGTATCCCGGCTCCGTATAGCCCGGCCAGCCGACATACATGCCGCCGCGATACCCATAATATCCGCCCATATAGACCGGCGGCGAGGTTTGGGTTTTTTCCTCGGTCTTGAGATGGAAATTCACAAGGAAATCAGGGTTGTTGATGTCAACGCGGTATCCGCGTGCTTCAAGTGCCGTGCTGATGGCATCCTCGATCCGCTGACCTGACAGGGTTGTGTATTTTTCCTCAGCCGATTTTCCTGCCCCTTCAAAAAAGGCAAAGCTTTGATAGCGGCTGAAATCGGCGGCCGGGTCGGCATCGATATAGACCTTTGGCCCACTGGCACAGGCCGCCAGCATTCCGACCAGAATGCCTGCGATGGCGGTTTTCACTATCTGCATGATGTCGGTCCCTTTGCTTCAACCAGAAACTGTCTTTGTTTATATGACGTTCGGGAACAACAATACCATCAACAGAATTTGGTTTCATGATGGCAGGTTATGCCGCTCCCGCGGTCAGCATCCTTTCCGCCGTTTGGCGAAGGTCCGCAATCTCGTCATCAAGAATGGTGCGATCGTTCATCGCATGCGCCAAAACAATCGCCCCTTGCCAACGCAGTATGATCCGGCGTGACGCTTTTTGGGCGGCATCATCCGATATGCCATCTTGCGTAAAGTTATCGGCCAGCCAGTTTATCAGGGATGTAAAAATCGCCTGTCCGGTTTTACGTGTGGCGTCAAAACCGTCATCTGCCGGGATATCAAGCATCAGCTTTGCCACCGGGCAGCCGTGCACAACCCGGCGCGGTGTCATGGCATCCAGATAGTCAAAAAATACCGAAACACGCTTTTGTGCCGTGCCGCCGGGCGCGATGGTCGCCAAAAGCGGGGTAAACTCGCCTTCCATGGTTTCCATCGCCGCCTGTGCCAGATCATGCTTTTTGGGAAACCGGTAAAACACGCCCCCGGCAGGCAAGCCGGCTTCTTTAGCAACGGTTTGAATGGTCGCGGCGTGATAGCCATCGCGCCAGATCACATTCATCGCCGCACGGGCAAGTTTTTGGCGTTTTTGTACCGATGTCAGTTTTTCAACCATTGACCTGAAACTACATAAGTAAGTTAACTTACTTAATCATGACATCGTCGCTTTGAATGTCAAGCAGGATGCCCCATAGCACCATCATATAGTTAGGGTCGGCCGCGCAACGACACACGGAACTGTCAGGACCGGCTTTGATACCCAAAAATTATATTTGTCTTAGGGTCTGGGCTGCATCAGATTTCACACAGAAACCTTTGAAAGACGGGCCGGAGCCAATTTGTGAAAAACAACCAATACTCGCTTGCCGATATCGAAGCCGCCGTATCTGCAGGCGTACTCGATCGTGCGGCCTATGTGACCCTTGCGCAGTTTCTGACAAGCCACGCGCCAGAGGCAATTGAAACCGAAAAATTCACCCTGTTTCGCGGCATGAACGACATCTTCCTTGCGCTGGGCATAACCGTGCTAAGCATCGGCTGGTTCATTTTGTGGGGTCTTTATTCCAACGATGCCGTTTTCTGGATCGCGCCACTTGTCGCCATGGCGGGGTTTGTCGTGCTGGCGGAATATGTCGCGGGGAAGCTTAAGGCGACATTGCCCTCAATCGTCATCATGGTGTCGCTGTGCGCGACATTGATGATCTATGCCGTGATGCTCTATATGCGCATGGTCGGAACATCGGCAGAATTTTTCAATCTTGATGACGTTTGGTCGTTCGGCAGCACATCGGTCAACACCGCCCTTCTGGTTGCCATCATCGGCTTTGCCTTTCAGGTCGGTTTTTTCCTGCGCTATCGCCTGCCGGTATCTTTTGCCCTGATTGCGTTTGGCATTGTCGGGGTATTGTGGTCGCTGCTTTTGACCGCGTTCGGGCAAAGCCTGAACCAGTATCTTGATTACATGATCACGCTGACCGGGCTTTTGTTGCTGGCCTTGGGCGTTGTGGTCGACACCAAGGACCCCAAGCGGGTTAATGGCTGGGCCGAATGTGCCTTCTGGCTTTATGTCATCGGCGCACCGATGACCATTCATTCGGTTGCGGCCCTGTTTGATGCCGCCGCCCTTGTGATGATCCCGGTGATTATCATCGCCATGCTGTTTTCGCTATTTCTCGACCGTCGGTCGCCGATCATCAGCGGCCTGATCTACGTCGGCTATCTGGCCAATTCCGGCTTCAATCAAGCCGCCATCGATCCATCCATCACGGTTGCACTGGTCTGTTTTGTTGTCGGCGGTCTGGTCATGGCGTTTGGCTTTGGCTGGCAAAAGGCCCGCCACATCGTACTAAGCCCATTTGAAGATCAAAACTGGCGGCGTTATTTGCCGCCATCTTAGTCGACGAGAAGCTGGGCAGTGGTACAAGTTTTGCTGCCCAGCTCAAAACTCCCCCTCCTAAGACAATGACAGCCCCTTGCGCGTAAAACAGCTAGAAATGATAAATCAATTAAGGGTTGACTTATCACTTGCTTAACTTCGCTAAATAGAATTAGGCTTATCTGATACTTCCGCCCCGCACACACATGCAGGAAAATTGTAATGAAGTACGGTTTAAGGATTTTAACACTGTCCGTTGCGGGGGCGATGGCTTTGTCATTGGGGGCTTGCAGCAGCGGCATTCAGGATCAAGTGGTCGGTGGCAGCGCCCTGCTGGGCGAAGCCAAAGTTGGCGCACTGTCAACCACCGCATCCTACCGCACAGTTGTCGCCAAGTTTGATAGCACGTCACGGGTATGCCCTGAACCGCCGCCCGATGTTGCCGTCGCAGTGACCTCAAGCTTGCTGGCACAGCTTGCAGCTGGCAAGGGCGATGTTACGGCCAACGCGACACTCGCACGCAGTGTTGCAGAAAAAATAGCCCCGTTGCTGAAAAGGACAACAGCACTACAATTTTATCGCGATGCCAGCTCCTATAATTGCTTTGCCCATATGAACGGCGCAATGGATAGCGAGGCTTATCAACAGGCCAACGACGCGGCGATGAAGTCCGTTACCATGTTAATGGCGCTTGAAATCCTCAAAGGTGCGGATCAGACACTACCCGCAGAATTTCAGGCGACACTTGATAGCGGCGACATCGATAAGCTCAAAGAACTGATCGAGAAGTTCGAAAAGAAATAGACCTAAATACCGAGGCATTCGGATCTGCGGCTCAACAGGCGCTGAGGTCTTCCCCTGCAAGCGCACGGTCAATCAGGGCGACACTTTCGTCAATGCCGTAAAGGGCAATGAACGAGCCCATGCGCGGACCTTGCTCCTGACCGAGCAGGATTTCATAGAGCGTCTTGAACCATTCGCGCAGGTTTTCGTAATTGTGGTTTTTGCCCACCGTGAAAACTTCGGTTTGGATATCGGATGGTTCCGTACCCGGTGCGACTTTGGTCAGCGCATCGCGCAGCTCACGCAGGGCGGCTTGCTCGGCCTCGGTCGCAGCACGGTATTTTTTGGTCGGCTTAACAAAATCGCGATAATAGTTGATCGCATAGCCGACCAGCTTATCGAGATACGGCGAGCTTTGCGGTGTCGCGCCCTTGGCATAGCGCGAAATGAACGCCCACAGAAGATCGCGGTCTTCGGTATTACAGACCGAAACAAGGTTCAGCAAAATGCCAAAGGACAGCGGAATTTCGCGGTCCGGCGCGGTCCCGGCATGAATGTGCCAGGCCGGGTTTTGCAAAATCTTGGTCGGGTCGGTTTCGGATTTGAGCTTTTCTGCGAACGTCAGATATTCATCAACAGTCTTCGGGATGACGTCGAAATACAGGCGTTTGGCGGTTTTCGGTTTCTGGAACATGAACAGCGACAGGCTGTCTTCGGGGGCATATTTCAGCCAGTCTTCCATCGAAAGACCATTGCCCTTGGATTTCGAGATTTTCTGTGCGTTCTCGTCCAAAAACAGTTCGTAGTTAAAGCCCTCTGGCGGGGTGCCGCCCAGTGCCTTGACGATTTTATTGCCAAGCTCAACCGACGGAATAAGATCCTTACCGGCCATTTCATAATCCACACCCAGTGCATACCAGCGCATCGCCCAGTCGGGTTTCCATTGAAGTTTGCAATTACCACCCGTGACGAGCGTTTCAACCAGATCACCGGTTTCAGGATGTTCGTAAACGATGCTGCCGGTTTCAGGTTTAAGCTCTGTCACCTTGGCCATCAGGACCTTGTTGGTGACCGGTTCAACCGGCATGAACGGGCTGTAGGTCGCCTGACGTTCTTCGCCAAGCGTCGGCAACATGATTTTCTGGATCGCGTCATAGCGTTCCAGAAGACGCAACAAAGCCGCATCAAACATGCCCGAACGATAACAGTCGGTCGATGATTTGAATTCGTATTCAAAGCCAAACCCATCGAGAAAATCGCGCAGGCGCGCGTTATTATGATGGGCAAAGCTTTCATGGGTGCCAAACGGATCAGGCACACTTGTCAGCGCTTTGCCAAGATGCTCGCCAACCATTTCCTTGTTGGGAATGTTGTCGGGCACTTTACGAAGCCCATCCATGTCATCGGAAAAACAGAAAAGCTTGGTCGGGATATCGCACATGGTTTCAAACGCACGACGGACATAGGTCGTACGCGCGACTTCGCCAAAAGTACCGATATGGGGCAACCCCGATGGACCATAACCGGTTTCAAAAAGGACATAGCCCTTTTCAGGCGCCTTCTGTTTATACCGCTTGACCAGCTTGCTGGCTTCCTGAAAGGCCCAGACGTTGCTGTTAAGTGCGGCATCTCGAAGATCGGCTGTCATTTTTGAAACCTTGTTTTTCAGTTGGGTCGTTGAATTGTTTGGAAATCTTAACGGCGCAGGGTCACCCGGATCCCGTGCGTGCGCGAAGCTATACCGCACCACACCTCAGATCAAGCATCTGTTGCGCATGGCTGCCAAATGACCCACGACGTGCGACATGCGAGATACCGTTCTCTGCGCATGTATTCTCATAGGCTATTTTCCGCATAAATTGCAAAAATCCCACTCTAAAGTGTAGTTGAATTTGCTTCGAATGCTTCAAATATGCATCGTAGGTGCCCAAATCCTTGCACCTGAACAATGGCTGCGAGACGTGACAAAGCCGCAAGGCGCGTCAGGGCAGTAAATCGCATGACTTGAATAAGTCACCAAAAATGAATACGTGGGCTGTCGTAACCGGGCAGTATTGAGGTTCCAACGATGTCGCACAGCGACAAGGTTTTGCCGGACGAAATCGGCGCAATGCCCGCAAATAGTGCTGATCAGCGATTTGAACGCGTTGTTGAATACGCGCCTAACGCCATGATTCTGATCAGTGCCGAAGGCCGCATGGAAATGGTCAATGCGCAAACAGAAATCATTTTTGGCTATGCCCGGTCCGAATTGCTCGGTCAGGCAATAGAGATGCTTGTGCCATCCCGTTTTCGCGAAGGTCACCCGCATTTGCGTGGATCGTACGGCAAAAACCCGAATGCCCGTCCGATGGGACCGGGGCGCGATCTTTATGCCCTACGCAAGGACGGCAGCGAATTTCCCGTCGAAATCGGCCTCAATCCAATTGCCAGCGGCGATCGTCAACTGATACTTGCCGCCATATCCGACATTTCCGAACGCAAACACCGCGAAGAACAAATTGCCCGGTCGCTCAAGGAAAAGGAAACCCTGCTTTCTGAAGTCCACCACCGGGTCAAAAACAACCTTCAGATCATTCACAGCCTGCTGGACATGCAAACAGCCTCGATTGCCGACAAACAGGCGCGCGATGCCCTGATTGACAGTTGCAACCGCGTGCGGTCGATGGCGCAAATTCACCAGTCGCTGTATCAAAGCGAAAATATGGCCAAGGTTGATTTCGCCAACTTCTGTGAAAGTCTGGTTTCATCACTGCTGGCCGCCTACAACATTGATCTTGATCGTGTTCGCGTCAAATGCGACCTGGCCGAGGTGGAACTGGCCATTGATCAGGCTGTGCCATGTGGGCTGATTGCAAATGAGTTAATCACCAATGCGCTTAAACACGGGTTTCGCGATGGTCATGCCGGTAGAATCCTGATTTCCACCAAAATGCATGGCGATCGTGACGTCGAACTGTGCATTTCTGACAATGGGCACGGTCTTCCAGATGATTTTTCCATCGGCAAAAGCTCCGGCTTGGGTCTTCAGCTGATTGAACTTCTTGTCGATCAAATTGGTGGACAGCTCACCATCGATACGTCCCCCGAGACGCGTTTTCACATCACATTCACCTTACAGGACGAATGATAAATGCCCAAAACGGTTCATGTCATGATCGTCGAAGATGAAAGAGTGATTGCGCTGCATTTGCGCAAGCAACTTGAAAAACTCGGCTATGACCGAACCTCCGCGCACAGTGCTGGCTATGACGCGCTCAAAGCAATTGAGCGCGATCCACCTGACATCATCTTGATGGACATCCGCATTGATGGCGACATTGACGGTATTGAAACGGCGGCCGGCATTCCACCCGATCTGATGATCCCGGTGATTTATCTTTCGGCCCACTCCGAAGACGCCACTTTGGCGCGCGCCAAGAAAACGCGTCCTTATGGTTTCTTGTTAAAGCCGTTTTCTGAACGCGAACTGCATGCCACGATCCAGATGGCACTGGAACGCCGGGTTGCTGAAATGGCCCTGCGCGAAAGTCAGCAACGCCTGTCGCTGGCGATGTCCGCGGCGCAAATGAGTTGCTGGGAAATTGATGCCAACACGCGCGAAATGCACAGCACGGGTCTTGGCAACTTCCAAACACCCCAGGAAACCGAAACGGTGACTGAAACATGGGATGCCTTCCTTGACCGGGTGGCATCGGAGGACCGCGACAGCGTGCATAAGGCATTCACCTATGCCGTGCAGCACGGTGATTTTTACGATGTCGTATTCCGCAGCATCAACGTGCATAAAGAACAGCGTTGGCTGCGCGCACGCGGCAAATCATTTTCCAATGACCGCAATGGCACACACCGTATCATTGGCATGATGCAGGACATCACCGATCAGCGCATGACCAATGACAAGTTGCGCGAAGCCATGGCTGTCTATGAAACGACACAGGATGGTATCCTGATCCTTGATCCGGACCTTAATGTCACCAATGCCAACAAGGCCTACTACCATATTACCGGCACAGGCCCCAAAGGCACACTGGACAAACCACCCTACTTCCTGGCCCCTGAGGAGTATTCAGCCGGATTTTATCAGGACCTGTTTCATACCTTGCGCCACAGACGCCATTGGCACCGCGATATCGAAACCCGCAACATTCAGGGCAATCCGATTTCCCTGGCAACACAGATTATCGCGGTTGAAGACGACGACGGCGAACTGACCCATTTTGTCGCCATCGTTTCGGACCGCACCGCGATCCGTCAGGCCGAACAGGAATTGCATTATCTTGCGCAATATGACGGGCTGACCAGCCTGCCCAACCGGTTGTTGGCAACCGACCGCCTGAACCGTGCGATTGAACGCAGCGAACCCGTCGGTGCACTTGTCGCCTGTTTGTTTCTTGATATTGATGATTTTAAAAACATCAATGACACACTGGGCCATGCAGCCGGGGATCAGGTTTTGCTGATCGCATCAACCCGGATCAAGGCGGTTACCGAGCGCGCCGATACCATCGCACGCCTTGGTGGCGATGAATTCATGATCATCCGTGAGAACATCCAGAACGCCACGGCGGCGGCCAATCTTGCGATGAAGATCATCAATGAACTGCAACGCCCGTTTTACATTATCGGCCATGAACTGACCCTGTCAGCCAGCATCGGGATTTCGCTGTATCCTGATAATGCTCTGTCGCCACAGGACCTTATCCGGCTGGCCGATACCGCGATGTACGCGGCAAAAGACCGCGGACGGCGGACCTATGCGTTTTATCAGTCGGAAATGACGGAAACCGCAACCCGCTATATGACCCGGTCACTGGAATTGCGGCGCGGGCTTGAAAACAACGAACTGGTTTTATACTACCAACCACAAATGAACGCCCATTCTGGCGACCTTGTCGGGGTGGAGGCACTTTTGCGCTGGAACCATCCGACACATGGCTTGCTTGGGCCGCATGAAATCATCCCGGTGGCCGAACAAAGCGGCCTGATTATTGAAATCGGCGACTGGGTCCTGCGCGAAGCCTGCCTGCAGGCCCGGCGCTGGCAGGATGAGCTTGATCAGAAAATCACCATGGCGGTCAATGTGTCGGTCCGCCAGTTGAAGATGCCCAACTTTGCCGAAACGGTGCAACATGCACTGGCTGTTGCCGGATTGCCTGCGGAATATCTCGAAATCGAGATCACCGAAAGCATGATTCAGGATGAAACCAGCATGATCCGCATGCTGCACGAATTGCGCGAAGTCGGTGTTTCGCTTGCCATTGATGATTTTGGTACGGGGTATTCCTGCTTGCGGTCGATCAAAAGCCTGCCGATCAAGCGTATTAAAATCGACCGGGCATTTGTCAAAGACCTTCCAGGCAAAGCCGACGATGCCGCCCTGGTCGAGGCCATGCTGGCGATGGCAAGCTCGCTTGGCCTGCATACCACGGTCGAAGGTGTCGAAACCGAAGAACAGTATTATTTCTTGCGCGAAATGGGCTGCACCGACCTGCAAGGCTTCCTGTTTAGTAAACCCGTTCCAGCGGATGCGGTCTTTGCCGACAAAGCAGCTAAAAAGCAGTCCAACAGCAATATTTCATAAATTCTTCTCCCCATCGCGACTTAAAATCGGCTGCTATCTGACGGGTTCAGCCCCTAAAGTATAGGCAGGGTGACTGAAATGCTTGTGCTTCTCCCCAAGTTATTGAAACTTTGGGATGCATATCCATATTTCTAATATCACCCAAAAGAATAGGCCGAAAAGGATGTGGTTTGATGCGCTTTTCTAACCTGTCACTGGGCGCGAAATTGACACTTGTCAGTGCGCTTGCCATTGCCGCCTGCCTGATTGTTGGTATTTTTCTTCAAACGCTTGAAACCAGCAACACCACCGAAGAACTCACCGTTGGTGAAGCCAGATCGGTTGCGCTTTATCACGCCGAACAGGCCGGTCACGTTCTGAATGGCGGGATGTCGGTGGCGCAAAACCTTGCCGGGGCGTTTCGTGCCATTCGCGAACAGGGAGGCACCGACCGCGCGGCCTATAACGAAATACTCAACCGTACCCTGATCGATAATCCGTCCCTTGCCGGGGCATGGTCGGGGTTTGAGCCCAACGCGCTTGACGGCAAGGATGCCGATTACAAGGGCGAAGGCGAACCGTTTGGCGACGGGACGGGTCAATATGTGACCTATTACTATAACTTCGGGGAAGGCATTACGCCCTATCACCTGACCGGTCTTGATAACCCCGAAGTAAACGAATATTACACCGCCCCCAAGTCCACCAATCTGCCCTATGTCACCGATGCCATCACCTATGACATTCAGGGACGCGACGTGGTTTTGACCTCATTCGTCTATCCCGTGCAGGATCAGGCCGGAAAGTTCCTTGGTGTTCTCGGTGCCGATCTTGAACTCAACGCCCTGTCGGAGCGGTTTGCCGAACTGACCCCGTTTGGTACTGGTACGGTCAACCTTGTGTCGGCGCAAGGCACATGGGTTGCACATGAAAATGCCGATGTTCGCGGTACCAAACTTGATCCGGCTGACGCGGTTCAGACCGCCATTCTCGATGCCATGAAATCGGGCGAACCGCGCCGGATTGATGACCCCACGACCATGCACATGATTGTGCCCGTCGAAATTGACGGATACCCGAACAAATGGGGCGTGGTTGTCAATGTGCCGCTGGCCACCGTTTTCGCCCCGGCCGATGATCTGCGCAACGCGACCTTGATTGGCGGGGTGGTCTTGTTGGTGATTGTGATTGGCGTCATTCTGTTCTTAACCAAAGGCCTTGTCGCCCGTCCGATGACCCGTGTGGCGGGTGTTATTGACCATCTGCAACAGGGTGATTTTTCCGTCCAGATCCCCTATCTTGATCGGTCCGATGAAATCGGTGCAATTGCCAAGGCACTTGAATCGTTCAAGGAAGCATCCGCAGGCATGCAAAAAGCCGAACGGGAAAAGCTTGCCGCCGAAAAACGCGCAAGTGATGAGCGCAACCGGACCCGCCATCAGATGGCTGACGAGTTTGAAAAATCTGTCGGCGGTATTGTTGTCAATGTGTCTGACAGTGCCGAAAACATGGAACAGGTCTCGCGCCGGATGCGCACGGCGGCCGATCAAAGTTCCGAACAGGCCGTTGTCGTTGCTGCTGCCGCCGATGAGGCCAGTGCAAACGTTCAAACCGTCGCATCGGCCACAGAAGAACTTTCTGCCTCCATTCAGGAAATCAGCTCCCAAGTGGCAAAATCATCAGACATCACCAGTACCGCCGTGACCGAGGCATCCAATGCCAACACCATGGTCACCGGCCTTGCCGAGGCGGCCGACCGCATTGGCGAAGTCGTCAGCCTGATCAGTGATATCGCCGCCCAAACCAACCTTTTGGCCCTGAACGCCACGATTGAGGCCGCCCGTGCCGGTGAAGCAGGCAAAGGCTTTGCCGTGGTCGCACAAGAAGTCAAAAACCTTGCCAATCAGACGGCCAAGGCCACCGATGAAATCGCCCAGCAAATCGGTTCGATCCAGTCAGAAACCCACAATACTGTCGGGGCAATTGGCCGGGTCACCGAAACGATTTCAAGCATCAATGAAATCGCCACCGCCATTGCATCGGCCGTTGAACAACAAGGGGCGGCCACGGCGGAAATTTCGGGTAACATTCAACAGGCAGCAGCAGGGACAAACGAAGTCTCCTCCTCCATCGGGATCGTGCGCAATACATCGCGCGAAACCGGGGATGCCGCATCAAACGTGCAGGCCGGGGCAACCCAACTGGCACAAGAAGCCCGAAACCTTGACGAACAGGTCAGAAACTTCCTTGATCGCCTGCGCAATATCTAGGATCAGGACCATAGATTTCATCAGGGCGGCACCATGTGACGGTGCCGCCTTTTTCATTTTGTTGATACCTGAACCATTCGGTGGTTGAATTGCCGTAACCATTTAGGCCCATTCAAATAAGGACACCGCATCATGTTGCCGCTTCCCGTGACGATCTGCCTGACCGCACTTTTTGCATTGATGCTGACGGCGTTGAGCCTGAATGTTTCCCTGCGCCGCCGCGAACTTCGCGTTGCCCTTGGCGATGGCGATGATCTGGTGTTGCGCCGCCGTATCCGCGCACACGGCAATTTTATTGAAAATGCCCCGATGTGCATCCTGCTTGTTCTGGCGCTTGAGGCGGTGCTTGCAACCTCGACCACCATCTGGCTGGTGGCCGCCATTCTGTTTATCGCCCGCGCCCTTCATGCCATTGGCACCCTTGCGCGGTCCAACAAAAGCCTGATCGCACCGGCGGTTTTGATGCAGCATTTGACCTTTATTGTGGTCGGTGTCTGGTTGCTGGTGCAAACGCTGAGCAACCAGATGGGCAGCATGTAACGTCAGCACAGAAAGAATGACTATGGTGATGCCCCCTGATTTCGCCACCACCGATGTGGGTGCGAAATTTGCCACATATCCCGACAAACCGCGTCAGATGCTTCTGACCATCCGGCGCTGGATCTTCGAGATCGCGCGGGGCGATCCGGCGATTGGGATGCTCGATGAAAGCCTGAAATGGGGCGAGCCGGCATGGCGACCAAAATCTGGATCGGGCATCACCATCCGCGCCGACTGGAAGGAAAATTCACCAAATCAGGTGATGGTGTTCTTTGATTGCAAAACCGATTTGATTGACCGCACGCGCAGTCTTTTATCGGCCGATCTGACTTGCGAGGGCAATCGGGCGATCATCCTGCCGATTGATACGCCCCTGCCCGAAGCAGCCCTTAAAACCGCCCTTGGCTGGGCACTGACCTATCACCACGACCGTAAGGCAAAGGTGCATTAGGTCCGTTACAGCTTCTTCGCACCACGTTCAAGCTGCGTGCGGAGTTCCTGTAAATCGCGGTTCAACCGTTTGGCGGTTTCAATGTCCAGCCCGGTCGCATCAAGAATGCAGGCTGGAACTTCCTCGGCCTTGGCGCGCAATGCCTTGCCTTCACCGCTTAGGCGTACGCGCACGGAACGTTCGTCTTCCGGGTCACGCTTGCGCACGACAAGGCCATTTGCCTCAAGCCGTTTAAGCAAAGGGGTCAGCGTGCTGGACTCAAGAAACATCTTTTGCCCGATGCTGCGCACCGATTGATCGTCTTCCTGCCACAGGCTGACCATCACCAGATATTGCGGATAGGTCAGGCCAAGCTGATCAAGCAGCGGTTTATAGATGCGGTTAAAGGCATGGCTGGCCGCATATACCGAAAAGCACAAAAACTTTTCAAGATCCAGAAAGTCTTCTTTTGACGCGTCATCCATTGGCTTCATCCCGTTTTTTGAAATATCCGGCCGATCTGATCTTGGGAATTCCGGACTGTACGGCCCTTTAAAAGCACCCTGACAGTCCCGCACCAGCAATCATCGTGCGACTCAAAGCCGATTAATTTAAATCGCACACGATTAAATTACAAACGATTTATTCACATAGCTGACATTCCCATATTTATATCGTACACGATTAAATCGTATGCGATAAAAAAGTCACCAAAACGAAACACCGGCCGGTTAAGACGGCCCCTTAAAAGGATCGAAATCATGAGCCCGCTGAAAACCAAAGTTGCTTCTGCTGCGATTGCCTTAACCGCCGCCCTGTCTGCCACCACCGCACTGGCCGACCCGGTTCTTGAACCCACCACCCAGAAATTCATCGATGCCCTGTCGGCATCGGGTGGCCCGGCGATTTATACCCTGACCCCGGCCGAGGCCCGCGACGTTCTGTCGGGCGCCCAGTCCGGCGAGATTGCCAAACCGGCTGTTGATATCACCGACACCACCTTTGCCGTGGGTCCGACCGGTGCGACCAAGGTCCGGATCATTAGGCCACAGGGCAACACCGACCGACTGCCGGTGATTGTCTATTTCCACGGAGCTGGCTGGGTGATGGGCGATACTGGCACGCATGACCGACTGGTGCGTGAACTCTCTGTGCGCGCCAATGCCGCCCTTGTGTTTGTTGATTATGAACGCTCCCCCGAGGCGCGCTATCCGGTCGCCATCGAACAGGATTACGCGGTGACCAAATATGTCGCCGAACACAGTGAGCAGCTTAATGTTGACCCGACCCGTCTGGCGATTGCCGGCGACAGCGTTGGCGGCAATATGACAGCGGTCGTCTCCCTGTTGGCACAGGAACGCGGCGGGCCGGACATCACCGCACAGGTTCTGTTTTACCCGGTCACCGATGCTGATTTTGACAATGGGTCTTATACCAGCTTTGCCAATGGCCCGTGGTTGACCAAACCGGCGATGGACTGGTTCTGGAACCAGTATCTGCCCGAAGGCGCTGATCGCACGGATCCAAAAATCACCCCGATCCATGCTACCGCCGACCAACTGTCGGGTCAGGCACCAGCACTCGTGATCACGGCTGAAAATGATGTGCTGCGCGACGAAGGCGAAGCCTATGCCCGGAAACTGTCACAGGCTGGCGTTGATGTCACGGTGACACGCTATAACGGCACGATCCACGACTTTGTCATGCTCAATGTTCTGGCCGAAACCCCGGCCACCAAAGGCGCAATTGCCCAGGCCGGACAGTATCTGCACACCGCCCTTCACGGGAAGTGATCACGAAAGTTTCACATTATTTCAGGCGGGTGCAGTTGCGCCCGCCGCCCCCCCGGCGACATATCATCTGGGAACGAACCTAGACAGCCGGGCGCTCACCACCACCGAACCACTGTTCAAACAAAGGATGAAAACCATGTCTGTTGAAGTCAAATATACCGCGCATGCTTCTGCCACCGGTGGCCGTGATGGCCGTGCGAAAACCGATGATGGCAGTCTCGATGTCAAACTGACCACGCCAAAGGAACTTGGCGGTGCTGGCGGTGAGGGCAACAACCCTGAACAGCTTTTCGCCATGGGCTATTCCGCCTGCTTTATCGGCGCAATGAAAGCAGCCTCCGGCCAGACCAAAATCAAGGTCCCGAGCGACGTATCAGTCAATGCAGAAGTTGGCATTGGCCCGCGTGCCGCTGGTGGATTTGGCCTTGCGGTAACGCTGAAGGTTTCGCTTCCGGGTCTTGATAAGGCCGATGCAGAAAAACTGGTCGAAACCGCCCACACCATTTGCCCTTACTCCAATGCAACCCGCGGCAATGTTGATGTAACCACCACCATCGCCTAACCTTAAAGTTCCCCCCTGCTGGTCGGCATCCCCCCCAAATCGCCGACCGGCAATTACAGGCCCGGTGTTCCCCTGCACCGGGCCTTTCTTTTGTCGGTTGGCAAATAACAGTTGCCCGATCGGCGATGTCCCCCGATGATCCCGCCCATCAAAAAATATTGTTCAGAATCAGGAAACCCGTATGTCAAACCAGCTTACCCTCGTCGTCTTTTCACGTGCAAAACCGGGCATGGAAGAAGAACTTGGCAAACGCCTTTTGGCCCTTGTCGAACCATCGCGCGCCGAAGAAGGCTGCATCAGTTATGACATGCACCAGTCCAAGGACGATCCTGCGGTCTGGATGGCCTATGAAAACTGGCGGTCCGAAGAGGACCTCGCCCTTCACTTCGAACAACCTTACCTGCGCGCCTTTGCCGACAACAAAGATGAAATCCTTGCCGAACCGCTTGATGTGCGTAAATTTTCGCTGAAATCATAATTCTTCAAGCGAGCCGGGAAGCGAGCCGGGCTTGTGTATTGGGCTTGGGTCTTGGCCGCCCTATCGCAGTTGCTTACACTTCTGCGCTTGCGGCGGCCAGCCGCACTTGCGCCTGATAGACGACACCATCAATCGCGCGCTGAAAGTCCTGATCTGTGCTTTGTTCCTGCGTATTCTTGTCAGACAGCGCCTTCTGATTGACCGTCCCGGTGCTTTTTACAGCCTGCGCATCCATTTGCACAAATTTCTCGATGATCTGGATAATTCCGGATTGAGCCGATTCCATCAGGGTGACAGCATCCGCAACAGGGCTGATCTGATCGGCCTTTGGCGGTGTCGTCAGTTTTGCCATAGACGCATCGACCTTGCCCGCAGCAGACAAAAAGGTCTGGTACTTAGGCTCGAGCAGCGTGAGATAACTGGTGTCGCGTGACGTCACCGATTTGTATTGCGACCAAGCTTGGCTGCTCAATTGCACGAAAAGACCATCCGCCATGACTTTCTCCTCTTAAATCTGTTTGCCGTGTTCAGATAGAACCTTAGAAAAACGATGATCCGATTGATGCCAGGCTGGCGGAAGAAAAACTCTTTCTCCAAGCCTCCCGGGAAATCGGATGTATAAAATCGTCAAACGCCAACGGAACCAGCCGCGTTTCACTCAGGGCGAATGCATTCCCCGTCCATGCAACCTGATTTGCCGTAGCATCAAGCAACCAAGCAGCCCCAACACCCGCAGCCCCGCCTGCAGCAGCCGCACCGGGCATCTGCCAGTGTGCAAACAGTTGCGCACGGACGGCTTGCGCAAACGCCCCATCATCAATTTCAAGGGTGATTTCGCCGTCATACTGCATGGAACGATAGGTCCAGTTGCTGGTACCGACCATCACATACTGATCATCGATGATTGCAACTTTCGAATGCGGATATGTCCATTTCGTCGGGTCGTTATGTCGATATGTCTTGGGCGCGAACATCACGTCATTGTTCGCCGCAATATCCCAGATATAACGAAGCCCAATACGCCTTGGCGCCCCCCCTGGCCCAGCATTAAAAGCGACACTATATGACGTCGCAGGATTAAGTGTCGCCATGTTGGCCGGGTTATAGCCCGCCTTGTCGACATGTGCGCCAACCACACCGGCGGCGACATAGTTGGTTAACGGGCCGACGCGTCCGCGCCAGCTGTCTGCCGCATCAAACGCGTTCAAATCGGCCAATGCCAACTCCACATAGGTGTAATACATCAGATAGGAAAACGCCTCGAAGCCGTCCATCGTCGTGTTTGCCGGATGGTTGACAACCGGAATGACGGTTCCCCCGCTCTGCTTAAAGGTCGCGAGGTCTTCGACAATGGATGGATCGGTTAAGGCATAATTCTCAAGATAAACATAGTTCGCAGCCGCAGCGATCCTTGCTTGCAATCCTGCGCGAATATCACGCTCCGCCGGGTTGGCTTCTGAGTTGGTCGTCATCATCGTAATCGTCAGATTGGCAGGGTCAGCACCGGCTACACCGATTGTTGCCGCAGGTGCCAGCAACGCTTGTTGTTTGTTCCAGCGCCGCACCCATTCACCTTCAATATCATCGACAATCAGACCGGTGACACGAACAGCCGCATCGTGCCACCAGTTTTCCGGATCATGCACATCTGACGACAGATATTTGTGCGCCATGTTCATGCCCCCGACATAGGCTTCTTTCAAAGCACCATTCGACAGAACAACAATTTTTTGATGCGTACTCATGCCAAAAGTCCGCCGCCCATATGATTCCATATAGATCTGAATGGGCCGATAGGCGCCAGCACCCGCGTTGCGATTATTGACCTGCTGAACCCATGCACGCGTCTTCCAGCCAGATTTCATCTCAGGCACAACGTTATTGAGAACCTGCGCCCCGGCCCAGGCAATGATTTCTACCCGAATGCCCAAACGTGCAATGGCCTCAAGCTTGTCGATCAAAAGTGCGCCAGCACCCCCGCCATAACCGGGCAGAAAAGCATCAGGTGCAATCTGCCAAAATGCCAATCGCACGAACCGATTGCCGCCCACACCCGCCGCAATCACACCATCAAGGCTTTGGTGAAGCCGTGCAAAATACGCATTCCCGTCCAACAGGAATTGCGCATTACTATTGGCCCGGGTGACCTGCATGTTTCAATCCTCACACGATTTAAATCCTGATTGGTTGAATGACGCATGCAACCGGCTGGCGTGAAATTCTAATCACTGGACGGGTGCGCCAATCCGGTCTATCGAACCTCATGATCACAACATTCACAGTGATGGTCGGACTGTTTTTATCGGCCTTTACATCCGCCACCCTCCTGCCCGGCACGTCCGAGGCGGCCTTGGCCGCATTGGTGGCATCGGGCGATCATGCTGTGTGGGGGTTGGTGGCGGTTGCAACAGCGGGGAATGTTTTGGGATCAACGGTGAACTGGGCCCTCGGCCTTTATGTTGATCGCTTCAAAAACCGCCGATGGTTTCCTGTCTCCCCCGATGCGCTGGAACGGGCATCACACTGGTTTGGTAAATACGGGATTTGGTCATTACTTTTGGCATGGTTGCCGGTCATTGGCGATCCGCTGACCCTGCTTGCCGGTGTCATGCGTGTGCGCTTTGTGCCGTTTCTGATACTTGTCACCATTGGCAAGGCGGCGCGCTATACTCTGATTGCCGGGGGCGCGACATGGATCGCGTCGATCATTTCAAACTGATCAAAAATATGAAAATAATCGAAAATAAAATTAAGTACCTTTGCTTTCATCGTAAATAATTTCATGCCAGTTACATTGGTTCATTTAATATAAAAATATAATTCTTTCGCTATTATTTTAAAATTATGTTCCCCTTATATTTCATATCGCGATGTAAAATACTTTATCATCGTTTGAAGTAAGGAATTTTTATTATGCCAGTTACAATCCCCGCATGGGTCAAACCCGGAATATGGGGCGGCATTATCGGTGCGGCCCTGATCACGATTGTCGGCTTTAGCACCGATACAGTCGTATCGGGCAGTACAGCACAAGAGATGGCAGACGACAGCGGCAAACAATCGGCAATCGCGGCCATGGCCCCGATTTGCGTTGCCCAGTTCAAAATGCTCACACCCAACAATCAAACCGAACAGCTTGCCGCCTTAAAAGAGGAAAGCTCATATAAGCGGGATGATTTCGTCATCGCCAAAGGCTGGGCCACCATGCCCGGCAGCGATGCACCAACAGATGAAATTGCCGCCTCGTGCGCAAGCCTGTTGATGGAACTGAGTTAGAACCAATCTACGACCGCTCTATCAACGAACCCGAATGGGTTCAGACCACTGACGGCCAAGAACTAACGCAACCGAACCCATCGTTCCGTTGCGTTTTTTTTTGACCTGGGACTTGAATATCCAAATGAAAACAGCAAAAGAGCAATTTCGTTCAATAAACCCGGCACCCGATGCGCCATTCTGACGGCAAAGAATACACCACGCCGATCAGAGGAAACGCCCCATGTTTGCCGCCACCAGCACAATCCCCATAAGCCTGTATCTGTCGATGGCGGCCTTTGCCCTTGCCGCCTCCATCACCCCCGGCCCGGTCAATATCATCGTGTTAAGTTCCGGGGTGCAGTTTGGTTTCCGTGCGTCACTGCGTCTGGTGTTTGGCGCGACGGCGGGCTTTTGCCTGTTGCTGCTTCTGATCGGGCTGGGCCTGCATGAATTGCTGACCGCTTTTCCGCAAATGACCACGATCATTCAATGGGCGGGCGTGGCGTTTTTGCTGTTTATGGCGTGGAAACTGTTTGTCAGCAGCGGCGAACTTGGCAAACGCGACGCCGGGTCCGGCCCCTCGGCCATCACCGGGGCGCTGATGCAATGGGTTAACCCCAAGGCTTGGCTGGCCTCGATTGCCGGGATGGGCGCTTATGCCGCGTCCGGTGCGCCGACCCTGATTTGGGAATTTACCGCGATTTATTTTGTCGTGTGCTTCGCCTCGGTCGCCTGCTGGGCCTATGCCGGGGCGTTTCTGGGCCGTTTTCTGGGAGAGCCATCGCGCATTCGCATCTTTAACCGGGTAATGGCCGCGTTGCTGGCGGCCAGTGCGGTGTATTTGATTTTGGATTAAATAACGTTTGCAAGAGAGCCGCACAGGATTACTCTATTCCATAGAGAAAGCTTAATCTCTTTTCCTCCTGCTCAGTCGAAACGGAAATTTTTTCGATTGTGTTAATTATTTTACTAATCGTATCAGTACACCGTTTTTCAAGGCTATTAACTTCCACGTCTGTCTCTGGCAAATGAGCGGCTAGAGTATTAGTGAATAGGCTGCGGATATCCTGAAGAAAATCCGCTTTAACGCTACGAATTTCCGCTGGAGTTTCAATCGCATTCATTGCTGCAACAACTCTTAAACGGAAAGGTTCTTCATCAAACTTTTTCAAAATTTGCTTTACTGCTCTTCCACGATCCTGATGGTTCTCGTCACCTTTTTGACATTCACCAACGATTTTCGCCGACAAAAGCTCCATTTCTTTTCTGAACAGTTCTGAGTAGTGTTTCAGTTCAATGCACTTATCGAGACGATCAATCACAACTCTCTTTTTTTGGTCGTTCAACGCTTTTGCGTGATGAGCGATTTGTTCTTTCGTTGAGTTAAGCGTCGCATTGATTTGTTGTTTGCTCGCTATCAACACAATGAAGCCACCCGACAAACCGAATAATCCCGCAGACATAGCCTCCCACTCAAACCCCCTTAGCCAATTGCAGGCAACTTTAGCGCACCCCGACACGACGACAGGTTCAATTATTCCAAAAACAACGCTTGCAACTGCAAGGGCGAGAGAAATACCGAATGGCAACCAATAAACTAACATTCCCAATCCCCCCAAAAATTGTAACTTTTCCCCTCGGATGATGACCTGAAATTCTCTACTCTAAGCCACCATCGCACGCGCATACTGGCGCGGGGTGGCCGCCATCAGGCGCTTAAAGATGCGCTGGAAATGCGCCTGATCCGCAAAGCCGGTTTCAAGCGCGACATCGGCAATCCTTTGCCCCCGGCGCAACGCATGGCGGGCCCGTTGAACGCGGCAATTGATCAAATAGGCATAGGGCGTCATGCCAAATGTCTTTTTAAACACCCGCACCAGATAGGACCGCGAATAGCCAACCGCACCACAGATATCATCCAGACTGACATTTTCATGGCATCGGCTGCGGATATAGTCGCAAACCTCGGCCATCTTGCGTCCGGTCTGCAGGCTGACCTGACGGTCCAGAACGCCCGTACCGTCAAGCTGAACATGCAAATCGCCAAAGAACGACACCAGTGCCGTTTCCTTGCCCAGCACATCTGTATCGGCGTCACTTAACGTGTCGGCAAGCCCCAGCAACCCGGCATAAAGACGGGGATCATGGCTGAGCGTATCGGAAAACATCGCAAACTTTCCCGCCGCATCCGCATCAATTTCAATCTGCAGATCCAAAAGCCAGTCCGGGTCGACAAACAGCATGTCATAACACCAGTCCGCCCCCGGAACCGGGTTGCAGCCATGCACATCTTCGGGGTTCAGGATCACCACCGATCCGGCCTGCGTTGCGTGGGTTTTGCCCCGGTTCCAATAGGTGCTGTAACCGCCCTTTACCGTGCCAATCGAAAACGTATCGTGGCTGTGGCGCTCATAACATGCCGCCCGCCCGTCCGCGACACGGCGCAGTTCAACAAACGGCAAAGCGTCGTCACGCCAGAAGTGTTGATTGCGCGTAGTGGGCGGTGCCATGTACGACAGCCTTCTTGTGATCAGGGTCAAGTTTTATAAATTCAAACATAGGTCAATTTCCCCTGTGGCGCCACCGTGCAGGGATGCTTATAGTGCCCCAAATGTTCGATGATCGTTCCGACGAAAACACACCCCGTTTCAATCCACCCAACGCACCGGTCATGGTCGTGGGATTGCGTCATGCTGTGTTTTTATCCCCCGATGGCGAGATTGAAGAACTCCCGCATGGGGCGGCGGCCAAGCGGGCGCGGTCAACCCGCCCGATTTTGGTCCACACCCCTGCTTGCGCGCGGCGTTTGAAAACCGATCCGTTTCCCGCCCATGATCTGCTTGAACTGTTTGCCTTTGTCCGCCCGGCCCAATTTTGTGTGCCGACGCCGCGTGGCATTGCGCTGGCGACCGGGCAAAAGCCCTGTGACGATCTGATCGGACAGGCCGAAGCGCTGGCCGAGGCGATGAAACGGCTTTTGCAGGAATTGGCCACCCTTCATCGCAACAAACGCGCCCCCGCCCTTGCCATTGCATGGCCTATGGCGCGCGGGCATTGGCCGTGGGGAGTGCCCGTTTTGGCCGCCCTTGGGGCCGATGGTGACGGGCCGCATCGTTATGCGGTTTATGACGGATTGAAAGTCTGGAAGAAACTCGGTGAATGGGCCGAACATGCCCCACCGCCGCCACCGGCCAACAATCCGGTTGACCCAAAAGATGCGCGCAAACGCCTGAAAGAACTTCTGGGCGAGGGTGCCGAAGAACGCCCGCAACAGGCCGATTATGCGTCATCGGTCTGCTCGGCCTTTGGCCCGCGTCTTCATGATGGCGCGCCCAATATTGTTCTGGCCGAGGCCGGAACGGGGACGGGCAAAACGTTGGGTTACGTTGCCCCGGCATCGCTCTGGGCACAGAAAAACGATGGGGCAGTGTGGATTTCGACCTACACCCGCAACCTGCAACGCCAGATCGATCAGGAACTTGATCGGCTTTATACCGATCCCAAGGACAAACGCCTTAAGGCCGTGGTGCGCAAGGGACGGGAAAACTATTTCTGCCTTTTGAATTTCGAAGAAGCCCAAAGGCCGCTTAATCAGCAACCCCATCAGGCAACGCCACTTGGCCTGATTGCGCGCTGGGCGCTGCATACCCGTGATGGCGATATGGTCGGCGGGGATTTCCCGGCATGGCTGACCGAATTGCTCGGTAACCGCTTTACCGGCGCATTGGCCGATCAGCGCGGCGAATGCATTTACGCCGCCTGCCCGCATTATTCGCGCTGCTTTATCGAAAAAACCGTGCGCCGTGCGCGCTCGGCTGAAATCGTGGTGGCCAACCATGCGCTGGTGATGGTGCAGGCCGCCTTGGGCGGGCTTGATGATGCCTCGATGCCATCGCGCTATGTGTTTGACGAAGGCCATCACTTGTTTGATGCCGCCGACAAGGCCTTTTCCGCCCATCTGACCGGACAGGAAGGTCAGGAATTGCGCCGCTGGTTACTGGGTGCAGAGCAAAAAGGATCATCGCGCGCACGTGGTTTGAAACAGCGGCTTGAAACCCTGATTGTTGATCGGGACGAGTTGCGTGATGCGGTCAATGCCGTAATTGTCGCCGCCCAATGCCTGCCTGAACAGGGTTGGCTGTCGCGCATTCATGATGGCTCGGAACATGCCAAAGGCCCGGCCGAGGCCTTTTTGGCCCATGTCCGCGCACAGGTGCTGGCGCGTGCGGCAGATGGCGACCGGGGCTATTCGATTGAAACCGATTGCAAACCGGCCATTGACGGGGTTCTCGCCAGTGCCGCCGATCTGGACCGCGCACTTGCCGCGATGGAAAAACCAGCCAAATTGCTGATTAAAACCATCGCGCATATGCTCGATGAAAAGGCCGATGAACTTGAATCAGCCGAACGTCAGCGCCTTGATGCCGCCATCCGGTCGCTTGAGCGCCGTGCAATCATGCAGGTTGCTGCATGGCGCGAAATGCTGGCGTCCTTGGTTGAAAACACCCCGGCGGCCTTTGTCGAATGGTTTGCCATTGAACGCCAGTTTGGCCGCGATTTTGATGTCGGCATGCATCGCCATTACCTTGACCCGACATTGCCCCTGACATCCGCCCTTGCCCCGACTGCGCACGGCATGGTGGTGACATCGGCAACGCTTCGCGATGGCACCGGCGACGATGATTTTGACTGGCACGTCGCCGAGGACCGCACAGGTGCATCGCACATGCCATTGCCCGCCATCCGGGCGGCAATGAAAAGCCCGTATAACTACCGCGAACAAACCCGCGTGTTCATTGTCAATGATCTGGGCCGTGATAACCCGGACCATATTGCCGCGGCGTATCGCGAACTGTTTTTGGCATCGGGCGGCGGCGCACTTGGGCTGTTTACCGCCATCACGCGCCTGCGCGCCATATATGAGCGCCTGACCGGCCCGATGGATGATGCCGGGTTACAATTGCTGGCCCAGCATATTGACGGCATGGATGTCTCCACCCTGATTGATATTTTCCGCGTCGAGCGCGATGCCTGTTTGCTCGGTACTGATGCCGTGCGCGACGGGGTCGATGTCCCGGGCGATAGCCTTCGCCTGATTGTCTTTGACCGCGTACCATGGCCGCGCCCCGATATCCTGCACCGCGCGCGCAAAGCCGCGTTCCACGGGGCACGCTATGACGACATGCTCACCCGCCTGCGCATGAAACAGGCGTTTGGCCGTCTTGTCCGACGCGCCGAAGATCGCGGCGTGTTTGTCCTGCTGGATAACCGCATGCCATCACGGCTTCTCGGCGCCTTCCCCGAAGACGTTGAAGTGCAACGGGTTGGATTGCGTGAAGCGATTGAACAAACGCGCATGTTCCTGCGCCCCGATCAGAATTGATCCTGCCGGGTTAACGCGTATTTGCCACCACCCCATTTTCACCCCATATCGGGAAAGATCAATATCTGCGACAAGCAAAAGGATGAACAATATCCAGCTTGACGCCATGCGCTGGGCGAGCAGTTGTTTCAAACACTGGGTAACCGGTTAACCTAGATGCGATACATCTATCGGGAGATTTGAATGATCTGCAAGTTGTGCAAGCAGGACAAAAAACTCATAAGAGCGCATTTGATGCCTGATTCACTTGTGAGCAGGGTGGTGGATAAAACAAAGGAAGGATTAAAATCTATTGACCTGAGAGATGGGACGACCAAAATTCGTCAGACTCTTGAGGCTGATAAAGAAATATTATGCGGAAAGTGCGACAGTTATTTAGGCCTCTATGATGAAAAATTGGTGCAACTTATCGATCGGTGGAGTGCGGCACCAATTCGTCGTATAGCGCCCGACAAAGACTCTCCAGCTAGAGCGGAAAAAATAGATTGCAATACTACCGACCTACTACTTTCCCTCGCAGCCATTTTATTACGGTTTTCCTTTTCCACCAGACACGAATGGATGTCGTTAGGCAAGTATGAGGAAATCTTTTCGGCATGGATAAAAGCGCGGGAACTACCCCAAAATTTTGAGCGATATTTTTCAGCTATAGCCCTTGGTTATGCGATCGAACCAGCCTGCAGCAAGGATTCCACTGACATAATCGACTTGTCAAAGTTTCTTCGCCAAATACCAAGAGGGGGAAGATCAGGGCAAGCTCACCAATATTTCCTTGAACTCCCATCCATATTCTTCATAGTAAAAGTTGGGCAAGGACAGTGGAATTTTGAATCTCAAACCAATTATCCTACGATACCAGCAAATGCACAAAACCTTGCTATTCCCAATCTACCATTTTCGCTAACAAAAACTTTCAGAGAAGACATGGCTAAGGCGGTTTCCCTCAGCGAAAGATGGATACAGCGTCAACATCTTAATCGCCAAGCCAGACATACCAAGTAATACCAAATTTCATTAGTCGAACACTTTAGCTCATTTCCGGATTGTCAAAACCTAATTGAGCGCATCATTCTCATAACATAGCCAAAGGAAGCGCGATTTGACCGCAGCCCCCTTTTACCCCATATCGGAAAGATCAGCTCCACCGACAAGGATAAACCGATGTCCCGCCCGACCCTGAAAGATGCCGTGGAACATTGCCGCGCCGAGGTCATGGCGGCATCGGGTGTGGTCGGCATTGCGGCAGGCATATCGCGGACCCATCCTGAACGGCATTGCATTCATGTATATGTATCCTGCCCCGGCTGGCCAACGGGGGTCCCCCATTCTGTTGACGGTTACGAGGTGGAGCTGATCCCCGGCAAGGGTTTCACAGCCTTCTGAGTGCCATAAAACCCTGCCATGCTGCATGAAATCGGCAATCAATGCCGGAACATTCCAGGATAACAGCAACAGGGATTCCCAACCATGGCACGGGCAAATTTCGCACAATACCGGGACTTCGTCCGCCAAACCAACCAGTTCGATCCATTACTCGAACGCGGTGAAATCAATGGGTATTCCTTGGGCCGGAAAATGGTCAAGGGGGCCGATACCGGCGAGCTTGCCATTGTCATTTTCGTTAATCGCAAGATCGCGGCCCGCCAGCTTTCCCTATCAAACAGCATCCCCAACCTTCTACAGCATCCAGCAGGCAGCGGCGGCACGATTGACTTCATTACCGATGTGCAAGAAGCCAGCTTTTCCCGCCGTCCCTTGACCACACGCCAACGCCCGGCAACAAGCGGTATGAGCATCGGCCATGTTGACATTACCGCCGGAACGCTGGGCGGGTTGATGCGTGATCAGCGCAGCAATGCCGTTGTGATCCTGTCCAACAATCATGTTCTGGCAAATTCCAATGATGCGCGGCCCGGTGATGCCATCTTGCAACCCGGTGTCGCCGATGGTGGCCACGCCCCGGATGACGTGATTGCCAATCTGACACGGTTTATTCCGATTGATTTTAGCGACAATGCGCAAAACCATATGGACGCGGCAATCGCCACCCCGCTTGAACCGGCTGGCGAATATGTTGGGTGGGACACGCAAAATATCGGACCAGAAACACCGAGTAAAACCCGCACCCTTGGCGATGGCGATCTTGGTCTTTCCGTACAAAAAACAGGCCGCACCACCGGCCATACCAAGGGATCGATACAGGGGCTTTATGCCACCGTTCAGGTCAATTACGGCGAAGCGGGAAATGCCGTTTTCACCGATCAGGTGATCATTTCCCAACCGCTGAATCAGGATGATTTTTCACGCGGCGGTGATTCCGGCTCGCTGGTCTATGATGATCAGAATGCCTGTATCGGGTTATTGTTTGCCGGATCGGAAAGTACTGCACGCGATCCTGGCACAACCATCATCACCCCCATTGATGTCGTGATGAAAGAACTTCACCTTGAACTAATCGCGCCGGGTACCTTTGCGCAGGCACCATGACCTTAACGCGCGGAAACCTTGCCCATCGCAAACGACACCATCAGGTAACTGAACCCCGATGAAATAAGGTTAACCCCCAAAAGCAACCCAATCGCCCAGGTCGCCGAGCTTGGCAGTTCGGCAAAGATCAACACACCGGCAAGGATCGCCACCCCGCCCGAAAACAGCATCCATTTCCAGCCGGGAAACTGGCTAAGCCGCGATGCCATCACGATTTCAAGCAATCCTTGCAAGATAAAGGCAATCGCCAGCAACACTGTCAGCGTCACAATCCCGCCCAGCGGGAAGAAGGCCAACCACACACCGATCAATCCGAAAATAATGCCCTGCACCACATCCACCCCGCGCCGGGTGGGCGTATCGGCATTCCATGCGCCGTAAAAATGGCCCATCGCCCCAATCAGGAACAACCAGCCAATCACGGTTTTAAAGGCAATTGTCGTGGCAAAGGGAAAGGCTACCGCAAGAACCCCAAGCACCAGCAGGATCACGCCGACATTGCGCAACCGCTTGCGTCCTTTTTCCAGCAACCCCTTCATTTCAGGCGTGCCGTCATTTACCACCTGCGTCATGGCCCTGTCCTTTTGGTTGAATTTTACCAATATTTTCTGTGGGTATCAGACACCATAAACGCCGATACCACAATATGGTTCCACCGTGACCGTTACGTGAGGGTTACCGGTGGCATGATGGCGGCGTTACTGTCGCTCCCCGACCAGATCCGCATGGATGTTGCGCACAAGCGACAATCGCAAGGCATTGACGATTGCAATCACATCAATGCCTTCCTGAAGCACCGCCCCCATCACAGGGCTAATGTAGCCCATGGCGGCAAACCCCATGGCGACGATTGATAACACCATGCCACCAACCACACTTTGCAGTAAAATGCGGCGCATGGCGGTGCTGATGTGGAAAAGCTCGTCCACGGTTTGAAGCGAGCTTTCCGGGATAACCGCCCCGGCGGCCTCCGCGGTAACAGCACTATGCTTGCCAAAGGCAATGCCGACCGTTGCCACCGCCAGTGCCGGGGCATCATTGATCCCATCCCCCATAAAAAGGGTCGGTGCGGCAGCGGTTTCGCGGCGCACGATTTCGACCTTTTGTTCGGGCGTTTGCGATGCAAGGCTTTCATCAATGCCCAGCAGTTTGGAAAGATGACTGACCTCACTTTCGCGATCCCCTGATAGCAGCATGATCTTTTTAAAATGGTGCACCGGCCCCAGATGCCCGACGAAATCACGGCCTTCAACACGCGGACTATCGCGAAACTGCAATGTGGCGCCATAGGCCCCATCAATCATGATCGCACATTCAAGCCCGCTGGCACTGGGCGGCAGGATATCGGCCAGTGCCGGATCGCTTTTGATCAGTTTTTTTCGATGGGTAACGGCAATATCACGGCCATCGACCATCCCGCTCAAACCCTGCCCGGGTTTTTCCGACACCATTCCGACATCGCCAAGTGCCAGATTGCGGGCATTGGCTGCGGCCAAAACCGCCACCGCCAAGGGATGTTTTGAATATCGTTCAAGGCTGGCCGCCAGTCGCAACACGTCATTTTCCGAATGGCCGCTGGCGGGCAAAACCGCCACCAGCTCAGGACGGCCATAGGTCAATGTGCCGGTTTTATCAAAGATCGCTGTTGTGCAGGTTGGCAAACGTTCAAGTACCGTCGGATCACGGATGACAATGCCGCGCCGTGCCGCCATGGAAATAGCACTCATGATCGTGATCGGAATGGCAATCAGAAGCGGACAGGGCGTCGCCACCACCAGAACCGCCAGAAACCGCACAGAATCACCGCTCAGATACCAAGCCAAAGCCGCCACCAGCAGTGCGAAGGGCGCAAACCATATCCCGATCTGATCGCCGATCCGGCGTATTTTCGGGCGTTTTTGTTCCGCCTCGGCCATGACCTGCATGATTTGGGCGTAGCGGGAATCCTGTGCCCGACGTTCGGCGCGAATGATCAGGACCGCATCCCCATTAATCGCACCGGAAAGAACGGATGCACCCGGCGCCTTGGCCACGACATAGGGCTCACCGGTTAAATAACTTTCATCCATGCTGCCATGACCATCGACCACCACCCCGTCAACCGGAGCGGTGTCATGCGGGAAAATCGCAATCAAATCATCAATCGCAATATCATCAAGCCCGATATCGGTGATGTTTTCCCCGTCCTTGCGATGAGCCACCACCGGCATACGATCCGCCAGCGCATTAAGGGCCGAGGATGCCTTGCGCATGGCAAATGCCTCAAGCACCTGCCCGCCGCTCAGCATCAGGATAATCAGCGATGCGGTCAGATATTCACCAAGGGCAACGCCGGTGGCGAAGGCCAGGACAGCCAAAAAATCCGCCCCAAAATCACGCTGAAGCACCTTGCTGATAATTTCGACAACCAGTACCCCGCCGCCCAAAATCACAACAACAAACAAAGGTACATCAATCAGATCAAACCCCATCACGGGCCGCAAAGAAAATGCCATCAGAACAAAATGCAGCACCATGCCAACAACAGTCAGAACCAGCACAGCAATATTCAGACCTGCCGCAGACCATCTCGATTGACACTGTGGGGATTTCGCACCGGGCATATCGCATTCTCCGCTGATGACACCACAGAAAGCCTAGGGTCAAACACCTGTTTTCGCGAGATAAATCTAATCTGAACGGCATCAATTGCCGACATTTCCGGCGCCATTGGTGGTCACGAAATCATCGCGCAAGAATCAAGACCTTATGCGGCAGGTGGTTGCGCCACTTTTAAGAATAATTATAAAAAAAGCACGCGGGTTGGCTTGGATGTCAGCCCGTCAAAGATTGATCAGATATCCGTATTTTACCGATGTCCCCCGCCCCTAGGTCACACGCACCTCGAGCTATGCACAAGAACCCGCCGCACGGATAAGCCATTGGGCAACCTCACGCACGGCCGGACGTTGTTCATAGGCGGGCTGCACTAAAAACGTCGCAAGCGGGCTTTGAGCCGGGGCAAACGGCAAGGTCACAAGATCATGTTTGGCAATGGTGCCACGCGCAAACGGCAACCGGGTCAAGGCCACGCCAAGCCCGGCTTCTGCGGCTGACAGAACAACGCTGTAATCTTCAAACCGGCGGTCTGATGGTTTTTGCCGGAATTTAACCCCATGCGCGTCAAGCCAGTGCCGCCATCCGGTCGCGTCGCTGTCATGGAGCAAGGGCATGGTGGCAATCTGTGCCGCGTCCAGCCCCGCTGGATCACGCCCATCGAGCATCGACGATGCGATCAACGGGATCAAATGATCGGAAAACAACACAGTTGATCGCGTGCCCTGCCACTGCCCCTTACCGCACCGGATGGCAAGATCGGTTTGCCCACCCGTGAAATCTGCCAACCGTTCGGAAATTTCCAGTTCAAGCCGCACATCAAGGTCGCGTTCAATTTCCGGCACCAGTGCCAGCAACCAGATCCGGGCATAGGACGGCAGCAAACTGACCTTGATGACATCAGGCCCACGCCGCTGGCGCCATGGCTGTGCGCCCTGTGACAACAAATCAATCGCACATTGCGTATCGCGCAAAAACCTCTGCCCATCCGGGGTCGGGCGCACCCCGCGCCCATAGCGTTCAAACAGATCATAGCCCAGCCATTGTTCGACTTGCGACACATGCCGGCTGATCACGCTGTGCGTGACATTCATTTCATTTGCTGCTGCCGAAAAGGATCCGCTGCGTGCCGCGGCAAGAACTGCCGGCAACAGGGCGAGTGGGGGAAGTGTCAGGTCATTACTGTGCGCCATATGCACATCTGACCCCTTGAGCGTGCTCTATGTCAACATCATTCATCGCGCTATCACGGCCTTAAACGACGACACAGCATAGCATTTGAAAGGATATGCGATGTTTTCCCGATCTACGCTTGGCCTCACCGCCGCACTGGTTACGGTCCTGTCATGGGCCGCCTCCTTTCCCCTGATCGGAGTGGCACTTGGTCATTTTGATCCACTGCCACTCGCGGCTACGCGATTTGCCATTGCCGCCTGCCCGGCCGTCATCTGGCTTTTGATAACACGCCCGCCGCTTCCGCGCGTGCGTGACTTGGCCCGCCTTGCACTTGGCGGTGCAATTGGCATCAGCATCTATAACTGGCTTCTCAATACCGGACAGCAAACCGTATCGCCGGGCGCCGCCAGCTTTATCATCAATACCCTGCCGATCTGGACCGCCCTTCTGGCAACCCTGTTCTTGCGGGAACGGTTTGGGTATCGCGCATGGATTGCCACGGCCATCAGCTTTTCGGGCGTCTTTTTGATCGCACAGGGTCAGCCGGGCGAAATGCGCTTTGGCAATGGCAGTTCGCTGATCCTGTTGGCATCGATCCTCTCGGCAAGTTACTTTGTTCTCGTACGCGGTCTTATCGCGCGTTACGGGGCGGGCACCTGCACCTGCTGGACCCTGATTACTGGCGCCTTCTGGTTATCGCCGTGGTTACCAGACGGACTGGCACAGCTTGGCACCGCCCCCATACCGGTGATCTCTGCGATGGTGTTTCTTGGTTTGGTTTCGGCCTCCCTTGGTTACGCGACCTGGAGCTTCGCCATCGGCCATTTTGGTCCGGCACTTGCGGCCAACTTTCTCTATCTCGTGCCGCCACTTGCCATTGCGCTTGCATGGAGTCTGAGTGCGATTACCCCCGATATTCTAACCATCGTCGGCGGTGGCGTTGCGATTGGCGGGGTGGTTATCTTCCGTTTCTGGACCGGCCAATCCCCCCGCAAGGCAACCGCGTAACACCAAAGCGCCGGGCATCGCCCGGCGTTTTCAAATCATTATAAAGAAATACTGATAACTGGTTCACACGACGAGGCTTTGACAGGGTGTCTTTCAGGGTTTATTGAAAGTTCGTATCTTTCCAATGTGGATAGAAGCCCGTGTCCGTTACCCGCAAACACATATCGGCTGCTCGACGCACGCTCTCCCTTTTCGTAGGGTGGCTGTTGCTGGTGAATGCCATGATGTTCGGGTTCATGCACGCGCCTGTCGCACTTGCGGCGGTTCCCACCGGCACGGAAAGTGCCCAGACATATGTTCCGCTGATCATCTGTACCGCAAACGGGATCAAAACAATCTCGGTCCCGGCAGACGTCGCTGACGACGGCAGCACATCCCCGCACAGCTCCAACAGCTATGAGGGGTTCCAATGTGCCAGTTGCGGCCTTGGCAATCATGCGGTTGGCTTGCCGGTTCACCCGGAACTGCCGCTGGTTCACCGCGTAAAACTGTCCAATCAGGTTACCGCCCTTCACATTACTGCACGGCTGCATGACTTCTGCCCGATTGCAGCATCGCCGCGCGCGCCCCCCAAAGCCGTTTAATCCTGTTTTTGATCGTTGGTGGCCCTTAACGCCACCAGTTCATCGACACGAACGGTTTTTCGATCAGAAACAGGCATATCTGCCCGTCGATACGGGTACGATCCCGGACGTCATACCGGGTCCATAGACTGGTGTCGGTACGCGACCCCGCAATTGCCGCGTATCTCCATTTTGCCAATGGGGGGAAACCCATGAACAAAGCAGACGCCTTCATTCTTCTGGAAAAACTTGCCGAACCTTCTGCTCTTACCCTGCCCGCCGATGCCTGCATTGGTCATCACGCCGAAGACGGGACGTTCATTCACGTCATGGTCAGTGGCCTTGCCATGCGCTGCCAATACACCGAGGACGGCGAACGACAGGTATGTCGCGTCTATCGACCCGGCGAGCTGATCGGGCTTGAAATGCTGTCGGTGACCGATCCGTCGCTTGTGATCGAAACCATTGCCCCGTCCGTGATCAAACGCATTTCGATCACGCGGCTGCGCATGGCCCAGAAAAATGATCCACGTACGCAGGCCGCGATCATGTCGCTTCTGGCAAGCGAGGTCATGGACGGTCAGCAGCTTAAAATAAGCTTTGGCACCGGATCGGCCATGCGCCGGATTTGCCGGTTCCTGTTATGGGCGGCCAACAAGGATGAAGTCACCCTGCCCAACCGCGAAAAGCTGGGCAGCATCATCGCCACCACCACCGAAACCGCCAGCCGGATGATTGCCGACCTGAAACGTCAGGGGGCCATCGCCAAAAGCCCGGTTCTGGCATCGATGGTCAACATCAACCGGGAAAAGCTGACGGCACGTGCGGGTGAAATTCACGAACAGTCCGCCGCGTAAAACCAAAAAAAGACAGGCCCGCCATACACCATGGCGGGCCTGTCTTTTATCTTGGTATCTGATGCCGTTAATTAGAACTCAGTGCGGCTTGCCCGAAACATTAACCGGCAATTTGGTAGCACCGCTGATGTTGGCCTTAAGCAAGATTTCCATCTCGCCCGACGGGACCGGCTTGCTGAAGTAGAACCCTTGCACCTCGTCAACACCCTCGGATGCGATGTGATCAAGCTGGGTTTCGGTTTCGATCCCTTCAACATTGACCGCCATGCCAAACGACCGGGCAAGGAACACCACCGCACGGACAATCGCCGCATTGCCGTCCGAACTGTCGATATCAATGATGAACGACCGGTCGATCTTGATCTTGTCGACCGGGAACCGTTTAAGATACGCCAGCGACGAATAGCCGGTACCAAAATCATCAATCGCAATGCGAATGCCCTGATTGCGCAAAATGCCAAGTGTAATGGCGGCTTCGCGCGGGTTGTCCATCACCGCACCTTCGGTAACTTCGAACTGCAACTGATGGGGATCAAGGCCCGAACGCGCCAACACATCGCCAACACTTTCAATCAGGTCCTCGTGACGGGCAAGCTCAAGCGGGGATAAATTGACCGATATGGTCAATTCGCCATAACCGTCATCGCGCCATGCCCGGGTTTGCGCGCAGGCCCGGTTCAACACCCATTTGCCGATATCGGCAATAATGCCCATGCGTTCGGCAACCGGAATAAATTCGACCGGGCTGACCAGACCGCGTGACGGGCTAAACCAGCGCACCAATGCTTCCATCCCGATGATCCGATGCCCGCCCATATCAATGATCGGCTGATAAAACAGTTCAAGCTCGTCATTTTCAATCGCATGGCCGAGGTCACGTTCGATGGCCTTGCGTTCCTGTACCTCGACCTGAAGCCTTGGCTCAAAGAAATGATATCGGTTGCGGCCTTCGGCCTTGGAACAATAAAGGGCAAGGTCGGCATTGCGCAGCAGGTCTTTTTCATCACGCCCGTCTTGCGGATACATGCAAATCCCGACCGAGGTCGATGCCTGCACTTCATTGCCCTCAAGCATGAAACGTTCCGACACACGCTCGATCAGGCGCTGCGCGACAAAGGTCACTTCTTCGACCGTGCCAGGTTCATGGATCAGAACGGCAAATTCATCTCCGCCAAGGCGCGCGACAACATCCTCATTGCGCAGACAGACCCGCATGCGTTCCCCCACCCCCTGTAAGAGTAGGTCGCCAATCGGATGACCCAGCGTATCATTGATGTCCTTGAAGTTATCAAGATCAAACATCATCAGAACGAAACTGCGGCGTTCGCGTTTGCTGCGTTCGACAGCCGTTGCAAGGCGTTCCTGAAACAGGGTCCGGTTCGGAAGCCCGGTCAACCCGTCGTGATGGGCAAGGAATTGAATGCGGGCTTCGCTGCGTTTACGGTCGGTAACATCCGTGATCGATCCTTCAATCACGGTTGGCCGCCCCCGCTCATCGCGCACCAGCCGGGCATTTTCCTCGACCCAGATGATCCGGCCATCCGCACGGCGCAATTCGGTTTCAAAACCCTGAACCATACCGTCGCGCAACAACCGCCCGGTCAGACGCAGGCGGCTTACCGGGTTCAAATAATGCTGCTGCAATTCGTTTTCCTGGGTCAACAATTCATCGACTGTTTCATAGCCCAGAATGGAAACAAACGCCGGGTTGGCCGATAAAACCGGACCAAGCGGCATGCTTTGATAAAGACCCTCGGCGGAGTTTTCGAAAATACCGCGGAATTTTTCTTCGGCATGGCGTAGGGCCCGTTCAACCGACAGCTTTTCGGTCACATCCTGACCGATGCAAATCACCCCTGCGATATCGCCGTCCTCGCCGAAATGCGCGCGCGCATTCCACTGCAACAGGCGTTCTTCACCGTCGCGCCGCTTGAACGAGAAAACCTCGTCCTTGATGATTTCACCTGATAACAGTCGGCGCACCGCCATGCGCACGCGCGCACGGTCTTCCTCCACCAGCAGGAAATCAAAAAAGTTCTGACCCGCAGCTTCCATCCAGGAATACCCAAAGGTCCATTCGCATTCCCGGTTGTATTCCAGAATGCGCCCTTCGGAATCAAGGAACATGATCACGCTGCCTGCGGTCTGCACCAACGCCCGGTAGCGTTCCTGACGGCGGCGCAGGTCATATTCGGCCTGCCGGTTTTTGGTAATGTCAGTAATGGTCACGCTATAGCCCAGCAACCCGCCGCCTTCGCCGCGAATTTCCGTGGCATTGAACCGCACCCAGATTTGGCTGCCATCTGCGCGGCGCATTTCGATATCGCGCGCATGTACGCCAATGCCCGACGCCAGATCGCGGCGCAATTGCACCCGGTCGCTGTCGTGGGCATAAAATGTTTCGGGGCGGCGTAAGTAGGCCTGAACGACGTCGCGCACCGTATCGAAGTTAAACAGTGCTGCGGTTTCTTCGTTTACGCTGGTGACCGTCCCGTCGGCATCCAGATCAATGATGCCGTGAACAGCATGTTCAAGCGCACGGCGATAACTTTCTTCGCGCGTGCGTTCCTGCCCGAATAAAACAACATGATCGGCCCCAAGCAACGGCATGCATTGCCATTGGAAGAACCGTTGCCCGTAATGAACCGTACGCGAATTATCGGCACCAAACTGCGGCCCATCGTCCGCAACCAGCGCCTTTTGGTCTTTGGGATGAGCCAGCGAAAGCGGGGTTATGAAACCAACATCAAGGGCAAGCCTCTCGGCCGCCTTGTTGGCACAACGCAGGGCGCCGTTACGTTCAAAGATCAAAACCGGCAACGGCGAAATAAGCGATCCGATGCCTGAGGAAATATCGGAATCTATTCCCAGGAAACGCACATATTCACGGCCACTGATCTGCAGCTTCCAGCCAAACAGAACAACGTCCTTGCCATCTTTCGTTTCCGTACGGCTGTAATAGCCGTCAGACATCTGGATTTCTGTGCTGAGGTCAGGAAGGATTTTCGACAGGCCATCAACGTCATCAAGCGCATGCCAGCCGTCTTGCTCGGCCGCAGGACCAGCCCCGAAAGACCAGTCTGACCATGCCGAGTTGACAAGCAGACGCCTACCGACAGGGTCATAGACACCTGATGGCATGCTCAAATGGCTGATCAATGCCGCGAGCGTACCAGCGGAATTGATTGCGTTGATGTCTCCCATACCTGATTTGATCGTCATTGTGGTTATTGCTGCGCGACCATAACTTCTACCCCATACCGTGCAAAGGCAAATTTTCCCAGAAAGTACAAGCGGTCACTATGTTTACGCTATTCTTTTGTAACCGCTTCATTTTTTTATTTTACCGATCTTTACCCTTCTCCACCGCGTGGCGAAAGCCCCCATATGATCTGCACGTGAAGAATGAGGCGATTTCACTACGTAATCATTAAAATCGAGAAAGTTTAATCGGTTAACTGTTGCCCGAACACAATTATCGGCTTACCATTTTTCTGCCCTGAGGTTGTCACAGACATGTGCGACACCCGTCAAATGTCTTGACGGTCCCTGTCAAAAATATGGCCCGCACTGTGTTTCAGACACCCGCTTTGGAAAGGAGCAACCAACGTGATTTCGCATCATGATGCCTTGATCTACACAATGGTTATGGTTTCCGCATCGGACAATGACATTACCGATGCCGAACTTTCTGCGATGGGCCGTCGAGTCCGTTATCTTCCGATTTTCGCCGGGTTTGACAATGACGCGGTGACAAGTGTCGCGCGCGACTGCGCAACATTGATGGGCGAGGAAGACGGGCTTGATCGTGCGCTTGAGATGATCCGCGATGCCCTGCCGCGCAAACTGCGCGAAACGGCCTATGTTTTTGCCTGCGAAATTGTCCTGTCGGATGGTGAAATCAGTCAGGAAGAATTGCGCATACTCGAACTGCTGCGTCACAAACTTGATATTGATCGCCTTGCCGGTGCGGCAATTGAACGGGCCATGGCCGCGCGCTATGTCCGACCCGGCGATTTTTAAGCGACCAAAAACAGCACACCGTATCTTCAGACAACGTCTAAAAGTCGGCAGGCGCCTGAACCATTGAATTTGCCATCCCCAAAAAGCGCAGTCGGGAATTCCCGCCATCGCAGCTTTATTTGGGACGATATTCGGGCTGGTAGACAATTGAATACAGCCCCCGCTGCCACAATGTGTTATGGCCTTGCCCACATTACCGACACATCCTTGCGTCATAAGACGCCAAGGTATTTGTGCGCGCATGTAATGTCGCACCTTTTTAAACGCAGTTTGCGTTTGACCACCGCCAATGAGGGACTGCTATCATGACCGCTCTTTCCGGGGAAAATATCGCGTTTATCGGACTTGGCTTGATGGGGCGCCCGATGGCGTTGAACCTTGAAAAGGCCGGCGCGGTTCTGACAGTCAACACCCGCAATCCCGAAACACTCAATGCGTTTGAGGATCTGGGCATTGCCACGGCGGGCACCCCGGCAGACGCTGCCGCAGATGCCGATATCGTCATCATCTGCGTTGCCGATACCAATGCCCTTGAAAACGTCCTTCTGGGCGAAGACGGCATTGTCGATGGCATGGAAGAAGGCACGATTGTCATCGACATGGGCACAACCGCGATTGACGCCACACGTCGTTTTGCCGAGGCCGTCGAAGACGCTGGTGGCAGCTGGATTGATGCCCCGGTATCAGGCGGGACCCATGGGGCGGAAACCGGCACCCTTTCGATCATGGTCGGTGCCGACGCCGAAGATTTCGACCGTGTGCGCCGCGTGTTTGATGTTCTGGGCGCACGGGTGACCCATGTCGGCGATGTTGGCGCAGGGCAAATTGCCAAGGCCGCCAATCAGATGATTGTCGGCATCACCATTGGTGCGGTTGCAGAAGCCTTTTCGATGGCCGACGAAGCCGGGGTCGATATTGCCAAAATGCGCAGTGCGCTGACCGGTGGCTTTGCCGATTCAGCCATTTTGCAAAAGCACGGTGAACGCATGATCGAACGCAATTTCGAACCGGGCGGCAAAGTCGTCACCCAGCGCAAAGACCTCTATCAGGCGCTTGAGTTTTCCGAAGGCGAACTTGGCCTTGAACTGCCGTTCTCACGTCTGGCACTTGAGCTCTATGACGAACTGATTGGCATGGGTGATGGCGATCTTGACCATTCCGCCCTGATCAAGGTGTATGAAGAAGGCTGATCCCCAAACTGTTCAAACCATTTCCGTTCTGACCTGTCCACAGTGCGGGCATCAGGAATGCGAAACCATGCCAACAAACGCCTGCCAGTATTTCTATGATTGCAAGGGATGCGGCGCTGTGCTGCGTCCCTTGGCAGGCGATTGTTGTGTTTTTTGCTCGTTTGGCTCCGTCCCCTGCCCGCCTGTCCAGATTGATGGCAAGAATGCCGGTTGCTGTGGCGGTTAGAAACCAGGGTCAGGCCCCGGCCTTATGTTTCCCAACACGGTAAAGATGCAGCATATCCGATGACGACTTCATCGGCACCTCACCAAAGGCCTGCCAGCCGGGAATGGCAAAGGCGCGTGAAATCACAATGCCGCCAGCGCGCATTTTTTGATCCAGCACATCGCCAACATCCCCCATCACGCGCGGATCAAGAAAACACACCACCACATCGCCCGGATCACGATCCATTTTGCGAAAATCCGCCCAGATCAACGTCAGGTTCGGCTTGGCTGCCAACACCGCCCGCATCCGGCTAATGGCATAAGGCACGGGCGAAAGCTCAATACCGGTCACCGCAATGTCGGGCCGATGGCGCGCAATATCGATCGCCAGATCCCCCCACCCTGATCCAAAATCAGTGACGGTCTGTGTGTCGGTCGGGATATAGGAAATGATTTCCGCGCGTGCTGCGGCCAGACTTGGCATCGGAACGGCGCGTAACCTGATGGCGTAAACCGCAATCAGGGCCAGAATAACGCCAGCAAAAACAAGCATGGATAAATCGGTCATAAAGCATGTTGCCTTTAATCTCGCGAAATATGTTAGGGTCCGGAATGCATACTCCTGCCACAGGGCAGCAGGTGCGACAAGGTCCCATTGAGCCACATTTCCAGAAGACACCAGCATGAGCCAGCCAGCATGAGCCACAAAGACGCGGAAAGCCGCATTACCGATCTTGAAACCAAGATGGCGCACATGGACACCATGATAAATGACCTGTCCGACATGATAAAATCCCAATGGGACCGCATCGACATCCTGGAGCGCCGAAATAGATTAATGTCAGATGATGTTAAACGGATGGGCGATTTCATGCGTACATCATCAGAAGACGACGTACCACCGCCGCATTATTGATCGCGTGCCATATGTCTAAAGGCCGTCGAAACCGCCTTTACCATGCTCTCTTTCACGTGCCGATATTGCTTTTGACATCATCCAGCGTGGAAGAATGAAGTGACCAATCCCTATCTTGATATTCCGGTATTTGACGATTTCGCCAAGGGTCTTGATCGCTCGGTTTATCATTCCCTTCCCGATGACTGGTGGATTGGCACATCCGATATTGTCGGCTCCACCAAGGCCATCGCGGAGGGCCGGTTCAAGGATGTAAACACCGTTGGTGCGTCGGTGATTTGCGCTGTCAGCAACGCCTTGGGTCATTCCGATTATCCGTTTATTTTTGGGGGCGACGGGGCCAATTTTGCCTGCCCGCCCGATAACATTGATGCGGTGCGCGCAGCTCTTGCCGCCACAGCAACCTGGGCGGCCGAAACCCTTGATTTTGATTTGCGCGTTGCACTGATCTCAATCGCTGCGATCCGTGCGACGGGTCGCGATGTCAGCGTTGCCCGCTATGCGGTGTCTCAACCCGTCGCCTATGCCATGTTCAATGGTCGGGGTCTAAAATGGGCAGAAGACCGTATGAAAGATGGGAAAAACGCGGTTCAACCAGCCCCGCCTGGGACACGCCCGGATCTTACCGGCTTGTCATGCCGTTGGTCTCCCATTACGGCTGAGGGATCAGATAAGATCGTCTCAATTATTGTCCAGCCAAAGGATGATCTGGCCAAGTTCGAAGCTGTGACCACCGGGCTGTTTAAAATCCTTGATGGTGGCCCACGTAACAGCAGCCCGGTTCCAGAAGATGGCCCCGATTTTGCCTTTCCACCGCCCGGCTTGCGCCTCGAAGCACTTGCCACGGCCCATAAGGAAGGCGGATATATCAAGGCTTGGCTCAAAGCACTTTATATTTCGCTGATTGCCCTGATCCTGATGAAGACCGGCTGGAAACTTGGTGATTTTGATCCGAAACGCTACCGCGATTATACCGGCTACAACACCGATTTTCGCAAATTTGGCGACGGACTTTGGATGACGGTCAATTGCAGCAAAGCATTGGCCGATGAAATTGACGCCTATCTGCAAACTGCTGAACAGCGCGGCGACATTCATTTTGGCACCCACCGTCAACGCACCGCCATCATGACCTGTATCGTGCCCTCCATCACCAACGATGCGCACTTCCATTTTCTCGATGGTGGCGAAGGCGGCTATACAGCGGCATCCACGGTCTATAAAGACAAGATCAAACGCGCCCAAGCCAACTAGAAGTCTCATGCGCGAAACACATCAATCTACAATTTCGATAGATTTCTTGCATGACATCGGCTTTTACCAGACACTCCCCTGATCACTGACGGATCAGGAATGCGCCATGGATACCCGCGAACTTGAAGCCCTGATTGCCGTTGCCAACGCGCAATCCTTTCATGGCGCGGCCAGTCGGCTTGGCCTGACACAGCCCGCCGTCACCCGGCGTATACAGCGCCTTGAACAGCGCATCGGCACATCGCTGTTTGACCGCACGACCAAGCCATTGCAGCCAACATCGGCCGGTCATCGCGCCCTGACAGAGGCCCGCGACCTTTTGCGCCGCCTTGACGGCTTCAATGACACCATCGCAGGGGCAAAAAACCCGCAAGGACCGTTTCGTCTGGGGCTTAGCCACGGTGTCGCGCCCCTTATGGCCGCGTCCGAACTGCGTGAACTGCATCAAACCTTTCCCGACATGTCGCTGACCATCAAAAGTGGCTGGTCAAGTGAACTCCTGCCGCTGTTGCGCCGGGGTGAAATTGACGCGATGCTCTCGCTTGATGGGCCGAACGGCATTGTCGGGGGCATTCAAAGCCGCGATCTGCCAACAAGCTTGCAGCCCCAGACATTGCTTGATGATCAGATCGTTGCGATTGGCCCAAAATCGGCCGGCCACCATCCCACCACCATTGCCGAACTGGCCAAACACCCCATGGTCCTGATGCCCGAAGGCTGCACCTTCCGCGCCCTTGGCAATGCGTGGGCGCACAAGAACGATGTTGAATTCACCTCCGTGCTTGAAGTTTCCGCCCTTGAACTGCAGATCGAAATGGTCGCCGCCGGGGCCGGATACGGCATCATGGCGCGGCGTTTTTGCATGCACAGTCCGGCGCGTGACCGGGTGCGCATTCTTGATATTCCCGGCATGAACTGGAAGATGGCAATCACCCTGATCCGGCGCGCCTCCAATGGTGATCTTTGCGATATTATCGACAAGGTTGGCGATATCGTGATCAAGGCCGGTGCGATATCAAACCCCGACCATGCACAATTATTATCAGCATCATAAGTCGAATGAATTGGACGCATACTGCGCCCGCCCCCAAAATAAAAACCAAATACGATAACGCCCCAATAAACGCCCCTCGGAGGAACATCGATGCGCCCCACGCAAAATACCGGCGGCACTGCCGGAACGCCGCCCCATCGCCCCGACAGCCCAGATAATAGCCCCACCCGCCAGACCATCCTGCGCGCCACCAAATGGTTCCCATGGCTGGTGTTGCTGTGTGGCTGTCTGGTTCTGTCGCTGAACCTTGGCGTGCGCCAGTCGCTGGGCCTGTTCATTCCCGACATGCTGACCGATACCGGCTGGACGGCGACGACCTTTGGTCTGGCCTTTGCCATTCAGAACCTGATGTGGGGGATTTCCGCCCCCATCGCAGGCGCGCTTGCTGATCGGTTTGGCACCACGCGCACCCTGATTGCCGGGGCGTTTATTTACGCGCTTGGTCTGTATTTGATGGGCACATCCTCGTCGCCCGGCGAATTGCACATGACGGCGGGTGTTTTGATCGGTACTGGCGTCGGTGCAACCAGTTTCCCGGTGGTGCTTGCCGCCATCAGCCGCGTGTTTAGCCCAGCAAAACGCAGTTTCGCCCTTGGTCTGGCATCGGCTGGCGGATCGGTCGGACAGTTTATCATGGCCCCGACGTCACAGGCGCTCAACAGCTCGATGGGCTATGTCACGACCCTGACCATCCTTGCCGCCATTTCGATGCTGATCATCCCGGCTGCCTTTGCCATGAACGGCAAGGCCGAAGCAGGCAGCCCGAACGCCACGCCTGACATGGGCCCACAAGGATTGATCGCCGCCTTTCACGAGGCCCGCAAACATCGCGGTTTTGTCCTGCTCAATGCCGGGTTCTTTGTCTGTGGTTTTCACATTGCGGTGATTGCCACCCATCTGCCAACCTTTACCGAACTATGCGGTCTGCCGCGTTCGGTTGCCGCCGAAGGATTGGCACTGATTGGCCTGTTTAACATTATCGGCACCCTGACGGCGGGTTGGGCGGGTGGAAAATGGCCGAAAAAATATGCCCTGTCATTTGTCTATGGCATGCGCGCATTGGTCATCATTGTCTTTATCTTTTCACCGAAAACATCTGAAACCATCTTGCTGTTTTCTGCCTCCATGGGTGCGCTTTGGTTATCGACCGTGCCGCTGACCAGCGGCCTGATCGCACAGGTCTTCGGGCCGCGCTATATGGCGACCCTGTTTGGCATTGTGATGCTGTCTCATCAGATCGGCGCGTTCTTTGGCGCATGGATGGGCGGCCTTGTCTTTGACCTGACCGGCAGCTTTGATGGTGTGTGGTGGGCCTCCGTCGCCCTTGGCGTCTTTGCCGCGCTGGTTCATTTGCCAATTGATGACAAGGAATTGCGCGTCGCCAAGGCCTAATCGCCACCTCGTATCCAAATCAACGACTGAAAAGAAGCCCGGTAAAGTTTCTCAAAACAACTTAAAAGGCCAACCATAAGTAGAAAACCGATGAAAAACCTACCCCAAAGAATGACAACCTGCGGACACAAATCAATCTATGGTTGATGATCGCATACATTAGGAGTAACTTTATCATCTCGTTATCCAGATGATTTCAGGAGCCACGAAGATGAAAATCTCACGCAGAAGTTTTCTCGGTGCGGTAGGTGCGGGTACGGCTGTGGCCGCAATACCATTCGATCTTTGGCTTGAAAAACAAGCCCATGCTCAAGGCGTCATGACCCGCTACAGCACGACGTCTGCTGAAGGCAAAGAAATGCTTAAAATCTATGCCTTGGCTGTCAAGCTCATGAAGGGGAAATGGGCGGGTGATCAGCATTCATGGACATTTCAATGGTACACACATTGGGTTAATGGCAACACGAACAAAGCCGCAGCGCTCAAGGCTGTTTATGGCAACAGACCCCCAATCGAGCGCAAACTTGCTGAAGAAATGTGGGATACCTGTCAGGGGCATGGCCCCAACCCGGTTGAGTATTTTTTGGCTTGGCACCGGATGTTTGTTTTCTACTTTGAACAAATCATTCGCAATGTAACCGGCGTAAGTCAGTTCACTTTACCCTATTGGCCCTATGACCAACCCAATCAACTCTCCATTCCAACCGAGTTCAGAAACGGCTCTTCGCCGGATTATGGATCACTTTACGTCGCCAACCGTAATAATGGCATCAACTCCGGAATGCCCATGTCAGGTTTACAATTCGCCTGCATGACGCAGAAATCGTTTCTTCCTTCTTCCCCTGAACAAGGTTTCAACGCAACTCTTAATCAAAACCCGCACGGTACTGTTCATGTTGATGTAGGAACGAGTACCAATATGGGGCAAATACCCTATGCGGCTAATGATCCTGTCTTTTGGGTTCATCACTGTCAGGTAGACCGCCTATGGCAAAGCTGGAACGCTGCCGGCGGCAAGAACCCTGATGACGAAAACTTCAAAAATCAGCAGTTCATCTTCGATGATGGAACTGGCATGCGGGTTGTGGCAAAAATCGGCGACTTCCTTAACATCTCAAACTTGAATTACAAATATGACACGTTGATGGATATCCCCTCGATTGAAAGCCCGATGCTTGTCGCATCCTCTGAAACGGCCCCTGCCTTCTCCGCCGGTGCTATGAAGTCAGCCGAAAAACGGGGCCCTGCAACCAACATGCTTGCCGCCGAAATTCCCGGTGCGATTACACTTGGCGCTGCGCCAGTACGCGTCCCTGTCAATCCTAACGCCAAAATGGTAGCCCCGATGGAGATGCTGTCCAAAGCAGCACCTGCATCTCAAAATATCTATCTGATTCTGAGCGATATTTACACAGCTGATAGCCCTGGGGTCGCATATGGCGTCTATCTTAACCTCCCTGATGGCGCCGTGCCCGATCCGACCGGGCAATACTATGTCGGGAGTATCAACTTCTTTAACGCAACCTCTATGCCCGGCATGAAAGCAATGTTCATGACCGATTCTTTCACCTTCAATATCACAGACAAGGTAAAAGATCTCGAAACGAAGAAGCAGCTCTCAGACGGTATTAATGTAACGCTATCGCCGTTCGATACCCCAGACGCCAAGAGCAGTCCTAAAATTGGTCGTATCGAGATCATTGTTGAGTAATCACTTCCATGCGGAACGAGAACCGCTCCCGTTCCGCATCTACTTTCTCTCTGCCGTCCTGAAATAATTAAGCACTCTTTCGCATGTGTTCTATTTGGGCTAAAACCCGCCCATGGACAAACCGATTTACATCACGCCCGAAGGCCTTGATGCCCTGCGCAAGGAGCTTGACCACCTTTGGAAAAAGGAACGCCCCGAAGTCGTGGCCGTTGTCCATTGGGCTGCGGGCAATGGCGATCGGTCGGAAAATGGCGATTACATCTATGGCAAAAAGCGCCTGCGCGAAATCGACCGCCGGGTACGGTATCTGATCAAACGCATCGAGGACGCGGTGGTTGTCCGCGCCGAGGAACAGCCCGATCATACGCACATTTTCTTTGGCGCAACCGTGACCTATGTGAATGCGCGCGACGAAGAAAAAACCATCCGCATCGTCGGTGAAGACGAAGCCGACAGCCTCAATGGCTGCATCAGCTGGGTCTCCCCCGTCGCCCGTGCGCTGATGAAATCGGGTGTTGGCGATGTGGTCACGGTGCGCACGCCTTCTGGTGAGGATGAGCTCGAAGTGCTCGCGGTGCGTTATTCTGCCTGACAAAGCTCCGATGTCCTCGGCCCGATAATCCAGACAAATACCGTGAGGCTGTTCGAGGCGACCTCCCTGTACAAGATTTCTTCTCACATTACTTTCAGAACAATCTTGCCTTGAATGTGACCATCAGCCGCACGCTCATGGGCCTTTTGCGCATCGGCAAGAGGAAAAGTGCTATCCAGAATGACACGGACAGTCCCATCATTAAGCAACTTTGCAAGCTCGGCTAACTGAGCACCGTTTGACCGAACTTGCGTTGCCGAAACCGTAACGCCCATTTCCTCGGCCTTTTTGGCATCTGCAAACCCCAATGGATATATCGGAAACAATGCGCCGCCGCGTTTCAACGTCGGCAAAAATCGACCAGATGCAGGACCACCGACACAATCCACAACCAGATCAACATTCCGAACAACTTCCTCGGGAACTGTTTTCGTATAATCAACGAATTCATCGGTACCCAGGCTTTTTAGAAGTGCTTCATGTCGACCCGACGCGACGGCAATGACCGTTGCTCCTTTGAGTTTGGCGACCTGCACGGCAAAGTGGCCCACCCCGCCCGCAGCACCATTCACCAGAACAGTTTTGCCTGCAAGTGGTACCGGTGCATGTCTGTATTCCTGAAGGGGATTGGGCTCATTATGACCGAGTGCGACAAGGAATTGCCATGCCGTAAGAAGGGACATCGGAGCACCGGCTGCGTGCATGTGATCAACACCAACAGGCTTCAAAGCAACTTGGGATACGGGGACACTTACATATTCAGCATAGGCGCGGCTCTCCCCGGCAAGACCATCGGGAAATCGAACCATGGCATAAACCTCATCTCCGACGACGAACTCATCGACATTATCGGAGACCGCCACAACAACCCCCGACACGTCAGTTCCTAGAACAACAGGAAATGACACCTGCGGCTGCCATTCTGCTGGCAGCATTTTGTATCCTTCACGCAGGTACCAGTCAGGCGGATTAAGGCCAATGGCATAAACGCGAACAAGCATTTCACCATCTTTTAATCTTGGCAAAGGTGTATCTTCATATTGCAGAACCTCCGGACCCCCAAAAGAATGCTGCACTATGGCTTTCATCATCTCACTCATCAAGAAACTCCATACATAAACGGTGATTATTCACGACCTATGTATGGGAGCGACTTTAAGTTGACAATTATAGAGCAAGTTGTTTCAATTATGCCATCATGGAACAAATTGGTTTAGATCGATTGACCGGCCTGATTGCGTTTGCGCGCGCCGGATCAATGGGGAGTTATACCGCCGCTGCGCGGTCCCTCTCAATTTCCCCGTCCGCTGTCAGTAAAAGCATACAGCGACTGGAAAAACATCTTGGAGTATCGCTTTTCTCAAGAACGACGCGGTCACTCAAGCTCACGCCAGAAGGAAGCGAACTTTACGACCGAACGCTCAAACTTTTGCGCGACATGGAGGAAATAGAACAAACTGCAATAAAAGCGCGCTCTGAACCGTCCGGCACCCTCCGAATTGCAGCCTCATTACCAATTGGCATTCACGTGATTGCCCCCATCCTGCCCTCGTTCAACGCACTCTATCCCGATGTAACCATTGATCTACGCATGAGCGATCAGATCGTTGATATCATTGAACAGGGAATAGACATCGCCATACGGATCGGCGAGCTTGAAGACTCCCGACTGTTATCGCGCCCGCTTGCCCCCCATCAACTCTGCGCTTTTGCCTCACCCACCTATTTGCAAACGCACGGCATTCCATCCCATCCTGATGATCTAGCAAGACATAAAACAGTTAACCTGCGCTACCAAAGTACAGGTCGAATGTTTCGCTGGCCATTTCAGGTTAACGGCCAAATTAGTGAGCTTATACCGCCTTCCAGTCTGATTGTTGATGCAAGCGATGCACTGGTTGCAGCACTTGCCGCAGGGGGCGGCATCGGTATCAGTGCAACCTTTATCGCAGCCCCCTATGTCGCCCGGGGTGAGTTGCAACCTGTGCTGCAGGACTTCGCCGTCAAACGCCAAAACATTACGGCTCTCTGGCCAGAAAGCCGACGCACCAATCCCGCTGTGCGTGCCTTCCTGCCCTATCTGCAGAAAACTTTTAAAGCCCAGATGACGCCTCTTTCGGAATAACAACCCAGTTGCGACTGAAAAACCTGTTTTCTCTCAGAAGAATTTTGCCCGTTACATCCGGCTTTTTACCCGGCGCGTTGGTTCCGCCTGTTGCGGGTCATCGGGCCAGTAATGTTTGGGATAGCGGCCCTTCATTTCGGCTTTGACCTGCGCATAGGATCCGTTCCAGAACCCGATCAAATCACTGGTCACCTGAATGGGACGTTGGGCCGGGGACAGCAAATGCAATGTCACCGCCACCTTGCCCCCGCCCACCATCGGCGTTTCGGTCGCGCCAAACATTTCCTGCATGCGCACCGGAAGGGCCGGTGTATCCCCGCTATAATCAATGCGGATGTTTGATCCGGTGGGGACCTGCCAATGGGTGGGGGCCAGACGATCCAGCTCTTGGCGTTGTTGCCAGTCAACCCCCGACAGCAAGGCTTCGCTGATGTTAATCTGCTTAAGCTGATTGCGTTTGGTGATTCCGGTCAAATACGGGGCCAGCCACGTTTCAAGCGATGCCAGCAATCCTTCATCACAGACATCGGGCCAGCTTTCCCCATCAACCCGGTGCAAAAATGCCAGCCGTTCGCGCAGGCCATCCGCCGCCTTGTTCCATGGCAGGCAATGCAGGCCAAGCCGCCGGATGCCTTCGATCATTGCGGTTGTGATCGCATCCGGGTCGGCTGCGTCATGGGTGGCTTTTTCATCCAACACAAGTGCGCCGATCCGGCGTTGCCAGCGCGCCTGTACCGCACTTGATTGCGCATCCCAGAAAACCTCTGTGCCTTCGGTAATCTGATCGGCAAAATGCGTTTCAAGGGTCGCGCGCGATAGCGGGGCGGCAAGGTAAATCTTGGCCTCGCGCGCCTGCCCGTCCAGTTCGGCCACCGCGATATAGGGTTCTGCTGCCAGCCCATCGCCATTGGGCAAAACACCGCCGCGCCCGCCCGACAGACGGTACCGCGCATCTTGCCCCCTACGCCGTTCGCCAATCCGGTCGGGATAGGCAAACGCCAACAACAACCCGACCTGATCGACGCGATCCACCGGGCTTTTATCCCCGGTCAAATCGACTTTGTGGCGGGCTTCTTTCAAGCGCCGCGCCAGTTGCTTGGCAGCCTCGCCGATCATTTTCGGCGCTTGGCGGTTTAAAATCGCCTCCACCCGCAGGCGCAAATCCGCCCCACGTCCGCGCATGAAATCGCGATCCGACAGCAAGGCTGCTAGGGCACACGCCTGATCGGCCAAGCCCAGCATATCGCCGCGCAACATCATATGGGCCAAGCGCGGATGCACCGGTAGCCCGGCCATCGCCGTTCCCATCGCCGTAATGCGGTTGGCATCATCCAGCGCCTCAAGCCTGCGCAAAACATCGCGTGCCTGATCAAGCTTTGCGCCATCCGGCACATCAAGCCACGGCAGACTGTTGGGATCAGTAACGCCCCAGCGCGCCAGCTCAAGTGTGAGCGGTGCCAGATCGGCCACTGAAATTTCAGCATTGGTAAAGGCCGGGCGCGCGCGATGTTCGGCCTCCGCCCACAGGCGATAACACATGCCCGGCTCCAACCGCCCGGCCCGGCCCCGGCGTTGCTCGGCACTGGCTTGCGATGATTTCACCGTCACCAACCGCGTCATCCCCGATGCTGGATCAAATTGCGGCAAACGTTGTAGCCCACTATCGATCACCACCCGAATGCCATCAATGGTCAGTGACGTTTCGGCAATCGCGGTCGCCAGAACCACCTTGCGCATGCCATCCGGTGCCGGTTCAATCGCAATGTCCTGTGCCTGCGCATTCATCGCCCCATACAGTGGTGCTACAATCACGTCCTTGCCCACCGATGGTTTAAGCGCCGCCTCAACCCGGGTGATTTCCCCCTGTCCGGGCAGAAACGCCAAAATTGATCCGGTTTCTTCGCGCAATGCAGTTCGAATGGCGGCTGTCATTTCCGCGTCAATGCGGACATTGCCCCAGTTATCAACGCGCGGAACGATGTATGTGGTTTCCACCGGATAGGCGCGGCCTTCACTGGTGATCACCGGGCAATCGCCCATCAGCTTGGCAATCGGTTCTCCATCAAGGGTGGCGGACATGACAACAATGCGCAAATCATCGCGCAGCGCACCTTGGGTTTCGAGTGCTAGCGCCAGTCCAAGGTCGGCATCAAGCGATCGTTCATGAAACTCATCAAAGATCAGCGCACCGACACCCGATAATTCAGGGTCATCCTGTATCATCCGTACAAGGATACCTTCGGTCACCACCTCGATCCTGGTTTTGGCACTCACCTTGCTGTCAAACCGCACGCGGTAGCCGACACGCTCCCCAACAGCTTCGCCCAGCAAATGCGCCATGCGCCGAGCGGCGGCCCGGGCGGCCAACCGGCGGGGCTCGAGCATGATGATCTTTTGATCGCCCCGCCATTTGGCGTCAAGCAACGCCAACGGCACCTTGGTCGTTTTGCCCGCCCCCGGTGGCGCTTGCAGCACCGCATTGGTGCCGCGTTCCAGCACAGAACAAACGTCTGGCAGAACGCTATCAATCGGAAGGAGAGGAAAGGCGTTAGTCATCGGCGGCTTTCGGTTTTAAGGGCCTGTCGCGGTTATTTCGCAAATCACTCAGAAGGGCAAGTCTGGCAAGTATCGCGGTCGCTACGTTGCCTTGGCGGGCGGATGCGGGGTAGGTCGCGTCTGTAAAACAATCCCGCGTTCTCCCGCGATCCGTTGCAGGGTTTTAAGCCCGCGCGTCAGCCCGTAAAGCGCTTCCATCTCGCCGCTCGCCCGCTTTTGCGATGCAGCCGCGCGCGTCAAAGCAAACAACGCCCGAAACCCCTCTTCGGACAGCGCGCGCAGGGCGGCTTCCTTCGCGACCCGATCAGGATCGGGATGCTTAAACGATAACGGGATTTGCGGATCAAACGGCTCTGTCATAGCCATATGATCTATCACAATCGACAGCGCCCAGACCATCCAGCTTTGCGTCCAACGCATATAAACCCGCCGATCCGGTCCAAACCGGCCAATCCCGGCATAAAACAGCCCGCGCCTTTCCTCATACAAATGTTTCACGGCCCAATCGGCAATGCGACTTGCCCCTGCACAATCGCCAAACCGGTATAGGCTCGCCATGGCTTGCGCGACGCTGTGCGCATCGATATCGCCATCGCGCCCGGCAAAGCTACGCGGAATGCCGTCCGCATCAAAGCAGGCATGGCGATAAAACGCCCAGCCGCGCGCAATCGCGCTATCCAGCCCCGCCATGCCGCCCCGGCGCAACCGATCCAGCAGATCAAGCACATAGCCAGTGTGAAACCCGTCAACGAACTGGTGGTGGTGCAAGGCACCATAAGCCCAACTGCCATCACCCCGCTGGGCGTCGAGCACACGGGACACGGCACGCTCGGTCTTGTCAGTGCCCGGTTGCACCCGTGACACCGCAAACGCCGCCCACAGGCTGGCATTGTGAATTTCGGCGTCTGTGTTGGCGACATAGGCGAAATAGCCACCCCGCCAAAGGTGATCTTCGATAAACCCCGCCGCACGCCCCATCACCGGGTCATCGCCGGTCACACCCGCTGCGAAAAGCCCATCCATCACAAAGCTTGTGACAATCGCGTTGCTTTGGTTCTGTGCTGCGTAAAAGGCGCGGGCTTGCCACGCAAAGGGGTAGCCCCAGCCGCCGTCGGCATTTTGCATGGACAGCAACGTGGACTTAAAATCGCCAAGCACCACGCCATCAGCAGCCCCGCTCAGCAAGGCCAGCGTTTTCGGATTGACCATTTTCGGAATGCGGGCGACAGTGCGCAGGACATCCGGCCCGCGCTTGATCGCCTGCGCCCACAACAACCGGGCAAGCCGGAACCGGTTTAATCCTGTTGCCTGAAACACCCGGCTTTCCAGCCCGTCAAACGGATCGGCCCCGGCAAAATCATTGTCTGCCATCTGGCGCAAAACCCGGTCGCGGATACTGATCAGATGTGTTTTATCCATGCGCCTTATCCCGGTTCGATGCCATGCCCGCCGCCATCCCGACACAGATCAGGTAATGCCCGTAATTCAAGGCATTATCGGTTATCATAGTGATCGCTACAGAAATCAAAAGACACACCGACAGCCGCGACTTGCGCACCAGCCACACCATCGCCCCCCATCCCGACAGCCAAAGCCCAGCCCCTAAAATTCCGGTTTCAAACAAGATACGGAAATGATCATTATGCAGCGCGCCAAAAGACGCAAAGGCATCAAACCCCGATAAAATCTGCTCAACCGAACCTGCACCAAACCCCAGCCATTTTTGCGCATCGGATGCCGTCAGCCAGATATCGGCAAACTGGTGCCAAAAGAACAGCCGCCCGCTGTCATGGGTCATCAACAAGCGCGGTAACGCCTGCCACGTAATCATGGCAAATCCGGCAAAGGCAATCGCCCCCACCAGCCATGTTTTCGCCCGTGACAATCGCAGCAGCCCCACCGCATTGACCATCATCGCCAACACCGCAATTCGGGTTTGGCTCAGCAGCACGGCAATCGCCGCACAGCCGCCAATCCACCAGCCCGCACGCCCCTCACCGACCGAACACAGGGCAAACAATCCCAAAAACAGGAACGGATGGTTAAGCCGCAAACCTTCATGGGTCAGGTAAAACGCACTCGCCAGCGGCAGGTAAATCACCAGTGCGGGCACCATAACGCGTAAACAGTCGCGCCCGATCACCAAGCCTGCGACCAAACCAACCGGCAACATCAAAAGATTGCCGATCAGACGCAGTTTTTCGATCATCCCCCCGTTGCCAGACGCCACCAGCATGATCATGCCAACCAGAAGCAAAATCGCACCTAACCCAGCGGGCGATACTGAAATCCGCCGCCCATATCCGGCCAGAACAACCGCCCAAAACCCCAGCAACAACAGTTTGGCCGACATCCCGCCAGCCCCCAGCAACCACAGGGACATCACCATCACCGCAGTGCCCAAAACCACACACCAGACCGGAAAACCCGGATGGGGCATGGCGGTAAAACGCTGCGTGTCGGGGCGAAAACCAACCGTCATAGCAGCCCCCACCGAACACCCCGGTGATCAGCAAAAGCGACAGGATGGATTTTTTCCGATACGCTTACACCCTTGTTCCCAAACCATATTGACGCAGCACGGTGTTTCCAGTGGTCTTTCGCGTGGCGCAGTTTTGTCTTTTGGCCCAAATCATTCTGGCCCCGCTGTTGCTGGGTGGGGCACGGCCATGGGCCATGGGAATTTTGTCGGTTCTGACCGGGCTTGGCATCTTGGCATTGTGCGCGAAAATGCCGGTCCGTCTGCCGCGTTATGTGCGCGTCATCTGGTTGATGGCGGGGCTGCTGGTCGGCTGGATGATCATACAATCCCTGCCGATCTGGCCCATGCAAGCCGCCCCGTTTAACGCCGATCACATCGCCCTTTACCCCACGGCATGGCACAGCACAGTGGCCGATATCCTGTGGCTTACCGCAACCCTGACGCTGGCGTCCTTGCTTGCGCGCAAAGACCCCCACAGCTTTATCAAACAGGTCTGCATCACGACGGCATGTGCCGCCACCCTTCAGGTCGGGCTTGCCGCACTGGACCAGATCGCGGGATGGCAAACGACATTCTGGTTTACCAAAACCGCCCATATTGGCGACTGGACCGGAAGCTTTGCCAACCGCAATGCCTTTGCCGCCCTGATGGTGCTGGGCATGATCGCCAGCCTGTATTGCTTTGGCGGGCGGCAACAAGTGCGCCTTGGCAAGGTGCTCGATCAAAAGGGCGGATGGCTCGCACTTGCCATGGTGTTTGCCTTTGCTCTGCTCCAAAGCCATTCGCGCAGTGGCAGCGTGATGGCGCTGTGCTGTATTTCGGTCTTTGTGGTGATGCAGATGCGTGACAGTCCTGCATGGCACCGCATCCTGATCCCAATCGGGGTCTTTATGTTCGGTATCGTCTTTGTCGCACTGGCCACCCCGGAATTTACCACCCGCTTTGCCGAGCTCGCCCGATATGACCTGATCCAGCGCGATGATGCTTGGGCCAGTGCGGCGCACGCCGTCATCGCACGTCCGATGACGGGATTTGGACCGGGCAGCATAGCACTTGTGATTGATCATTTTGCCACACCCGCCCTAAACACCAACGCCCACTGGTTTAGCAACCATAATATCTGGCTTGATGGTGCCATCGTATTTGGCGTGCCGTTGATGGTGGTTCTGCTGGCCATGGGGGGATATGCCGGATTTAAAACATGGCAGCTGCTAAAAACGCCGCACCCAAAAGCCCTTTTTGCCGCCAGCATCAGCATCGCTGTTCTCAGTGGATCGGTCGACTGGGTCATCACTTTACCGGCCCTCATTCTGCCAATCGGGCTTGTTTGGATTGGCTGTGTTGAAGCTGCAGGCGCGCATCATCACGCAGTATCTGCACCAGCCGATGTCGCGGCGCAATCTGGTGCGCCTGATCAAGCATCGCAGCGTTAACCGTCAAATCTTCGTCCCCGGTCGCGATCCGGGCATGGGCCAGAACAGCCCTCAAAACCGGATCAAATGGGGCGATTTCAAGCTGCACCTTCGCCTGCGCAATCACCTGATCCGGATCACCGGAAGCCACTGCATACCGCAATCTTTGCTGACGGGCCTGGTCGCCAAAACCATCTGCGTTGCGAAACCCATCCGCCATATTGGTCACAGCCAAACTTGCGCGAAACTCGCCGCCCACACGCACAACGCCCCCCGCCAAAAGCACAACCGCCATGCTGATCAAAAAGCCCCGCCCAAGCCAGATCGCCGAAAGATGTGCCTTCATGACATCTGCTCCGTCGGCGTATTTGTTGGCGGGGCCACACCATAAGCAGGCCTTGGCCGCGCCCCATTCATAATCACGCCGTCGGCCACGATGCCTACCGCGCGCAACTGATCCATCGCATGGCCCATATCGCGTCGTTTGCTGTGCCCGCAACGCACAGCAAAAAGCCGCACATCGGCGTGGCGCATCACAATCATCGCATCGGCAACCGACAGGATCGGCGGCGTATCGACAATGATGTGATCATACTTCGGGCGAAGCGATGCGATCAGGTCGCCCAACCCACTTTCGATCAGCCCGGTGGCAAGATTGCCCGGCACAGGAAACTTCGCGCCAAGATGATCAAACCCGCGCAAAACATCGTGCCCCATCGCATCCGCGATCACACAGGTGCCCGACAAAACTGCCGTGATATCGCCAGTAACAGTCGGATCTGTATCGGGGTCCGGATCATGCAAATCCGCATTAAGCACCAATACCCGTGCGCCAAATCCGGCGAGCACCCCGGCCAGTGCCCGGGCAAGGTGGCTTTTACCCTCGCCACTTACGGCGGATGCCATGGCAATGACTTGTGCCTGATCGACACCATCGGCGGGCTGGGGTTTTCCCTGACGTATGATGCGCATCAAAACCGCCAGATGCCCGACCGCCTCACGCCCGGCATTTGCCGAAGCGGCCTGCACGTTGGGCACGGTCATATCGGGAATACGGGCATACAGGCGGATGCCAAGTCCGCTTTCCGGCTGAAAATCGTCATCAATGGTTTGATCGAAATAATGCCGCAGCATGGCCGCAACCACCGCACCAAAGACCGCAGCCAAAACCGCCATCAGCCAAAGATCACGGCGTGTGGGGAACTCCGCCGTGGCCGGGGCCACCGCCGGACGCAGGATTTCCACATCGCCGCGAAACGCCATCAAATCACGCTGCAACGTCCGGGTTTGACGGCCCAGTTCAAGCACCTGCGCCCGGGCCGTCTCGACCGCGCGCAGCAATCCCGCCTGCCCCTGCATCCGATCATGACGTGCGGCCATGCGGCTTTGCCATTCACCGCGTTGCTGGCGCACCAGTTTAAGGGTTTCCGCCGCCTCCAACACGACACGTTCAAGATCACGGTTTGCACGCTCCGCCGCACGTTGCGCCGCGCTCAAAAGCTCGGCACGCAGGTCGTCAAGCTCGCGGGTTTTGCTTTGCATGACCGGGTGCTTGGGGCCATAGCGCTGATCAAGCGTGACATATTCGGACCGCAACCCGTCAAACCGTGCAGCAAGCTGACTGACAATCGGATTGCGGGCCACGTCTGACATCGCCAGCAAATCAGAAATCTTTTGCCCATCCTGACGTTCTGCCAATGCAATGCGTGCTGTTGCCAATTCGCGCCCGACCTGTTCGGCCTGCTCATCAAGTGCATAGATGCGTGCCAACATCAATTTGGCTTCTTCGGGGTCAAACATGCTGGCATCGCGTTGCCAGCGCATCAGGCTTTCTTCGTGTTTGGCAAGATCGCCTTGTGCGGCGTGATACTGCGTTGTGGCTTCTTGTAACTGGCGGCGCAGATATTGTTTTTGCCGCCCTTCGCGCCACCAGATATGGCTTTCCAAAACGGCCTGTAAAACCGTGGCACTCAAACCCGCCGAGGCACTCTGATACGTCACCTCAATCACGGCGGCATTGCCAATACGTGTGGCCTCAAGCCCAGCCCGCAGGCGGTCAATCAACTGTGCTTCTGAAACGGGCGTTGCCGACGTGGATGCAGCCGACATGGCTTCCACATTGTCACCGCCAAAAACACCATCCCAAAATGCCGTCGCCGCGCTTGAAGATTTATCGCCTTGCCCCGCCCAAACGCCATCGCCGCGCAAAACCGCCACGGCAGCGGATAAAACGTCCTGACTTTTCATTTCCGCAATCAGCGTTTCAATTTCTTGCGCACTGACCAAAACGGCACGCCCCTGCAAGGCCCCCTCATCGGCCGTTTGCCCACCTTGCACATGGCGGGTGATGCCGACGTCCGCCACGGCGCGGTAGCTTGGCGACCACTGGCCGATTACAATGGCGGCCAGCGTAAGCACCACAGCAAAACTGATCAGCGCCACACCGCGCCGTTGCCACATGATCCCAACCAACTCCCCCAAGGAGGGATCAAACCGGGTATTTTCGCCCCCACGTGGGGGGTGTGCCGGGATGCTTTGATTTGGCGGTTGTGTCATCGCGGACTGGCATCCTCTGAAACAAAATCAAACGCGCTTTCTTCAGATTCCGAGCCCCCCCAGGAAGAAGCCTCAGACTTAAAACCCTCCGTGTTTGGCTCAATCCAGTACAAAAACGGTTGAACAAACCGGTCCTTCTCAGGGGGTGCTGTTTGGCGTGAAATGACAGAGACGTTGGACAGATTGGCCCCCCAAACAGGCAATATCCGATCCCCATCAAACAGCGCGACCTGTCGATTGCCAAATATCGCATTGGTCAAATCTGGCGCGGTTATTGTAATCAATCTGGCCACCCGAGCCGGGTCGGGATGGAGATCAAGCAACCGGCCAATGACCCCGCCGATAACCGCTTCAATCAAAAAGCTGTTTGCACCTGATACTTTCAGGACCGTTTGAAACACCGTCAACAACGCCTTGATAGAAACATCAACCCCATCCCAATCAATCGGATTTTCCGCACCATCTACCGTATTTTCGCGTGATCTTTCTGCGGGCAGCACCCATGACACAATGTCGTCAATCGTCTGGCTAAGATCATCGCGTGTCGTGACCTGCACCATGCGCTCCTTGATCCAGTTTTCGGCGGCCTGCGGGTCGCTTAAATCCGGTGGATCAAATGTCGCGGCCCAGACGCTATTGCCATCGGGACTGTTCATGACCGCGCCCAAAACCCCACCAAGCATCAAGACAACGGCCGTCCTTTTGGCCAATCGTTTGGCCTGATATCGAAAAATGACCGGCACCGTTAATTTGCCAAATCCCGCCAGCCCCCGCACATAGCGCGGCATCATCAGGCGCGGCTGGCACAAAATGCGCCACAAAAATTCCAACCCGCATTTCTGCCAAGGCACCGGCGCGCGGTGCACTTCACCCACCAGCACATCGAATGCACCGCCAACCCCCATGGCAAAACGACATCCGGTTTTGGGCGCGATGCTATCGACAAACAATTCCTTGCGCGGTGAGGGTAAGGCGACAAAAAGCGCATCTGCACCGCTTTCAGCGATAAATGCCGCCAGCTTGTCATCATCAGGCTCATACCCGTGATGAGCCCCGGCAATCACAAGCCCGGGATACTGAATGGGGAGTGTGTTGCGCAGGTTTTCAACAACATCGGGCTTGGCGCCAAGCAGGAAAACACGCACACCAGACTTCGCAAATCGCGGCAGCAACGCCGTCATAAGGTCAATCCCCGTGACACGCTGACCAACGGGAATTCCGATCAAACGCGCCGCCCAGACGATCCCCATACCATCCGGCGACAGGCAATCTGCGCTCTGCAATGCGTGGTAAAGTTCGGCATGTTTTTGGGCCTGTGACAATTTCACCGCGTTCAGGCATTGATGGCGAAAACATCCGTCTTGGGGCCGATTTTTCAACTTGTCACAGATATCGTCACACAGTGTTTCCTGTGCGCGCAGGTCAAGCTTAAGGCCAAAGAACGCCGACGTCGCCAATACCATTCACCACCCCTGTGAAACCCGGATGTATTTTTATCGTTCTATCCGGACCGCGAACCTGTCCCAAATTCTGCGTTTAAATCATTGATATGGATAATAACTTATGATTGAGTTGTCAGCAACATCAGCATCTTGGGGTAAAGAGTTCGGTGAAGATTACGCTTCTGACCAACCTTGTTCCCCCTTACCGTCGGGCGGCTTTTGGCTTTGTCGCGAAACATGCCAAATCGGTTGGCGGAACATCCCATGTTATCTGTACGGACGTCGACGAAACTCAACACATTTGGGCGCAACAAAGCGCCCCCTTGAGCTGCTGTTCCCTGTCGGCACTTCGCATCCCGCTTGGTGAAAACCGCAGGCTTTCGTTTAACTTTGGCGTGACGCGCGAACTGACCCGCACCGCCCCGAATGTTCTGATCCTGTCGGGCTTTGGCCCAACCATGTGGCGTGCACAACGCTGGGCCAAAAAGCACGCCATACCAACCGTTGTGTTGTTTGATGGCTGGCAGGGATCCGATGCCGCCTATGACAACAGGGTTCGGCAGGCCTTGCGCCAAAATATGATCAAACAAGCCAGCGGTTTTATCGCCGCCAGTTCCCGCGGCAAAGACTGGTTCGAAACATTTGGCGTACCCCCGGACCAGATCACGGTTAGCCCGATCCCAACATCCTTTACCCCGCCAAAAGCCACCCCTGATTTTAACCATCGCCGGTTTGACATTCTGTGGTGCGGGCGCACGACCACCGCAAAGGGCTTTGACACATTCCTTCAAATAGCCCGGATACTCAAAGTCAGGAAGGCGATCACGACGGTCGGGATTGTCGGTGCCCTCAACATGTCAAGGATCGCACAGCAGGTCGCCGAACATGGGCTTTCCGACATCACCGACATTCACCCATTCGTGCCGCCCGAACACTTGCTGGATTTCCTGACACAGGCAAAAATCTGCCTGTTTCCCAGTCACAATGATGCTTACGGCGTTGGCGTGATCGAGGCGGTTTCATGTGGTGCCCTCGTCCTTGCCAGCGATGCGGTCGGCTGTGCACCGGATGTTTTGGCATCTGACCAAACCCTTCCACCCGACACCACCTCAGATTGGGCTACCGCCTGCGAGGAATTACTCACCAATCCGGGAAAATGGGATCACATACGCGCCACACAATCGGCCAGGATTGCCACCAATACAGCCGACCATCACGCGCGCTCGATCTGGCAGGCTGCCCTTACCGCACGAAGCCAGTCGCGAGATAGGGCATGATAAACGCCCCAAAACCGGTTCAACGCCACCGCCGCACCGACCCCGATATCTGGATGATCGGCCGGGTCGATCAGTTTGCCGTTCTTGCCACCCATCTGGCCCAAAACAACCGACTGGCGCGATGGGACAGTTTCTGGCGTCATGATGGACAGGGTATCATACGTCCGCCCGGGCGTAAGCTTAACCCGGTTTTATCCGATATTCCCGGGCGTCATCTTATCCCCGATCTTTTGGGCACAGCGGCGCGAAAACTGCGTCTGCCGGCTCATAACCTGTATTCCGACATTCCCCTATCCCTGATGGCAGCGTCACATCTGCCCCGCGCAAACATCCTGCATGGGCAGGGGAATTACAGTCTGCCTGCCATGCGGCGTGCCAAAAAAAACGGTATGATCACGATTTCCGATGTCACCGGCCAGCTTGCCCCGATCCGCGCGCAACAGCTTGCCGACGAATATCAATCTCATGCCCGCACATATCGCGAGATTTCCGGGTTTCTTGCACGTCGCCGGGTTGCCGAGGCTCATTTCGCCGATGCGGTTTTTGCCCCCTCCGATGCGGTGATCGACGGGCTTTTGAAGTGTGGCATCCCCCCCGACAAAATCTTTCATATCCCCTTTATGTCGCCCCTTTGTCAGACGCTTGTTAATCAGGAACGTCCTACGCCAAGGGATGCAACTGTCCGGCTGCTGTATGTTGGCAATATTTCCATCGCCAAAGGCATCGCGGCCTTGCTGGACGCATGGCGGACATTGCACGCAGAGTTTCGGGGGCGGATCAGTTTGACCCTGATTGGTCCGGTCCAGCCCTGCGTACAGGCGTTGATCAAAGCCCCTCCTGATGGCTGTGACTGGCTTGGGCGGCGGTCCTCACACGAGGTTGCCCAACATTTGCTCGGTGCGGATATTTTTGTTTTTCCCAGCCTGTCAGAAGGCAGCAGCTTGGCAACCCTTGAAGCCATGGCCGCAGGCTGTGCCGTCGTCACCACCTTTGATGCCGGAAGCCCGGTGATCAACCAGCAAAGCGGTCTGATCGTGCCGCCACGTGATCCCGGCGCAATCACCACCGCCGTCTCCAGCCTGATCAGCCAGCCGATGGTGCGCCAAAACATGGCGCATGCGGCCCGCAGTCAAATCAAAAACATGCTTGAAACCGGCTATGGCAACCGGGTCGAGATGGCCTATGACACACTGCTGACCCGCCATGGATAGGGTCGCGCACAGCCTTCCGCTTTTTTATCCGCTGTGGCTGATTACCGCCAATCTGACTGCACGCGCGGGCGGCATGATCATTCTTTTGATCCTTGGCCATGGGTTTGCAGCCAACCAGCTTGGTGATTATTTCGCGATGCTGGCCGTGATCGGGCTTGGCGTGACCGCCGCACAGGCCGGAACCGGACCACTTTTGATCCGACTACAGCAAGCCGGAAATTGTAGGTGGGTCTTGGCCTGTGTTGTCTTGCGCGGGATAATTGCCCTGGGTGCCATCCTCTGGATCGCCGTTGAAACGGGTACCGATACCGTGACCCAATACTGGCCGCTGTTGATAATGCCCATCACGGCTGCCTTGTCACCAGACTGGATCATCTCCGCCCGGACCGAATTTTCCCGGATCAGTATGATTGCGTTGATGGCCCAGATGGCCGGGATCGGAATCGCGGCATGGGCGGCACATGCCAGTAACCCCGATTTGCTGTTTGCCGTTGCCCCGGCAATATCCATCACAAGCTTTATCGCTGCCACGCTTTTTGTGTTCAATCGCGCAACGGATCAACAAACAGCACCACTGGGCATAACCGCCCCATCCCGACCCACGGCCTTTGGCATGATCGGCTTTACCCTGCTTGCTGGTGTTTTACCCAATCTCGATTTTGTCTTGCTGGGTTCCGACACCACGCTGTTTCTCGCCCAGCGTATTTTTCTGATCTGTGCAGCATTTTTGGCCGCCATTTCCGGTGCACTCTTTGCCAAACAGCAACCCGGACATCTTCGGGATATCTGGCTGATCGCACCAATGGCGGCGGCAAGTTTGGTCCTCTGGATATGGCCCGATGGCGTTGCCGCGCTGATCTATGCCAAACCAGGCGACGCGCTCATCACCCTTCTTCAAACTGGCGCACTTTGGCCAATCTTGCTGGCCTTGCTCAGTCGGCAAATATTGATCATGCAAGAGCAACCCTCCGCCATATGGATCGGCTGGCTGTGCCTGTGCGGCATGATCGTAAGCGCGGCCCTCCTCCCGGCACCGGCAGAACCAAGCGATATCCTTATCTTGATGCAACTCCGTTTGGCTTTGGTCCTTGCGCTATTTTATGTCAGTGGGCTGAAATACCTGCGGCGGGCGGTGCCATCATGACCCAGCTTCAAACAGATATCCGCAATCACCGTCTGATTTCCGGCCAGTTCGGCGCCATCCGCTTTGCCAACTGGGGGATTGAATTTTCCGACCGGCATTCGTTTGTCACCCTGACCGATACCCCACGTAATGCCACGTTTACCGATGGCATTTGGCACCTATCGCAAGGACGCTGGCAAGCAACTTTGCTGACAGCCCAAACCGCCCCCGCAACCATCACCACCCACGCCCAATTCACCGCCCTTGGCGATGCCCCCCTGCAAGACGCCGTTTTGCGCATGGTGTTTGACAAGCACGACATTGCCCACGGCGCAATCGCCGGAAAAACCTACCAGCACCGCGACAGTGACAAGTACCGTCTTTACCCAATCAGCGACACGCCCGACGTCCGCCTCGTTGGCACCGATGGCCGTGAGATCATCATCACGCTCGATACGTTTGACGGTGCGGGACGCTTTGCCCCGTATCTGTATCTGCGTGATCGCGGTGATCACTGGATTGTCCATGCCAGACTTCTGCCGGTTGCTCCCGTCGATCACGTTTGGCTGCGCTGGGCCAACCGGCTCTTTACCTTGTCGGCTCCTGATCCTTTGGCCCGCGCGTTGTGGGACATGCCCGGCGGTCAAAAAATGCTCTGGCGATTGCGCGAACGGTTGGGGCGGCATTGCGCCGAAATTCAGGCCGTCCCGCTCAACACTGTTTTGGCCGGTCAAACGCTGTCGCTGGGGGTGACATGTCGCTTCCTGTAACACGCACCAGCATGACCGAACGCAGCCACCGCCTTGCAAGGCTGATTGCCGATCAGCTTGCCGAACGCCAACAACCCGATGGCACGTTCGATCAACACAGTTTTTACGCCCCCGCCTTTGCCGCCGCCCTTTGGGCGAAACTGGACCCAGCACTTTACGCCCCTCAGATCGAGGCCGCCTTATCCGCGCTTGAGGCCGAACAGCAAACCCCGCACTACCACCGCGAATTTATCGAATATGGCCTCCGGCAAATACCGGGCCTTTCTGACAAACGTCTTGCCACCATCCTGCGCAACGCCCGCACCCAATCGCCCGACGTTGCCAACTGGCAGGTGCTTGGCATGATCAATAGCATCGGCAAAAACCGGAAACTCATCAACTGGCTGCATTGGACCTTCATCCGCCTGCGCTATTGGCGCGCCCCGCTTTTCTGGGATCGACCGACCTGTTTTTCCGGTCAATATCACGCCTTTTGCGCCGCCCTTTTGACCGACAGCCCCGAAGCTGCCCACCGTGCCATTGCCACCAAAGCCACCGCGCTAATTGCCGAGTTCTCTGGTGATCATGGCTACGCAAACCTTCTGGGGCGCGGGGCCGGGCAAAGTTTTGGCGCGGTATGTGCGCTATACGCCCTTACCAAACACGGATTTCAGCCCCAAGCCGACGCCATCTTGTTCCGACTTGAAACGGCTGCTTTGATGACAGGAACAATCCCGCTTAACCTGATTTCTCCCGCTGACCTGCCATCTGATCCGGGTCCTGCCACCCCGGCGACACCCGGCTGGTACAGCTATAACCGCCATGATGATTATCTGGCGTTTGCGGGCTATTGGCTTTTGAAGATTGCGACGCTCCCGACAGCCCCAAGACCTCAGCCAACGGCCCCAAAACTAAAAGCCGCACCCATCGCAATCTTTTCAAACGCCACCTATCAGGCGCAGATGTGTCTTCGCGGCAAACGCAGTTTCGATCTTACCCCCTGCCCGGTCGTGCTGTCTGGCTCAAGCACCACCGCAACCTTGCTGTTCGCACCAACTGGCGGCGAAGAAGATGCACCCAGCCTGTATGGCCCAGCATCCATCCCGCTTCCGGCGACCTCGGACGGCAAGTATTTCGCGCAAATTAGCAAAGCATCCAGAACCAAAAACACCGTCCGAATTAATTTCAAACTGGCCGGAGTTTCGGGACAACGCACCATCACGTTTGAAGAAACCCAAATCACCATCACGGACCAAATCGCCACTAAATGCAACCTGCTTCGACTGTTCGTCCATCATGACGTTGATCTGATCCAGACCTCAAAACAACAGCTTCACGCCCCGGATTTGGGCATCTCATTCCATGCGGATCGTAACCTCGTCATAGATGAGGCAAACCACTTCACCGCTGCAGGCTCGGCCCGCAGGGTTATCGCGCCCCACACCGATCACGTGACGTTGCGCATATGCTGGGGGACCGACGATGTCTGATGCCATCACCGTCATCACCACCATCCGCGATGGCGACGGTTTTCGTGATCGCTTCTTTGCCAACCTTGCGGTGACTTTACGCAATCAGGACTTTGTCGTTATCGTCGATGATGGCTCACAACATCCAGTGCGCTTGCCTGAATATCTCGCGCAAGACCCACGCATTATACTGCTTAACCCCGGCAAGATCGGACGAGGTGCAGCGCTTAATATCGCCATCAAAGCCGCGCCAACCGATCTGATTGCCATTCAGGATGTTGATGATCTTTCCCGGCCCCGTCGGCTGGCTACCCAAACAGCATTTCTCATGGCCCATCCCGACTGCTTATTGTTTGGTCGCGCCACATCTGATCGACCCTGGCTCTGGCCGCTACCCCATCGACATATTTCCGCCAAACGCCTTTATCGCGGCAACCCATTGCACCATTCAACACTGGCCTTTGATAAATCAGTTTGGGAACAGGCGGGGGGATATGATCCTGATCTTGCCTGTTGCATTGATCTTGATTTTTATCTGCGGGCCGTGACCACAACCGGGGCAAAAATGATCCAGTTGCGCCCCAAGATCGTTGACCGCAACCTTGCCCCGCAAAACCGCTTCTTTGCCCAAATCAAACCAGAGATCTATCACCAGACCCGTGATCAGGTGCTGGCACGCTATCGCGATAAAATCGCCGCTCTGCCATTTTCAGAACCGGTCGCCAAACCAAAATGCATTGCCATGGTGCAATTGCCTCCGCCGATGCATGGTGCTGCGGCGATGAACCTGCATGCGGTTGATGCACTTACGCATTGCACGGACTTAACCATCCTTGAAATGCGATTTGGCAAAGAACTTGGCGACATTTCCAAATTCTCACTCCGCAAAGTCGCCATTGGACTGTGGCTTCTGGTTAAGCTTGGCTTTCACCTGCCCTGCGCCAAGGCATTTTATATCTGCTTTGCGCCCAACGGGGCCGCCTTTTACCGCGATTGTCTTTATGTCCTGCTGGCCAAGCTGTTTGGCGTTCCGGCGATCTTGCATCTGCACGGACGGGGCTTGTCAAGCATGCGTCAAAACCGAGGGGTTGCCCGACTGCAACGGTTGGTTTTCGCCAATCAAACCGCGATTGTGCTCGGCTCAAGGTTGATGGATGAAGTCGAAAGCCTGCCCTGCACCAAGATCATCATTCCAAACGCCCTGCCAGCTAATGCCTTTGCCCGCCCCCACACAGCAAAGCGGGCCGCGCATAGTCCCGTCAGGCTGCTCTATCTCTCTAACCTGTTTCGCGCCAAGGGCATTGAGACCCTTCTCAAAGCCACGGCATTACTGATCAAAGACGGTATTGCGGTCACCCTCGACATTGCCGGTGCACCGGGCGACATCACAGCCCGGCACCTTGACAGCCTTCTGTCCGATCATGGCCTTGACGATATCACCACCTATCACGGGCCGGTCAACGCGGATCAGCGCATGGGATTGTTTGAAACGACCGACCTGTTTGTTTTTCCCAGCAATTACCCCAACGAAGCCCAACCACTTGTTGTGCTGGAGGCCATGGCCGCCGGTGTGCCAGTGATCACCAGCGATATCGCCACCCTGCCCGAATTTGTCCGTGATGGTGAAACCGGGCGGTTATGTCAGCCCGATGATCCTGACAAATTAGCGCATTCCATCAAGCAGGCCATCAACACCCCCGACCAAACATACGCCATGGCACAGGCCGCGCGCCTGATGTGCCAAACCGATTTCACCATGGATCGTTTTGCACGTAATATCTGCGGCGTTATGGGTAGAGTCTGTAAAATCGAACCTGCCCCGAAAGAAGGACCCGACAAAAATGACCCGTGACGAGTTCAACGATTTTTGCAAATCCCTGCCCCATACAACCCATGTGGTGCAATGGGGTGGTGCGGATGTCTGGAAAGTCGGCGGCAAGGTTTTTGCCATCGGCGGCTGGACCAAAACCGATACGCTGGGCATCACGTTTAAAACCTCCGAAATCGGATACGAGGTCCTAAAGGATCAACCCGGTTTGCGCCCGGCACCGTATCTGGCGTCGCGGGGGATGAAATGGATTCAGCATTACGACATACCGGGCCTTGCCGATGACGACCTTAAAAGCCACATCGAAAGTTCGCACTGCATTGTTTTCAATGGACTAACCAAGAAACTGCAGCGCGAGCTTACTCTTCACCAAAAATGAATAATCAGGCCGATTATATCGGTCTACAGACGCCAAAGGTCGATATCAGCGGGCACCGCATCACGCGGCAAAACAGCACGCACATCAGCAACAAATCCCTTGCCGTCTTTCAGCAGGCTTTGCACCAGCGGCCAGCCCTTGGCGACATATTCCTTGTGTGACACGGCCAGCACCAGCGCGTCAGCCGGTTTGAGATCATCGTCGCCATAAAGCTCCAGGCCATCAAATTCATGCGCGACTTCAGCCTTGTCGGCATGCATGTCATGGACCTGAACCGTGATGCCGGCATCTTCCAGTGATCGGATAATGTCGATCACGCGGGTATTGCGGATGTCGGGCACATCTTCCTTAAAGGTCAGGCCCAGCACAGTCACGGTCGGGTTTTTGGTTGCCCCTTCACGGAGCAACGCGCGGATGACTTTATTGGCAACAACCTCGCCCATGCCATCATTCACCCGACGCCCGGCCAGAACCACCTGCGGGTAATAGCCAAGTTCTTCGGATTTATGGGTCAGGTAATAAGGATCCACCCCGATGCAATGCCCGCCGACAAGACCCGGCGTGAATTTCAGGAAGTTCCATTTGGTCCCGGCTGCTTCAAGAACGTCACGGGTATCAATGCCCGCCCGGTCAAAGATCAGCGACAATTCATTCATCAGCGCGATATTCAAATCACGCTGGGTGTTTTCAATCACCTTGGCCGCCTCGGCGGCCTTGATGGTCGGGGCCTTGTGAATGCCTGCCACAACAACGCTGCCATAGACATCAGCCACGATATCAAGCGTCGCCTTGTCCTGGCCCGAGACAACCTTGGTGATGGTGGTAAAGCGGTGTTCACGGTCGCCCGGATTGATCCTTTCGGGCGAATAGCCGACCGTAAAATCAGTGCCCGATTTCAGCCCCGACATCTTTTCAAGGATCGGCACGCAGACTTCTTCGGTGGCACCGGGATAAACCGTGCTTTCATACACAACGATGTCGCCCTTTTTAAGAATGGCGCCAACGGTTTTTGAGGCAGAACGCAACGGCGACAGATCGGGGCGGTTGGAACTGTCAATCGGGGTCGGCACGGTGACGATATGAAAATCGGCCTTGGCCAGATCCTGCGGATCGTCACTGAGCAACAGGTCGGCGGCGGCCAACTCATGCGCGTCAACTTCACCCGTGGCATCATGACCGGCTTTAAGCTGCGCAATACGGGATGTGTTGATGTCAAAGGCAACGGTGCGTCCGATGGCCGTGCCAAAAGCCACCGCAACCGGCAACCCGACATAGCCCAACCCGATAACAGAAATCTTGCGCCCGTGGCTCATTGCTCAACCCTTGAAATGAAGTCTGACTGACTTCTAGCCAGACTGGCCATACCCGTCAATAAAAGAGCAAAGCCCAAACTGCTTTAAGGAACCCAAAAAATATGTGATAGAATAAATCTTTGGAAAATCAATCCGTTGCTCATGCGAAAATTATCTTCCATCATTCTCATGGCTGTTTTTTGCCTTGGCGTCGCCATCCACGGTGCCCGCGCAGACAGTACCCCGGTACGCATTGTCCTGCCCTATATCCCCCTGATGGCCGAAAGCCGGACCCGTGGCGTTTTCATCGAGATGTATCAGGAAATCGCCAAGCGCACCGGTCGGGACTTTGTGATTGATGTCTTGCCCGTACGACGTGCGGTTCAGGCCTTTGTTTCGGGGGAATATGATGCCTTGGGCGCCTTCCCGTCATTAAGCAAGCTGCCGGTTTCGCTGGCGTCCGTGCCCTATTACCGGCGCGATAATATGATTTTCTATAAATCAGACCGACCTTCTGCCAACCCCCTCACACATCCGGATGATCTGGCCGGACTGCACGTTGGCCTGTCGGCCTATCATTACCCGTCCGTCATCACCAATCGTCAGGATGTCAATTTTGAACGGGTGCCCAGTGATCAGTCCTTGCTCAACATGCTGGCCTATGACCGGCTTGATGCAGCGATCATTGAAAGATTTTCAGGCTTTTATCTGCGCGATCAGTTGGGTCTTTCCGATGTGATTGATATCGCGGATGTCGCGGTCGCAACGGAAAATGTCTTCACCCTGTTTCAGGCCAACCGCAAGGGCATCGACAATCGGGCGGTGTTTAATCTGGCCGTTTACGACATGCTGTGTGATGGGACTTTGGCGATCCTTTTTGGCCGTCAGGATGTCTTGCCCGAATTGTCGCTTCTGGAGCGCGACCTGCCCGCTGAAAGCAAACGCACGGACTGCACCGGGTCCGAGCCAAACTCCATTCGGTAATAAAACCGGGCCAACAAACAAAACAGGGCGCGTCATATCGACGCGCCCTGCTTGAAAACCGATCACGGCAAGGGGCTTACCCCTTGACCACGATATTAAGCAATTTCGGGGTCGGCTTGGCGATGTAGATCACCTTGACGATCTCCTTGCCCTCCAGATGCCGGGCGATGTTTTCGTCTGATTTGGCAAGGGCCTCAACCGTTGCCTGATCGGCACCTGCTGCGACCATCACAGACGCACGCTTTTTGCCATTGATCTGAACCGGGACTTCGAATTCGTCGTCCTTGGCTTTTTCCGCGTCAAATTCCGGCCAGTCAAACTTGATCACCGACTTTTTGGTGCCAAACTCGTCGGCGGCCATGCGGCTCATCAGTTCTTCGCCCAGATGCGGGGCAAACGGGGCCACCATCAACGCCAATGCCTTGGCATGATCATCATGCACCGCATTTTGTTTGGTCAGCGCATTGGTCAGTTCGATCAAGGCGGCAATCGCGGTGTTATGGCGAAGCTCGGCGACATCCTTGGTCACCTTGGCGATGGTTTTATGCAGGATCGTTTCGATCTTGCCATCCACCGCATCGGTGCGTTCCATCTGGGTCGTGACTTTCCAGACGTTGGACAGGAACCGCATCATGCCAATGATCGCATCGGACTGCCACGGTTTGGAGCTATCGAGCGGCCCCATATACATCTCATAGGTCCGGAAGGTATCAATCGTGTATTGATCGCAGATTTCTTCGGGCGGAATGCCGTTTTTATAGCGCTTGCCCATCTTGCCCGGCACCGTCGTCAGGGCCTCGTTGGTTTTGGCGTTAAACGGTGCCTTTTTGCCATCAACATCGCGCATTTCAACATCGTGAATATCAACGTAAACGCCGCGCGCATCGGTATAGGCATCGGCGGTAATCATGCCCTGGTTAAACAGCTTCTGGAACGGCTCGGGCGTGCCCACATGGCCAAGGTCAAACAGGACCTTATGCCAGAACCGCGAATAGAGCAGATGAAGCACCGCGTGCTCCGCCCCGCCGACATAAAGGTCCACGGCCCCCGGCTTGGCATGGCCCGCATCATCGGTGGTGTTGGCCCAATAGGCCGCCGCCGCATCGGATGCAAAGGCGTCCGTGTTGTTGGCATCGAAATAGCGCAGGTAATACCAGCACGACCCGGCCCAGTTCGGCATAGAGTTGGCATCGCGTTTAAACGCGCGCACTTCATAGTCCGCACCGTCATGGGTATGGGTCGAACCAACCGCCGCATCAACCGGCAGAACCGAACCGTCGGACAACACAATCCCGGTCACCGCCATCCAGTCCTTGGCGCGTGCCAAGGGCGGTTCCGGCTCAGAATTGGGGTCTTCGTTCGATTGCGGTTTGAAATCGGTCATTTCCGGCAGGACAACCGGCAGGGCCGCCTCGGCAACCCCATGCACCTGCCCGGTTTTTTCATCAAACAGCACCGGGAACGGTTCGCCCCAATAACGTTGACGCGAAAACAGCCAGTCGCGCAGTTTGTACTGCACCCGGCCCCGGCCAATGTTCTTGGCTTCCATCCAGTCAATGATCGCCGCCTTGGCATCCGGGGTCGAAAGCCCGTTCAGCGAAACGCCGTCATTGGCGGAATTGATCGTATCGCCGGTATCGGTCTGGGCGACCTTGAACTGACCCGGTGCGGTTTCATAAAGGGCGAGCAACGCCGCATTATCAAGGTCATCGGTGCCATCGGGCGCATTGGTGCGCAGCCAGCCATCGGACGGCTTGGTGGTGGCCTTGATCGGCAGATTGAACTTATGGGCAAATTCAAAATCGCGCTGATCACCGGCGGGTACGGCCATGATCGCACCCGTGCCATAGCCCATCAGGACGTAATCGGCAATCCAGACCGGGATGTCTTCGCCGGTGACCGGGTTGGTCGCATGTGCGCCAATAAACACACCGGTTTTTTCGCGGTTGGCTTCGTCCTTGGACGACACCGGCCCGGCCAGCTTGACCTGTTCGCGGTATGCCGCGACCGCGTCCTTGGCATCGTCCGTGGTCAGTTTATCGACCAACGGATGTTCCGGGGCGAGTACCATATAAGTCGCGCCAAAAATGGTATCGGGGCGCGTGGTATAGACCGCGATTTTATCCTCGATGCCATCGGTGCGGGTGACCGGGAAGTTGACGCGTGCGCCAACCGAACGGCCAATCCAGCCCTTTTGCATTTCAACAACGCCGTTGGGCCAATCAAGCCCTTCGAGGTCGCCAACCAGACGGTCGGCATAATCGGTAATGCGCAACATCCACTGTTTTAGCGGGCGTTTATACACCGGGTAATCACCGCGTTCGGACTTGCCGTCATTGGTGACTTCCTCGTTCGACAAAACCGTGCCCAGCATCGGGCACCAGTTGACCGGCACTTCATCGACATAGGCCAGACGCCCGCGATCAATTGCGCGGTCAATTTCTGATCCCTCGGCCTTCGTACCATCGCCAATCACGGCTTTGGGCTGCGGAACGCCATCTTCGTCGAGCAACCAGACGCCGGATTCAAGCAGCGGGCGCAGCTCGGCAATCGGGCGGGCCCGGCCGGAAATGGTCTGGCCTTGCGGGCCTTTCCACTCAATCGTCGGGTCATAGAAGCTGTTGAAAAGTTGCAGGAAAATCCACTGCGTCCATTTGTAATAATCCACATCGGTCGAGGCAAAACGACGATGCGGATCATGGCCAAGCCCGATGACCTGCAACTGACGCAGCATGTTTTCGATGTTGGTTTCGGTGGTGATGCGCGGATGCTGGCCGGTTTGAATGGCGAATTGTTCCGCCGGAAGACCAAAGGCATCAAAGCCCATGGAATGGAGCACATTATAGCCGCGCATGCGCTCAAACCGGGCCTTCACATCGGTCGCGATATAGCCCAGCGGATGGCCGATATGCAGGCCCACCCCGCTTGGATAGGGGAACATATCAAGGATGACGCTTTTCTTTTTGGTCGCGTCAAAATCGGCATCGCCCGGATTGGGGGTGCGATAGGTATCGTTTTCGCGCCAATACGCCTGCCACCGCTTTTCAAATTCCCGCGCACTGTCCTGATAGTTCGCCACGCTCACTCAACTCCTGCCTATCGGGGCCCGTTTGTTGGCCTCGGGCGCGGATCATAAAAGCGCGCCTGCCATACCAAATTGGGTTACATATAAATCTGAACCTGTGTTCATAAGCGGGCTTTGGCCGCTGTGCAACATCAGATCACATGAAATCGGCGCAAATACTGTCAATTTCACGCCCCGTCCCCGCCGCAAACGCAGATCCACCCGGCACGATGATCAACCCGAAATTTCGCAACACCACTGGATTTTTACCCCCATCCATGCCATATTAGGGGTTGGTATTTACCAAGTCGTTGATTGTGCACGGATTTGGCGTGCGCATCGGTGCTTGGGTCCACGTGCAATTGTGTGGCACAGCTTTCAACGCTCTCGTCCAGGGAGGACGAATATGGATATCACCATTGGCGGCCTGACGTCCCAGCAAACCGGCGCTTCTTCGCGCTCGGCGCAATCGTATTTGCCCGGTCAAAGTGACGCGGACAAAACCGGGAACAACGGCACATCGGCCTTTGCGGCCGCAACATCGGTTTCCCTGTCCTCTCAATCGGCCAATCTTTTATCGGCTGATAAGATCGTCGCGGCGATCAATGAAAGCCTGTCGTCAACTGGCATTTCCATTCAGGGTGCCGATCCCAGTGATTACACCCCCGAAGCCGTGGCCGACCGTATTCTGGCCCGTGTCGGTGATTTGATTGCGGCCAATTCCGATACCGAAGGCGAAGCCCGCGAGATTTTCGAAAAGGCCAGCGAAGGCATTAAACGCGGCCTTGATGATGCGCGTGAGTTCCTTGAGGGCCTCGGTGCGCTGAATGAGCAAATCAACGGCAACATCACCGAAACCGAAGATCGCCTGAACGAAGGCCTTAAATCCATCGAGCAGCGCCTGACCGAGCTTTATAACAGCAGCCCGTCAGAAGAAGCCGCCGACATAACCCCGGAACGTGACGAGCAGGTCCTGCAATCGCAGGTCACCCAGACCGCACAGGCCAGCCAAGCCTACGCCGAAACCGCCACCAGTGCCCAGCGGAATGCGCCACGGTATGGGACGAACGGGTAAGCCGTTTTCCGAACACACATATGTAAATCAGTTTCAAACCGGCAGCCTAAGGGCTGCCGGTTTTTCCTTTGCGATTAGCCCCTGCGCCCGTTCCTGAAATTTGACCAAATTTACCTCTGAGTCGCTCAGACCCTTAATCCCAAAACAACTTTCGAGACTAACCATTCAAGCTCACGGCCCACAGCCTCAAGCTAGCAGTTTAGTAGACAGCGTCAAATGGAGGCAGCGCGTCTTGCAACTAGGATGACGAAAAACCCAAGTTGATTAGCTGGCACACTGAATAAAGTGTGAACGCTCTGCCCTCAGGCAAACTTATGCCAAGGCTGAATCACATAGATTTTTCGTCAAATTATGAGGTCACAAAAAACTTGCTAACTTAACGGCCTCGCCTCCACAATCTTACAGTTGTGTTGCGACCCATTTTTAGTAGTATTGGATGTCTAATATAACTAGGTTGTGAAAATCAACCCGCCAAAAAACTATTCGATGCATCTGCTTTCAGGGGATAAATTTTGCGCGACGAATCACAACCCAACGACGACATGTTTCCACTTGCCAAAACCGATAGCGAGCGGAAGTCCGAGTTTTCTAAACGCAAGAAGTATTACAAAGAAGAATCATTTCCCCTCGGCTCTGATGAACAGAAAGAAAAAGAGGGTTGGACATTAGTTCGCGAAAATAAATCCTCCTTACGGATGAGGCTCCCCAAAACCGCTGATGAAATTCTAGAGAACAGGTTTTGGAATGTTCTTTACCGGTTTGGATATAAGGAGTTAAACGTTGGTAGAAACTTTCAGATCAATGTATCCAACAAGAATAACAAACTACATAAGCAAATAGACGTTTTCGCCAAAGATGATGAGACAGTTATCGTTGCCGAATGCAAATCATCCGACACTATAAAACAAAGATATCTTCAGAAAGATATTAACGATTTTTCTCATCTTCAAAAATCAATTGCGAATACAATACGAAAATATTTCCCAGATGGAAAAGAACTGAAAATCATTTGGTTTTTTGTCACGGATAAGATTCGATGGACAAGTAATGATTTAACTCGTGCCGAAGAAAGTAATATTAAGATTATAACGAATAGAGAGTTGATGTATTTCGAAGAAATATCGAAGAAAATCGGCTTTGCTGCAAAATACCAATTTCACGCCGAGTATCTTGCAAAACAAAAGGTACCTGCTCTCGCAAACCGAACTCTTCCAGCCGTCAAGACTAAGGTTGGCGGTGAGGTTGCATACTTTTTTTCGGCACGACCAATAGACATTCTTCGCATATCATTCGTCAATCACCGTGATCTTCGAGATCCAAGTGGTGCGCCATCGTACCAAAGGTTGGTCAGCCCTACGCGCTTGCGCGAGATCGGTCGTTTTTTGGATCAAGGTGGCTACTTCCCAAACACAATCCTCTTGAATTTTCATAGAAAGCCAAACTTCAATCGCAGCACAAAAGATGAAAAAAGCAATGTTCAATTTGGTGAACTTGTTCTTCCAGACCGATACAAAAGCTGCTGGGTTATAGATGGACAGCACCGCCTATTTGGAACCGCTTTTGCTAAAGAAATGAACTCTGATTCTCCATTATTTTTTATTGCCTTTGAGGGCATGAAGACCTCTGACGAAGCAAATACCTTTGTAACCATCAACGAGAAGCAGACGAAGGTTCCCAAAAAACTCCTTACGGAACTAGATGGAGAACTAAAATGGGATTCAGACAACCCAAAAGAAAAACTTGGTGCAATCGCATCGCGTTGCGTTGACCTACTAAACACAAGAGGCTCAAGCCCCTTTGAAAACAAGATTGAAACACCCGGGGTTAGCTCAGGCGGAGAACAACCGTTAACGCTACCTAATTTCCAACAGGCAATCAATCAATCCAGACTAATCGGCTATGTCGGGGTACGAACAAAAGAACTCATCCCTGGCCCATGCTGGGAGACTAATTCCGAGAACAGCTTACATAGATTAACTGAATTTCTATGCTGGTATTTCGAAAAACTCTCACAAATGTCCCCCGAACGCTGGGATAATGGGAAACAAGGTTATCTTTGTTCAAACTTTGGGGTCTACGGCCACGTTCGACTACTCGGCGAACTGATAAGACATGCGGAACGAGAGCAATCGTTCGACGCAAACCAACTTGAACTTGATGAATTAAGCGCTACGGTAGAACACTACCTTGAACCGGTTTGGAACTTTGTTAAGACGACTGGAGACGATGTTTTCTCTCAGCGGTTCAAAGTGCCATTCGGCAGTGGCGGCCAGACACGCTATTTCTTTAAGCTTGTCGAACTAGTCCGAGACAACCATCCGACCTTCGAGCCGGATGGTTTTGAAGATTTCATCCAAACGGTTTCAAGTGAGTCTATTCAAACTGCGGACAACCAAGTGAAGTGGTTACAAAAATCAATACCAACTTTCATTATAGACACACTAAAAATGGAGTTTGGGCAGAAATTCTTCGAAAAGAGCGTACCTAAAGATATTCAAAAAGACTGCCAGAACAAGAGAATTGATGCCAACCCAGAAGATCAACTGCCCGTAGAGGCATATCTTGACTGGCTGCAACTCCGAAAAATTGTAGAACAAAAGAACTTACGCCAACTATTTAGCGACACGTTAAGCATCCAAATGCCAGAAGAGAAAAATGGGCGGCATTTATACGTGGGGTGGTTCGACAAAATTAATGAGATCCGACGCATCTCTGCGCACCCTGCCGGTCGAGAATACAAAGATGAAGACATAAGTTTTTTGGACTTCGTAGTGTTTGAGGTTCAAAACAAGTTACCGCCAAAATATATTGAGGAAAAAAATGCAGCCATTTCTTAAATGGGCAGGGGGAAAGCGCTGGTTATTTGAAAGCCAGCAATACAAAATCCCAAAATTTGAGGGAGTGTATCATGAACCATTTCTTGGCGGCGGCGCAGTTTTTTTCAACGTTGAACCCCAAAGGTCAGTCCTAAGTGACGCAAATTCAAATTTGATTGAAACATACCAAGCCATTAAAGAAGAACCCGATAACGTAATTAAAGAGCTTGAAGAACATCAGAAAAAGCATTCTAAAGAGTATTATTACAAAGTAAGATCATCAAAACCGAAAAAAACGTATAAACGAGCAGCAAAATTTATTTACTTAAATAGAACATGTTGGAACGGATTATATAGAGAAAACAAAAAAGGAGAATTTAACGTACCAATTGGAACAAAAAACACAGTTTTATTTGAAAATGACAACTTCAAAAAATGGTCAAATTCCCTTAAGAACTCTTCATTATTAAATTGTGATTTTGAAGAAAATATAAACAAAACTAAAAAAGGAGACTTTATATTCGCAGATCCACCTTACACTGTAAAACACAATATGAATGGATTCGTGAAGTATAACCAATGTATTTTTGCTTGGGAAGATCAAGTACGCTTACGTGACAGCTTAACACGGGCTTGGGAACGAGGGGTTTCATTTGCTTTAACAAATGCAGACCACGAAAGCATTCGCGAATTGTATAGCGACTTCAATCATCAAAAGAAGCTTTATAGACACAGCGTTATTTCTGGTCAGGCAAAATTTAGAGCCAAATCCACAGAACTTCTAATCATTGGTACACCAACTAACATCGTGAGCAAGTTCGAGACAGGAAGCCCTACTGCGGACCCGGTTTTGGAAGATGTTCTCGTTGAAGCCTAATATGACTTGGCGCCATCTTTCCTCTGACTGGATCAATTGAGTGGATTTGGCGGTGCTGGGTCTGATATCCGGACGCGATGAACCAACCTTACCTCTAGCCTCCCAGCTTTGCTGAAGCGGGCCCTCCGCCATCCATATGCTCCCAAAACAGTTTTCGGCCTGCGTCCTGAATGCGGTTACAGGCGTCTTCGGCCATGAAGGTCACAAGATCCAGGCTGATATCGACCTGGCCGCTACCATCCGGGTCGCCGTGGGTCAGCATCAGCATCCCGGCTTCTAAAACCACAAAGATCGCAATCGCGGCGGCGCTCCCCTTGCCGATCAGCGCCGTATCAAATCAGCCTCAAAGCCCCATACCAGACGCGTCGTCATTATCGCGGATTTTGAAAATCTTGTGCCCGGCATCCTGAATTTTGCTAAAGGCGTCCTTGGCCATAAAGCCCGAGACAAACGCCATAAAGGTCACAAGATACGGGCTGATATCGACCTGCCCGCTGCCATTCGGCCCACCTTGGGTCAGCATCAGCATCCCGGCTTCTGAGAACAGGAAGATCGCAATTGCCGCCGCGATCCCCTCGCCGGTCATCATCAGGAGACGGGCCGAGGCCATGAGGCCATATGCAGTGTCATCCGGTGCGGCGTCAGAGGACGTCTGGGGCGTATGGGGCGTATGGGCTGCATGTGCTGCATGTGCTGCATGTGCTGCTGGGTCGGGCTGGACTGAGTTCGGTTGGTCTGAGCTTGGTTGGTCTGAGCTTGGTTGAGGGGCGCCGGGGCCTGTGTTTGACGGCGTCTCTTTTGAGCTGCGCCCAAAATTCTGACGGGTGAAGGCAACCACCGCCCCCAATCCCCCGGCGGCGACCGTGACCAGCAGGGTCAGCATGATGGTCGGCAATTGCACCAGAATGGACAGAAAACCGCCAATCGGGTTCTGAAACAGGGCGACAAGGGCGGAAAGATCGATCTCCTTTTTGCCCTTGCTCAGGGCAAGCTCTTCTTCGATCTCGTCAATCTGGGCCTGCATGTTGCGTAAAATCTTGTCGACCTGGCGTTGCTCCGCCCGGATGTTTTCCCACACGACCCGCGACTGGATGTTTTGATCATTAAAGTGTCGAAACGTTTTGCCAAGCTGATCAACCGTGTCATGGACCCCTTGTTCAAACGGGCTGACAACCGTTAAGCCGATGTCGCCTGTCGTGCCTGCAAAGGCCAGTTTGGCCAAAGCAGCGCGCAGGGCCGCGACGATCTGTGCCCCGTCATATGTGTGCAATCGCCCGGATGTCTGCGTGTCGTCCTTGTTTGGATCAGAAGAGGGGTTTGGATCAGAAGACGGGTTTTGACCAGAAGACGGGTTTTGCTTTTGCGCCTGAAAGCCGGCGACAAAATCATGCGCCATCGTCATGGCGTCAAGGTAGGCGGCAACGAAATCATCCTCAAACGCTGCGCGGTTTTGTGTAAGCGTTGTGCTTAGGGCGGCGGCACCGTCATAGGCCTGCCAGAAGGCCGCCATCGCATCTTTGCGAAGGGTCAGTCCGATGCGGAATTTTTCAAGGGCTGCGGTATTTGTTTTGCGAATATCGCTTTGTAATTGTTTGATTTCTTCGCGAAGTTCGGCCTCGTAAAAGCTTTGGCGGATCATGCGTTCCAGATCGCCGGGCGCGGATGTGGCGATTTCACGGCTGAGCATGTCGCGCTGAATATCGGCGGTGAACCCGGCAAACAGGGTTCCGACAAATCCAAGGTACAGCACGCAGGCCAGCACCATGAGAACCCCTGATTTGGCAAGGCGTGCTATTGCTGTTTCTGTGTCATTTTGCTGTGCCATCCATCACCTGTCGCCAAACGTCTGCTTATTGACGCAGACCGCGTTTGGATGTGAGGCAACAGATAATCCAAAACTGCCTTTATTTCGGGCCGTCTTTCCCCCTATTGTCGTCGCATCTTTAAACCGACAGCTCGGATGATCATGACCCATCAGGACCAAACGACGTGGCACAACCTTTCCTCTGACTGGATCAACTGGGCCGATCGCCTTGCCCCCGCAGCCGGGAAAATCAACCGTCATATGATTGAGGCGGTGGATCTGCCTGCCCTTGCCCACACGCGAGGTGGGGCGGATTTGGCGGTACTTGATCTGGCATCCGGGGTCGGTGAACCGGCCTTTACCTTTGCCCGTGCGCTTTCGGGACAGCGCGATGTTAGCGCGAATACACCGGGCATGACCGGCCATGTCACCGCCACCGATATCGTGCCCGAGATGTGCGACGGATTAAGCGCACGCGCCCAAGAAGACGGCATTGCCAACATCACCGTCATGCCCGCCAATATGGAAAACCTGCCGTTTGACGACCAGTCGTTTGATGTGGTGTCGTGCCGGTTTGGCGTGATGTTTTGTGAGGACCCCGATCTGGCCTTGCGCGAAAGTCACCGGGTGTTGCGGGCTGGCGGCCGGGCGGTGTTTATGGTCTGGGCGCCGTTGGTCGATAATCCGTTGTTTGCCGCGATGGATGCGGTGCTGGGTAATATCCTTGGCATCGGGTTTGATGCGGCCGGGCTTGATCCGTTTAGCTTTGGCAATGTCGATCAATCGATGATGCGCCTTGAAAGTGCCGGGTTTCGGGGCATTCAGGCCACCACCCACAGCCCGGCGGGGCGCATTCCCGAAACCGTGGCCTTCTGGAAACCGCAAATGGACATGCTGTTTGGCCATATCCTGCGCGAAGCATCCGATATGGAGATGGGATCGATTAACGCGGCGATGTTTGAAACACTTTCCCCCTATATCGAAGACGGCCATTTTCAGGTTCCGATTTGTTTTCATGTGCTTAGCGGGACGCACGCCTAATCAACCGTGTTTTTAACCGGTAATTTTGATCAAAAGCCAAGCATCCCTGCCAATGTGACATGGTGGGGATGCGCGGGTTTTTTCTTGCCTTTTTACCGATGGCGTGGCACACCGCGCAGCCTTGGAACGATGTGCGTTCCCCTGTCGTAGCACCAGGTTAAAAACACGAAAGACATATGACCATGAAGACGATTGTCGTCTGCTCTGGCGGGCTGGATTCCGTCACGCTGGCCTATAAGGTCGCGCATGAGCACAATCTCCATTCCCTGATTTCGTTCGATTATGGCCAGCGCCATAAAAAGGAACTTGATTACGCCGCGCGTGCTGCACGTGATCTTGGTGTGAAACATCATATTGTTGACCTGACATCGGTCGGTGCGCTTTTGGGCGGATCGTCCCTGACCAGTGATGACATTGATGTGCCTGATGGCCATTACGCGCAGGAAACCATGCGCATTACCGTGGTGCCAAACCGCAATGCGATCATGCTGGCTGTTGCCTTTGGCGCAGCGGCAGCGGCCGGGGCGGATGCGGTGGCGACCGCCGTTCATGGTGGGGATCATTTCATCTATCCCGATTGCCGCCCGGATTTCATCAACGCGTTTAGCACGATGCAAAACCATGCGCTTGAAGGGGTCAAGGACGTTTCGCTTTACACCCCGTTCGTGCAGAGTTCAAAGGCCGATATCGCGCTTGAAGCCGGGCGTCTTGGCGTTCCGGTGGATTTGACATGGTCCTGTTACAAGGGCCATGACACCCATTGCGGACGGTGCGGCACCTGTGTTGAACGGCGCGAAGCCCTTGAGCTGGCCCGGGTGAAAGACCCGACCCTTTATGAGGATCGCGATTACTGGAAACAGGCCCGTGCCGAGCATGTGGCCCGCACGTTTGCCCGTGAAAACGCGCCCGGCTAGGACAGCGGTTTAATCCTCATACAATTTATGTGTGGCATTTGATGTCCGCCAACGCGCGGACCTTGGCACTGCATATTGGTCGCGCCCAAAACACCGAAAGATATCCGATGTTTACCATCACCAAACAATTCGCCTTTTCCGCAAGCCACCAGTTGGCCGGGCTTGATGCCGATCACCCGTGCTCGCGCCTGCATGGCCATAACTATATTGTCGAGGTGGAGCTTAAAGGTGCCACCCTTGACGCGCGCGGGTTTGTCCGTGATTACCGCGAACTTGGGCCGCTCAAACGCATGATTGATGATGAATTTGATCACCGGCATTTAAACGATGTATTGGGCCACGATCACCCGACAGCCGAGCAATTAGCGCTGTTTTTCTATGACTGGGCGCATGATCGCTGGCCGGAAGTCTCAGCCGTGCGGGTTTCGGAAACCCCCAAAACCTGGGCGGAATATCGACCATGAGCACACATGCTTCCCGACTGGACGTCATCAGCGAAACCCGCGATAAAATCCGCATCTCCGAGATTTTCGGCCCGACTGTGCAGGGCGAAGGAACCCTGATCGGTATGCCGACGGTGTTTGTTCGAACGGGGGGCTGTGATTTTCGCTGTGCGTGGTGCGACACGCTTTATGCGGTTGATCCCGCCTTTCGCGCCGACTGGACACCGATGAGTGCCATCGAGGTGCTTGATGCGGTCAAGAAGCTGACCGGCGGTGCGCCGATCCTGATTACGCTTTCGGGCGGCAACCCGGCGATCCAACCACTGGGCCGGTTGATTGAACTCGGCCAAAAAGAAGGGTTTAGCTTTGCCGTTGAAACCCAGGGCAGCATCGCCAAGGACTGGTTTGCGGATCTGAATTACCTGACCATCAGCCCCAAGCCACCCAGTTCATCGACTACTTTTGATGCCGATGCGCTGAGCGCCTGCATCGAGGCCGCCAATGCCAAGGGCATGCTGAGCGGCCCGGCGATCACGTTGAAATTCCCGGTGCGCGATGATGCCGACCTTCTGTTTGCCGACCATGTCCGCAAACTTCACACCGGCATTCCGGTCTGTGTGCAGCCGGTCAACACCACGCCCGCTGCCCCCCGCCCAGATGGCGCAGACGGCGTTGACCTTGACGCCCTGACCGCACGCTATCGCTGGCTGGTCGATGAGGTTGCCAAACGCAAATGGTTTGATGTGCGCGTCCTGCCGCAATGGCATGTGCATGTCTGGGGGAATTTGCGCGGGGTATAACCCAAAGAACTGACAACAATCATCAAATTAAATAACCTTAGGTTGAGATTGACTCATAAGATTCTCATTATATAATAAGAACCTTCTTGCGTTACATCTCATAACACGAAGGGAAAAAAGAATGCTGCGTAAAGTTTTGCTTGTAGGAGTGCTGTTCGCCGGTTTTGCTGGTTTGGTAACATTGGGTTCAGTTGAAGTGAATGCTGCTGGACCGTGCAACCCTTCTGCACAAAAATGTATCTGACATCTTTTTGCTAGAGTGTCATGAACGATCAGCTCATCTATTGGCTTGTTGTCGGTGCGGGTGCATTTACACTTTTAGTTGAAGCCTTTCGTAGCTTCAATGCACCGAATGGGAAGCATCCGTTTGAACTGCATCCGATTTTGCAGCAGGTTGAGGCGCGCAATCTTTGTACAAACGGTGAAATCATATCCGGATTTGTTTTTTATGCGGGTATGTATCTTGTTCTTTATGCGGCCATTCTTGGATCAGTAGAAGTCTATACACTTGTGTCGCACGCGACAGGCGTTAAAACCACAGTTGGCGCGGTCTCCAGCGCCGAAGATTTCGGTGATTATGGAAAACCGATCTATGTATCAGCACTTCTGATTTCGTTTTTGTCTATTGGTCCGGTAAAGCCGGTTGAGCGAACAATGCGGAGTTTCGCCCATAGGCTGGCCGGGATCCCGCGTGGTGTCTATCGCGTGATTGAAAGTCTGCATGCATTTGATTTCGAACAACACTGTGCGCAAATGCCCAGCCCACTTAAGGCGCAGTTTGCTCAAAAGATCGGCAATAACGCAACGGGTGCAGACCTCCCACATCACATTGAAGAAATCTACAAATCGCTGACTGCGATTGACTGTTTGGCGTTGGCAACACGCACTGACAGTCGCACATTGTATTTCCCGCTATATCGCATATCGCAATTGATTGATCTGCTTGCCACGCTTGATCAGGAACATCGCGAACTGAGCAAGGCGATAGCCGAATTGCCCCAACTTGGCACCAGCAATGCAAACGGCACCACGACACAGCAGGCCTATATAGATTTTGCGAGAAAGGCCGCAATCATTCGCGAGAATACAATGGCGCTGTTTGCCGTCATGTTTGTTCGCAACAATCGATCCATTTTCAGCTTACAGCAGATTTTACGTAAATCAGACGATCAAAAACCTACCGGGAAAAATCCCACTAACCCGATAGAAGAAATCAAGAACTTCATTCAAAATGAATATAATGCCGAACAAAACGCCTTTGCGGTGGCATTCGTTATCGTTTGTATACCGGCATTTTTCTGCGTGATAGCAAGCTACTATATCGCAAATTTTATATTTGATTCTGGGTCTGGGCTAAACTTTGAAGCGGTTGTAAGCACATCATTTTGGGATTGCCTCCGATCTTCTGCGATGATTTTTTGTAGTGTTCTTTTTGTAGTCAGCGCACGCGAAATGCGTATCGAACAGCAATCTTGGAACACAAACTGGAAACTACATCAGATTCCGTTCCTGCGGATGCTCAGCTTGTCGATATTTTCCGGCATCGCAGCCATATTTTCTTACCCGTTTATCGACATGGTTCAGTTGATGTTCGACGTCGATTTCAAGGTAACGACAACACAAATAACATTTCTGTTCCAACAAAACGGCTTATTCTACATCCTGCGATTTGGTGCCGGACTGATCCTTGCCTTCGCGGCCTTGGTCATTATGGACAAACATGACCAACTCCCGGCAAAACAGACCTGTTTGATCGCCACGCTATTCGCCTTCATTTATCTTACCTATATGCTTCTGACCAATTTCGCTTTGTATGGCGATAACTGGACCTATAGAGAAGGCCGTGACGCGATCATTTTCGCGATTATGCCTGGTCTGTTTCTCGTTCTTTTTGCCGGATTTCTTGAATATAGCGAAGGACCTGGCCGATCGTTCATTGATCGAAGGAAATCAAATAGCACCGATCACCCAAGCCCAACACAGGTAACACCATGAGAGGGCATGCCGTTTGGGCCTTTGTCGGGTTTTTACTGTCTGCAGTTATCGCAACTGTTCCCACACAACCCCGCGCGCAGGCCCCCCCTCAGACAGACACGACACCATGTGATAACAAAAAACTTTGCATCGGCGTGCGTAGCTATGCCCGGCCATTTTCCTACAAGCCTGAAGCCAAAAGAGAGATCGCCACTGACGGCACATTTGGCCCACTGGCGAAACTTGGTTACACGGGATATATCGTGCGGATCTGCGATGCTGTCCTCAAGGAAATGACACTTGATGTCGGCGATGGTAGTGAACATTTAAAATATACCGACATCGGTGTTTTTGATGTTGATGTATACAATAGTGATGTTGATTTATACAATAGTGATGTTGATTTATACAATAGTGATGTTGATTTATACAATAGTGATGTTGATTTATACAATAGTGATGTTGATTTATACAATAGTGATGTTGATTTATACAATAGTGATGTTGATTTATACAATAGTACTGAAGGCGCAAGCACCACAGCCGATGGTCCGCGTTTCAACGGAATGGGGCAGAAATTCGATATCCTGTGTGACCCGGCCACCATTTCAAATGAACGTCGATCTGGATTGACGGTATCATCCCCCCTGTTTCTGACAGGTATTAGCTACATTACCCCCCCGCAAGAGCCAATACCACGAAACGCCTGCGCCAACGACCTTTCACTTATCGGCATTGTTCGCGGAACCAATGCAGCTACACATGGACTTAAAACTCTTATCAAAGCACATGAGCTTCCTCAATTTGAAAAAGAACTAACTGATTATCTTAAGGGGATGAAGCCTTGTGAGGATAATAATCCCTCCGTTGAGGATAATAATCCCTCCGTTGAGGATAATAATCCCTCCGTTGAGGATAATAAGCCCTCCGTTGAGGATAATAATCCCTCCGTTGAGGATAATAAGCCCAATAAGCCCCTCGTTTGGGATTACATCAACCATAAAAAGGCCGCAGAAGCATTTTGCAAAAATGAGATTTTTTACTACGTAGGTGATCTGGAAGTCATCACTGAGAACGCGCGCGCGAATCCGGGGTGCGATTACGAAAATGGAAGTCAGACATACACTACCGATAGGTATGCAATTTTTGGCAAACCAATTACCGACAGTAACCCACTAGAACGGCGCTTACGCGTGGCACGTTTCTTTGAAATTCTTGGCCGCAAAACAGTCTTCACACCATCAATACTTGACGATGCGTTCAAGAGCACCTTCTACGGTATGCAACCTAGCGAAAAACTTGATGTGTTTTATCAGAGCATTCGCGGCATACCGGAACAACGCTAAGTACAGCAAACAAAGCTCCCATCAAGTGAGATCAAATATACGTTGACCTTGACGCCCTGACCGCGCGCTATCGCTGGTTGGTCGATGAGGTTGCCAAACGCAAATGGTTTGATGTGCGCGTCCTGCCGCAATGGCATGTGCATGTCTGGGGGAATTTGCGCGGGGTCTAGGATTTGCCCGCGCGCGCAAGTTTGTGGGCGACTGAGCAAAATATATTTAATCGCAAATTGCTGATCCTTTTCAGCGGCATCGCGGGCGATGTTAGGACACGACCTGCGATTGCAGTTTGCTATTACGTCGCGACCTCTACATGTCCGGTAAAGAGGCGCATTTTGTGCTTCCTTATGGAAAGGACAGATCATGTCATTTCGCGATTTTTCCAAAACCCATCCCGAGACGGTCAAAAACATCCCCATTCAGCCATTGGACGGCGTCACACGCGATGCGCCCGGATCGCTGCCCGATAAATCGGCCGCAGAACACGCCCCGATGCCCGCCCCGCATCAAGGTGCGAACGACTGATCTTTGATCTTTGCACGGACGGAGGGGCATGCCCCTCCGTCGTTGTTTTGCCGTTCGCCAACGTTACAGGGCACCAGAACCATGACCATTTCGCGCACATCCAACCAGACAGTGACGTTCCGCCATCCGTTTCAGCTTAGCGGGTTTAAAGACCTTTTTCCGGCGGGGAAATACGTGGTCGACACCACCGAGGAGCTGATCGAAAGCGTCTCGATCACGGCCTATCGCCGGGTATCGACGGAACTGCACCTGCGGACAAAAATCAACGGCATGATGTCCGAACGGATTTTAAGCATCACGCCGACGGATCTGGACGCCGCCCTTGCCAAGGACGCGGCCTTTCTGGGTGCACCATCCATCCCGACAGACGTTTCAAACCGCTAAAAATATGTGTGATGCCAAAGAGATAGCGGGTATCGAATTGCACATTCACGGCAACCTTACCATATTATGGGTATAAGCTATTTCGCGCCTAACTTGCAAAATAGCACGCATGTTGTTTCAGGGTCCCTGCCCGCAACAGGATGCCCCGAAAGATCGGGACCAAAATCGGGAACACGGGCCCTGTCAAACTGCCGGAACGCTGTGCGTATCAACAGATCGCATCGCAACGCGCCGGTTGCTCGAAGGAGCCATGATCATGAGCATTACCCGCACAACCCATCGCACGGTGACGTTCTTTCATCCAACCCACCTGCCCGGTCATGACGGATTGCTGCCCGCAGGTGAGTATGAGATCGATACGCTTGAAAAGCTTGATCTTGACGCCCCCATCCGCCGCTACATCGCACTTGAATGTCATGTCCATATCTGGTCGGACAAAGACAAAAGCGAAGCCACCAACATCCTGACCGTTGATCCGCAAAAGCTTGAGGCGGCACTTGCCCTTGATTCTGATCCGCTGCGCGCTTCTGATCGCAAGCAAATGATCATATCGCATGGTGGCCACCCAGAGGATGATGCAGCCTGAGAAAGTCTTAGCCAAACCCGATAGAGGCTGCTCACCCCCAACGCCGGAACCTCGCCCCACCCGTATATGTTACGGCAACCTGATCTGTGGCATCAGCCAGCCGTGATCCTGCAAGAACTTCACACCTTCAAACACCGGGATTGCGATTAGAAACCACAAGGCATCGCGTGTGGTGGCAAGATATAATGATGGTTGGCAGATCAGCTTGTTTTCATCCTGCCAGCGGAACCAGGTCGGCCGAAAGCGTGCCACCGTGTTTTGATAGCGCGTGAAGACCACGCCGAACCGTTCAGCCAACATTGCCTCTTCACGCAAAACGACGCTTCGAAGCACCAGCCAGCATCCCAGAGCAAAGATAAACCCCATCGTCACACTGCCGGTCTGTGCCCCACACCCGAAAGCGCCAATAAAGCTGAAAACATAAAGCGGGTTACGACAGATTGAATATGGACCACGCGTCACCAGGTCGGTTCTCTTGCGTCCGCCAATATAAAGCGAACACCACCCGCGACCGAAAATACAGATTGCAATCGCAACAATTCCAATCGTCGTGATCATCTGGTGAAGATAGCCTTCGCGGGCAGCCATCGATTGACTTCCGGCCACCAAAACCAAGAGCATCACGACCCCAATCCGCAGAACCAATTTTCGACGACGCTGTATCTGTCGCAGATCATCGGCCGTCGGCGCGATGATTTTTGTCCCTTTATTGGGGGAATGGGCCTTAGACTGGCGATACATTTTCTCGAGCTCCTGCACTAAAAACTGCAGAAGCTCTATCGTCAAATTACTGTTATGGCGTCCTATGCTGCGCATCTGGTCGTTCGGGTGCTACACCGGACGCTTCGGGTTGTTGATTTTCCGCCTTCTTTGCCGCCTCGCGCACCGCACTTGGGGTTTCACCGGTCATTTTCTTAAACGCCAGATTGAACGTCGATTTCGAATTGAACCCGACACTGAGCGCCACATCAAGAATGGTGCGATCAGGCTCCAGCAGCAAGACTGATCGGGCTTCCTCAATCCGGGCGCTGTTAACGAAATCAAAGAAATTCTGCCCGATATGATGATTAAGCACATAAGACAGCTGATTGGGCGATACGCCAACTGCACGCGCAAGCTTTGGCATCGACACCAGCGGATCGTTCAGGATGTCACCACGCCGTTGAAAATCACCCAGTAAGGCGATCACCCGCTCAACCCCGTCCTCATCGAGCAACGGCCGCACGCCTGTCGGCTCGGTTGTTGCCGGACGTGCCTCTTTGTCTGACGCATCAGCACTTCGTGCCGCCACACTGGTAATTGAGCCGGTACTCGCATCGGACATGTTCCGATTGGGTAGATTTGATACGTTTGATGGACGTGAAAGGTCGCCGCCGCCCCTGATGTCGTCGGATTCAAAATCGGATGGCCAGTCGGGCATGACAAACAAAACGGGGCGGGTCGCGGTTTCATAACTCATGGCAAACAGCGCGAGGGTAAAGGCGATTTCGGTGCCAAACATGTCCGTACTATCAGGCATATAAAGTCCGATAATCCGCCCCACGGCCACGGAAATAAAAGCAAACGTCACGCCGCCCAGAATGACCGCCATCCAGCGTTGCATGGCCTTTCGATCCGCGCCCAGCTGTACTTGTGTCTGACGGAAGTAACGACACGCCACACGCCACAGAAGTGCTATGTAGGCCGATATCTGAACGAAAATGGCGCCCCAGCAAATTGCATCGACGACCTCGGCCATCGAAGGAAACCCGGTCTGCACTTCCTGACGAAAAACCGTCCAGCCCATCAGATTGAAAACAATCAGGGCAGGAATGAAATGCACCCATGGTCGGCGTGACGGGTTTCCCGATATTTCCCGGAAGTACAGATAGACGGCCGGTGCGATCACGAAATTGATTGGCCCGAAAAACAGGTTCATCAACCTTTCACTGTCCCCAATGACGAAGATATCGGCAACGTCTTCGATCAGATTAAAAGCGATGGTGATGATAAACAGGATCATCCAGCGGTTCGCGCCAAACGCCCGCCCGCCTTCGGAGCGTAGCAGCAGACATAAGAACACCGCCTGCGCCAATCCGATTACCGCAACCACGACACTTACATAGTCCGTCCAACCTGCCATTCCGGCATGCTCCTGTTCATTTATATTGCATCTGCGTTGGTCCGTTTTGCCCCATCAGTCCAACTATATCGTTTCAATAGACATAGTCGGACGCGAAAAGCGTCCGACTATGCACAAACGGACGCAGGATGTCGCATTTTAAGACAATTTGGCGACCAACCGATCAACATCCCCTTGATGTGCGGCCATAGAATTTTACGGGCTGCCTGTAACATTACACCATCATGGATCGTCATGGTGGAAAGACCGTTACAGAATTCTCGCTCGTATTCTATTGACTATATCAGTTCGATATATAACACTCCAACATATATCGAACTGATATAGCTATTCTGGCATCTTCCCCCGCCAGTACGCCGTCAGTTCGGGGGAAGTCAAAAAGGACACTGAACAGAATATGGATGTACGTACACTTTGCCTGGGCGCCCTGATGGGCGGGGAAGCGACCGGATATGAAATCCGCAAGATGTTTGAAGATGGCCCGTTTAGCCATTTTCAAATCGCGTCGCTTGGCTCGATCTATCCGGCTTTGACCAAACTGACACAAGACGGGCTTGTGACGTTTGTCGAACATGAACAGGAAAACCGCCCGGACAAGAAAATCTATCGGCTGACGTCTGATGGCCGACAGAAATTCATCCGCACCCTGTTGCAAAACCGTCCGGCAGAAGATCGGTACCGTTCCGATATTCTGTTCACGCTGACCTTTGCCGAGGAGCTTCCGATTGAGCTGACCGAAGCGCTGATAGATGAATTTGCCGTTCGCTATGAAACCATGAACAACCTGATTGATCCGAACAATCCGGACAAAGAGGACTGTGCATCGGGCCCCGGCCGCGATGATGACGGCAATATCAAGCCCGGTGGCAAGTTCGTTGCCGGACTGGGTCAGGCAATGTGCGATGCCACGGTGAAATTCATCAAAGACAACAAACAGGACCTGATCAAAGACTTGAAGACCTTCAAGTCCAAAAAATCCTGATCAGACGGCAAGCCCCGAACGGCCCCGGACTACATCTGTTCACCAGCCAAAGACGTGCCTACGCCTAAATGTCAAAGACGCATTCCGCAACCGGAATATTTGAGGGAACAAGAACATGAATGCATCACGGCTTATTGCCATTTTTCTGGTCGTTGGGACCGTCATATGGATTGGCTCGGCCTATCTGGTCGGAGACGATACTGCCGATGACGCCACCATGGCACAGGGTGATGACGCCAGCACGACAGGTGCCTCCGGCACCGATGGGGCCGAGCAACCGCGCGCCAGTGTCCGCACCATCACCAGCAATGCGGTTGATCATGTTGATTTCCTGAGAGTATCGGGACAGACAGAGGCGGTCATTTCCGTTGAAATCCGGGCAGAAACCGAAGCAAGCGTTGTTGAGCTTGGCGTTGCCAAAGGCCAGCCCATCAACAAAGGCGATCTGATTGCCAAGCTGGCCGTTGATGGCCGCATGGCACAGGTTCAAAAGGCGCGTGCGCTTGTCGCCCAGCGTGAACTTGAAAGCAAGGCAGCCGAAAGTCTGGCCGAAAAGAACTACCGGTCGAAAACCGGTGTTGCCCAAACGCTGGCATTGCTCGAAGAGGCGCGAGCCGACCTTAAAATCGCCCAAACCGAGTTGAACCACACCGAAATCCGCGCCCCGTTTGACGGCATTGTTGAAAACCTGCCCGCAGACATCGGTGATCTGATGTCGATTGGTGATCCTGTTGCAACCCTGATCAAGGCAGATCCGATGTTGGTGGTCGCCCATGTGCCCGAACATTCAATCCGGGCAATTGATCTGGGACAGCTTGCCCATGTGCGGCTGTATGACGGGACTGAATATGACGGTATCGTGCGCTATGCCGCGCGTGTTGCTGACAACAGCACCCGCACCTTCCGGGTCGAAGTTGAAATCGACAACACCGATCTTTCCATTCCCGACGGCATGACCGCCGAGATGGAAATTCCGGTTGGCACCAAACGCGCCCATCAGGTTCTGCCATCGGTTTTGACCCTGAATGACGACGGAAAACTTGGCGTGCGCTCGGTGGTTGACGGCAACAAGGTCGATTTCCTGCCCGTCGAGCTTCAGGGCGGCAATCGTGAACGGGTGTGGATTGGCGGCCTGCCCGAAAAATTCGAACTGATCGTTGTCGGCCATGACTGGGTCAAGGAAGGGGCGACTGTCGGCGTCGTGCATCTGGAAACAGATGAAAACGGCCTGCCGATCCCGACCCAGGTGAAAGATGCCGAGACGGATGCCGATGACCAAAGTGCGACCACCCTGTCGGAACAAGTCGCGCGCTGATGCGTGGACATGAGGAGCAATGAAAATGTCCCTGATTGATCACGCATTACACAGATCACGCACGGTTATTCTGGTTCTGATCCTTCTTCTGGCAACGGGTTGGGTTGGCTATAACACCATCCCCAAAGAAGCCGATCCAGATGTTCAGATCCCGGTTTTATATGTCACCATGCATCATGACGGCGTGTCGCCCGAAGATGCCGAACGGCTTTTGCTGCGTCCGATGGAACAGGAACTGCGCAGCATCGAAGGTGTGAAGGAAATGAGTTCCCAGTCCTATCAGGACGGGGCGTCTGTCACGCTTGAATTTTATTCCGATGTTAATATCGACGAAGCGCTTGCCGATGTGCGCGAACGGGTTGATATCGCCAAATCCGAATTGCCCGCAGAAACAGACGAGCCCAAAGTTCACGAGATCAATCTGTCGCTGTTCCCGGTTCTGGTTGTCACCCTGTCTGGCGATGTGCCCGAACGCGCATTGCTGCGTATGGCGCGCGACCTGAAAGATTCCATCGAAGGATTGCCTGCCGTTCTTGAGGCCAAACTTGCCGGGGATCGCGAAGAACTGGTTGAATTCATCATTGATCCGATGAAGATCGAGGCCTATCGGCTGAATGGCATCGACATCGTATCGCTTGTGCGCAATTCGAACGCGCTGGTGGCTGCGGGTGCGGTTGATACCGGGACGGGGCGCTTTAACATCAAGGTTCCCGGCCTGTTTGAATCGGTCAATGACATCCTTGATATGCCGTTGATTGTCGACGGCGATTCCGTCATTCGTTTCCGCGATATCGGCGAAGTTCGCCGGACGTTCAAAGACGCCCAAAGCTTTGCCCGGCTCAATGGTCAACCCGCCATCGCAATTGAAGTTTCCAAACGCGTTGGTGAAAATATCATCGAGGTGATTGATGCCATCAAGGCCACCACGGCCGAAGCACAACAAGCGTTTCCGCCCAACCTGACCATCAATTATTCGCAGGACAAATCATCTGACATCCGAATGATGCTTAATGACCTGCAAAACAGTGTCATCTTGGCGATCCTGCTGGTGATGGTTGTCGTCATCTGGTCCATTGGCTGGCGGTCGGGTTTGCTGGTGGGTCTTGCGATCCCTGGATCTTTCCTGACTGCTATTCTGGTCCTGTGGGCGCTCGGCATGACGGTTAATATGGTCGTGCTGTTCAGCCTGATTTTGGCGGTCGGGATGCTGGTCGACGGGGCAATTGTTGTCACCGAATATGCCGATCGTAAAATGATTGACGGTCTGCATCGTAGCAAAGCCTATCCACTGGCGGCCAAACGCATGGCAATGCCGATCATTGCATCGACGGCAACGACACTTGCGGCCTTCCTGCCGCTGGCATTTTGGCCCGATGTTGTTGGCGAATTCATGAAGTTCCTGCCGATTACGGTGCTGTTTACCCTGACCGCGTCGCTTGCCATGGCTTTGATCTTTGTGCCGACCGTTGGCGCATGGTTTGGCAAACCCGGTGCAACTTCGAATGAAAGCCTCCAAGCCATTGCCGCCGACCATGCCGATGACATTGATAAGGTCAGAGGTGGCACCGGGTTCTATATCCGCATGCTGCGCGGGTCGCTTCGCTATTACTGGGTCGTGGTGCCCGCAGCGTTTGTGATCCTTGCTTCTGTCTGGGCATCATTTGGTATCCTCGGCAAGGGGGTTGAGTTTTTCCCCGAAGTTGAACCGGAAGTCGCCATTGTTCAAGTCCGTGCGCGCGGCAACATGTCCTATTACGAACAGGATGCGTTGCTTAAAGAAGTTGAAGACCGCATACTGGCCCTTGATACCCATCATGAAGGTGAGAACTGGTTTGATACGGTCTATGCCCGTTCAGGTAACGGTGCAGGCGGCAACGAGGCTCCGGAAGACGTCATTGGTGTGGTTCAACTTGAATATGCCGATTGGCAAACGCGCCCCACAGCTAGCGAAATTGAAAAACGTATTTTGGCCGAAACCGCCGATCTAGCGGGCATTCAGGTCGAAGTCCGTGCCGAGGAAGCAGGCCCGCCGCAAGGCAAGGATATCCAGATCCAGTTGCGGTCGTTCTATCCCGAGCTTCTTGACGAAACCGCCAGCAAACTGATTGCGGGATTGCAGGAAATCGGCGGCATGTACAATTACGAGGATGGTAAATCACCACCCGGTATTGATTGGGAATTTAGCGTTGATCGCGCACAGGCGCTTAAATTTGGCGCCGACATCAATCAGATTGGCAATGTCATTAAACTGGTGACCAACGGGATCGACTTTTCGACCTATCGTCCCGATGATTCCACCGAGGAAATCGACATTGTCGGGCGGTTCCCGGCCAAATACCGATCCCTTGATGAGCTTAACAACCTTCAGATTGCCACCGAAAAGGGGTTGGTGCCGCTGGCGAACTTTGTCAAACGCACGCCGAAGCTTAAAACCGGTACGCTGACCCGAGTTGACAGCCGCCGGGCGCTGACGGTTAAGGCCGACGTTGCCGATGGTGTTCTGGTCGATACCAAGCTTGGTGAAGTCAAGGCATGGATGAGCAACCTTGATATTGATCCGCGTGTATCGATTGAATTCAAAGGTCAGGACGAAGAACAGCAAAGATCGGCGGACTTCCTGATGAATGCCTTTACGGTCGCGTTGTTCATTATGTTCATTATTCTGGTGACACAGTTTAACAGCATCTCAAGTTCGCTTCTGATCATGATTGCGATCATCATGTCGACAGCCGGTGTGTTCCTTGGCCTGATGATCACCGGGCAGGCGTTTTCGATTGTGATGAACGGCATCGGGGTGGTGGCACTTGCGGGGATTGTCGTGAACAACAACATCGTTCTGATTGATACATTTGACCGGCTTAAACATACCGCTGGCAGTATCGAGGCGGCGATCCTGCAAACCGGTGCGCAACGTTTGCGTCCGGTGATGCTGACCACGGTGACGACCATTCTGGGTCTGGTACCGATGGTGCTTCAGATCAATATCGATTTCGTCGCCCGTGACGTCAGCATCGGTGCGCCCTCCACGCAATGGTGGGTGCAGCTTTCAACCTCCATTGCGTTTGGCCTGGCCTTTGCCACGGTCTTGACCCTGATCTTTACCCCGTGTGCGCTGATGATGCGTCACAAGATGGGCGGTGGTTTCAGGCGGCTTAAACCATGGATTGGACAAAAGGCGTCCGAGGTGATGGGCAAGATCAGACCCGCGACCTCACGTTAAGCCAATAGCCGCGCGACACTTCCCCCCGACCCCGCCGCGCGGTTAGACCAGCCCCCAAACTTCCCCGTTTGGGGGCTGGTTATCTTTAGGATCACGGCCCAGGACACTGCCCGAAAGCTTGGTTGATGATGGGTTTTCGACACAACAGCGCGCCCCTTTAAGATGCGCATCGCCTTACATACATATTTTGATAAGGGTTTCTGGCTTATCCTTAGCGCTAAGAAGAAGACACATAAGAATAGTCCGTGTGGGAAGATCGAATGAAAACAGCTGTTAAAAAGTGGCTGAGGTGCACCGCGTTTGTTGGTGCGTTTTTGATGTGTGCCTTTGCAAAACCAACAGTCACGTCGGCAAAGGAAATGCTGACATGGGCGGTTCCCCCGTTTGCGCCGGCTTTCATCACTGACCAGTCAAACCTGACAGGCTATGCCGCCGATACCCAGAACTGGTTCGTGCAGCGTTTGACCGATTACGACCACACCGTCCTGCACATTCCTTTGTCACGCCTGCTTGCGGAAATGCGCAATACGGCGGATGGCATCCGGTGCAGCACCACCCTGATCCCGACCCCGGATCGGCGCGAATTCATTGTCTTTGCGAAAACGGTTCTTTTGCATCTGCCGATTTCGATTGTTATCCGCCAAGAAGATTTTGATCGATACAAACCGTTCATGAATGATCAGGGCCACATTCTTTTGTGGCAGTTGCTGTCAAACGTTGATTTTCAAGGTGCGGTGCGCCTTGAGCGCGCTTATGGCGGGCTGGTTGACAGCCATCTGGCGCGCTATCGCACCTCCGATCAGGTGATGGAAGTTGTCGATGACACCAAGCTTTTAAAGATGCTGGCGTTAAAACGGATCGACTGGAGCCTGTATTTCCCGTCCGAAGCAGAATATTACCGCCGCCAGTCAACCCCCGATCAGGCGATCATGGCATTGCCGATTGCAGGCAACACCAACTTGCTTGAAGCAACGATTGGCTGTGCCAACACATCGGCGGGACGCACAGTGATTAAGCGGATCAATGCGATCATTGATGCCAACCCAACCATGCCCTGGACCGACTTTTACGCCGCATGGCTTAATACCAAGGACCGCGAGTGGTTTGAGCAGGCCCGCCAGCAATTTATCAGTGCCAGCATTTTCTGATCTTGGACCAAAATTCCCCTCGAAGTACCCGTCTATTTGAGCAAGCCTCTGATTAAAATCAGAAAAAATTTGCAAATTCCATCTGCAGTACACTTATTACTAAGGGTAGAATAGATTTTAACGAACAACCGGCTTGGTGTTGATGCTGCTATTTCGTTCCTGCCTTAAACGCGCCCGATGGATGGCGCTGGGATTGCTTGCCCCAGCATTATGCGCCCCGGCATTCATCATCCCGGCGCATGCTCAGCCGGTGAATGAAATTGTCTGGACCCTGACGCCATTGCCCCCGGCGATGGTTGAAAAAGACGGCAAGATTGTCGGTTATGGGGTCGATACGCTTGACTGGTTTATTGATCGTCTGCCGGCCTATCGTCACAAAAAGGAAATCGTGCCGCTTCCGCGCTTGATGCAGTCGCTTACCGAAGGTGGAACGCTTTGCAATATCGGCATGAACAAGACACCGGAACGCGAACAGATCCTGATTTTTTCCGATGCCGTTTTACCCCATCTCCCCGTCAGTCTGGTGACACAGACCAAGAATGATGATCGCCTTACGCCGTATCTTGATGATGACGACCATGTTGATCTGGTGCGCCTGATCAAAAGCGGGAAACTCAATGGTGCCATTCGCGCCCAACGGTCCTATGGCGCGGTCGTTGACCCGATCCTTAAATCATTTTCGGGCAATCCGACCATGACCGTCATCGGAACGGATGAGCAGTTTCTACCGATGATCACATTGGATCGCATTGACTGGACGCTCTATTTCCCGGCCGAACTTGAATATCACCGGCGTCAAAAAACACCCGACACCCGCTTTACCACCTGGCCGATTGCAGGGAATGATCATGTCATTCCAGCATCGATTGCCTGCACCAAAACAAAGGCGGGGCACGCGGTTGTCAATGACATCAATGCACTGGTTGTTGAAAACCCCGAAATGCCGTGGGTGACATTCTATACCGCGTCACTGTCACAGTCGGACCGCAAACGGTATAACCATGAAGTCCGTTTCTGGCAGGCGCACAAAGACGACATCACAGAGTAAGCATTGCTTTGCCTTGCCGTGTCACACGCGGACATGACTGCAAACACAAAAAAGCCGGCACGTGATGCCGGCTTTTGCGTAACAGATCACAGCATTTTAAAATCAGTTCTGATGAACGCGGTTAAGACCCTCTTCGGGGTCTTCGTCGGATTCCCCGTCATCGTCTTCTTCCTCTGCCTTATCGAGGTTGTTCTGATTTTCAACGCCCATACGGCGGTAGGACCGATAAGACAGCGGCATGCTGATCAAATAAATCGCCGCAATCGCAGACAGTGTCAGCCACGGTGAGGACACCAGAAACGCCACCGACGCCCCAAATGCCAGCATCAAGGGCAATACCCATGCGCGCGGGATTTTGACCTTTTTAAATGAATAGGTCGGCAGACGCGACACCATCAGACAGGCAATCAAAACACCATAGGGTGCAACGATATAGGGGCTGTCAAAAATGCCTTCGCCAAACTGCAGGGTCAGGACAATCGGCCACATTGCAAGGGCGGCCGCCGCCGGGGCCGGAACACCGGTAAAGAAGCGGTAGGCCCATGTCGGCATTTCAGGTTCGCCCAGCATCTGGGTATTGAACCGTGCCAGACGCAGCGACATGCAGACCGCAAACAAAAGCGACAAGGCCCAACCGATTGGCCCCAATTCATGCAGCGACCAGAAATACAGCATCATCGCAGGTGCGACGCCAAAGCAGACAAAGTCCGAAAGACTGTCCAGTTCGGCGCCAAAACGGCTTGAGGCGTTCAGCATACGGGCCAGACGGCCATCAAGACCATCAATGATCCCGGCAATCAGAATGGCGGCAACCGCGGCTTCCCAGCGATCCTGCATGGCAAAGCGGATCGACGTCAGGCCCGTACACATCCCCATCAGGGTTGCAACATTGGGCACAAGGCGGGTCAAGGACAGGGCCTTGAACCTGCGCGGACGGTTGATCGGTCGGATGCCGCCAGCCATTAACGGATCTCCCCGATGGCGGCTTCCTTACCCTTGACCGACACATCGGCAAGGATGGTTTCACCAGCAATCGTGGTCTGACCGACGATCACGTTCGGCGAAACACCTTCGGGCAGATAGACATCAACGCGCGAGCCAAACCGGATCAGGCCGAAACGTTCACCGGCCTTAAGCTGCGATCCGGTACCAACGTCACACAGGATGCGGCGTGCAACAAGACCGGCAATCTGGACAACACCAAACTCGCGGCCTTCCTTGTCACGGACAAGCAGGATCTGACGTTCGTTGTTGTCTGATGCCTTATCAAGTTCAGCATTCACAAACTTGCCGGGCACATAGGCCTCGCCCACCACTTCGCCATTGATCGGGCAACGGTTGACGTGAACATTGAACACATTCATGAAGATCGAAACGCGCGTGCGCGGCGTTTTATCGTCAAGTTCAAGTTCCTTGGGCAGTGGCGCCTGCGAAATCATGCATACGCGGCCATCTGCCGGGGAAATGACAAGGTTTTCGTCGGTCGGGGTAATACGATCCGGGTCGCGGAAGAAATACGCGCACCACAGCGTCAGGATCACACCGGCCCACCCCAGTGGTTCGGCGATCAAAAACAGGATCACAGTGATCGCCGCGAAGATCGCAACGAATTTCCAGCCTTCTGGATTGATCGGCACAAGAACGGATTTCAAAGTCTTAATTCCCTGGTTGCCATGGGTTGGGCACATCAAATTGGTACGATTGGTACCGTTCGGGCGCGTTCTTAGCATCTAGTGATGATACAGGGCAACGCAACCCGGACAAAACTGTTCTTCTTTTCAAAAAGAAAAGGGCAAAACACACTTATCATGTGTTTTGCCCCTCGCAAAGAACAGCTGTTACTCCGCTGCATTTTCCGTGATTGGCAGGGCGAAAATCTGCCCCGGGTAAATCAGGTCAGGATCGCGGATCTGTTTGCGATTCTGCGCATAGATAATCCAGTATTTCAGCCCTTCGCCATAGGTGCTGCGCGCAATCCGCCACAGGCTGTTGCCCGGCTGAACCACATAACGCGACCCCGGCTCAAGAATTTCTTCCGGGCGGGCCCGCTCAAACGGAATTTCAACACGTGCGGTCACCTTGCCCGCCGGATCAAGCTGATCGGCACGCATGGTATAATTGCCCGGCTCAATCGGCTCACCAATGGTTAGCGCCCAATTGCCGTTTTCATCGGCCGGTGCGGTCCCGACAAGCTTGTTATCAAGATATACCTGAACGTCATGGTCCATGTCGGCATTGCCCGACATGGCAACGCGGCCTTCGGTGTCATAATCAACAACCCCAATCGACAGGCGCGGCATTTTTTCAGCCGCGTCTTTGCTGTCTTGTTTGGGTTCGGCGGCTTTTTCGGCTGCCGGTCCCTGCATCACGGTGACAGCACCGCCTTCATTCGGGACTTTCAGGGCAATGATCGGCTGATCTTTTTTATCTGCACTGGTATCGGCAGCGTCGCCGGTATCTTTAGTGTCGCTGCTATCCGCAGTCGCCATGTCGTCAGTGGCGGGGGCCGGTGCATCCGTCGGTTCAGCAGCCTCATTTTTCTTTGGCGCTTCATCCGGTATCAGGACAACGATCTTGTCGTCGGCCTTGCTAACCGTTCCGGTGTCGTCTTCGGCTTCAAGCGAAAGTTCACGGTCACCGCTTGTCAGCGGCTTACCCGGCAGGACAACCCATTCGCCACGTTCATCGGCCGTTGCTTCGCCAATGACTTCTTCGCCTTCGCGGATGCGAACTTTGCTGTTGGGTTCCGCACGACCAGCAATCACGGCGTTGCCATCCGGGCCAATGCGCACGACATCAAAACTCGGGTTTTTGATTTTCGGCGCAACAGGGTCCGATCCGTCAGATGGCTCTGCCGGGGGCGTCGGTTCTTCGGTGCTTGAAACCGTTGGCGGTGCTTGCTCTGCGGTCGTCGACAGATCTTCGTCGGCGGTTTGCGTCAACATGTAGTTGAGCACAATCGCGGCCAGGATCAGTACAACGCCGATAATGACGAGGATATAGGGTCGTTTCACCGGAAATATCCTTGAACGATGTTTATGTTATTTACGGACGCGACCAATGCTTTGAATTTGCTTGTCATATTCCCCCCAAACAACCACCTTGGACGCGTGAAGTAGAAACTTGTACTACGTTCGTCTCTCGGTTTCCATACCGTAACGAACTTACGATATCTTGCAACCGTTAGGTAAAGATGAATAGAATCAGTCTGTTTGCTGTTTTCCTAATACGCACTGACGCGCATCATCGCCCCAACATAAGCCACCAGTGCCGCCATCACCAAAGGCAACCCCAAAACCCCGATGCGGATCACCGCACCAAGCAGTGCGGTTTGTGCCGGGTTATCTTGTGGTAAAATGACCGAAATCCGGGCCGCCGCCGGACCGGCAGAGACCACCAGCAACAAGACAGCCACCGCAAAGCACGACGCGGGCATCAAGATCATAACGCCGGTCGCACTGGCCATCAGCGCACATACCACCGCCAGCCAAACTGCCGCGCGATATTGTGGTGCAGCCTTTTCGGATACCAACGCCACCAACAAGGCCACGGTCAATGCGGCCTGAAAGACAACAAAATCGTTTAAGCCAAACTGGTCGGCAATGATCCCCTGCCCCAGTGACAGGGTCATCAATACCGCAACCGGTCCCGGTGTTGCAAAACCAGCAACATCATCGTCACTGAAAGAAGACGCTGTTTTGCCAGCCTTGACCGTTTTGGTCGATTTGGTGGAACGGGTCTTGGTTTTCTTTCCTTTCGGGGCATCGGCGATATCGTCTTGTGAAAAGTCGGGCCGCGTTACCCACAGGAAACATCCACCGACAGTCACATAGGCAAGCCATGCCAGAACCTTGATCGATGTCGGGTGATAGGCAAGCCCGCTTATTGGGGCGGCCAACACCATCCACGCGCCAAGCAGCAGTAAAACCGCCGCGACACCCAGACAAATACGTTCGGAAATCTTTGAAAAATCAAGGATCGCACCGCAAACCCCGCCCAGAACCAGCATCAGCAAGGCCGCACCAATACCGCCGCGTGCGGTTTCAGGCAGCCCGATGGCCGCGGGGACCGCCACCGCAACAGCGGGAACAACCGCGCCCAGCACTATACGCCGCGCAATCGCACGGTCCAGACCAAGCCATAAGGCCAGCATCAATACAGTGGCAATGACGGCTGACACCAAAATGGCCAGCCAAAAAGGATTGTCGACAAACACGTTGGGCGATCCTGCCTTCTTTTCGTTTGATATTATGTGATGCGAGAAGGAGCTCGCACGGAACTACCCTTCCCACAATCAGGTTCAGAACTTGTTAACCATCGCGCGAAACTTTGCCGATTAATCTGACAGTACGGCCGAAATTCCGATGCGCGCGTTTCAGGTCTCCTATCGTGCAGGCAAAAGCAACCAAATTGCGGCAGTCGCGCGTCATTTAGGGTCAGAACCCAGATTTAATATACTGCAGCACGGAAAATCTTGGCCCTGCCCGCCTGTCATCGGCTATGGTCACCAATGTACGCACGAAGTTACGTCGCGTACAGCCCCCGTACGGGGCGGATACCCGGCACATCCCGGTACCGTCCCGCTACCTGCGAAACAAGAAACAAAAGGCAGGTCGCCATGACAAATGTAAAATCAATCTGTGTCTTCTGCGGTGCTTCGGACGGCAAAGACCCCCGCCATATGGAAAACGCCATAGCGTTTGGCAAGATGATGGCCGAACGCGGCATCACGCTTGTGTATGGTGGTGGGCGCATTGGCCTGATGGGGGCCGTTGCCGACGCTGTTATGAAAAATGGCGGCAAGGTTGTCGGGATCATCCCGGCACATCTTGATGACATCGAAGTCGGGCATACCGGGCTTTCGGAATTGATTGTGTGCAAATCCATGCATGAACGCAAAGTCGAGATGTTCAAGCGCTCGGACGCGTTTGTCACCCTTGCCGGTGGATTGGGCAGCCTTGACGAAGCGTTTGAAGCCATGACGCTGCGCCAGCTTGGCATTCATGACACCCCAATGGTGTTTTTCAACGCGCTTGGGTATTGGGACAAGTGCCTTGCGATGATTGACGGCATCATTGCCGATGGCTTTGCACGTGAAAGCCATAAAAACCTGTTTACGGTGGCCGATACGCTCGACGAAATCTTTGAGCAACTTGCCGCCGAACCGGCCCCGAAATTCGATCCGCGCGAAAAGCTGTTCTGATTTTCGACGTTCCGCACCGCTAAATCAAGCATGACAGCTCAACGTTGCAAGGCCTTTTAAGGCCATAACGACGCCGACAAACCGCCCTGTCACAAGGGCGGTTTTCTTTTGTCTCCTTCTGTCTGGCCCATTTTCCCGCCCTTATGTAACAATAAAAGTTACAATATAATTGACACCAATCCATCATGATACTTATAAAGTTACATGAATAGCGCCATCGCATGTCATTCCAACAGGCAGGACCCCAACCATGACTGACCACACCACCGCCACCACAGATGCCACCAATGCAAATGCCAACGCGTTACCCGACACCCCGGCCTTTGATGTTGCCATCATCGGCGGTAGCTTTGCCGGGCTTTCAGCCGCACTGCAGCTTGCCCGTGCGCGGCGCAAGATTTGCGTGATTGATGCGGGCCAACCGCGCAATCGGTTTGCTGCGACCTCACACGGTTTCTTTGGTCTGGATGGTAAAAGCCCGATGGAGATTCGCGATATCGCCATGTCGCAACTTCGGGTCTATCCAACCGTGACCGTCCGCGACGGGTGGGTAAGTCATGCCAGCCCCAGTGCCAAATCCAGTGCCCGGTCCACCGCCGGAACGGATGACGGGGATATGCGGTTTGACATCACAATCAACGACCGCGACGTCATCACCGCACGGCGCATCCTTCTGGCAACCGGTGTCCGCGATATCCTGCCCGATATTCCCGGCATGACGGACCGTTGGGGCACCACGGTTTTACATTGTCCCTATTGCCATGGCTATGAAGTGCGCGATGAGCAGATCGGTGTTATCGCCACCATGTCCCATTCAAGCCATCAGGCGATGATGCTGCCCGACTGGGGGCCGACCACCTATTTCACCCAAGGCATCCATCTTCCTGATGCCGAGACACAGGCCGCAATGATCCAGCGCGGTATTGTGGTTGAAAACAGTCCGGTGATTGAACTTCTGGGCACCGCCCCGTCCCTTGATGCGGTGCGTTTGGTCGATGGCCGTATTTTGCCAATGACGGCGATCTTTACCGGACCGAAAGTCACCATGCCGTCACCGGTTGCAGAAATGCTGGGCTGTGCCTTTGACGACGGGCCCCAAGGCCCGTTCATTGACGTCGACAGTACGCAGGAAACCAGCGTTCCGGGCATCTTCGCCGCCGGGGATGCTGCCACCGCGCGCCATAATGCGACACTGGCCTCAGCAGCAGGTGTCATGGCCGGGGTCGGAGTGCATCAATCACTGATTTTTGGCTGATCGCGTTTTCGAAAACCACTCAATGCGGCGGGCCACGCAATGTTTTTTGGGCCCGTCACATTTTCAAAGCACATTCCGCTAGCGGTTATCAAGAATGCGCTCGGCAATGCGTTTAACATACTTGTCGACATCGTCGTTACTACCGATCTGGACGGCAACCTGCGCCCCTTCTAGCAGGAAATTGAACTCAGCCGCAGCAAGGTCCGGTTCAGCCAAACCAGCCTTGCGGCACAGTTCCAGCATCCGGTGCGACTGAATGCGTTTGTGGGTTTCGATTGCACCACGGATCGGGTGTTCCGGGTCGGGAATCTCAGCTATGGTGTTGATGAAGTTACAGCCGCGATGCGAAATATCGGTTAGTGAATTTACCACATAATCAATCCAGCCTCTGAGCTGTGCATTGGCATCGTCGGGATAATCGGCTTCGAGTCCATCCAGAACAGCACGGTAACTGTTAATCCAAGTTGTTACCCACAGTTCGACCAAATCGTCTTTGGTCGTGAAATGACGATACACGCCCATACGCGTCGTACCCGCATGAACGGCAATGTTTTCAAGCGTCACGTGGTTGATTCCATTTTGTTCGAACAATTCGAAAGCCGCCTGTGTGATCCGCTCGCGCAGGGAAATACGGGCGGCTGTTTTGAACATCGGTTGCTGGTCCACGCGAAGAATCCCTTGACATGATACTATAATGCATCATTGATACATCAACGTATCATTGATGCAGTAATGTATCTCCCATTTTATCCAGAACAAAGGATGACGAGCAATGATGGAATTGCGGGATTATGTTTCTTATGACGGCGCCGGCCTGGCCGAACTGATCAACAAGGGCGATGTTTCCGCCCCTGAGGTCGCAGATGCCGCCACGCGGGCAATCATCGCAACCAACGACAAAATCAATGCAGTGAACAATCACTGGAGAGCGGCCGAAGCGGGCAGTTCATCACAAGAGCCCGGCACCGTTTTCAAGGGCGTCCCGTTTCTGATCAAGGATCTGGCCGTCAGCATGATCGGCAAGCCAAGTGAGCTAGGCAGCCGCCTTGCCCAAGGCATGATTGCGGATGCCGATTCCCATTTGATGACGCTGTTTCGTAAGGCCGGTCTGATTACACTCGGCCGCACCACAACACCGGAACTTGCTATAAGCACCACAACAGAAGCCGTTTTTGATGGCCCGACACGCAATCCATGGAACCCCGATTACAATTCAGGCGGATCAAGCGGTGGTGCCGGTGCTGCTGTTGCGGCGGGCATGGTCCCACTGGCCCATGCAACAGATGGTGGCGGCTCCATCCGCGTTCCGGCGTCGGTCAACGGCCTATTTGGGATGAAGCCGACACGTGGACGGGTCTCAAACGGCCCGGCAATTGACGAAGGCTGGAACGGGATGGTGACCCAACTTGGTGTCAGCCGGTCTGTTCGTGACAGTGCTATTTTGCTTGATGCCATCAGTATCCCGCAAATTGGCGAGCCCTATTATATTGCAGCTCCACACCGGAGCTTTGCCGCATCGGTCACAACCCACCCCCGCAAACTGCGGATCGGGGCGATGATGGCACCGCTTAACGGTGGTAATGTTGCCCCGGAAGTCTGCAAGGCTTTCGAAGATACGATGAAACTTTGCGCCGACCTTGGTCATGATGTTGAGCATGCCCCCCTTGATCCCGGCATCAGCTGGCAGGCCTTCGTCACAGCCAATGCACGCATATGGAACGTCAATACCGCAGCATGGATTGATCTGATCGCATCGCTTACCGGTCGCGACATTTCGGATGCGTATCTTGAACCGGCAAGTCTTGCGGTCTATCACCATGGCAAAACAGTCAGCGGTACCGATATGGTCGAAGCCCTTGGCCTGCGCAACGCTGTAACACGTGCATTCGGTGCCTATTTTCAGAAATATGACCTGCTCCTGACGCCGACCCTGCCAACCTTACCTCTGCGCATCGGTGAATATAACAAGATCCAGTGCGAACGCGACGGGCATGGCTGGATTTCCCATGTGTTTGATCAGTCGCCCTATACTGCCCTTGCCAATGTGACCGGTGTTCCGTCGATGTCGGTACCGCTGGCACAAGACAACCATAGCCATCTTCCGATCGGCTCTATGTTCACCGCGCCCTTTGGTGATGAGACAACCCTGTTTGAGTTGGCCGGACAGCTGGAACGGGCGGCCCCCTGGATCGAACGGAAACCAGAAATCTGGGCCGGGAAATAACCAAGGCCACATTACATGCGCCACTACTGGGTTGATGGCCAAACTCGCCCGTCATCTGCCCATCTGACATCTGCCGCCCCACGCCTTGGGGCGGCATTTTTTGTCACGAAACAGCCCTTTTGAGCGGTGTTTGCAGCTGTATTCGGAGAAACACCCACCGCCAAAGCAAGGTTTTCTGCGACTTTCGCCGCTCGGACCAACATTCATCTGAATGTCATGCTTCTGAAATCTTAGTGACAACGAAGCCGCGTATGATCGTTTTCATGTTCAAAACAACAAATTGAACGATCAAATGAATATATCAACGCGACAGCGTGACATTATCGACATCCTGCGGCGCGATGGATTTGCCTCCATCGATGCGCTGGCCGATCATTTTGATGTAACGCCGCAAACCGTGCGACGCGACGTTAATATCCTTAATGATTCCAACCTTGTCCGGCGGCGTCACGGCGGGGTGGAATATGCCGGGGAACCGGGCATGAACCTGTCGTATGAAAGTCGTCAGGTCACCAATATTGCGCCCAAGCACGCCATATCGCTTCATGTCGCCAACCTGATCCCCGATGGGGCGTCGATCCTGATCGGGATTGGCAGCACGCTGGAACTTGTCGCATTGAATTTGGTCAATCACCGCCATTTGACGGTGATCACCAACAACATGAATGCCGCCATGGCGCTGGGCAACAATACCGGCAACCGGATTGTTGTGCCGGGCGGGACGCTGCGTCTGCCCGACCGCGACATCATCAGCCCCGAAGCCGAGGCAATGTTTCACAATTACAAGGTTGATTACGGCCTGTTTGGCGTTGGCGGGATCGAACCCGATGGCACCTTGACCGATTTTGACCATCGCGAAGTCTCCTTGCGCCAAGCCATTGCGGAGAATTGCCGCAATTCCATTCTGGTCGCCGATCAATCGAAGTTTGGCCGCCCGGCCCCGGCCAAGGGCGGGCACATCACCGACCCGGATGTTGTGGTTGTCGACCGCATTCCCGGCGGACCTTTTAATCCCTTGTTTGAACGCCAGGACGTCCGTGCGCGCCTTCAACTTGCAAAAAGCGAAGTTCTGAAATGACGGCCCAATCCCCCTTTATCGAGATCCATTCCGTATCGCGCGTTTTTAACGGCGGCAACGGGGTTCATGATCTTTCCATTGATATTCCACGCAGCAGTTTTGTCGTCCTGCTGGGCCCATCAGGATGTGGCAAATCAACAACCCTGCGTCTGATTGCCGGGCTTGAAACCGCCGATCAGGGTTTGATCCGGATTGATGGCAAGGATGTCACCAATACCCCGCCGTCCAAGCGCGGCCTGTCGATGGTGTTTCAATCCTATGCGCTGTTTCCGCACCTAAGTGTTGCTGAAAACATCGTCTTTGGCCTGAAGGTACGTAAAACCGACAAGGGGGAAATCAAAACCCGCCTTGCCGAGGCCCTCAGTGTGACCGGCCTTGAAGGATGTGAAGACCGTAAACCGTCTGAGCTGTCGGGTGGGCAGCGTCAGCGTGTTGCCCTTGCGCGCGCCATTGTCGCAGGCCATCCGCTGTGTCTGATGGATGAGCCACTTTCCAACCTTGATGCCAAATTGCGCCATGCCGTGCGCAAGGACATCCGCGATTTGCAACAGCGCCTTGGCATCACGGTGGTCTATGTCACCCATGATCAAACCGAAGCCATGAGCATGGCCGACATCGTTATCCTGATGAAGGATGGCCGTATTGAGCAGGCAGGCGACCCGGCAGAACTTTATTTGCAGCCCGCAACCGCCTTTGCCGCCGGATTTGTCGGCAGCCCGCCGATGGCACTTTTGCCTGCCACGGCGTTGCCAAATGACGTTTTGCCAAATGGCTTTCCCCCCAAGGATCTGACGTTTGGTATCCGCCCCGAGGACCTCAAACTTTCAACCGATCCGGCGAGTGAGGCATGGGGCATTGCCGCCACCGTCACGGGCAGTGAATTTTTGGGTGCGGAAACATTTGTTTATGTCGCGATCGCCGGAACGGATGGGGCGACAGCCCGCCTTCCGGGACGTGTTCACATTTCGCCCGGGACGGAAGTCTCGCTCAGCTGGGCTGGCGTTGCGGCCCACTGGTTTGATCGCGAAACCGGTCTTCGTCACGCACCGGCGACGACCGATATAGCAGCCAACGCACCATCACAGACGACAGAATTTCAAACTTCACCTTCGACAGTTTCGACACTCTAACAGGGAAGATATCTTCATGCGTAACATCGTAACCCGTGCTGCGTTTGCCGCCGGATTGATGGCAACGGCGGCGACACCTGCCTTTGCTGCGACCGAGCTCACCATGTATTATCCCGTCGCCGTTGGCGGCCCGTTGACCGATGTGATTGACGGCATGATTGACGGTTTTGAGGCCGAACACCCGGACGTCAAGGTCAATGCCATCTATGCTGGCAACTATGATGACACCCGCCTGCGTGCTGTCTCCGCGATCAAAAGCGGCGATCCGGCACAGCTTTCGGTCATGTTTTCCATCGACGTTTATGACCTGATCGAGCAGGACCTGATTGTCCCGTTTGACGATGTTGTCAAAACCGCCGAAGACAAAGAATGGCTGAACGGCTTTTACCCGGCCCTGATGGCCAATGGCAAAGTCGATGACAAAACCTGGGGCATCCCGTTCCAGCGTTCGACCATTGTCATGTACTACAACAAGGACATGTTCCGCGAAGCCGGTCTTGATCCTGAAAGCCCGCCGCAGACATGGGAAGAACTGGTTGCCGATGGCAAGGCCCTTGCCAAAGACGGCAAATGGGGCCTGATGGTGCCATCGACCGGCTATCCTTACTGGATGTTCCAGTGCTTTGCCGTTCAGAATGGCAAAGAGCTTATGAGCAACGATGGCACGGAAACCTATTTCGATGACCCGGCCGTTGTTGAGGCGCTTGAATTCTGGCGCGGACTTGCGACCGATGAAAAAATCATGCCCGAAGGCACGATTGAATGGGGCACGCTGCGTCAGGCCTTTGTTCAGGGTCAGACAGCCATGATGTGGCATTCAACCGGCAACCTGTCGGCTGTTAAACGCGAAGCCAAATTTGATTTCGGTGTTGCGATGTTGCCAAAACACAAACAATCGGGGTCGCCGACCGGTGGTGGCAACTTCTATCTGTTCAAAAACTCAACCGACGCACAGAAAGAAGCATCGCTTGAACTGATCAAATACATGACCGCACCGGAACGGGCGGCTGAATGGTCGATTGCAACCGGCTATGTCGGTGTGACGCCAGAAGCATACGAAACCGATGCGCTTAAATCCTATGCGGCTGATTTCCCGCAGGCACTGGTGGCCCGTGATCAGCTTGAAGTCGCCATTCCGGAATTCTCCACCTATGACACAGCACGTGTCCGCGATGGTCTGAACAACGCCATTCAGGCGGCTTTGACCGGTGAAAAGACGCCGAAAGAAGCCCTTGAAGGTGCACAGGCCGAAGCAAACCGTCTTCTTCGGGCATTCCACTAAGACTGCCCGTCTGCACGCCGAAGCGGGACCCCAATGCCCGCTTCGGCACCTTTTTTCTTTAGGCTCAGGACGTGCCGACCATGAACGAAATGGCCCAACTTCAAAAACGCCGACTGGCGCTTTATGGCTGGATGCTGGCGGCCCCGGCCTTGGCATTGATGAGCCTGTTTGCCTTTTACCCGGCCATGGCGACCTTATGGCATAGCCTGTTTACGCGCGGCACCACGCGCCGTCCGTCGGTGTTTGCCGGGCTTGATAATTATGGCGATCTGTTTGCCGATCCGACCTTTTGGACGGTGGCGTCTAACAATCTGATTTATGCGGGCATCACCATTCCGGTGTCGATTTTCTTTGCGCTGGCCATGGCGCTTTGGGCCAATGCGCATATTCCCGCACGCAGTTTTGTGCGCAGTGCCTATTTCACGCCGACCATTTTACCGATGATTGCCGCGGCCAATTTGTGGCTGTTTTTCTATACGCCCGATCTGGGGGTGATTGACCAGATTACCGGCTTTTTCGGCGCGGAACCGACCAACTGGCTCGGTCAGCCTGAAACAGCCCTGGCGTCGATCATTATCGTGACGATCTGGAAAGAGTCCGGATTTTTCATGATCTTTTATCTCGCCGCCCTTCAGACCATCCCGCCCGATTTGCGCGAAGCCGCCCGGATTGAGGGGGCTGGTCGGTGGACCTACACCCGGCGGATTTTACTGCCGCTTTTGATGCCAACCACGATCTTTGTTTTTGTCAATGCGATGATCAATTCGGTCAAACTGATCGACCATCTGTTCATCCTGACCAAGGGCGGGCCGAACAATGCGTCGAAGCTGATCCTGTACTGGATTTGGGAAATGGCATTTGCCTATTTCGACAGCCCGCACGCAGCAGCCATGACCATCCTTGTCCTTCTGACCCTTGGCATTGTTGCCATCATTCAGTTCCGGCTGGTGGAAAAACGGACCCATTACCGATGAACACACTTGTTACATCAATATTATCCAAACGCCGCCTGCCCGACCTTGATAAGGCTTTTGATGCCATCGGGGCGTGGGTTTTGGCCATTGTCTGGATTTCACCCCTGCTGTTTGCCACATGGGCAGCGTTGCAGCCATCAGGCACGGCCCTTGGCATGGATTTTTCAAACCCACTGACGTTTGAGAATTTTATCTATGTCTGGAACGCGGTGCCGTGGGTTGGCTATTTCACCAATACCGTCGTGCTGGTGACACTTATTCTGGCGGGTCAGCTTGTGCTCTGTACGCTGGCCGGGTTTGCCTTTGCCCGGTTTGAGTTCAAGGGCCGCGATACGGTCTTTATCCTTGTGTTGCTGCAACTGTTCATTCTGCCCGAAGTGCTGATTGTTGAAAACTACGCCATTGTTTCCAAACTTGGCCTGTTTGACACCGCCCTTGGTATTGGCCTTCCTTATATGGCAAGCGCCTTTGGCATCTTCCTGCTGCGTCAGGCGTTTAAATCGGTGCCGATTGAGCTTGAAGAAGCCGCCCGGATTGAAGGTTGCAGCTGGATGGGGGTTTTGTGGAAGGTCTATGTGCCCGCCGCCAAGCCGGTCTATCTGGCCTATGCGCTGGTGTCTATTGCAACCCACTGGAACAATTTCCTGTGGCCGCTGATTGTCACCAATTCGCCCGATACCCGCCCCCTCACCGTTGGATTGTCCTTATTCGGCGCGCCGGAAACCGGGGTCGATATTTCCGTGATCAGTGCGGCGACCCTCATGACCATCTTGCCATTGCTTGTCGCCTTCCTGATTTTTCAGCGCCAGTTCATTCAGGCATTTTTGCGCGCGGGCATTCGCTAAGCCGCAATACACACACACCGAAAATCAGCATCCTTTGATGCACCCCGCCGCGAGAACCCCTTGCGGCGGGGTTTTGGTTTCATGAATTAATTTCAGATGTTTATCGCAAAAATCTGGTCGTCATTTTGGCGGAACGGGTGCAGAATGGTCGATCAATCATAACTTTTATGAATTTATCATATGCCTGTATTGGTCCTGCTTTTTACCACCACCTTGTTCTGGGCAATGTTGCTGGTATGCAACCGAATTGCGCTGACCAGCTTTGACATTGATCCCTATGCCATGACCTGCTGGCAGTTGGTGTTTGGCGGGATTGCACTTGTGCTGATGGCACCGGGCAGGCGCATTCCGTGGCGGCAATTTACCCTGCCGATCAATTGGGCCTATGGCATTTTGCGGGTGATGACCGGGGTGACATGGACTGCGGCACTTGTCTATATCAGCGCCCCCCAAAGTGGTATTTTGTCACAAACCGGCATGCCATTGGCGGCCCTTGCCGCGACCTTTATTCTGGGCAGACCGCCCGGACGGTCTGAATGGCTGGGTCATGCCGCGTTGATTGCCGGGGCGGTCTGGCTGGCGTGGCATCTGCCAGGTGGCTTTGCCAATCCTGCCGTGCTGCTGATGCTGGCATCCGAGGTCACGGCCATTTCATCATCGGTTCTGGCGGAAAAACATCCCGATAATCAGATCAAGGACGCCTGGGCGCATTTGCGCTTTACCGGGGTGTTGTTGCTGATTACCGCATCGATCTTTTTGGCGATCCCGCCACTGGTTGACCTGATCAGTCCGGTGCCGATCCCCTACATCTCGACAGCGGGTCTTTTTGGCACCGAAACGCTGATTGCCGGACTTTTGATCGGGGTTTTGTTTCGCGGACCCGCCATGGTGTTATCGCTGCGATCAATCAAAACTGCCGGGATTGAAAAATACATCCTGTCGACATCGGTCCTGCCCTTTATCCTGCTGGGGCTTGAGATGATCGCAGCGCGTCTTGGCCTGACCCCGACGCCCGCACATGACAGTGTGTTCTGGATCTCTTCCCTTCTGGTGATGATCGGGATAGTCCAGATTACCGTTTCAAAACAACGTCATTCGGCAAAACTTCGAGCCCTTGCCACAGAACCAATACGGATCGAAACCTGATCACCACACACATCGATCAACCGATGTCACCGATGCAAGCGATCCCAGACAAGGTGCGGTTCCCTTTCCCCGGGGGAGAAGCATTTCAACCGTCCCCCAATCATGTGGTTGGAATGTCATCAATCCTTGTCATTTTCCGGCAACCTCCCTGCCGGAAACCAGAAACGCCCGGGATTTCCCCCGGGCGTTTCGTTTTTTCCATTTCACAATAAAAATGCCGGCCCCCGGGGGACGGGGACCGGCCAAGCCGCACTCAAGCTTACGCTTGCGGGGTCGGGGGGGACTGTGTGCGGCTCGTCTCGCTGTCGTGACCTTTCGGTTTTGACAAACTCGATATTAACTCAATTAACTCAATGCCCTCCGCCACCAGCCGACGTTTGGCGCGCCGGACGAGCAAGGGGCAAAAGCAAGAACGCGATAAAGAATGTCGCGGCCATGGCCAGATAGACATCGTTAAACGAAATCATCGATGCTTCGCGCGTAACAAGGTTGACGATGAATTTCATCGCCGCCGCATGCGGATCGGCAATGCCCATGTCCGAATAACGCGCCATGATGGTGGCAAGATATTCCTTGAACGCAGTGCTGGCCGGGTTGATGTGCTCGGCCAGATGCGAAAAGTGATAATCAATCCGCTTATCAAGCAACGTATTGATCCCTGCCATGCCAATCGCCCCGCCAAGGTTGCGCATCAGGTTATAAAGACCGCTGGCGTTTTTGATCTTTTCGGGCGGTAAAGTACCAAGTGCCAGATTGGTCACCGGCAACATGCAGAACATCAAGGCTGCCCCACGCACGATTTGCGGGAAGATCAATTCGTTAAACGACACTTCGCTGGTGTTAAAGCCATGCATCGCAAGACCAATCGCAAACATGATCAACCCAATGCCCAGCACGACACGCGGCGGGTATTTCGCCGTCATCTTCCCGGCAATTGGAGCACACAAAAATTGCGATATCCCCGTGACCGCCATGACAACGCCAATCTCAAGACTGTCATAGCCGCGAATACGGCCCAGCATCAGCGGCATGATGTAGACACTGCCATACAGCCCGATGCCAAGGGTGAAGCTGAATACACAGCCCATGGTGAAATTGCGGTCAGCAAAGGATTTCAGATCGACAATCGGCTTGTCATAGCGAAACATCCGCCAGAAGAAATAAATCCCGGCAATCACACAGACAATGGTCCCGTAAACGATTGCAGTTTCATCAAACCAGTCATCTTTTGGCCCCTCGTCGAGCACATATTCCAGACTGCCCAGAAACACCGCCATCGCAATCAGCCCCTTAAGGTCAAACCCCTTAAGCAGGGATCTGTCGCCCTTATCAATCCGAAGGGTCATGCCAACCACCGTAGCAATCAAAATCCCCGGAATAACGTTGATCAGAAACAGCCAGTGCCACGACAGGGACTGGGTCAGAAACCCGCCCAAAGTCGGACCAACCGTTGGCGCCATGGTGGCAATCAGGCCAATCATCACCGAGGCGGTATTGCGTTTTTCCGGCGGGAAAATGATATAGGTCGTGGCAAAGACAGTCGGAATCATCGCCCCGCCCAGGAACCCCTGCAGCGCGCGACACCAGATCATGCTTTCGATTGACCACGCAAAGGCCGATGCAATCGACATCACCGTGAAACCGATGGCCGAAATCACAAACAGCCAGCGGGTCGACATCAGACGCGACAGGAACCCCGAAAGCGGGATCATCACGACCTCGGCAATCAGATAACTTGTCTGGACCCAGCCGATTTCATCGGGGCTTGCCGATAGGCCTGCCTGAATGTTTTCAAGCGAGCTTGCAACGATCTGAATATCAAGGATCGCCAGAAACATACCGACCACCATCGCCACCCAGCCAATGAACTGGATACGATCAACCTGTCCGCTTTGCACGGGCATGACCCCTTGCGCGGATGAGGCGGATGTATCAGGTGAACTGGCGGCGGTATTGCTCATTAGTTAAGCTCCGAAACTTCCGTGCTGGCAATCACACCGGGCACAAGTCCGGACCCGGCGATGTGCTGCGTGCCATCGGCATCGCGGGTATCGACATCGACCACCACTGACAGACCGGGACGCAGGGCCGTTGCCCATTTGCTGTTATCAAGTGCGATGCGGATCGGGACACGCTGGGTAATTTTGGTGAAGTTGCCGGTCGCGTTTTCAGGTGGCAGCAGGCTGAACTGAGCGCCCGTGGCGGGTGCGAAACTTTCGACATGGCCGGTGATATCGGCATTGGGGAAGGCATCAACCTCCACCCGGACCTTTTGGCCACGTGCCATGTGACCGATCTGGGTTTCCTTGAAGTTTGCCACGACGTAAACGCCCGGTAACGGGACAAGAACCAGCAATTGCTCACCGGGCTGGACCAGTGCGCCGGTCTGAACCGACCGGTTGCCAACCACACCGTCAAACGGTGCATAAATCTTGGTATCGTCCAATGCCTGCATGGCAAGGTCACGTGCAGATTCTGCCTGACCGACGGCACGTTCGGCTTCGATTTTTTGGGCCCGCAAAACGCCAAGGCGGCCTTTTTCAACCGCCATTGTTGCATTGGCTGCAGCAACCTGCGCCTGTGCTTTCTGGCGGTCGGCTTTGGCATAGTCAAATTTCTGGCGGCTGGCAGCCCCCTTTTTGACCAGATCGTCATAGCGCTGGAAATCTTCGGTCGTGCGATCAAGCTCGACCTTGGCGATGCGCACATTGGCATCGGCCTGTGTAATCGCGGCTTCCTGAAGCACGATCTGCTGATCCATCGTGTTCACCGCTGCACGGCGTGCTTCAAGGGTTGCGTCGGCCTGCGCCAGTTCAAGACGGTAATCTTCGTCCTTGATCGACAACAGCAGATCGCCCTTGCGTACCGACTGATTTTCATCAACCCGCAATTGACCAACATAGCCAGAGACTTTGGGCGAAATGGCAACCTCGTCGGCCTGCAAATAGGCATTGTCAGTATTTTCAAAATACTGACCCTCGGTCACCCAGTAGAACCCGTAATATCCGCCGCCACCGATAACCGCCGCTGCGATCAGGGGCAGGATGATTTTCTTCACACTCATGACTGTCTTAATTCCTTTTGGTATTGCTTAGTACCATTTGCATCTTTATGGTACCAATCAGTACCAAACGTCAAGTCTAGAATTGGAACAGATCATTTGTCCGACGCAAAAAAGTCCGAAACACGGAAAATAGACCCCAGAACGCTCAAACGCCGCGACGTCATGATCGACGCGGCAAGAGAACTGTTTTGTGAGCATGGTCTTGCGGGCACGACACTTGAAATGATCACCGCAGAAGCAGGTGGATCGCGCCGGACAATTTATGAGCTATTTGGCAATAAGGACGGGGTTTTTGAGGCCGTTATCCGTGATTGCACGGGGCGGGTAACGTCCGTCATGGCGGGGCTTGAGTTGACCGACCTGCCGTTGCGCGCGGCCCTTATTCATTACGGCGAAACCCTGATGACGCTTCTGACAACGCCCGATACCATCCGGTATATGCGGTTGTTTCTGGGCGAAGTTCCCCGTTTTCCCAAGCTTGGAAAAGTGTTTTATGAAAGCGGATTGATGACCGGACGCAAGTTCATTGCATCCTATTTCGAACGCCAAATGGCCGAAGGAAACTTTCCCAAGGCAGATCCAAAACAGGCTGCGGTGTTTTTCTCAAGCCTGGTCAAAGCCGATTACGACATTCGCCAGATGTCCTATATCGACTGGGAACCCCAAGCCAAGGATTTGCACAGCCACGTGATTGCGGCAGTGGACATGTTCCTGCGCGGGTATGGGATTGATCCGCAACAAACCCGCTAACACCAACCGCGCCAAAGTGCTGCAAATCCAAAGTGCTGCAAACATAGCCCCCCGACCCCGTTTACAGATGACTGACCGCGTTACGCAAACAGGGTCAACAAGCGCCATGCAATGGGGGCCAGCATCGTCACCAGACCGCCCCACATCATGGCAAGGCCCCAGCCCCGGTCACGGTTGTTAAACCCCACCGCCAAAAATCCAAAGCCGACCACACACAGGACGAGGATGATATTGTTTTCGGTTGCCATGTTTCTGACAGTCCCCATTTTAAAATGATTGCACACTCACCGGAGTCTTCGTCCTTTTCGCTCAACGGTCCGAGTTTAGAACCGTTTGGAATGTGTTTTCTTTGATCCGTGTCAGACGGCTTTGATTTTTTGACACAGTGGCGTCCTGTTTTAAATTTCGCGCTGCTTTGCGCTAAACAACGGGCAACTTTGCCTTTTTGTCGGTCAAAACCGCTGGCCTCGACATGTGCAAACCTAACAGAATCCTCGGTTTCGACGTGCGACGACGATGATGTTGCGTCGCCCTCTTTGATTTTCTGATGGCTTCCTGTATGTTCGGGCTCCCGACGCGGCCAGGGCGCTCCCTCGCGCGCCGGAAGACAAAGATTTAATCATCTTGAATGGCAGCCGCGCTGTATTCCGGCAGCGGCCAGCAAGGGAGTATTCTATGAGCAAGATTCAAGTTAAGAATCCAGTCGTCGAGCTTGACGGCGATGAAATGACCCGCATCATCTGGGACTTCATCAAGAACAAGCTGATCCTGCCGTATCTCGACATTGACCTGAAATACTACGATCTTTCGGTTCAGAAACGTGACGAGACCGACGATCAGATCACCATTGATGCGGCAAACGCCATCAAGGAACACCGCGTTGGTGTTAAATGCGCGACCATCACCCCGGACGAAGAACGTGTTACGGAATTCGGCCTGAAAAAGATGTGGAAGTCACCAAACGGCACCATCCGTAACATCATCGGTGGTACCGTTTTCCGTCAGCCGATCATTTGTTCGAACGTGCCGCGTCTGGTTCCGGGTTGGACCCAGCCAATCGTTATTGGCCGTCATGCATTTGGCGATCAGTACCGTGCGACCGACTTTAAAGTTCCGGGCGCAGGTAAACTGACGATTAAATTCCAGCCGGCAGACGGCGGTGAAGCCATCGAACACGAAGTCTTTGACTTCCCGTCTTCGGGCGTTGCGATGTCGATGTATAACCTTGATGACAGCATCAAGGGCTTTGCACGTGCCAGCCTGAACTATGGTCTTAACCTTGGCTGGCCGGTTTACCTGTCAACCAAGAACACCATCATGAAAGCCTATGACGGCCGTTTCAAAGACCTGTTCGAAGAAGTCTATCAGACTGAATTTGCTGATAAATTCAAAGCTGCCGGCATCACCTATGAACACCGCCTGATCGATGACATGGTCGCATGTGCCATGAAATGGAACGGTGGTTTTGTCTGGGCTTGTAAGAACTATGACGGCGACGTTCAGTCTGACACCGTGGCACAGGGCTTTGGCTCGCTCGGTCTGATGACCTCTGTTCTGATGACCCCGGATGGGCAGACCGTCGAAGCAGAAGCCGCACACGGTACCGTGACCCGTCACTATCGTCAGCACCAGCAGGGCAAAGAAACCTCGACCAACCCGATTGCGTCGATCTTTGCATGGTCACAGGGCCTGAAATACCGTGGTGAATTCGACAGCACGCCAGAAGTCGTCAAATTTGCTGAAACCCTTGAAAAAGTTTGCGTCGACACCGTCGAAGCCGGCTTCATGACCAAGGATTTGGCACTTCTGATCGGCCCGAACCAGAAATGGCTGACCACCACCCAGTTCCTCGACAAACTGGACGAAGGTCTCAAAGCTGCAATGGGCTGATTGCCCTAAGCTTTGCACCAATCAAGAAACCCCGCCGGTACATCCGGCGGGGTTTTGTTTTTTATGCAGCATGCTCCAAGGACAGGACCTTAATGACAGCTAATACCGTGCTTGAGACAGGATTTTTTCAAGCTCACCACTCTCACGCAACGTGGCAAGACCGGCATTGAAATCCTTGATGATTATTTGTGCTGATGGGTGATTGACGCCGACAACGAAATAAAGCGGCATGTTCGACAGGCTCTGCCCGATATGGTCGAACTCATCGGGCGAAAAGCCTGCTTCTGCCATGGCATTGAGGGCCTCTGGCACCGGAGACACGACACTGTCGACGCGGCCTGCGGCCAGCAGCTTAAAACAGGTTCTCATATCTGGCGGCGACACACGTTTCGCCTGTCCCGACGCCAAAAGTTTTCCAGTATGGCCAAGTTCCCCGTGCCCCAGCGGCAGACAAAGCGACTTTCCCAGAAGATCTATATTGTCATCATAGGTTTCGTGTTTTCTGGCAAACCAGCCATAGGCCGACAGGTTGGTAATCGGTTCGGAAAACAGCACCAGTTTCTTGCGCGATGGCGTCTGGGCATAGGGAAACGTGCCATCCACCCGTCCCTCAACGGTCATTTCAAACCCTTTGAGCCATGACCGCCAGATGATCGAGACATTCTGATAGCCCATGACATCGAAACTTCGGCGGACAACTTCGGTAACAATACCGCCCCCATCAGACGCCCGGTCGGCAAAAGGCGGGAAAGCATCCCCCGTAACCAAACGCATTTCCGTACGCAGGTCATGTGCATTTGCGGGCACATTTACAGGCATCACTGCCGCAAAGCTTGCCAATATCACGGCAGTATAAAAGATGTGTCGCACTGCAAATATCATCGCGCAGTCTTCACCGTCTGTTTCGTACATCCTATAGGTTAGAAAAACCCATCGTCTTTTCAAGGTTACAGTTGCACCAAAACGGGCTTTAAACCCTTGAGATACAAAAAGCCCCGACCAGAACAGACGTCTGAACAGACCGGGGCTTTTGCATTACAACATGACGCGGTAGTAACGTAAAACTTTACGATGCCGCCTTGCGAACAAAGTTTCCGTTCTGGAAATCGTCAAACGCCTGCATCAGATCTTTCTTGCTGCTCATGACAAACGGGCCATAACGCACGACCTCTTCACGCAAGGGGCGCGCGGCAATCACCAGCATCCGGCCGCCATCTTCACCACCCGTAAGCGTCACACCCTCCCCATTGGCCAAAACAGCCAGATGATGGGTCGGGACATCTTTCTGCGCAACCACGGCATCGCCGATAAAGACATAGACCACGGCGGCGTGCCCCTTGGGCAACGGGATGGTGACATCGGCCCCAGCGTCAAGTTTGACATCAACAAAAACAGGGTTCGTCGAAATGCCATTGATCGGGCCGGCTTTGTCAAACATTTCACCTGCCAGCAAACGCAGGTTCACCCCCTTGGCCGGTGAGAGTTCCTGAACTTCGTTTGGCTCAAGGTTCTGATAGCGCGGATCAATCATTTTGTCCTTTGCAGGCAAATTGATCCAAAGCTGGAATCCCTGCAACAGGCCGCCTTCCTGTTCAGGTTTTTCCGAATGGACGATCCCGCTTCCAGCCGTCATCCACTGTGCACCGCCAGAACGCAAAACGCCCTCGTTGCCCATGCTGTCCTGATGGCGCATAGCCCCTTCGACCATATAGGTCACGGTCTCAAAACCGCGGTGGGGATGCTCGGGAAAGCCTGCGATATATTCATCGGCATTATCGGTCGAAATCGAGTCCAGCATCAGAAACGGATCAAGCATATCAAGCTGAGGTGTGCCGATGGACCGTTTAAGCGACACACCCGCACCATCGGATGTATCCATCGCCCGTAAAACCTTGGCGACATTGCGCAGATTGGAAACAGCGTCGGACATGGGTGACCTCCTGTATTTTGATGCGCCCGCAAAACCGGGCAAATGTCATACCCCCACTTTCGCACAAAACTGTCGCCAAACAAGGTTCAATCAGGCACCTGATTGTTTCCCTATGACCAACAAACACGTCTCAAGATCGCGTTTGGGCCCAAGCCTCATGCCCAAACAAACCAAAGGCAGCCCCGGTTTCCCAAGGCTGCCTTTGATGGTTTACATGATTGCGACTGATCGTGATCAGCCCGCTAGTTTTGCGGCCAGTTCGGCAACGTGGTTGCCCTGGAATTTGGCGATATCGAGTTCGTTCTGTGACGGCTGGCGTGAACCATCCGCACCCGCAAGCGTACCCGCACCATAAGGCGACCCACCGGTGATTTCGTCCATATTGGTCAGGCCCGCACAGCTATAAGGCACACCAACAATCACCATTCCCTGATGCAGAAGCGTGGTGTGGGTCGAGGTGATGGTGGTTTCGTGACCGCCATGCTGGGTTCCTGTGGATGTAAACACAGAACCAATTTTACCAATCAGTTTGCCCTTGGCCCAAAGACCGCCGGTCTGATCAAGGAAGGTGCGCATCTGGCCGGGCATATTGCCAAAGCGGGTCGGCACGCCAAAGATGATCGCATCATATTCAGGCAATTCGTCAACCGTGGCGACCGGGGCTGCCTGATCAAGTTTGGCACCCGCACCCTTTGCCACGTCTTCGGGCATGGTTTCGGGCACACGTTTAACATCGACATGGGTTCCGGCCACACCGCGCGCACCGTCGGCCACGGCATTCGCCATGGTTTCGATATGTCCGTACATCGAATAATAAAGCACGAGAACTTTAGCCATTATCGCCTCCTTGGTTGAATTTTATCGCCTGCAATAGTGCCGTTGCAGGCACGCATTGGAAACGCGCAAGTTAGAAACAGTCTGGTGCGCAGAACGCAACAGACTGCACAATGTTTCAGTTTATCAGCACATCAGGATGCCGGATGTTCGGCCAGATATTGCACAACCTGATCAGGGAAATCGGTGAAGATTCCATCAATCCCGGCATCATCAAAGATTGCATCAAGCGCAATATCCATATCTCCCGCCCATTTCGGCAGGCTATCGGCACGCAGGGTATAGGGATGGATCATCAGTTGGGCACGCTGGGCGGCAATCAGGGTTGGCGTCATGATGGCCTTACCTTCCGCACTTAGTCCTTCGATAACCTGGGGCAACCATGGGCCGATCCCGTCAACCACACCTGCCATTTCGACAACGCCGTCGTCGGATTTCAGATAGTCGTAATCCGTACCTTTGGGCGCGCCCCACTTGTTCTCGCCAATCAGCTGAACCAGTTTACCCTGATAGTTAAGTTCATTGCGGATGCGCTTGGTTTCCGCCCAGTCAAAGGACTGCACAAAGGAATTTGACGAAGGATTGTTATATCCCCATTTTTCCAGCACCGTGATCACGGTCTTGGCGATGTCCTTGCCTTCGGCATGATGGAATGCCGGATCCTTGATTTCCGGGTAAATTCCGACTTCACGTTTGTTGGATTTATTCAGCCCCTGAATCATCATGATTTCTTCATCAAGGGTCGGGATTTTAAACATCCCGAATTCCTTGGGAAAACGTCCGCCAAAAACCTGCTCGCCGGTATCGGCTTTGAACCGTTCGGTGACATTCAGGGTTTTGAGTTCAGCAAGCGTGAAATCAATCGCGTAATACCGTCCGTCTTCGCGTTTGCGATCGGGGAATTTGGCTGCGACATCGGTGGTGGTATCAATGTGAATATCATGCAGGATGACCGGCACACCGTCCTTGGACAGCACCACGTCCTGTTCGATGTAATCAGCCCCCATGCCATAGGCCAGTGCCACGGCGGGCAGGGTATGCTCAGGCAAATAACCCGATGCCCCGCGATGGGCAATCACCATTCTTTCCTGGGTAATATCCTGTGCCGCGGCAGGTGTGACACCCACTCCCGGCGCCATCAGAAAGCCACCAACCGACAGGCCAACACTCAACAGCGCCGTGCGGATCATTTTTTGTACCAGCATCCCAAATTCCTTAAATTCCATGTGCCACCGCCCTTTTTCAGGCTGTGTTTTCTGGACTATAGGCTCAGTGTCACGACAGACAAACGCGCCAATGCGCCGTTTTTATGTTCTTCATGAAACTGTTACACGTTAGGGACAACGCATGGTGATCAATTGAGTTCCACAATCACCTGTCGGGGGCATCTGCACTCCCAAGAAATTCCGACGTAATCTCCGCCAGAAAATCAGGCAGCACGCCATAAGCATAAGGCGCGTAAAGCCGTTCATGGCGCTGATGATATTCGCGCCCCCATGGTCCGATATTGACCACCGGATAGCGTAGCGCATCCGCCACCGGATGATCGACCAATTCGGCAATCGGGGTGTTCGCGGCGATGATTTCAGTATTGCCCACGTCCGGTGCATGCCCGAAAAAGCTCATATCGGAAATCCCCATGAAATAGCCACGGTGACAAATCTCCGTTTTATGCCGGGCCTCGATCGTGGATCGAGCCCGATCAATGGCATCGAGGAAAACTCGGTCGGCTTCCTTGGCCGGATCGACATGGATCGGCGGGTAATGCAACCCGGCAACGCCGACCACCACGGCGGGACCGCGTAAATGGGCCTCGTCAAGCATCGCACGAACCAGCTTGCGGCTGCGATTCAGTGGATTACCCTCCGCCGCACTTGCCGTTGAAACGGCATCAATCCGATCAAGCGCGTCCGCCCCACCAGCGGCAAATGCCATGTCACGCAATTGCGCCACCGTTACAACACGCAAAGGCGGCATCGGTGCGGGGGCGTCTTGCTGGTTGGCCTTGGCATAGGACTTGGCATTTTGTTCGAACCGCTCCAACGCCCGGTTGCCCGCCGTGGTCACGATGTCGGTGAAATCAGCCATCAGGTCCGCACAGCTTTTGCCCATCACCAGCCAGTTAAACGCCATCCAGACATGTTCCGGCGTGGTGACCTCATAATTATCGCGCAGGTCGCGGGCTTCGAGACAGACCGGGGGTGGGGCCGTTTCATGCGCGCCGCTGTCACATAAATCGCTGTTGGCTTCAATCGCCCCCATGATTTCAGATGCCATCGCGTGGGCAGAAATGCCGTCAAACGGATATCCGACATGGGTCGGCAACCCGGCCACCAGTGCAAAGGGCAACAATTTGCCGACCGAACCATGGAAAATGGCCCTGCCGATTTCACCATTTGCGGGATCGCTGCTGGCGTCCAGATTGACCCCGCCGACAATCTCGATATTCCAGCGCCGGGTCAGTTCGGGCAAGGCATTGCGCAAACTGCGCATCCCGCAGGAATTGCGTTCCTCATCGGGGGTCAGGAACAAAACCACATTGCCTTGTCGTTCGGACTGCTGACTAAAATGTTCAAGAAAAGCTATGCCCGCGGCATCCCCGCTTTTCATATCCAGCAACCCGCGACCGGGAATGAAATCGCCACTTTTAAAATCACGCAGTGCCAGTTTTTCCGCCTCGCTTGGCGTCGCCTTTCCTGACAGATCGCGTATCAGGGCATCACGCAATTGATCGGGGCTGAAAGCCAGATGTTTCAGATCGTGATAGTTTTCAATCGACACCACATCGAAATGGCCGGCCATTGCCAATGTCTGCCTCGGTGCCTGTCGCCCGGTGCCCCGCACCAGCGCCACGACACTTTTGGCCATTTTCGCACCACCGGCAACCGGATGGCTGTCGATCACGGCGATATCGTCGGGATTGTCGCGGAAATAGGGAATTTCACTGAGGATTTCGACAATCAGACCGGTGATGCCGGCTTCGCCAGCCGTGCCGGTAACACTGCCAAACCGGGTCAGTCGGTCGGCAATTTCAGCAGTCCGGGCAAAAGGCGCCCACGGATTGTCAGACGTGGCCATGTGATTACTCCCTGATGACATGAGCAATAATATGCCGCGCCAAAATCATTTAAAACGTCAATTTAGTAGAATTTTAGGCAATTAACTGACAATTTCATCAGGATAATTGCTGAAATCGTCAAACCCGAAGAGCCCGCCATGGATGATCTTGACCGTCGCCTGCTTGCCGAACTGCGTATCAATGCCCGGGCTTCGGTCCCGAAACTGGCCCAACTTTTGGGGGTGGCAGCCGGTACAGTCAAAACCCGGATGGACCGCCTGACCGAACAGGGCGTGATTGCCGGATTCACCGTCCGCCTGCGTGATAATGCGGCAGACGGGACCATTCGTGGGATGATGATGATTGAGCTGTCGGGCAAAAACGTTAAATCGATGGTGGCAACCTTGCGCAAGAACCTTGGATTTTCTGCCCTGCATACCACCAATGGCCAATGGGACCTGATTGCAGAAATTCAGGTCCCCGCCCTTTCCGATTTCCATCAGACCGTGACCACGGTCCGCGCCATGGAAGGCATTGCCAAAACCGAAAGCTATCTGTTTCTTGGCCCGGCCTGATCGGGAGCCAGAATGTGCGCATGCATGGACTGCGGGCGGGCTTTAACGATTAAGTTCCCCGGTCATGCGATCCAGCCCATCAAGCGTCAGGGGGAACATACGCCCCGCCATCAGTTGATGCATGATCTGGATTGACTGGTGGTACGCCCACCAGTTTTCTGCCTGCGGGTTAATCCACGCGGCATGGTCGAAATGATCAAGAAGGCGTTGTATCCACACCGCGCCAGCTTCTTCGTTCCAATGTTCAACTGCACCACCGGGATAGGTAATCTCATACGGGCTCATGGTGGCATCGCCGACAATCACCAGCTTATAATCCGATCCATAGGTATTGATCACATCCCACGTCGACACCTGATCAGATCGGCGGCGTGCGTTGTCCTTCCACAACCCTTCGTAAGGACAATTGTGGAAGTAGTAATATTCAAGATGTTTGAATTCGGTTTTGATCGCGGAAAACAGTTCTTCGCAAACCTTGATATGGTCATCCATAGATCCACCAATATCAAACAGCATCAGGACCTTAACCGAATTATGCCGTTCGGGGCGCATTTGCACATCCAACCAGCCCTGCCGCGCGGTTGATGTGATCGTGCCGGGCAGATCAAGCTCATCGGCCGCCCCGGTGCGCGCCCATTTGCGCAATCGACGAAGTGCGACCTTGATGTTGCGCGTGCCGATTTCAACACTGTCATCAAGGTTCTTAAACTCGCGCTTGTCCCAGACCTTTACCGCGCGGCGATGGCGCGATTTATCCTGCCCGATCCGAACCCCTTCGGGGTTATAGCCATAGGCGCCAAACGGCGATGTGCCCGCCGTGCCAATCCATTTATTGCCGCCCTGATGGCGGCCCTTTTGCTCCTCAAGACGCTGTTTAAGCGTCTCCATAAGCTTTTCCCAGCCGCCAAGCGCTTCGATCTCGGCCTTTTCTTCCTCAGACAGAAATTTCTCGGCCAGTTTATGCAGCCATTCCTCGGGGATGTCGGTTTCAGCCACCTCATCCATCCCGTCGGCCAGATCAATCACCCCTTTGAAGTGCTCGGAAAAGACCCGATCAAACTTATCAAGGTTGCGCTCGTCTTTCACCAGACTTGCGCGCGCCAGATAATAGAAATCCTCAACCGAATAACCTGCCAATCCCTTTTCCACCGCCTCAAGCAATGTCAGGTATTCACGCAACGATACCGGAACGCGATTTTCTTTGAGCTTATAAAAAAAGCCGGTGAACATCGCCGATTATCGACCTTCGCGCCGGGTCATGAAGGCCAGCCGTTCAAACAGATGCACATCCTGCTCATTTTTCAAAAGCGCGCCATGCAGCGGCGGAACAGCCGTTTTGGCATCCTTGGCCCGAAGTGCCTCAGGCGGCAAATCCTCAGCCATCAGGAGTTTTAGCCAATCAAGCAGTTCAGACGTCGATGGTTTCTTTTTCAGCCCCGACACATCGCGCATGTCGTAAAACAGGTTGAGCGCCTCGGCGACCAGTCGTTTCTGAATGCCGGGGTAATGCACCTCGATAATCTGGTTCATGGTATCGGCATCGGGGAAACGGATGTAATGGAAAAAGCACCGGCGTAAAAACGCATCGGGCAGTTCTTTTTCATTATTCGACGTAATGATCACAATCGGCCGGTTGGTGGCCTTGACGGTTTCCTGTGTCTCATAGACAAAGAACTCCATGCGATCGAGTTCTTGAAGCAAATCATTGGGAAACTCGATATCGGCCTTGTCAATCTCATCGATCAGCAGAACCGGCGCACTTTCATCTTCGAACGCTTCCCATAGCTTGCCCTTGACGATGTAATTGGCAATGTTGTGGACCCGCGCGTCACCCAACTGGCTATCGCGCAGACGCGACACCGCGTCATATTCATACAGCCCTTGTTGCGCCCGCGTGGTTGATTTGATCGACCACGTGATCAGCTTTTTACCCAGCGACTTTGCGATTTCTTCGGCCAGAACCGTTTTGCCAGTACCCGGCTCCCCTTTGACCAAAAGCGGTCGTTGCAACGTGATCGCCGCATTGACCGCCACCATCAAATCGTCGGTCGCGACGTAATTTTCTGTGCCTTGAAACTTCATGTTGCCCTGCAATAGAGGTTGACGTTTACGTTAACCTAAGGCGTTGTACGCCTTTGAGCAAGGGATCAGAAAAACTTCGTAATGATCATGCCGATAACCAGGCTTTACCGGTCTTTCCAGCGCAAGGCACTGGCCGGGCTTTCGCCAAACCAGTCGCGATAGGACCGGGAAAAATTGCTTACATGGTTAAAGCCGACTTTTTCGGCAACCTGCTTAACGGTCATATCACCCGCCATCAACAGCTCTTGCGCAAGCGCCATACGTTCACTGCGGATAAATTCGCCGCATGATTTTCCCGTTTCGATCTTGAACAAGCTGTTTAAACGGCTTTCGGAAACACCAACATCAACGGCCAGCTGGGGAACCGATATCGCCGCCCCCGGATTGCGGGTGATCTGTGAAACCGCCGCGTCATGCGCGGATTTTTCAAAAGTCGTTAATTCTGGTGCAACATTGTCCACCTCGGACAGAGCGCGGTAACTGTCAATAAGTTCGGCGAGAAATAGGGTCGATAGGCCTTCAAGTTTGAATTTGTGGCCCAGCCCCGTCACATGCGGTGAAAACATCGCACTGACAATGCTGCGCATCCGGTTGGACGGCGGCACGGGCTTGATCAGGACCACATCTTGACGGTCCGACAAAAACGGCGCCATCGCCTCTGGCAACATATCACCAAACCTTTGACGCAAGGGATCAAGCGTGGTGACCACACCAACATGGCGGATCACTTGTCCGGCGGGCAGGAAATACCGCGTTCCAAGCGGATCAACCCGCATCACCATCGCTGCGTCTGGCGACTGTGAATGCCGCTCGCCATCGGGACTTTCAACCTCAAGCTTGCCCATCACGTTGGTCGAACCGGACAACCATCCCGGCGGCAACGCATTTTTCACGTTGAAGTATGAATCTTCGCGGACATGGAGTTCGGCACGGTACAGATACATGCCGTTGCCAAAATCAAGACGTTCCAATCGGCCTTGCGCACCGGGCAACTCAAACAGATCACCATCGGCAAGGATCAGGTCTCCGACATCAGCATCGCGTTCGTAAGCCGATACATCGTCAAACGCACCCCGCGCCGGGTCATCCTTTATCTGCGGCATTCGCTCCCCCAATGTCACGCCATGCATTTTGTCCACGGCTTTGTTATCGCTTTATCACAGCTTATCTTATTGAAGTTGTTATCATTGATTGACGATTTCAACTGTGATGTGGCGCACGCTGGTTTAACGACCCTTGCTTACCAATGGGTATGCGCTGTCGATCAAGAGGCGACGTTTGAAACAAGCAAGGCAATCGGCGCATTTTGCCGGGCGACTTCTGCTTTTAGGCCCGCAACATCCATTTCCTCGTCTTTGACAAACTCGATGAACATCATGTTGACGTTGTTAAAGATCAATTCGCCCATTGCATCGCAATCAACATCCTTGCGCACGAGGCCGCGTGACTGCAAAGACCGGAACAGATCGCAAACCTGCTTTGACAGACGATGGTCAAGGGCTGTGTAGCGTTTGGAAAATGGCGTTTCGGGCTGTCCGATCGAAAGTGACATCGCTGTACGCCACATTTCTTTGGATAAATATGTCAGTGAATGATCGTAATATTTACCGATCAAGTTGGCCAAAGCATCCCCGACATTTTCAATGTCACTTTCAATGATCGCATTGCCCGTATCCAACACTTCCTCGACCTCCATCGAGACCGTGGCCATCAGCATATCGCCCTTGTTTTTATAGTAATTATAAAACGTTCCGACCGATACACCGGCCATCTCGGCAATGTCTTCGATGCGCGCAGCATCATAGCCGACTTTGCGAAACAGGGTTGTCGCCGCGTCGAGAATGCGGCGGTTCTTGTCGGCTTTCTTTTGGGCACGCAAACCTAACATTCTTACTCCGACGAAAACTGAACAGGTTCAAAATTTACATTGACTCAAAAAATGAACACGTTCAATATTTTTTCAACGGCACCGCAACGAGTGCCGGGATATCCAAGAAAAGGGAGGCCTCAATATGACATCAGGGAGAGCCAATGTTTCGTCACGTTTCCACGGGGAAAACCCGCAATAAGCTGCTTGGCGGCGCTGCGACCATGCTTTTGGGCGCACTTGCCATCGTTCCATCTGCGCAGGCAACCGAAGAACTGAACGCGCTTGTCTGGTGCGACCATACCGACCCGGCCTTGATCGAGCCGTTCGAAGAAAAATACGACGTCAAAGTCAATCTGAAGGAATACGAAGGCACGGGTGCTGGCCTTTCGATCATTGAACAATCGCGCGCCGGCGACTGGGATGTGATGGTGATTGACGGCGTTGATGTCCACCGCGCGGTTGACATGGGCATTCTGGCCGAAATTCCGGCTGATGCCTTGCCAACAGCCGATCTTTTCCCCGAAGTGGTTATGGCAGACAACAATGTGGTCGATGGCAAAACCTATGCCGTCACCGAAAAGTTTGGCTACAACACCATCTCGTTCGACAAAACCAAAGTCGACCCCAAGGATATGGAAGACATGTCGGTGATCTGGTCGGACAAATATGCCGGGCGGATTGCGGTTTATGATTATTACCTGCCGGTCATTGGGCTTGTCGGGCTTGGGCTTGGCATTGATACGGCTGACCTTGGTGCGGATGACATGCCCGCCATTAAGGAAAAGCTGTTTGCGATGAAAAAGGTCTCCAAACAGGTTGGCGAGGTGGTGTCATCCCAAACCGCCCTTGCCACGGGTGAGGTCGATATTCTTGTCGGCGGCGGTGAATGGATCACGGCGGTTTTGTCCGAAGACAAACCCAATCTTGACTGGATCATCCCCAAACAAGGTGCCCTTCGCTGGGCACAGTCGATTGCGGTGATGAAAGATTCCGAAAAGCCTGATCTGGCGCTGAAATTCGTTCAATACATCCTGAGCCCCGAAGGTCAGGCGCGTCTTGCGACCTCGTCATGCTATTGGGGGATGCCCGCCAACGCCAAGGCTGGTGCAAACCTTACGGATGCGCAAAAAGCCGCCCTTCGCTGGGATGATCAGGAAGGCTACCTTGCGAATTCGCAACTTTATCCGATCCCGGATGCCGATCTGGATGCCCAGATGCAGGATGCCTGGGTCGAGATGCTTCAACAATAAGAAGCTTCGTTGCGTATTGTGTACCCGCCATTGCCCCGCTTTTTTTGCGGGGCAATGGTTCGAACTTGCGTTACGCTTGATCGACGGTCGCCCCCATTCCCACGCCACCAAAGAAAGCAACCGGGCCTTTGCCGGTCTTAATCGTTGCTGACAAGGATACCGTGATGGCTTCTGCCACGCTTGAAACACGCGAAAATCGCCGCGCTTGGGGGTTTGTCACCCCGGCCTTGCTGTGGACCATCGCGTTTTTCGTGATCCCGTTTATCGTCATGGCCGCCATCAGCCTTGCGACCCGTAAGGGGCGCGAGCTGGTCATGGCGTGGAATCTGGACAACTACATCGCATTTTTTGAAAAGGCCCATTTGCTTAAAGGGCTTTTTGTCTCGCTTGAAATCACCTTTACCGTCACCCTCATTTCCGTTGTGCTGGCCTATCCGCTGGCATGGATCATTGCCGAACGGATCCCGCAAAAGTGGCAACGCATGGCGCTGATCATGGCGATCCTGCCCTTTTGGACAAGCTATGTGGTGCGGTCCTATTCGTGGCTTTTGGTCTTGGCCAAAAACGGGGTGATCAACAATACCCTGATGCACATTGGCCTGATTGCCGAACCGCTTGAACTGGCCAGCACACGCTCGGCCACGGTAATTGGCTTTGTGCATTTCTTTGTCATGCTGCTGACCTTAACCATCTACGCCAATCTGGTGCAGATGCCACCAAACTACCGACGTGCAGCGGCCGATCTTGGGGCCAATGGATTTCAGGTGTTTTGGCATGTGGTGTTACCCCTCACATTGCCGGGTATTATGGTCGGTGCGTTTCTGACCTTTGTTCTGTGCATTGGCGATTACATCACCCCGCAAATTCTGGGCGGTAATAACGAACTGGCTTTGCCGCAAATCATCATGCTGCAACTTGGTCGACGCGCCGATTTCCCGATGGCCGCGACCCTTTCGATCATTTTGATGGTGGTGGTGACACTGGCCTATATCGCCTGTGCGCGCTGGCTTAAAATGGAAAGGACGTGATCATGATTTCATCGCGCTTTTCCAAAGTTCTGTCGTGGGCGTATCTGATCGCGCTGTATGGTTTTATCTTTTTACCAGTCGTGGTGCTGGTGCTGTTTTCGTTTCAGGATGGCCGCCTGCCGGTCCCGCCGTTTAATGGTGCGACCTTGAAATGGTACGGGGAGGTTTTCGCCGATAGCCGCCTGATGTCCGCCCTTGGCAATTCATTGATGGTCGCCATCGGGTCATCGACCATTGCCTGCGTTCTTGGTTTCTGTGCTGCCTATGGTCTGGCCCGGTTCATGTTACCGGCATCGCGACTTCAGCGCGGGCTTCTGGTTGCACCAATGACGGTCAGCTACCTGATCATTGCCCTTGGTTTGCTCTCCACCTTTAACTGGCTCGGCGTGTCACTGTCACTTTGGACAGTCGCGATCGGCCATGTGGTGATTAATTTGCCGCTGTGCTTTGCCATCATTTATGCATCCATGGGCGACCATCAGAAAAACATCGAACGGGCCGCACGTGATTTGGGTGCAGCCGAATGGCAGGTCATGACCCAGATCAGCGCGCCAATGTTGATGCCATCGATCCTGGCGGCGTTTTTCCTGTCGGTCACGTTTAGCTGGGATGAATTTATCATATCCTTCCTGCTGTCGCGCTTTGACGTCACCCTGCCAGTTGAAATCTGGAGCATGCTGCGGTCGGGCCTGAACCCGAAAACCAACGCGGTCGGAAGCATTGTCTTCCTTGTATCGGTTGCGCTGCTGCTTATTCTTGAATTGAGTATTTTTAGAAGGACGGCAAAGAAATGACCGCCCCTGTCTCCATCCGCAATGCCACCAAAATCTTTGGCGATTTCACCGCCCTTAACGATGTCAGCCTTGAGATTGAGGCCGGTGAATTCATCGTTCTGCTGGGACCATCTGGCTGTGGCAAAACGACCCTTCTGTCGCTGTTGGGCGGCTTCCTGTCGCCCAGTTCCGGCACGGTTGAAATTAACGGGCAGGACATGGGCCATGTGCCGCCATCCAAACGCCCGACCACCACGATGTTTCAGGACTACGCCCTGTTTCCCCATATGAGCCTGCGTGACAATGTCGCGTTTGGCCTGAAAATGCGCAAAATCGGTAAGGCCGAACGCCATGCCAAGGCCGAAGACCTTCTTGATATGGTCGGGCTGAAGTCATCGGCCGATAAAAAACCGCACGAACTATCGGGTGGGCAGCGTCAACGTGTCGCCCTTGCCCGTGCCTTGGCAGTTGAACCCGATGTGTTGTTGCTTGATGAACCGCTGGGTGCGCTTGATCTAAAACTGCGTCGCCAAATGCAGGATGAACTGAAAGCCATCCAGAAACGGGTTGGCACCACATTCGTTCACGTCACCCACGATCAGGAAGAAGCCATGGCGATTGCCGATCGGATTGTCGTGATGAATGCAGGCAATATCGAGGACGTCGGACGCCCCGAAGACATTTACATGCGGCCCAGAACCCTGTTTTCGGCAAGCTTCATGGGCGAGGTCAATTTCATCCCCGGCACCCTTGGCAAACGTCATGATGGTATGGTCGATGTTGATACGGTGCTGGGTCCGGTCAGCTTGGCTGAAACCGCACTGCGCGATGAGAACCTGACCAAGGGTGCAAAAGTCACCCTTGCCATTCGCCCCGAACATTTCCGCGCCAGCACGGGAACCGGCCCGCGTATTACATTTGGCAAGGCCAAGGTCACCGATGGTTCGTTCTTTGGCACCCATCACCGCGCCCATCTTGAACCCGTTGACGCGCCAGACATCGTCCTCACCGCTCATATGCCCCAATCAGCCGTGATTGAATCCGGGGCGTGGATTGACCTGACGATTGATCCGGCGTCCGTCGTTGTTCTGGCCGGGCACCCTGACACCACAAGAACCGAGGACGCGGCATGAGTATGGAACGCGCCAAAGCCGAAGACTGGTACAGCCTCAAACGTGTCGGTGATGACATCACCTACATCGGGGAGCCGTTTATCGAAGAGTTCTATCGTTGCAACATCTGGCACGTCCGCGGACGTGATGGCGATATGCTGATTGATAGCGGCATGGGGGTTGTGTCGCTCACCGAATGGGTGCCACTTGTGACCGAACGATCCGTTCAGGCCGTTGCCAGCCACACCCATTTTGACCATATCGGATGTCATCATGAGTTTGAAAACCGGATTTGCCATCGCTGCGAGGCCGACCTTTTGGCCCATCCAACCCGCCAAAACACCCTTGCCGATCCGTATGTCACCGATGACATTTTCACCAAACTGCCGCCCGCCCCATATGCCTCAACCACTTATGCGGTCAAGGCCGCCCCGGCAACGCGGATTGTTGAGGACGGCGATGTGATTGATCTTGGGGATCGCACGTTTGAGGTCATCCACACACCGGGCCATTCACCGGGTGGCATTGCCCTTTGGGAGGCCAAAACCGGCATCCTGTTTTCCGGTGATATTGTGTATGATGGGCCGTTGATCGAAGACACCTATCATGCCAACGCAAAGGACTACGTGCGCTCCATGGAACGGCTTTATGACTTGCCTATCCGTGTGGTTCACGGCGGACATTTCGCCAGTTACAGTGGTGAGCGCCACCGCGAAATTATCAAAAACTGGCTGCGGGAACGGACCTGAAAACAGGCCCGCCGCACTGAACGCAAATACTACGGCACGGCCAACCAACCCAATATGATCAGGAAGACTTCCGATGCAAAACGCAGGTAAATTCTATATCGATGGCAAATGGATTGATCCGATTTCGTCGCAAAAAATGGACGTTATCAATCCCGCTACCGAACAGGTCATCACGCAGTTTACGCTGGCCAACGAAGAAGATGTCGATCTTGCGGTTGCCGCCGCCAAGCGCAGCTTTGAAAGCTACAGCCAGACCACCGTTGACCAGCGTCTTGGCTGGCTTGAAAAGCTTCTGTCGATCTACAAGCGCCGGTATCACGACGTCGCCCAAACCATCACCGCCGAACTGGGCGCGCCGACCACCATGTCGCACGAACAACAGGCCGCTGCGGGCGTTGATCATCTTGAAGATTTCATCAAGGCCCTCCGCGACCTTAAAACCGAAGAAACCCTGTATAATAGTGAAACGCTTTTGCGTGAACCGATTGGGGTGTGCGGCCTGATCACGCCATGGAACTGGCCGATGAACCAGATTGTGCTCAAAGTCATTCCGGCCTTGGCAACCGGCTGTACCTGCGTTCTAAAACCGTCGGAATTTACCCCGCTCAATGCGATGCTTTATGCCGAAATGATCCACGAGGCAGGCTTCCCACCGGGTGTCTTTAACCTTATTCAGGGGGCTGGCCCGGTTGCCGGTGCTTCCATGTCGCGCCATCCTGATATCGCCATGATGTCCTTTACCGGATCGACCCGTGCGGGCAAGGCTATTACCAAGGATGCCGCCGAAAATATCAAGCGCGTCACATTGGAATTGGGCGGCAAGTCGCCCAACATCGTGTTTGACGATGTCGATATCGAAGACCGCATTACCTTTAGCGTTCTCGATGTCTTTAACAACACAGGTCAAACCTGTGACGCGCCAACCCGGATGCTGGTGCAACGGTCGATCTATGACGAAGCGGTCAAGGTCGCCAAGCACGTTGGCGACGCTGCATCCGTCGGTGATCCGACGGTTGAAGGCAATCATATCGGCCCACTGGTCAGCCACATTCAATATGACCGGGTTCAAACCCTTATTCAGGCAGGCATCGACGAAGGGGCGAGACTTCTGGTCGGGGGTTTGGGCAAACCTGATGGCATTAACGAAGGATACTTCACCAAACCAACCATCTTTGCCGATGTGAACAATAATATGCGCATCGCGCGCGAAGAAATCTTTGGCCCAGTCGTCGTCATGATCCCGTTTGACAGCGAAGAAGACGCCATCAAAATCGCCAATGATACGCCCTATGGTCTGGCCGCCTATATCCAGACCCCCGATGCGGCCAAGGCGGACCGGGTTGCCCGTAAGTTGCGGGCTGGCATGGTCCGTATCAATGGTGCCTTTCCGCGCGCCGGAAGCCCGTTTGGCGGCTATAAGCAATCAGGCATTGGCCGTGAAGGCGGGATGTTCGGCCTTGAAGATTTCATGGAAATCAAAATGCTGCACAAGCCCTGATCACGGTGGAGCCCCCCTGCCTTAACAAGGCCCCGGCATGTTCCGGGGCCTTATGGTTTTGCGACAAAATATACCGCGCAACTGGTTGCAATCCTCCCCACATGATATAGGGCTGGTAATGATTGAGCCGGGCACTATAATCCCATCGTTAATCGATAAAGTGAGGGGTCCGGGCAACGGATTTTCGAAGGATTGGGAGACCACAAATGAACGCGATGTCCTTTTCTGAAATGGGGCTTTCGGCCCTGAAAAGGCGACAGTTTGATGCGGCAATCAACATGCTGCGACAGGCACTTGGCGAAGATGAAGACAATTTGAATGCCCGGTTTGGCTTGGCCCGGGCCCTGCATGAAAAAGGTTCGATCACCGAAGCACTTGGCGAATATCGTACGGTGCTGCAATCTGATGAAGGCCACGAAGACTGCCTGCATCACATTGCACGCGCTCTGCTGCAAAACGGGGATGCGCGCAGCGCCCTTAACCACGTTGATATCCTTTTACGCAGCAAGCCAACCGACGCGGAATTTCTGACTTTGCGCGCGCAAGCCTTGATGGAACTTGACCACGCCGAAAGTGCCTTGGCGAGTTTACAAACCGCAGCCCATCACAATCCGGGGTCGGAAAAAATCCATCGGCTTATGGCCGCATGTTATCGGATCAACGAAGATGGCGAAGGCGAACGCCGTGCTGTCGAACAGCTGTTGCGGATCGACCCGACGTCGATGACCGCGGCCAATGACCTTGCGGTGATTGATCTGCGTGAAGGCCATCCGATGACCGCGTTTGAGACGTATGAGAAAATCCTCGCCCAACAGCCAGAACATGCGCAAGCCACCCTTAACCGGGCGATTGCGCTGACGGTGATGGGTGGTATGGATCATGACGCCATCTGGGATCGGGTGATGGATGTCTGTTCCGACATCGATGATCTTGACGACATCCGCGCCCTCGCCGACACGCTGGCTAAACTGCCCGATGCCAAACGCAAAGGCAGTTCCGAGGCCGCCGCCCTGACAGCGCGTGCCGCCTTGGCCAAAGTTGCCTATTAAAAGAACAAATGCCCGTGTAACAGCACGGGCATTTGCCAAATCATAACACAGTCATAAGGATGCACAGCAAATGCTGACGCATCCTTTTTTATTTGGATGGCTAAGACACCGCGACAGTTTCCGCCGTTGGCGTCACCGAACGGGTTTTCACCCAAGCCAGAATACCCGCCACACAGATGAAGGCTGCAATACATCCGACGATAAAGGGTGCATTGCTGTTCATTCCGGCAAGAACCCCACCCAGCAAGACGGCAACGGTTTCCGCCAGAACGTGGACGGACCGATAAATGCCGAGTGCCTGCCCCTGTTCATGCGGCCCGGTCCCGTTGGAAATAAACAGGCTGGTGGTGACCTCACACCACGCAATCCCGAATGCCGCAATACACATCGGCACGAATATCCAGATCAGCCCATCGGGCAGGATAAAGGTCAACAACCCAATGCCAAGAAACAAGTGCCCAAGGACCGCAACGCCGCGCAATCCAATCGGACGCTGGGCCCGTTCGACGGTTAAGCCGGCAATGATCAGCGGGATCGAAATGATCGCCGAGCACATGCCAAGGAAGCTGCTGGTCACATCGTGGTTTTGAACCAGATACACCCCAAAGAAACAGAAGAACAAAAAGATCGCGCAATAACTAAAGAACGATACGACAAAGGCCGGTAACAGCCCCGGATCGGTCAAGGTTTGCCAGATAGTCCGACTGGTTTGCGGACCATCGTCGGGCGTGCGCCCCCGGCGCCTGGCATATTCAGGGATCCGTAAAACAACTGCGACCACCAGCAGGTTAAAGCCATACATACCCGCAGCAAAAAAGAACGGCCACGACACGTTAAAGGATGGATGGATTGTCGGGTCCGAAAAGAACCCACCCATCAACGGACCAATGATCCAGCCAACATTAATCGCCACCGTCAGAAGGCCGAAGTTGCGCACCTTGTTTTCGGGTGTGCTGATATCTGATGCAATCGATTGTGCAATCGCCATGTTGCCTTCGCAAAGGCCCGAGACAAACCGACCGATCAACACCATTGGCAGGTTCGCGGTCGCAACCCCAACCGCCACCACGATATAGCCACTGGCCGCCCCCAAAAGAGACGCCAGCAAAACCGGCTTGCGCCCGATTTTATCCGACATCCGTCCCAGCCACGGCGCACCGACAAACTGCCCAATTGGATAAAGCGCCATCGCGACCCCAAGCAGGATGGTGCGGTATTGTTCCGGCACAGATGGATCAAGAAAGCCAAGCTCTGGCTTTAAAAACATCGGACCGAAAACAGGATAGGGCAAACTAAAACCGGCAAAGCCAAAAAGAACAGTCAAAAAGACTGCCGACATTGCCTTGTTTTCCTGCGACATGGGAACTCCGTGGGGCTTTGGTATTGTGGTGTAATTAACGTGATCAAGGTGGTGGAGGCAGGCGAGCGTAATCAGGATTGGGGCATTTCGGTCGCCGGGGCGGCATACCGCCGGGCAAGGGATCGCACCTTTTGATGTGCATCATCGACCTGCCATCCGGCACCAATCAGCAAATCGGCCAACGCATCACACAGGATACTGACCGCATTTTTGCGCAATTCCTGCCCATAATGCCGGTCGGTAATTTCGGATAAAACCAGCACATTGATGCCATATCCCAACCCCCAGCTGCCAAGATTAAGGTTCCGCGCGCGGTCCGTCCGCTCGGGAAGGTCACCCGAAATACCCAGTGCATCCGCGCCCGCATTCAAAAACGTCTGGAACATCTCGGTCACGGCACCAATCTGGTCAAGCTGCGCCTGATGACGGGCCGGTGTTGCCCGTTTCCAGACAGATGGTGCCAAGGCCAGATATTCGGCCTCGAACAATTGCGGATGATCGATGGAAAAGCGCAGATCAAGCAAACTGGCGATGATGTATTTTTCAATCGCACTGCCGTCATGATTGCGTGCAATGTCAAATTTTTGCGCCCGTTTGGCCCCCGCCATGACGGCCAAGCCAATCAGAAGGTCTTCCTTGCTGGCAAAATGTCCGTACAGGGTCCCAACCGAAATCCCGCACATCTTTGCCAAATCTGATATTTTCAGCTCAAAGAAACCGACTTCTGAAATCAGTTTCCCTGCGTTATCAAGGATTAATTCTTCGCGGTTTTGGCGTTTTTCCATACGGTTCCGGGCTACCATATCAGACCAGTCTTCCATCCATTTAATAATAAATGACGTAAAATCGAATTTGGTTCATTTTTTAATCTGGAACAATCGCTTTTTTTGCATAGGTGGGTTTCCAACTGATATTCGCCCCTGTTTTCAGTGATGGGCACACCTTCACCTTACCTGCACGCACGCCAATATCTGATTGCGCAAGAACGGACAGGCCAAACACGCAACCCTTTGTCAGAATGCAGTCGCCAGCTTATCCATAACCCATCGGATTTTTATCGTGACACCACTGCCCGACGCCACAATTCCAGACCGCTTTATCCGGGTGATCGATCATATCGACAGCCATCTTGAAAGCGTTCCGGGTGTTGAGGTTCTTGCGGGCATTGCCGCCTATTCGCCCTATCACTTTCTCCGGCAATTCGCGGCCCTGTTTGATATCCCCGTCGCGCAATATGTTCGGCTGATGCGACTGCGCCGTGCGGCCCATGCATTGGCATTTCGCACCGATCAGCAAATCATCGAAATCGCGTTTCAGGCCGGGTACGAAACACCCGAGGCCTTTGCCCGCGCCTTTCGCAAAATCCATGATCAAAGCCCGACGGACTTTCGCGCCGCCCCCGATTGGGAAAACTGGCAAGCCCCATATGACAAACTACGCACCGTCAGAGCCAGGAGCAACAGGATGACCACCCCCTCTATCGGCAACATCGCCGTCATCGATTTTCCGCGAACCCGCACGATCTGCCTTGATCATCACGGACCACAAGCACACCTTGGCCACACCATTCGGCGTTTCATTGACTGGCGCCGTGCGCACCGCCTGCCCCCATCAAAGGCTGCGACATTTAACATCATCTGGTGTCATCCCGATGATACGCCGCCCGCCGATTTCCGGTTCGGACTTGGGGTTGCCACACCCAACCGCCTTACCGCGGATGATGCAAATATGGGACTGTATGAATTGATGTTACCGGCAATGCGCTGTGCGAAGCTGCGCCATATTGGCAGTGACCAAATGATCGGCGATAGCGCCCTACGCCTGTATCGGGACTGGTTGCCCCAAAGTGGCGAAACACCGGGCGACTTCCCGCTGTTTTTTCAGCGCGTTTCGTTTTACCCCGACGTTCCCGACCACGAGGCCATCACCGATATCTTCCTGCCGCTGGCGTCATAGCCATTTCACAAGGAACAACCAGCCATCGCTCGGCCCATTAGAATTACAAGACCGCACGAAGGGGTGTCGGGTATATAATACACCGACAAGGGAACTGATTTTCTCATCGAACGTTTAAAGTAAGGTACTCATTCCTCTCACCCGCAGTTCTTTGGGCTGCAGCAAAAAGAACGGGGCTGTTTCGAAATGTTCCAACGCTTCATCCGAATATGGGAATTTCTAAGTCACAGCCTTTGGTTCACTCCACTGCTCTATGCGTTTGGCGGCGTTATTCTGGCCCTGCTCTCTGTCCGTGTTACCGCTGCGGACATTGCGGCAAGCCTGCCCGACTTCTGGCCGCAGTTTAGCACCACCGAAACCGCACGCGATTTGATATCAACCTTGCTGGCGACGCTTGTCACCATGACGACGTTTGCGCTTTCAATCACGATGGTCGTCCTGACCTTGGCCGCCGGGTCCCTTGGCCCCCGAACCATTCGCAATTTCATGGGCGATCCCAAAACCCAAAACGCGATTGGCTGCTTTGTCGGATCAATCCTGTTTTTCATCGGCGTGCTTGTCATCATGGGGGGTACAACCCAACCCGATCAGGTTCCGCAAATCGCAACCATGTCGGCCATCGGGCTTTTTGTAATCTGCCTGTTTGTGCTGATCCTGTTTGTCCATAACCTCGGACGATCGATTGTCGCCGATCAGGTCATTCACCGGGTTGGCAGCAACCTTGAAGACACAATTTCCTCTGCCCTCGATACACTTAAAAGTCCGATTGAGGCCGCCCAAAAAGATCACTGCACCCTGCCCGAGAGCACCGACATCAACGATGTTAGCGCTATCATTGCGGCAAAATCTGGCTATGTGCAGGGACTGGATTACGATCATCTACGCGATGTCGCGATCAAACACGACATCACGATCGCGCTGATTGTCCACGCCGGACAGCACGTCATTAAAGGCGAAACCATAGGTGAAATAAAATCCCCTGACGATGAGGGCGCATCACACATCGATATGTCGGCCTGTCAGGAAGACACCGCCAAACACATCATGATCGGCAACCAACGCACCGAGATGCTTGATATCGAGTTTGCCCTGCGCCAACTTGTTGAAATCGCCTTGCGCGCCCTGTCGCCGGGGATCAATGATCCCTTTACCGCCATTGCCGTGATTTACCGTCTGGGTCGGGCCCTGCCAAAGGCAATGTCTTTTCATTACCCTGTCGGGTTGTGGAAGGATGAAGATGATCAGAACCGCCTTTACGGCTACCTTCCCGATTTTGGCGGCATGCTTGGTGCGGCCTTTAACCAAATCCGGCAAGCCGCCACGGCCAAGCCCGACGTTCTTTTGCCGATGGCCGAAGTGCTTGAAAGCCTGATTGGCTTGACCGAAAACACCGAGCAGCGTGATATTCTATGTCGTCATGCAAAATTGATCGGCCATGCTGCCGCACGTGACATCCCCGAAGCATCAGACCGTCAGGCTGTTGAACGCGCTGTTAAATGTATCTTGCGTAAGAGAACGGCCTAATCCGATCATTTGGTCCGTTTATGCTAAGCACGATCGAATGATCCCTGTCAGCCCCTCGTCATCCGTCTAACGCCATATTCTCGGCCTCATCTTCCAAAGCATCGACGCTAACATCCCTTGCATCGTCGCGTTTTGGTTTGATTTTTGGGGCTGCCTTGCGCCATGCAACCAGGTTTTGTCCAACCTCGCGGTAGAACTCGGGAACAATCTCCTCCAATAGAGCAATAAAGTTTGTTTGCTGAGTGAATTTCACTCCTACCCTGCGCGACAACAACACGTGAAAACCAAGTGCTTGCATGCCTTCCTTACCTGCTTCAGAGAGTGCTGGGTCTTCCATCAAATCTTCGAGCGAATACAGGGTAGATTCACTACTCCCCGGCCACATTAATCTGATATGTATATCGGCTGTTGATACACCTTTGAGCTGCTTCAGAAGCCAATTAACCCTCGCCTTGGTAGACTTTTTGTCGTCAGGTGCCCTCAGAAACATCTCAACCGAAATGGTTCTCGCCATCAGATTGGCATAGATCTCGACAGGTGATGCCGCATCCGGGATCACAAGCGTCGCACTCAAACGTTTTGTTTCGCGCAGATTGGCAAATTCCTCTTTTAGTCGGAGATGTGGGTCTTCGAGATGCTTACGCGGCAATTTCTCACGAACCAGCGTTTCGGTCTGTCGACTAAGTATCAAAGAAAGGTCGCGCGTCTCTTGATGCCATGCTTCCAGAACAACGTGTGCAGCCTCCGACTTTGCAGGAATACCTTCAGACGCCGACACTAACTTATTTAGTTCTGTCCATTCAGCAGGCATACGATCAAAGCCCTTGATACCTGTACTCTCATGGGTCAAGAACCTCTTGAGTTCATTTAGCAAGAACAACTGATCTTCGTCAGCGATTTCATCATTACTAATAAGCAAATCAGCCGTCGTCAGAATGAACATCCATGACCAGTGATAGACAGGAATTTTTGATCGGCTCTTTCGAACGGATGTAAGGGGATGATTCTCCGGTCTGGACGTAAACTGGTTGGAAATCGTAATGACGCAATCAACGCCATGCGTCTTTGCCAATACGCGATAACGTTCTACCTGATCATCATCCAATAGGTTGGAGCCGACTTTTGTCTCCACCAGTGCACGCCATTCGCGTTTTCCTGTCGTTGCAATCAAAAGACCATCTGGACGGTCCTTTGTCGCAGACTTATCGCCAGAAAAAACGATCTCGGTAAATGCATCTATTCCGGTTGTTTTACCAACACGGACATTGACCGATCTGAGCAAACTTTGTCCGAATTCATGGATACTCGCCAAACAGCTTAAGACGACTGCCGTCGTACGACCTTCTTTGGATGTTGTAGCCAAGACAGGAAAAAGGCGGGCTGCTTCACCTTGTGACAGATAGTCGGGCTTCATGCTTGATCTCCCCCAAAAGACACAACCAAAGGTTATCCCTTGAGACCAGAAATACGCAACCAAAAGATTTATTCAAAAACAATCATGTAAATTCAGCTTAATCCCACACAAGAAAAAAGGGTCCCACGCGGGGACCCTTTTTTACATTCGTTTCTGGGGCGGTCAGCCTGCGATATGGGCTTCAATCGCGGCCAGTGCGGCGTCCGCCTGCGACGGGTCTGAACCACCACCCTGCGCCATGTCCGGGCGGCCACCGCCACCTTTGCCACCGAGTTTTTCAACACCGATGCGCACCAGATCAACAGCACTGTATGTGCCTTTGAGGTCTTCGGTCAGGCCGACCACGATAGATGCCTTGCCACCATCGTTGGAAATCAGGGCAACGATACCCGATCCCATCTGATCGCGCAGCTCATCAACCATGCCTTTGAGTTCTTTGGCCGGAATACCGTCAAGCGCACGCAGGGCCATTTTAACGCCGTTAACGTCCTTAAAGGCATCGCCACCCGATGCCTCAGCCGATCCTGCCGTTGCCAGCTTCTTACGAAGATCGGAAACTTCGCGTTCCAGACGGCGCCGTTCATCGACAAGCGCCTTCACACGGGCCGGGACATCTTCGGGGGCGGCTTTAAGGTCGGCGGCCACCGTGCTCAGCACGTTTTCGCGTGCGGCCATATAATTGGCCGCGTCCGATCCGGTCAGGGCTTCGATCCGGCGTACACCGCTTGAAACCGCCCCTTCGGAAACGATTTTGAACATGCCGATATCGCCGGTGCGTTTGACATGCGTACCACCGCAAAGTTCCAGCGAATAGGCATGTTCGTTGGCCTCAGGCAGGCCCATCGACACAACACGGACTTCATCGCCGTATTTTTCACCAAACAGCGCCATCGCGCCCAGCTCAATCGCCTCATCAGGCGTCATCAGGCGGGTGGACACTTCACTGTTTTCACGGATCAGGCGGTTGACATCGGTTTCAATCAGCACGGCCTGCTCGGCCGTCACCGGTTTGGGATGCGACACATCAAAGCGCAGGCGGTCGTTGGCCACCAGCGACCCTTTCTGGGTCACATGATCGCCAAGATGTTTGCGCATCACCGCATGCAGCAAATGGGTTGCCGAGTGGTTGGCACGCAGCGAGGATCGGCGCGCATGATCAACACGGAATTCTGCCGCATCGCCAACTTTAACCGCACCCTCAATCACTTTGCCAAGATGCACATGCAAGGTGCCGAGCTTTTTCTGGGTCGCGCTGATTTCTATCACCGCACCGGCTTCTGTTTTGATGATGCCAGAATCGCCCTGCTGGCCACCGGACTCACCAAAGAAGGTCGTCTGATTGGCAACAAGCGCAATTTCGTCGCCCTTGGCAGCAGTTTTAACTTCGGCACCATCCTTGATCAGGGCCGTGACCACACCTTCGGCGGTTTCGGTTTCATAGCCGAGGAATTCTGTCGCACCATCGCGGTCCTGAATATCAAACCAGACTTCTTCGGTTGCCGCTTCGCCCGAACCCGACCATGCGGCACGTGCCTTGGCCTTTTGTTCTTCCATGGCGGTGCTAAAGCCGTCTTCATCAATACCGATTTTGCGTTCTTTGAGCGCATCGGCCGTCAGATCAAGCGGGAAACCATAGGTGTCATAAAGCTTGAACGCGACATCACCCGAAAGGATTGCGCCTTCGTCCATGCCATCGGTCGCATCGTCAAGCATCTTAAGCCCGCGATCGAGCATGGTTTTAAAGCCCTGCTCTTCAAGCTTGAGCGTTTCTTCGATCAAGGCCTGCGCGCGCACCAGTTCGGGGAAAGCCCCGCCCATTTTGCGCACCAGTGCCGGGACCAGTTCATACATTACCGGGTCTTGCGTTCCGACCATATGAAGATGACGCATGGCACGGCGCATGATCCGGCGCAGAACGTTCCCGCGACCGGCATTGGACGGCAAAACACCATCAGCAATCAGGAAGCTGGTCGAACGCAAATGGTCGGCAACCACGCGGTGCGACACATTATGCGGCCCATCAGGATCGGTATTGGTGAAATCAGCCGATGCTTCGACCAAGGCACGCATCAGATCAATGTCATAGTTGTCGTGCTTGCCCTGCAAAACGGCGGCAATACGTTCAAGCCCCATGCCGGTATCAATCGACGGTTTTGGCAGATCGACCCGATCCCCATTTGCCATCTGTTCATACTGCATAAAGACAAGGTTCCAGATTTCAATGAACCGGTCACCGTCTTCTTCCGCACTGCCAGGAGGACCACCCCAGATGTGATCGCCATGGTCAAAGAAGATTTCCGAACACGGGCCGCACGGGCCAGTATCGCCCATCGACCAGAAGTTATCGGATGTCGGAATGCGAATGATGCGGTCATCAGGAAGACCGGCGATCTTTTTCCAAAGCGAATAGGCCTCGTCATCGGTGTGATAGACAGTCACCAGCAGCTTATCCGCCGGGAGGCCGTATTCCTTGGTGATCAGGTTCCAGGCAAACTCAATTGCGTTTTCCTTGAAATAATCGCCAAACGAAAAGTTGCCGAGCATTTCAAAAAAGGTGTGATGGCGGGCTGTCCGACCGACATTTTCAAGGTCGTTATGCTTGCCCCCGGCCCGTACGCATTTCTGCGACGTGGTCGCGCGCGAATAATCGCGCTGCTCCTGTCCGGTGAAAACGTTCTTGAACTGAACCATCCCGGCGTTGGTAAACATCAGGGTGGGGTCATTGCGCGGCACCAGCGGGCTGGATGAAACAACTTCGTGGCCGTTCTTGCGGAAGAACTCCAGAAACGTGGTGCGGATATCATTAACGGTCTGCATATCTCTCCAACCCGGAAAACGCGGAACAAACACACCCGCAACACCGCGGGCAGGACTGCCCTATTTAGCGGCTCGGCCCTGCGCTGTCCAGTCGGGGGGCGAGGTAACCGACGAAAAGACGCGTTTAAAGCGATATCGGTTCAGCTTTGCGATAAAATCAGTTCTCTCAAACCCGAATTTTTCCAGTAATCCTTGCGACGCCAGATTTTCTGGATGGGCAAATGCAGTCAGTTTAGACAAGCCATATTCATGCTGGGCCAGACGAAGCGACGCATCCATAAGCTCCGTTGCAAATCCGTGCCCCCAGACATCGGGATGGAAGTAATAACCGACTTCCGGCCCCCATCCCGTATCAAATGGATCAATGTAAAGACCACCCCAGCCAACGATGGCCTGATCTGTCTTTTCGCGGATCACCCAAGGCGCAAAGCCATCACGACGTCGAAACCATTCATGGACCAGAACACGTTTTCGACAGGCCGGAAACGTTGCGTCAACATGGGTAAACTGCATCGCAACCGGGTCACCAAGGAACGCATATAGCTGTTTTATATCCGCCAAACGTGCTGGTGAGAGGACCAGACGCGCAGTCTCAACTATCTTGTGACTGTTAGAAGTCATCTGAACCAAAAAAACCGTCAAAACTCATTCAAGAACCGGGCGCATAAAACTGCGTTCATAGCTGATGATGCTGCGGTTTCGTTTTTCAAGATCAAGCGTTGCAACGCATTCGCCGTCATCGGCCATGCGGTTGCGATAATCCTCATAGGCCGCAAGGCTTGGGAAGTTAAACAGCGCATAGGCGATGTTGCTTGCCCCTTCGTGAGGCAGGAAATAGCCGTGATGGGTGCCACCCATGCGATTGACGATGGGAATCCAGCGACGGGCATAATCCTCAAACTCGGGGATCTTATGCCCATCAATGATGTATTTCAGATAGCAGGTGATCACGGCCAAACCCTTTGGAAACCGTATGTATCAACGAATGTCTAGGGTCTGAACCCTAGTTGGTTCCTTCCTGAATCTGCTCACCCAGTTTTTCAACATCACGGCCAAAACCGGCTGCGGTTTCACACGCGGCAAGTGACATACCAAAACCGGCAATCAGCGCCAGCGCCAAAATACGTTTTACAAGGACCGACATCGTTTCTTTGCTCCTGCCTTTAACGACATGTTGATTTTGAAGCACGAAGCTTCGGGTTCAACCAAGTTTATACACGATTGATGACGTTTAAAAGCGGCAAAAATCAGGTTGTTATATTGTCCGCGGAGCATGCAACTGGCAACTGTTTACTTGGTATTTGCCCAATGAGCACACAGCAAAACGGGCGCGCCGTAGCACGCCCGTTCTGGTTTGCTCGTGTTATTTTTGCACCTGATCAGACAGGTGGGCCGCGCCCACGCAACGCATTGACCAGAAGTGAAACGAGGAACAGCACGATAAAGACAAAGAACAGTATCTTTGCAATTCCAACGAATGTCCCGGCCAGACCACCAAAACCAAGAACGGCGGCGATCAGGGCAAGAACCAGACAAAAGATTGCCCAACCCAACATAGCTTTCTCCTTATTCTGTGCGGTTTATCCCCCGCCCCAATGGAACGGGATCACACCGGAATGGTGCGATAAAACTTAACGCACGGAAGAATGAATGGCTTACTCAGCTTCTTCCTGAATGGCTTCGCCAGCATCTTCGACGTCCTGACCAAAGCCTTCTGCAGTTTCACAGGCGGCAAGGCCGAGCCCCATACCTGAAATCATTGCAATGGCGAAAATCTTTTTCATAATATCAGACATCTTGTTTGCTCCTGTTTGCTTGCAGATGTTTGTATTGATTAAACTGTTCACACTAAACAAACGGGGCAGTTGCAAACTTGTTCCACTCCCCACTGCCAAGTTGTTGATCTGGCAAGATTAAGGCAGGCAAAACCATAGATTTTCTATTGGCTTACACCAATCGTGATCATTTTGGGGCACGTGAAACTCTGGGTGTTTAATCCGTATTTTCGACATATAGAAAGAACGGGCGTGCCAATGCACACCCGTTTTAGTCATTTTGATCGCATGGGGCTCACACCAAGCCCCCACAGGCTGTTTACGGCAAACCAAGGAATGTTGCGATTTCATCAGCAACCTGCCGGTGGACCAAACTGCGATCAGTTCCCACCGGGTCCGTGCAAATCGGATCATCGTCCATTTCTTCAAGAAGCTTGGCGGCACCGGGTTCACATTCCGCCAGAAATGTCAGGTGATAGGCTGGGGCAAACACCGCCAAGGATGCATCTTTTACCTTTGCGACAAGGTTGCTACCTGACGCACTGACATCCCCCGCCAGCCAGCCGTGCTCTTTGCCCAGTTTGATAAACAGCACGGGATTTGACACATCGGCCAGACTGTCGGGTTTGACGGCAAAGGACATTCCCGGTTCGATTGCGACAGTTTTGCTAATCCGCGTGTCACGATAACCGTTTGTGAAATCGTCGGGCAAATGCGCGAAATCCACCCCGCCCTTTTTATAGAAAATGCAATCTTGCGCGCTGTCTTGATATTTAACGCAATAGTCGCGGTAAGCAGCGCGATCAAACTGCATCCCCGCAAGATTAAGAACCGTTGTACCGCCAAGTGAGAACCCGACGGCAGATATGTTGTTGGTGTCGATGTAGGGCGCAAACTCAGGATTGGCGAGAACCTGATCAAGGGCGGCTGTGACATCCGCCGAACGTTGGCCAAGATACATCGTCCGGCGCGGGGATGAGTCGCCTGTGGTGGTGCCGGGGTGATTAACCGCCAGAACAATCGCACCACGCAATGCCAGTTGCGATGACAACCAGCCGATCCCATCCATATTGCCCCCCGATCCATGCGACAGTAAAATGAGCGGATGTTTCCCCGGTTCGATTGCCGCCCCGATATAGGCATTCGTGCTTTGCCAGATCGCGCTTTTGCCGACCGGGGCCACATATATGTGACTGCCCGCAGGATACCAGATTGATGCTGCAAGCGGTCTGGTCCGGTGGGCCGCCTGCACGTCGAACCGATCATACCCGGCAATGTCTTGTCCGGCCGTGGCAGGCATGGATGCCGCCGCGGTAAAAAGACCCAGCCCCAAGGCCAGAAGCATCGCAGAAGTTACATGTTTCATGATTTCAATCCGTGTTTTAATGTTTAACGGTTTGAAATTGCGCCGGTTTGCGCAGTGTGGCGTCCTCGAACCGGTTTTAGGACACGCAAAACCGGTTTCAGGACATGGTTGATAAGTTGATTAAACGTCGATGATCGTTTTACCCGTTCCGATGGTTGTTGCCCTGCTGCTGGGTTTTCTGTTCTTGCGCGCAACCCTGTTTACCGAGACGCCCCGACTTTTGGCGGCGTTGCTTTTGGCCTGTGCATGCCAAAGTGTGACGGTATCGGTTGTGCAATATTACGGGGTCAGCGAATTACGCTTGCTCCAACCGATCACCGCATCGCTGATCCCGGCATTGGCGTGGGTCGCCTTCCTTGATGGCGCGATAAGATCGCAACGCAACTCCCGTAATCTGCTTCATTTTCTGATCCCGGGTGTGATGGCATGTGCCGTGTTGACCATTCCGGTAACCATCGACGCTTTGCTTGTCGCAATATTTGTCGGCTATGGGGTGGCGATCCTTGTGATGTTGCATCGTCACAGCGATGACCTTGCCAATACGCGGCTGGCATCGGGGCATTTCCCCGCTGTGATCTGGCGGATCATTGCCATTGCGCTGATTGCATCCGCGATCAGCGACATTTGCATCACACTTGCACTCAGCTATGGCTACCACGGGGCGCCGGGCCTGATTTTGAGTGTTTTTTCATCTGTGGCGCTCTTGATGATCGGTTTTTTGTGCTTGTCGCCCGACATCGTCACCGAGCCTGTTGACGGGGACGGTGATGAATATGATGCCCCATCAAACGCCCCCGGAATGCACCGACAGGAAAACGCGCCTCATAAAACCAATGAGGATGTGCCCGTTCACGCTATCATGGAACAGCTTGAAGCACTGGTCATTGGCAAGAAGCTTTATCTTGATCCTGATCTGACGCTGGCACGGCTGGCGCGGCGGTTGGGCTTTCCGCTTAAGCAAGTTTCAACCGCGATTAATCTTGTCACCGGCGAAAATGTGTCGCGCTATATCAACAAGCTGCGCATTGAACATGCCTGCCGGGAATTGGAAACGGGACAGAACGTCACCACCGCCATGCTGGCAAGTGGCTTTAATACCAAATCAAACTTCAACCGCGAATTCCTGCGTATCACCGGCAGCACGCCAACCAAATGGCAAAGCCTTTCGACCGTGACACCGCAAACCAGCATCTCACAGTAATCAGCCCCCAGACACCTCGGCACGCAAAAACGGGCGCGCCCAAAGCACGCCCGTTTTTGTGTCGCAGGTCAAAGAAGATCAATCGTCGTTTGACGGATCATCTTCTTTCATGTTGGTCATCGCCTCGGAAATCAGACCGGCACTCTCGCGAATGCTGGCTTCGATTTCGTTGGTCATTTCCGGATTTTCACGCAGGAAAGTCTTGGCGTTTTCACGGCCCTGCCCGATACGGGTCGAGTTATAGGAGAACCACGAGCCTGATTTCTCGACAATGCCGGCCTTAACACCAAGATCAAGGATTTCGCCCATCTTGGAGATACCTTCGCCGTACATGATATCGAATTCGACCTGTTTGAACGGCGGTGCCATTTTGTTTTTAACAACTTTGACACGGGTCTGGTTGCCCACGACCTCGTCACGGTCCTTGATCTGACCGATACGGCGAATATCAAGACGGACAGACGCATAGAATTTAAGCGCGTTACCACCCGATGTGGTTTCCGGGCTGCCAAACATCACACCGATCTTCATACGGATCTGGTTGATGAAGATCACCATGCAGTTCGACCGCGAAACCGAACTGGTCAGTTTACGCAGCGCCTGGCTCATCAAACGGGCCTGCAGACCAACGTGGGTGTCGCCCATTTCGCCTTCAAGTTCGGCGCGCGGCACAAGGGCAGCAACCGAATCGACGACCAGAACATCAATCGCACCGGAACGCACCAGCGTATCGGCGATTTCAAGTGCTTGTTCACCAGCATCTGGCTGCGAAATCAGCAATTCGTCGGTATTCACACCCAATTTACGGGCATATCCCGGATCAAGCGCGTGTTCCGCATCGACAAACGCACAGGTGCCGCCAAGTTTCTGGGCTTCGGCAATGGTGTGCAGGGCCAGTGTGGTCTTACCCGAACTTTCCGGACCATAAATTTCAACAATACGGCCGCGCGGCAATCCGCCAATGCCCAACCCGATATCCAGCCCAAGCGAACCGCTTGAAATTGCGGAAATATCAATGCCGCTATCGCGCTGGCCGAGCTTCATAATCGAGCCCTTGCCAAATGCGCGTTCAATCTGCCCGAGGGCGGCTTCGAGTGCCTTCTGCTTATCCATAGTATCCTTATCCACCAAATGCAGCGCGGTCTGAATCATTGCTCGAACTCTCTTATTCCACAGGGCCGGGTAGGATGCAACGCAGGCGGTTCCCCGGACCTAAATGCGGAACGCCACCGCTTAAGAAGCCTGCTGCCTTAACAGATTGAATTGCCTGTGCACGCCAGCAGAGCGCTTGAGAACATAATGCGAACATTTACATAGAATTTTCGATGTTGCAAGTTTGTTCTCATTTGCGGGTCCGAATATTTGGATCAAACACCCCCGTATTGACCGCCCTCTCATGCCCCGCCATACCGTGATGCTGCGGAAAATAAGGAAATTACGTCGTGATTTTCAAATGTTCGTGCTTATGCGCATGCCCATGATGATCGCCGCCGTGGTGATGGGATTCCACATGCATCTCACCGGGCACGGAATAAAGTTCACCGTGGCGGACACCGGGCTGGGCCAGAACCTTATCGGCAAAGGCGCGAATTTCGGCAAGACTGCCGCGCAGTGTCACGCTTTCAAGGCAGGTATCATGATCAATATGAAAATGAACGGTTGATACCGTCAGATTGTGATGTTCGTGCTGGGTGCTCATCAGGCGGGATGCCAGCATGCGTTCTTCGTGATCATACACATAATTCAAGACCGCAATCCCCACCCCGTTTGCATCTTCAGCAAGCTTGGTATTTTGCAGTTTTTCACGGATCAGGTCGCGAAATCCTTCGGATCGGTTGGTATAGCCGCGCTGATTAAGAAAGGCATCGAAGGCCTCCATCAAATCATCTTCAATCGATACGGTGACGCGGGTCATCACAATTCCCTTTTCAAAATCATCGTCTTGACTCGTATGAACAAATTTGAAAAGTTCATACTTCCTTTTCTATAGACCTAATTTCCCAAAGGATAGCAGATGTTTCAATCAAAGTTCGCACCCGGTGTGATTATTGCCGCCCTTGGCTGTATTTTGAGCGGTGTGGCAACCGCCCACGAATTCACCGCGATTAGCAACCAAACCGATGCCACACCGGGCGATACGGCGACTTTCACGCTTGATTCAAGCCATCTGTTTGGCATCCCAGAAGAAGCCGAAGCCGCCAAGCATCTTCGTGCGACTTTGATTACGCGCGATCAGAAAACAGCCCTTGATTTCAAAATTAACCCCGATGCCCCCAACCTGATCGGGACGTTTGATGTGCCAGAAACGGCCGCGTGGCTGTCAGCGCATCGCCTGCCCGTCGTCTGGGCACAGACTCCCGATGGTTGGCAGGAAGGCGGTCTTGATCAACATACCGATGCGATTGCCGCGGTCCGCTATGAAAAATTTGCCAAACATCTGGTTGGCGCAGCGTCCGGCGATGCCGCTGATGATTTCGTCAAAACCCCGGTTGGCGACAAACTTGAAATTGTCCCGCTTTCTGATCCCCGCGATACCGCGATCGGTCAGGATGCCACGTTCCAGATCCTGCTTGATGGGCAGCCCCTCACAACCACGGTCTTGGCGACCTATGGCGGATTTACCGATACGCCGTCGTCGTGGGCCTACGCCAGTGAAACACTGACCGATGAACGCGGCAGCGGCATTGCCAAGGTCCGCGTCAGTGCGCCGGGCATGTGGGTGGTGCGGGTTGCGACCGATGTTTCGGATCAGGAACAAGGCATTCGCGGTCATAACCTGCGCGCGACCCTGACCTTTAATCTCGCCGATTAATCGATGTCCTCAGAGGTCAAACGAATGGTCAGACGCATGGCCAGACACATGGCCAGACACATGGTAAAACGAATAGTCATACAAATGATCAAACCGCTGCCCGCTGTGGTAATGGCGTTAACGGCCCTGTTTTGTGCAGGGTCGTTAACCGCACATGCCCACGGGGCCGGATGGCAGGTTACAGACAATCGTCATACAATTAATTATCGCTTTGGCTATACCGACGGGACGCCAATGGCGTTTGCCAAGATCGTGGTAACCGGCCCGAATGGCAAAACATGGCAAAAGGCCCGTACTGACCGTACCGGCCATTTTGCCTTTGGGGTTGACCGTGAAACGATCGGCGAAGATATATCCGGCACGCTTTCAAACGGCTGGCAGATCAAGGTTGCCGATGGCATGGGACATATCGTCAATCTGACCCATCATGCACCCGAACTCGGCCCCAACGACGCAACGGCGACCAAAGCAAGTCCCACAAAACCACATACATCTTTACGCGGAACATCCGCCCTGTTTGATTTGCCCGTTTGGGCAGGTGCTCTGTTTGGTATGAGCCTTTTGGTCAATCTTTTTGGCGGCGTGTTCCTGTGGTCCCGGCGGATCAAACCAACGTAAGGTCGGCCCAAAATACATTAGTGCATAAACAAAAGCGCAACACCGCAAAAGGCAAGGCAGGTGCCCATCACCGCCTGCCAGCCGACCGGTTTGCGCAAGATCGCCCCTTCAAAGACAATCAGGATCACCGGCGGCAGCGCCATCAAGGTCGAGGCGATCCCGACATTGGCATTTTGCACCGCCAGCATCGATAACCACACCCCCACCGCCGGTCCGATCAACGCCCCCAGAAACAGCCATTTGCCGACATCAGGCGCAATACAGGCGGTCACAGTCCGGCGCACCCGGCCAAGCAAAAGCGCAAAGCCCCACATGGCAATCACCGCCACCATGGTCCTGATCCATGTTGCCGACAGGGCAGAATAGCCGCCGATCAGGGCATATTTGGCCGTGATCAGATTGCTGACCTGACCAATCGCCCCGCCAAGACCAAACAGAATACCAACCACATAATTGCGCCCGGCCAATCCCACCGGACGGCCTTTTTTACCGACAATCACCAGCAAAACGCCACCGACCCCGCAGGCAATACCGGCAATTTCAATTGGTATGAGGATTTCATCAAACAACACCCAGGCCAACACCGCCCCCATGATCGGCACGGTTGACATCAACAACATCGAAAGCCTTGCGCCCAGCATGACAAACGCCTGAAACAGCATGGCATCGCCAATCACAAGGCCGAGGATGGATGACAGCGATAGCCAGCCAAACTGTTCCCATGTCACCGCATTGGGCCAAGGTTGACCTTCCATCACCCAATGCAGGATCGTCAGACAAAAAATCGAACAGGCCAACCGCCCGCGATTAACCGTTTGCGCCCCGACCTTGCCGCCGATATTGGAAAAAATCATGCTTGATGTCGCCCAGCACAGGGCAGCACTAAAAGCGGCGGCTTCGCCGAGGAAGGGAACCATGGGGCGCGTTTCCAAAGAGTGTTTTTGTGACCGGCAGTGGTGGCAGCCGGACGCCATGATAAGCGCGATTTTTTAAGGTGTTGCAACTTCAAATTACACGCTTGGTACGTGAAACAAAACACACCTCGAACAAATCGCTCAATGGCTTGCGATTTTTCCAACCCACCGTATGCTCATCTCAACACATCGCAATCTGGATATCGCAACACCAATGGCATCCCCCCGTAACACCCCCCAGAACAAAACGACTGGAAAACCGTTCAAAGGCATTCGCCGCCATCTTCAGGATGGTGAAGTCGTGATCATGGACTTGCCGATCTCTGGCGTGTCGGTTCTGGTACCGGGCGTTATCAAGATCATCTGGATTGCGGTTTTGATTTATGCGTCCTACCACTGGCGCACAATTTACGATTTCCTGATGCCACAGTTCAGGGACCTTCTAACCGGGCCCGAAGCATTCGCCGCCCTTGATCAGGTTTGGGAAGACTATGAATTTGTCTTTTCCATTGCCCTGTTTGGCGTGATCATTGCCGCGATTTCAATTGTCTGGAAAATCCTGCGCCGCGCACTTGGCATATCCACACAGGCCGCAAAAGACAGCATCCTTTTGCCGCTTACGGCCATACGGGACCTGTTTTTCTTTGAACGTGTGATCACCAACAACCGCATTGTCACGCGCAGCGGTGTGCTGCGCAAGGATCAGGATGATCGCGGGTTTGAGTCGATCAAATCGACCCGGATCAGCAAAAGTGTCGTCGGCAATATTTTTGATTACGGCAACTTGCACATCACCGACCGGTTGGGGCACGGCTTTACCCTGCGTCAGGTCAGCAAACCCGAAGATGTTGCCAAGAAACTTTCCGATTATTTCGGTCGGGTACGCCCCAGCCATAATACCGGGGATCCGATTGACATCACCCATCGTGGGCACGATCAGGCGATTGCAACCGACCGCCAAGACAGCATCGAACATCTTGATCGTTAAAGCATGTTGCTTAAGGGTCAGGGCTCTCGCGATAGAGCAAGCAGCTTTTGTTGATATGCACGTGTACCTTCATCGAGCTTGGGCAGAAATTCGGAAAATTCGGCACGCAGCCAACTATGGACGACGATATCTGCAATCGGAATGCCCTTGTACCCATCGGGAACCCCGCCAGAAATCTTAAGCGAATAGGCATCCATGAGCATCGCATCAAGTCGACCTTCGCGCAGCATTTGCTGCATCATCTGCGGGCCACGCGGAACCCCGATGACGTTTGGGTAACTGGCAATCAGGTCTTTTGACCAGGTTTCACCAAGCCAGATACCAAGGAGCTCGTCTTTTAGATCCCCAATCCCGGAAACATCGCCACTGCGGACAATCAACAAGCCCTTGACGTTCCCCAGTGTAACCTTACCCGGCACAACCGCGACACCGGCAAGATCAGGCAAATCGTTCACAGCAGCAAACAGCCCATCAATGTCGCCCCGGCGTATCGCAAGAACCGACCTTGCATTGGGCATCGGAACGGGTTGAACACAAAGCCCGGCCTCGGCCATGACAGTGCGATAGGGCTCAATACCGCGTTGGTCGGTGTAAATTTCAGGCATGCCTATGCGCAGGCATTTTTCCTCGGCATGCGCTGCGGGCAATAGACTGAAAGAAAGGAAAAGAGCGATTACAAAAATTACGGCAACGAAACAGGATCGAACGAACCTGTTCTTTGGATTACGCGCCATCTAAAACCCCACGGCATTTCGTTTTTTGTTCTTATCCCTTGCGGGACATATGCCGTTCCAACCAATCCCACCCCGGATAATTACAATCAGGGGTATTTCCGAACCTTATTTTCCGATCCGGTGTACTGCCACAGTAATATCTAAGATTAAACTTGGCTATATCGTATGGATAAAGTTGCCAGACTTTATTTTATCGCTCGGAACAAGAAGCGCCGCCAGAAGTTACAAACATGGAAACATGACATACTCGAAAGCGCCCCATGTCCCTTGAAATTTCTGAGCTGACCCTGCCGATAACCAGCGTGATTTTTGCCGTTTGCGCATTGGTCATAGGCTTTGCCGGAACCCGACTGGCCAGCGTTGCCGTCAAACTGGCAGAGCGTACCGGCATGGGGCAGATCATCGCCGGTGCCCTGTTTGTCGGCATGTCAACCAGCCTACCGGGCAGTGTGCTGTCGGTCACCACCGCATGGCAGGGATATACCGATCTTGCGATTGGGAATGCGCTGGGGGGAATTGCAGCACAAACGACTTTTCTTGCGGTTGCCGACCTCGTTTATCGCAAAGGCAACCTTGAACACGCCGCCGCCAGTGCAACCGGACTGGCACAGGCAACCTTGCTGATGAGCATGCTTGCAGTACCTGTTCTGGCATACGCCGGACCGGACTGGATGATTTTTCATATTCATCCTGCATCAATCCTGCTGTTTGTCATATATGGGTTCGGGTTGTCGTTGCTTGCGGAAATACGTAACGAGCCGATGTGGCACCCCAAGAAAACCGATGTAACAGACGAAGACGCCAAAGAGGACGACAACGACATCTACCCCGAGAGTAGCCAGCGTCTGTGGGGGGAGTTTTTTGCCCTTTCCGTGATCACTGCACTTGCCGGGTTTGTCATCGGTCAAAGTGGTCTTGCAATTGTTGCAAAGACAGGCATGAATGAAACTGCTGTGGGCACCTTCCTGACCGCAATTGCGACGTCACTGCCGGAACTTGTTTCTGCGGTTGCCGCTGCTCGCCTTGGGGCGGTCAACCTTGCCCTTGGTAACATCATTGGCGGAAATGCATTTGATGTGCTGTTCCTCGCCGCATCCGACATTGCCTATCGCGATGGATCGATTTATGCCGCCTTTACCGACCAGCACCTGTTTACCATCGGGCTGGTGATCCTGATGACCGGGGTGTTGTTGCTCGGCATGCTTAACCGCGAGAAACGCGGGATCGGTAATATCGGCTGGGAAAGTGTTGCGATGCTGGGACTTTATCTGAGCTCGATCTTTTACCTGTCAGCTTAACAGGACATCGCCGTCCGACGGCCTCAAAGCACTTCCTTGACCTTGGTCGCCAAATCCTTGAGCGAGAATGGCTTGGGCAGGAAATGCACGCCGTTTTCTTCGTCAAGTTCATCGCGATAGGTATCTTCGGCATAACCGGAGATAAAGATGACTTTGAGTTCCGGTTTCTGTTCACGCAACATGCGGACCAGGGTCGGGCCATCGATCCCGGGCATCACCACATCGGAAATCACCAGATCAATCGTCTTGTCGGTCTTGTTTAAGACCTCAAGCGCGTTTTCGCCGTTATTGGCCTCAAGCACCTCATAACCCTTGCTGCGAAGTGCGCGTGCGCCAAAGGTCCGCACCGCGTCTTCGTCCTCGACCAGAAGGATCGCACCGGTCCCGGTCAAATCGCGGGACGGGGCTTCTTCGGCGACGGCCTGTGTTTCAGCCAGCTCTTCCTCGGTCGCCTCATAGCGCGGCAGATAGATGGTAAAGGTTGTGCCTTTGCCTTCTTCGCTGTCGACGGCGATAAAGCCACCGGTCTGTTTGACAATGCCATAGACCGTTGAAAGCCCAAGCCCCGTGCCTTCGCCACGTTGTTTGGTCGAGAAGAAGGGTTCGAAAATACGGGTCAGATTGTCCTTGGGAATACCAATGCCGTTATCAGACACCTTGATGCCGATATAATCGCCCGGCGGGATAACTTCCGTGCCAGTTGCCTTGGGCTCGTCAATAATTTCGGTGCTGGTCTGAACCGTCAGGACCCCGCCCTCGCCTGCCATCGCATCACGGGCATTGACCACAAGGTTAATGATCACCTGATCAAGCTGGCCCGGATCAACCTTAACCAACCCGATGTCCCGGCCATGATTGACCTTAAGATCGATTTTCTCACCAATCAGGCGACGCAGCAGGTTCGACATTTCTGCCAGCGCGTCGGTGATGTTGATGATTTTGGGTTGCAGGGTTTGACGGCGTGAAAACGCCAACAGCTGCCGAACCAGATTAGCCGCACGGTTGGCATTCTGTTTGATCTGCATGATGTCGGCAAAGCTCGGATCACCCGGCCCATGGCGCGACAGCAACAAATCACAGAAGCCGATCATCGCGGTCAGAAGGTTATTGAAATCATGCGCCACGCCACCGGCAAGCTGACCAACCGCCTGCATTTTCTGGGACTGGGCAAATTGTTCCTCAAGGTTCTTCTGCTCGGTCGTATCAAGGAAGTTCAGAAGCAACGCACCGGCTTCACCCGAACGTCCGGCGACCCGTTGCAGATAAATCTGTGCCGCAACACCGCGCGCGCCCGAAAGGCGGGCTTCGATCTGACCGCCCTTGCCCATACCCATAACGGCCTTGGACAGATAACGCGCAACCTCGTCGCGGTCCTCGGGCAGGATCAGTTCAAGGATCGACCGACCCACCACATTTTCATGGCGCTGCCCGGCGGTGACGATAAAGGCCCGATTGGCGTCGGTCACCGTGCCCGACATATCAGCCAGCACAATCGACAGCGGGCTTTCATCAAAGAACCAGCGTACCCGGCGTTCAGTTTCCGCCAGTGCATGTTCCCATTCGTGGGCGGGCATCGGATCGGGGAAGATCACGGCCTGACTGCGGACCGGGCCCGTGCCCGGGGCATTGATCGAATGGGTGACAAAGCATCGGATCGGCTCGCCGCCTTTGACCTTAAGCTTGACCTCGCCATTGATCCCATCACCGACAATCAGGTCAGCCAGCTCAAGTGAACCGCTGTTGAAACCTTCGGGATCGCCGCCAAGCCAGCTTGCCAAGCGGCGGTTAAGATACAGAATACGGCCTTCTTCATCCAGACCACACACACCAACCGGCAGACGTTCAATCATCTGATCAGCATGTTCAAGCCCGCCGGCAATCGCACCGGCAACAGCGGGCAACAGTGCGGGCATGTCGTCAGCCTGCTGGGCGGCAATCTGGAATGGGTGATCCCCGTCATGCGACGGCATTAACACCGACGCACCGGCATCGGTCATGACAGACGGATCAACACCATCGACTGTCCATAACATTTGGCCCGAACGGGCATTACCCGCCGTAACCGCGATGCGCAGGCACGCGCCATTTGCCATTGCAGCCGGCACAGTGTCGTCACTTGCGTTGACTATGTTTTCGCGGTCGCTCTGGGCATCATCGGGTGTCGCAAGATGATCGGCCGCAACAAACTTTTCAGATCGCGACAGGTCGATATACATCTCCCCGCCTTCACCGCGCATGGCACGGGTGCGAAGCTCGGCCAGATCGGCACTGCCGATATCAAGATAGGAAAGACGTGCTTCAAGGGCAGACAGCATATCCGCCCCGGGTTCGATCGCCAGTTTGCGCGAGAACGCCGGGTTGGCATAGATCGTCCGGCCATAAGCATCAATCAGCGCAACGCCGATATCGGATTTCGAAAGACCATTGATCACGGGGCCGAGTTCATCATGCCCGCCATTGCGCCAACGCGCAGACAGCGACAATGCCCCGACCGCAACAATTGCGACCCCGGTCACCATCGACCCGATGATCCACATCAGACGCGCATCAAGACCTGCCTTTGCCATGACCTCAAGCAGGACATAGACAAACGCAACAAATGCGACACTTACAGCAAGGATGAGCCCCCGAAACAGCACGCGACCGCCTTTAAAGCCAATAACTTATCACAATAGTCTATACTTTTAGCTGGTTATGAGACGACTGGCTACCGGCAAGTTTTACCGGGCACCACCTTGTAATCGTCGGGCGGGTTTCTGTCCCCTTGCCTCAAGGATAAATAATATGGCGGGGCAATCAGCAGGTGCCGATAGCCCCACACAGGGTTCTATTTATACCAGCAAGTTATATACCGGCGAGCCGTCATAATGGCTCCTCGTTGGTCTTTACCGCGACAGCAGTGGCAATGGCATTCCCAATTTCGGCAATCGCGGCATTACGGGCATCAAACGACGCATCAGTTTGGGTAATATAAACTGCCACAACCAGCGGCTTTCGCCCGGTCGGCCAAATAATGCCAATATTACCCCGCGATCCGTAGCCACCAGCACCGGTGCGATCACCGATCACCCAGTCATCGGGCATGCCCGCCCGGATCAATGGCCCGCCAACCTTATTGCCGACCAGCCAGCTTTTTAAGTGCTGGCGCGATGGATCGGACAGCACATCGCCCAAAACCAGATCACGCAGGGTTCGGGCGATTGCATCGGGCGTGGTTGTATCGCGCATATCCCCCGGAACGGCTTCGTTCAGTTCCGGTTCACGTCGATCAAGACGGGTCGTATTATCGCCGATATCACGCAAAAAGGCCGTTACCCCATCGGGACCACCCAGTGCATCCATGATCAAATTGCCCGCGGTATTGTCACTTAGCGACATGGTTGCATCACATAATGCCCCAATCGTCATACCCGGCGCTCCGACATGTTTTTCCGTGACCGGTGAATAGGTCACAAGATCACTTTTTGCAAAGACAACCTTACGCTCAAGGTTTTCCTTCCCCTGATCAACCCGCGACAGGATCGCGGCACAGGCAAGGGCCTTGAACGTGCTGGTCATCGGGAAACGTTCGTCCCCACGATAATGCCAGTTCTGATTGCTTTGAGTGTCCATAATGGCAATACCGATCCGAGCATCAAGACGGCCTTCAAGATCACGTACGGTTTGCACGATGTTATCCGTGGTGTCCTCTGCCCTGACAAAAAAGGGCGCGATACATATCAGGACCGCAAGACTGCCCGCGACAAGACGGCCAGCATGATTCTTCACAATCGACAATATTTCCACTTTCAGTTGGTTGGCGCAACGCATCCCCCGTATGGCATTCATGCCAAAGGAGCACGCTGTTTAGAAGCAGCGCGTTTTCAATCAGGATCATGCCGAAATTGAGGTGGAAAAATGTCGAAACGCCGCAACCGGACGGAATTCACAATTTGGCAACAAGTCCGCTATCCCAGCTTCTTGCCTTTTTGACGGAACACGAACGAGATGATCTCGGCCACGGCCTTGTAATGTTCGGGGGGAACTTCCTGATCGATTTCAACCGTGGCAAACAGCGCACGGGCAACCGGCGGGTTTTCCATGACGGTCACGCCGTTTTCTTCGGCCACTTCACGGATTTTAAGCGCGATGTTGTCCTGCCCCTTGGCAACACACATCGGGGCACCCATCGTATCTATGTCGTATTTAAGTGCGACGGCAAAATGGGTCGGGTTGGTAATCACCACGTCAGCAGAGGGAACGTTTGACATCATGCGTTGCTGAGCACGTTGCATACGGATTTGACGGACTTTGGCCTTGATTTCCGGGCTGCCTTCGGTCTGCTTATATTCGTCCTTGATTTCCTGCTTGGACATTTTCATCTGCTTGTTGAACTCATACCGTTGGTAGGCAAAGTCCAACCCGGCAATCACGGCCGTCAGTGAAATGGTCGCAATCAACAAAATCACGATCATGTCGTAGAGACGCTCAAGCGTTAAAGCCAGTGGCATTTGGGGGTACAGTTCGACATCAACCAGTTCTGGCATGATCACAAGTGTCAGAACCACCCCAACCAGCAAAAGCTTTGAGACATTCTTGACGAACTCAACCATCGTTTTCATCGAAAACTGATTTTTAAGCCCTTTGAGTGGGTTAAGCTTTTCTGGCTTTGGTTCGATCCGGTCAAGGGCGACCACAAGGCCGTTCTGTAACAGATGACCGGCCGCCGCAAAGAAAACCAAAAGCACAAACGGGATGCCCAGAACCCACAGCATGCCCAGCATCACATCCTTAAACAGGATCGGCATGCCTGCCCGGCTGACATCAATCATGTGCGGATGTTCAATAAAGCCAAGCGAAAGGTCGCGAACAGCTTCGGCCATGCTCGGCCCAAGCATCATCAGGACAAGACCGCCACCAAACAACAGCATGAAGTTACCGACTTCCTTGGAAACCGGTACCTGACCCTTTTTGCGCGCGTCTTCAAGCTTTTTACTTGTGGGGTCTTCTGTCTTTTGGCTGTCGTCTTCTTCTGCCATTGGCTACCCATTCATGGCCAGAGCATCACCCCGACAATCGGAGCACTCTGCCCTACGGATTGATAAATGCCTCAAGTCCGTTTTCGTAGTATTCAAGAAACACCATCATCATGGATGGCAATGCCAGCGTCAATAAAAGCAGCGCCAACCCAATTTGAACAGGCATGGCAACGAAGAAAACCGGTAATTGCGGCATCAGTTTATTTAACAATCCGAGTGCGATTTGCAATACCAGCGCAACAATCAGGAACGGTGCCGATATTTGGGCGGCAATCATGAAGCTGTCACTGATCGCATGGGCGAAAAACTCACTCATATCGCCAACTGGCAAGGCCCCGCCGGGCGGAAACAGCGAATAGCTTTCAAACAAGGCCTGGATCATCAAATGGTCCATCCCGGTGGCAAACAACAAGACAATCCCGACCTGAATCAACAGGTTGCCGGTCACCGCGCTTTGCGCGCCTGATAACGGGTCTGATGAAAAGGCGTTCGCCATCGATGACAGGTAGGCAATAATGCCCCCCGCCGTTTGCAAACCGGCCAGCATGACCTGTGCGAACAAGGCAAAGAAAAGCCCGACCGTAATTTCATACCCAATAGCCAACAGCAAAGACGCCGCATCCGCAGGCTGAGGCGGGAACAAAGGCCCCGCAAGCGGGGAAATCACAACCGCGACCCAAAAGGCAAATAAAAGACGGGCGCGTGCGGGGACACTTCTCGCCCCGATACCGGGCATATACATAAAGGCGGCCCCGACCCTGGCGAAACTCATCAGGACGACATAGACGTTAAGAGTAAGAAACTCCTGAAGATCCATCTTGCCTTGGCTGCCTTGGGTTACGAAACGGGGCGAATGGTGGTGCCGGGACGACGGGGACGTGTCGCGGTTAAAAGATGAAACAGTTCGTGCGAGCCGTCGCTAATTTGGCAGTCCGATGAAATGATCAACCATCCGGCCCATAAACTCGACCATTTCCGTCATCATCCACGGCAACAACACCAGAAGAGCCACAAAAATCACGAGGATTTTTGGCACGAACGTCAGCGTCATTTCCTGAATCTGTGTCAGGGCCTGAAACAGCGCGATGACCAGACCGACCCCAAGTGCGATCAACATCAGCGGCGTGGTCACCTTGAGCAGCGTCCAAACTGCGTCATAGGCCACATCCATGATTTCCGCTTGATCCATCTGGTCTTCCCGCCTCGTCGTACTCTTGCTGGCGATCATGCCGCCGGTTCATTCTTCATACAGGATATGGCCGCCCGATTGCCATGATTTCCTGTTGTATCAAATGGTTCTTCAAAAACAAAAAACCGCACGGTCTATCGTGCGGTTTCGTCTTTACGTCATAACGCCTGCATTCAGACCGGCATGTTCAGGATGCTTTGATACGCCTCAACAGCTTTGTCACGCACCCCAACCACAGTTCTCAGGGTTACTTCAGCCGCCGAAACCGCCGTCACAACTTCGTGGAGTTCAGCATCGCCGGTAATGGCCTTTTGGGTCATCTGTTCGCTGTTGACCATGGTATCGCGGGCATCATATGCCGCCCCGCGGACCATGTCGGCAAAACTTTCCCCCGGATCAACGGTATTGCCCGTACCTGTGACACGTTCGGCAACGGTATCGGTCTTGCCCGCAGCCGCATTGCGGTAGGCAGAAATGGCATCGTTGAAACTGGAGACCATCGGTTTAGATCCTTAAGCTTGTCTTGGTCCTTTAGATATGACTGCTTACTGCAGGATATCAAGGGTCTTGAGCAACATGCTACGCGATGACTGGATCACATTGAGGTTGGCCTCATAGGAACGCTGTGCTTCGCGCATGTCCATCATTTCAACCAGTGTTTCGACATTCGGGGTCTGAACGTACCCCTGATCGTTGGCTGCCGGATGGCTTGGTTCGTACTTCATACCAAAATCGGAGCGATCAGGCACGACCTTATTGACCTTAACCATCTCAACACCGACTTCGCGGTCCATGACATTTTTAAATGTCAGAAGTTTACGGCGATATGGGTCCTGTCCCGGCTGGGTCGGAAGGCTATCGGCGTTGGCAACGTTTTCCGCGGCAATACGAAGACGGGTCCCTTGGGCGCGCATACCAGCAGCAGAGATTTGAAAAGCTTTGTAAAGTTCCATGATTTTAACTCTCTACGATCGGGTTAGATGCGGCCGAGGGCGGAAATGAACATCGATTTCTGCTTGGAATAAAGACGGGTCATGGTCTGATAATCGACTTGGTTTTCGTTCATCTTGACCATCTGTTCTTCAAGGATGACGGCGTTTTTACCCGGTGCGACTTCGTAGTTTTTGCGCACTTCCTCATCCTTGAAGTTTTGCGGTTTATGCAGGCCCTGGCTGTGGCCCGGCGTGGTCGCGTTCATGGCCAGAATGAACTGGCGATCACGACCGATATTCTTAGGGTCGAATTTTTTCAGATCGTCGGGGCGGTAATTTGGCGTATCGGAGTTGGCGATGTTCTGCGCAATGACTTCCTGACGCTGTGTCAGCCAGTCCATCTTTTCTTTAAGGTTGGCGAACATGCCAAGTTTGCCGATATCCATTTTCTGCTCCTTGTCTGCGCTTTGCTCAGTATTGGGTGCGCGGGTAAAGCCGACGTTAACGCCATCGCCCTTGCGGGGGCGGTTTGATCAAAGAGGCGATTTTTGCCGCGCCGAACAATCCTGCCAACCTAAATGCATGAAGCGTGCCAGAGCCGAAAACATCCTTGAATTCGCATAGATTTCCCGCAAATGAAGGCTGGTACTAGACCGCGCGTTTGAAAGCGGGCATATTGTGCACGATCTGGTAAATTATGTTTGCCATCTAGCGAAACCGGGACACCGTATGCTCTATCTCACACGAAAAGTCGGCGACTCCGTTGTCATTGACGACAATATCGAGGTCACTGTCGTTGAGGTCCGTGGCAAGACCGTTAAGCTCGGCTTCACATTCCCTGAAGACGTTCAGGTCCTGCGACGCGAACTCTATGACCGCATTCAGGAAGAAAACCGTTCTGCTGCCGTCAGCGAAGATCTTATCCGTCATCTCGGACAATCTTCATCGCCATCCGCCAAAACGGTCGAAAAAGAAGCTGACATCGGCAAGGACGCCGATGATAGCTGACGTTTGATCCGTTCCCCCGCGCCGGGCGGCACCATTTTCAGTGCCCGTTTAACCAAGACCCGTCGTTAACGTCGCGGATACCCTAAATCCGGCCCGGACATCTGCCCTCTTATATTGCAACTTTCTGTGGTGAACTGGTTCGACAACGATTTGTTGACCATCTCGGGTCTATGGTCGAACCTGAGATTTGAAATTCAGGCAAAAGCGTCCCGGGTTGAAGGGCAGTATGAGCGGGAAAAAACCCACATATGACATAACGGACGCACCGGCATCCAAAACGGAAAAATTTGCCGCGCCCGGAACGTCTGAGCAAAAGGCTGTTGCCCTTCGCTATGCGCATGGTCGTGACAACGCCCCGGTCCTTAGTGCAAAGGGCGAAGGCGGCGTTGCGGAACAGATATTGCAGGTGGCCTTTGCCAATGGGATCAAGGTCCGCAAGGACACCGATCTGACAGAAATACTGATGGCGGTTGAAGTCGAAAGCGAAATTCCGCTTGAAGCGTTTGCTGCCGTCGCCGAGATTTTGAACTATATATACCGGATCAACCGCATTTACGGTGATCCATCGCGCAGCCAGACCGAGCCGACCGACAGGGTCGCGGCTGCACCATCAGGTGATCGAAACGGGGAAGGCCAATCATGAGCCCTGAACATTTCAAACCCGATCAGTTCAAGAAGGATCTTAAGCGCGTATTGTCGCTGATCCGAACCAGTCAGCGGTATCTTGAAGACGGCAAGGTTGTTGAGCTTTCAGCCCTTGAAACCAAAGTTGCCGATCTGTGTGCCCAGGCCCGTTCTATGAACCCGGAACAACGCACCGATGTGACACCGCTGCTTGCGGCCCTTACCGATGAATTGGCCCTGTTTGAAACCAATATGGAACAGGAATACGCCGACCTTCAACGTCAATTGCGGGGCATCAGTAACACTGCACAGGCAACAAACGCCTATGCCCATGCGGCCAAAACCCGATAAGGGATTTTGATTTCCATGGTGGCAAAAGGCTGATTTCAAACGCCTTACCGGTGCGAACATCGGTTTGATATCTTGTGTGACCGGTGTGGTCGCGGTAAACAGAAATATGGTCGTTGCGGGTAAGACGTCACTTTTGAACAGTCTCGGGTCGATCACGGGGATGACTACCTGATGGAACTAAGCGCTTATTTCCGGTTTGTTGCTGCCCTGATTTTTGTTCTGGGCATTATCGGGGTGTTTGCCCTGATTGCACGGCGTTTTGTGCCTGGTGCACGCAACATCAACCGGCGCGGTATTAAACGCCGCCTGTCCATTGTCGAAGTGGTTCCTGTTGATACCAAACGCCGTCTTGTTCTTCTGAAACGTGATGATACCGAACATCTGGTCTTGTTGGGGCCAAATGGCGATATGATCGTTGAGCGTAACATCGGCACCCATTTTACCGACCTTCTCGACAGTGACGTTACAGATCCTCCGGAAGCCGGGGAAAAAGATGCCGATATCCTGTCTGCCACCCGCCAGACCATCGACACGACCGACAAGAAAGCCCCGGTATGAGCCGTTCTTTCGATCATAACGATACGTCGCACAACACGACCGCGTCGTCGCCCGCACGGTGGCGCGCACCGCGCTGGTTGACGCTATGTGCGATCTGGTCACTGCTGCCCCTGATTGCCATTCTGATCGGTGGCGATACGGTTCATGCGCAAACGTTTAATTTTGATCTGGGCGAAGGCCCGGGGGTGACATCATCGGGGCGCATGATTCAGTTGATCGGGCTGATCACGATCCTGAGCATCGCACCGGCCATTCTGATGATGGTGACATCCTTTACCCGTATCATCGTAGTCCTCAGCCTGCTTCGAACAGCCCTTGGCATTCAGCAGTCCCCACCCAATCAGGTTCTTGTCAGCCTGGCGATGTTCCTGACCCTGTTCATCATGATGCCAACCCTTGAAAGGGTCTGGGATGAGGGCATTCAGCCGATGATCAATGGCGACATTGATGAGTTCGAAGGGTTTGAGCGTTCTGTAAGCCCGGTCCATGATTTCATGATGACGCAGGTGCGTGACCGCGACCTCGAATTGTTTGTTAATTTGGCAAAGGTCGAAGTCACCACCCCCGAAAGCATTCCGCTGCGCGCCCTGATTCCGGCCTTTATGATCAGCGAGCTCCGCCGGGCGTTTGAAATCGGCTTCTTGTTGTTCATTCCGTTTTTGATCATCGACATGGTGGTTGCAAGTATCCTGATGTCGATGGGGATGATGATGTTGCCACCTGTCATCATTTCGCTACCATTCAAGCTGATTTTCTTTGTGATGGTCGATGGCTGGTACTTGATTGCCGGGTCTTTGGTGGAAAGTTTCGGGGGGTAGCCCCCGAAAGCGCCGAACCCCAAAAATCACCCACCCAAAACAAAAGCCGCCCTGCATGTGCAGGCGGCTTTTTTAGTACGTTGGACGTTTCGTCCCGACCATCATCTCCGCAACGAAAACGCGCTACGCTTTGTAGTTACCCGACTTGGTACCCGATTTGAAAACACCATTTTCGAGCGGTTTCAGACCAAAGCTTCCGCGGCGTGGGCCGGGATTTTCGGCAACGTATTTTTCGGCAACGCGACGTTCTTTTTCACTCATGCGGGCCAAAACGGCTTCCATTTCGCGGTATGCCTGACTGCCTTCGGCAGGGGACGACATACGTAGCCAGTAATAAGCCAGCACATTGTCCTGTTCCACGCCACTGCCGATGGCATACAGGCGACCAAGGCCAGCCTGACCGTTGGCAGATCCTTTGCGTGCGGCACGTTCAAACCATGTCGCCGAACGCACCATGTCAACAGGCACGCCAAGACCGTGTTCATACATCACCCCAATCAGGTGATAACCGCCGGGATGGCCAAGTTCAGCCAAATCCATCGCAATATCAAGTGCTGCGGCGTAATCGGGTTCGCGATGCGGCACGCCAAAAATCAGGATTTGCGTCATTTGATATTTGGCGGACACATCTCCCTGATCGCAGGCATGCGTCAACATCGTCCAGCCGCGGTTAAACAGCTTGAGATCCGAGGAGTGACAGAAATACATCGCAAGATTGGCCTGCGCATATGCATCACCCTCACTGGCGGCCATTTCAAACCAACTGATGCTTTCGGCCACATTGCGCTCCGCACCAAGACCAACGCCAAGCGCATAGCCAAGGGCCGATGCGGCTTCGACGCTGCCGGCACGTGCCGCGCGCATGTTGTATTCAAAAGATTTGGACGGGTCGCGGCTGACACCACGGCCTTCAAGATAAAGATAGGCAAGAACACTGGCTGCTGACGGATCGTTCAGTGCGCTCGCGCGCTGCAGATACTCGATTGCCGTTTCATCATCCTGAGAAACACCCCAGCCGTTCAGATAGCACACACCAAGATTGTAAAGCGCTGCCACGGAGCCAAATTCAACAGCTTCTTCAAACCAGTGCGCGGCGGTTTCGGCATTTTCCTGAACGCCAAGCCCCTTGGCATAAAGATAGCCAAGATTGTTGGCCGAAATAGACTCACCCGATGATGCTTCTTCGTTAAACCAGTACGCCGCTTCGCGGTACCATTGCTGGCCTTCGCCAAGGTCCTCGGCAACGCCGATTCCCTTACTGCGCATGTAGCCATAGCAGATCGCAGCAAACGCACGGCTTTGACGGTGAATCTGGTCAAGGATACGTCGAGTCGCACTTTCGTCACGCGGCATTCCTGCGCCCTGAAAGTGCTTTTCGGCAAGCGAAAGCTGCGCAAAGATGTCTTTTTCCACCTTTACGTCATCATAATAGACCATCTTTAAAGCGCGATCCATCACAGCAACTCTTTCGCCATAACCAAAACATCAACGGAAAAAGGGCGCAAATCGGTGCTTTTTAGCTCCGCATGCGGCTCACACCATTGTTCGAACTTTAATTTATAGCACTAAGCTGAGATTTTTCCAACTGATCGCGATAATTTGCGAGGAAACCCTGGAAGTTCTCTACCTCGTCAACCTTGTCTGCCAAGGTCCGATAATCGATCAAACCCTGTGTCGGTGACGAGGTAATCAGATTAAATGCCTGTGCAAACGGGCTTGCGGCCATGACCTCGCCATAGCGACGTTTGAGCATATTAAGCGTCCGCTCCTGCCCGCCCATCGCGAGGTTTACTGCCCAGTTCAAGACATAGCGCGCACGCTCGTCAGAGAATCCGTCAATCACATCGCCCTGATCCCCACCGACCAGACGCTGGAAGGTTTCTGCCGCTGACAAGAAATCACGTGTTCCACGATAGTAGTCCACCCGCAGCAGTTCGGCATTTTTGGAAAAATCACCTTCAAGCGATGAAATGGCTTCGGCCCCGCGATCAACATCCAAAAGAGCACGCGCCTTAAGGTGACGTCGTTGGGTATCGAGCTCTTCGGAAATGCCAGGTTCTTCGGTCTTTTCAATGACACTGATGGTTTGTTCAGGTTTGCTGTCGAGCAAATAGACCAAACCAAGGCGTGCCCCGACACGTGCCTTTTCCACCCCATCAAGGCGGAAATCAACCTGATGTTCAAGTAACTCTTCGGCGCGCTCAAACAGTTCGACACTGACCATCCGATCGGCAAGACGGCGGATCAGCTCATCACCCTTTTCACCGGCCGGGGTCAGTTCGCGGAATTCGTCATACAGGGCCACCGCCTTGATCGCCGAGATATTGTTGATGTCGTCGCCCAGATAGAGGTTATCAAACGTCTTGTGCATCAAGTCGGTTGCTTCTATGGCAACCGGCATATTCGGGAAGAAGATCGCAACCTGACGCAGGGTATTTAATCCATCGCGGAAATCTTTGTTTTCGATCTGCAGTTCACCAATACGTTTGAGCAACGCCATCTCAAACGCATCGCCACGCCATGCAAACCGCAACTTTTGAAGCTGTTCGATCGCATCATCGGCTGTCAGTCGCTCCAAACGCATCAAAAGCTCTGTTCTGTCAAAGATGGCATGGGCACGGGCTTTGCGGTTTTCGCCCTCGGCCACCTGATCCCAAGTCGCAACTGCTTGTTCCAGTTCGCCAGCTTCCTCTTCGAAGATGCCTTTGAGATACTGGATGTCCATGATCTTGCTTTCGGACAACCCGCTGGTCAGCAACATTTTTTCAATCAGGTCCATGCCTGCTTCGGGATTGCCAACCAAAAGCGCCTGCTCGGTCGCAATCGGTCCGATCCGCCCCAGAAGTTCTGGCGGATAGAAATCAAGGATATGGACACTTTCAAGCAAGTCACGTGCGCCTTCGTTCGGTCGCCCGCGTGCAGCAAGGGTCACGGCCCGCCACAACTGCATTTCCGGGATCGCCTTCAGGCGGTCGTCGTCAAGCAGACGTTCGGCTTCGGCGTAATCACGATTCAGGAATTTGACCGCCGCCTTCAAGGCACGGAACTGAACTTTCTGCGCAATCAGCGGATCGTCTTCTTCCATAACGGAAACGATGGCATTTGCTTCTGGACCAAGACCGTTGGCCAAATAATATTCCGCCAGTTCCAGTCGGGCCTTGTTACGGTGTTCGTCACCACTTTGCGCAATCGCCCCGCGCAACTTATGAATGGCGTTATTGTAATTATCGAGCCCACCGCGCCGCCAGTCATCAAGCTCGAAGATCAACCCTTCGCGACCATCGCCGGTTGCGGCCCGGACCCCGGTTGCGGATGCCAGCAACCGCGCACCTTCCGGCGAGATGTTAAGACCATCCTCGGCAGTAACAACCACGGCCTGACCGTCGCCACGACTGGTGACCTGTACAGTTTCGTTCATGGGCGCGACCACAACCCCCTGCACGGATGGCAACACTTCAAATTCCGGATAGCGCAGGGCAACCTCGATGCCGTAACCGCGTTGAGACGTGGTCACAACACGCAACATATCGCCCACTTCCGGGTCATCAATTGGAATGGTTGGCCCGATATCATCAAGTGGCACAATCAGGCGCGCGCGGGTCTGTTCATCAAGCTCAATCGAGGGGCCAAGTTTTTCGATTGGCTGCAGAATACCTTGTTGCAGCGTGACCCGCCAATCACCGGCGTCATTGACAGTGGTATAAAGTCCCACACCTTCGGGGATGGTCAGGCGCACAACGGTCGCATAGGGACTGTCGATCTGCTCAATCACCCCGACAATCTGGGCTGCTTCCTGTCGGACGGCTTCAAGGTCAAGACTGGCCCGAACATCAAATACCGCCCATAAGAATCCGGCACGTGACCAGATTGCCGCCCCACCGGGCTGACCGAACGGGAAGTTAAGCGACATCTCTGTTGCCGTTTGCTCAACCGTAACCGACAGATCGCCAATGCTTTCGCGTTCCTGCGCCCCACCCACCGTCGCACCACTTTGCTGAGCATCCGCTAACGCCTGTGCTGCCAAGGCTTCTGGTGACGTCGGATCAATCCCGTCGTTTGCCGCAGGACTGGACCCATCTGGCGTTTGCGCTGGATCAGTACTTGCAGTTTCCGGCGGAGCAGCAGGCGCAGCCGGTGCACTACTTTGAGATGCAGGTGCTGCGGGTGCAGGCGGCGTTGCAGCGGCGCTCGGGGTCGTTGTCGTTGCCGGGCGACTGTCTTCGGCTGTGCTGACCGGGGCGCGCTGTGCGCCCATAATATCAACGACAACCTTGTTACCAGACCGGAAATGGCGCAACGAGCGCGGCGGATCTGTATCAATAGCCACATCAAGCGGGTTTGTCGCCGATTGGCGAATGCGCACCCCTTCGGGCAGACGACGTGAAATTGCCGCCCCGTCAATCCGCGCAGAGGATGCGAATGCAACCGTTTGTGATCCTTGCGCGCCGCTTAACTCATATTCGGTGCGATTGGGCCAATCAAAAACCAGTCGGTAGAATGTTGGGTGACGCCCAACCCGCACATCAAGAGTGCGCAAATCGGGATCAGTGTTTTCAATATTTGTGGTTTCAACCGGCACGGTCGGTGCAGGTGTCACTTGCGGTGACGTTTGTTCTTGCTGTGCAGGTTTGCTGGTCGGCAGCGGCGGTGTTGGCGCAGGTGGAGTGGCTTGTGGTTTGTCAAGGATATCAAGAACCACGTTGCTGCCGACATTAAAGGCCCGCACTTCGAAATCATCACGCAGCACAAAGGCAACGGTGCGGCCATCCGGATCAAAAAAACCGTCTGCAACATATTCAGAAACCGGGGTAAGCACCCCGCGCAGGGATGCGACAAGCGGCGCGTCAAATCGCACAACGAGCTGATCACCGATGATTTCAGCGGTGTAATTGACCGGCTTGCTCCATTGCAGAACAATTCGTCCATAGCCGCTATGCATCCCGGAACGGATGATCACTGGATCAACCGCCTGGGCCATTGCAGGGCGCATTCCGCTAATGGGCAATAAAATTGCCGTGGCAGCCGTGATCGCAGCCGCCAGCAGGATGCGCACAGCAAGATTTGCCATACTTACGTGCCTCCGATCCCGCTTCCGCCATGGGGTTCGATGACGATATCGACCCGACGCGCCATTTCAAAGCGCGTATCTTCATCGACCGTTTCAGGAAGCTGGTCGTATCTTGATGCCGCAAATCCGTAAATATTTATGTAATCTGTGTAACCTGATTTTTTCAATTCGTTCGCAACAGCCGCAGCACGGGCCAGCGAAAGTTCCCAATTTGACGCATAAACGCCTCGTCCGCTGAGCGGTCTGGGATCCGTGTGCCCTTGCACACCGACACGGTTGCCGATATTTCGCAAAACACCGCCCAGCACAAAAAGTGCCTGCCGTGCCTTTTGGGTCATTTCCGAACTGCCACTGACAAACAAAAGATCACCGGGAAGCGAAATCACAAGTTTGTCGGCATCACGCGACATGCGTGCATCGCCAAGTACCGGGTTATCATCAATCGCATCATCAATAACGGCACTGAGATAATCAAGGTTCATTGCCGGTTTACGATAAACGCGTGGAATGTTGAGGCTGGCCATCGGTTCGTCATTTTCTTCGCGCGGCGATGGTTTGATCGATTGCGACAAAGAATCGACAACCTCGTCCCAGCGGTCAATTTTGACTTTCGACATTGCAAACAACATGACAAAGAACGTCAGCAGCAACGAGATCAAATCTGCCAGACTGAGCATCCAAACCGGTGGACCACTTGGAGCGTTGTCTTTTTTGAATTCTTCTTCAGCCATCAGCCACCTCCCCCTGCCTGCGGTCCAAGCGGGATTGGTTGATTGACAGCAGGCTGGTTTCCACCCGGAAGCGGGATGCTCATTCTTTGCGGTGCAAAGATACCGGTGTTCCCGTTTCCAGTTGGCGCGACGGCAGCGGGCGTTGCACCGTCATTTGCGCCATTTGGTGTATCGCTTTCACGCTCAATCGGCTGGGGTGGTTCTTTCGGCCCCAGATTCCAGAAGAACCGGAAGGTCACGATAAATGGATCAGCGCCGGGATCAATCCCGACAAAAAGATGATCCTGTGGTGCGCCAACGTCGATCAATTCACGGGCGAATGATCCGGCACGGGCGATTTGAAGATTGTTTTCAATTTCGACCGTCCCCTTGGAGCCGACTTCACTGCCCATCACCATTTCCATTTCATAAGACGCATAGCCCTGATCATCGGCCAAAACCCTTGCCAGCTGATCCATGAACTCGGACTGACGTTCGCGAATGAGAATGGAATTGGGATCAAACAGCTGATCCACATGCATGATGACTTCCATCAATTTGCCGGGCTGGATGACCTGAACCCGAACAACTTTGATTGCCGTCTGGAAAAGATGTCCCAGTTTGTCCTGCATGTCCTCAGCCGCAACAACCGGACCTTCGATTGAGGTCACGGTCTGCAAGCTGGTCGTGGGGGGTAAAATAGACGCGAACGCAGAAGAAAGACTTTCCTGCACTTCGCGTGTTTTGACCTCTTCAAAGGTCGAAATGGTATTGAGCAGAATAAAGAACGCCAAAAGCAACAGATAGAGAGCGAGAAACAGCGCCACCGCACCATTCGCAGGAGGTGTTGGTGGTGTAGGTCCGTCGTCCTCTATCTCCGCCATATCAACGCCACTTAGTTAAACATCGCGTCAATGTCAGCCTGCGAAACGCCTTTGCCCTCAAGCTGCGGGCCATTCAAAAGTGATTCATCACCTTCTGGCTCTTTTTTCGTTTTCGGATTGGCTGCTGCGTATTTGGCAATTTCATCACCAAATGCCGCGACCAGTCCTTCAACACGTTCTTCAATGGATTTAAGAGCCTTAATGACCTTGGTCGTACGCTGCCCTGTAATATCCTGGAAGTTACAAGCTTCGTAAACACGCATTGTTGCGCTGGTTACGATCTCAGCCTGTTCGGCGGGCAACGTCCGAGCGAATTCTTCAAGTGCATCCATGGCATCAAGAATTTCATGGGTCGCCCCCGCTGTCGCATCCACAATCGCATCAAGTTCGTCTGTTGCGTTGGGAATGTATTCAGCCTTGATGTCGTCCGGACGCAGCGACGCGATTTCAGACTTCATCTTGCGAATGATGCCTGAAAGCTCGTCAAGTTCACCAAACAGACGCTTCTGATCCCCGGTCGGCTTGTCACCCACAAAGCGTGACAGCTGATCCATCAGTTCAGAGAGTTGTTCAATCTTCAGATCATCCCCTTCGAGACGCTCGTGAAGATCATTCAACAATTGGCGTATTTCGTCCTTGGACGCTTTGGACATAACGGTATCGCGGGACTAATGTCCCGCGCCCCTGATCAGAAATCACCAATAACAGTCTTCATTTTACCCTTCAACGTCTCAGCGTTGAATGGTTTAACGATGTAATTGGATACACCTGCCTTTTTCGCCATGACCACGTTTTCGGTCTTGGCTTCTGCCGTAATCATGATGAAGGGCAGGTCCTTCAACTTGGCATCTGCACGGACTTCTTTAAGAAGCTGAAGGCCGGTCATCGGCTCCATATTCCAGTCAGAAATCACGAGGCTGCACGGAGCTTCACGCAACTTACGAAGCGCCATACTACCATCGGTCGCTTCTTCGATATTCGTAAAGTTGAGCTGCCGCAGAAGGTTACGGATGATACGCAACATGGTTTTGTAATCATCCACAATCAGGATCGGCATATTCGGATCGACGGCCATTCACAACTCCATCAGCTATCTGATCTCTTACCCTTACCGCACGAAACGCGCATGTTGGTAAGGCCCCTAATAATCGTGATGTACATATTTAATAATGGTTAATCAAGGTTTTTGACCATTACCAGTTTGCGCCATCACATTGACTATACTCGAATAATTGCACGTTCCAACCTTTCAATGAAAAGGTGTAACGCGCGTTAGTGCAAATTAAGCTGCCGTCTTATTGCAACGGCAGCATGTTGATGTCCTGCTTATAGGCCAGTTCCGAGGTCAAGGCCCGCGCGCGGTCTGGTGTCATTTCTGACAACACGGCTGCGGTGTTTGCCTCGCGCATGCCCAGAGCGACCTGCAGCAAGATATTCATATCAAGATCATTCCAGATGCGGGCTGCATCCTTTGGTTTCATTTTTTCATAGACGCTGATCAACTTTTTGATCCGGTCGTCTTCCTGTACTTCCTTGGTCTCGACAAGCCCCTCGATTGCCGTTTTCAACGATTTCATTTCGTCGATCTTGGCATCGATGCGGGCTTCTGCCGCAGCAATCAGGCTTTCTCGTTCATCAAGGCGCTGTTCCTTGCGGTCAAGTTCGCCACGACGTACGGAAAGGTTCTGCAGCAGATCAATTTCTTCCTGTGTGAAAAGGGTCGGATCACCGCCAAGTGTTGGCGGAACGTCGCCTTCTTCCATGGGTTCACCTTCCATGGTCAGGCCAGCCGGATTATCCAAGCCGGGATCCCCGGCATCCGGCGTTTCAGGCGGCGTCGCGGCCTCTTCGGTGGCGGGGGCCTGCGCCTGCGCCATCTGCACCATGCTCACACCTGTGTTTTCGGCGATTTCGGCTTTATCCGAACTTTCCGAGAACAGGTTGACCACCCGCATTGATAACACCATCAGGCCGACAAGAACGACCAAAGGCAGGATACGCACACCAGACATTTATTCACCTAAGCAATTTGGCATCTTGTGCCCATGCTCCTTCACGCTTGTTTTGTCTTTAATCTAACAGAATGACATCACACTCTTTAGATAAAAACGAATGTCATAATAACAAGTCCGGCAGCCCCAAACAGTGTTCGGGCACCCCTCCCTATCGAACCGAGCGCAATGCCGCGAGCAATTCGCGCTCTGCCTCGGAACGACCGGCGTCTTCATCCTGATCATAGACATCCGATGACATGCCGCCGTTAACGGTTACTGAACCACCATTGCCATAACCGCCTCTAGACCGGCCACCGTCATCATCATATCCACCGGCTGGTTTGCCCATCCGTGGTTCAGGGGCCTGGTCTTGGGCGTCACTGCGGCCACCGCGTTCCATATCACGCACCATCCGGGCGGCTAATTCTTCGGCCCGTGTTTCCACGCCATATCCGTCGCGATCATCAATCACATCGTTGCGATCTTTGCCCGATGACGCCAAATCAGACGCCCCGGCGCTGTGTTTGCCCGGCGCAGCGTTGCCCGATTTTGATGATGGGTTCGAACCGCTCGCAGAATTCCCACCCCGGCGCCCCGCGTTGACATCGCTTGCCGCTTTTTCAAGACGGTTGGCGATGCTTTCGCCGCGATCCACCATAAAGGTCAGGTCTTCGTTGAGCGCCTCAGCCTTTTCGATATCTTCGCGCAGCTTTTCGCCGGAATCCTCGGCCATTTCCTTAAGCGCCCTGATCGAGGTTTCCGCGCGTTCGTTCGCGGCATTAAATGCCGTCAGGAAGTTCTGCATGTCTTCGCGGCTGCGCCGAAAAGCCGCCAATTTTCGGTTCAGGATCACGGCATAGATGATCGTTGCGATTAGCAAAACAATCATCACAAGATCCAGATAGAACGCGAAGTCCATTGGCTAATCTTCCTCGTTTATGCGCGCACGATCACGTACCTGGATCGCAATGCGGTCGCCTTTGCGCCCCATCATCCCTTTAAACAGCGGGACGTCACCACAACGCACCTCAACTGGCGACGTCGGACTGGTATTAAGGATCAAACGGTTGCCAACCTCAAGGTTGATAACATCGCCCAGCGACATCACCTGCTCGTCGAGCACTGCCAACAGGTTGATATGGGTCTGCCAAAGCTCGTTTGCGAGGTGATTTTCCCAGATGGAATCGCGACCGAACTTCTCGCCCATGAACATTTGAAGCAACAGTTCACGAACCGGCTCAAGTGTCGCATAGGGTATCAGAAGCTCAAGCCGACCACCGCGATCTTCCATATCGATGCGCAACTTGGCCACAATGGCCGCATTGGCATGACGGGCAATCGTTGCAAAACGCGGGTTGGTTTCCAGACGTTCAAACCGGAAGGTCACAGGGCTCAGCGGATCAAACGCGGCGGAAAGGTCGCCCAAGACCACATGGATCATGCGTTCGACAAGGTTGCGTTCAATTGTTGTATAAGGACGCCCTTCAATACGCATGGCAGCCGTACCACGGCGCCCGCCCAGCAGCACGTCAACGATGGAATAAATCAGGGCCGAGTCAACGGTCAAAAGACCATAGTTGTCCCATTCTTCCGCCTTGAACACACCCAACATTGCTGGCAACGGGATCGAGTTCAGGTAATCCCCAAAACGCAGCGACAAGATGTTATCAAGCGACACTTCAACGTTGTCAGATGTGAAGTTACGAAGCGACGTCGACATCATACGTACGAGGCGGTCAAACACCACCTCAAGCATCGGCAGACGTTCATAAGCCACCATCGATGAATTGATGATGGCTTGAATGCCCGACTGATCACCCGCACCAGACCCATCATCAAAACCAAGCAGACTGTCAATTTCGTCCTGATTAAGAACACGCGCAGATGGCCCGCTGCTGACCGCGGGTTCATCACCAGCATCATCTTCATCATCGTCGCCGAGCATGGATTCCCATTCGGCGGCCATATCCTCGCCGCCGTCGTCTCCACCCTCGTCATCACCACCGGCCATGGCTTCCCATTCGGCAGCGAGTGCATCATCATCTTCGTCTTCATCAGCCATCAGCAATTGGTTCCTGATTTTGGCATTCGGACTGTTACAAGGTTACTGTACCAGCATTTCCTTGAACAGAACGTCGTTAATTTTCGCTGGTTTCGCAGCCGCACTGACACGGATCAACAATTCTTCACGTAACCGGAACATGCCCTCGGACCCTGAAAGGTCTTCGGGGCGTAGTTCGCGAAGGTAAACCTGAAAGTTGTCGACAATACGCGGCATCATTTCTTCGACTTGCGGCAGCATTGCCTGATCGGCAACTTCAAGACTGACCCGGATTTTAAGGTAGCTCTGCTTGCCGCCCCCGGCATTCAGGTTGACCAGAATCTCGGGCAGATCAACAAAGCCGACGTTTTCGGGAACGCCCGGTGCTTCTTCGATCGAACTTTCTGAAATCACTTCTTCGGTCGGCGCGCTATCGCCGCCCGACAACATATCAATGACTGGCTGAAGCAACCCGGTAAAATAGGCTGCCGCAGCACCGCCAAGCAAAAGCAGCACGATCAGAATGACAACGACCAGCATCTTCTTGCTGCGCCCACCGCCACCTTCGTCCATTTCGATTTCGTCGGCTTCTTCGCCCATTGGTTCGCAAATTCCTGCGTTCTGGATTTCTGACTTTCCATCCAGCAAACACTGTGCCGGATTAAAAGCCATAACGCTATCACGTTAAAAATCCGTTTCTCTTCTGATCATTAGCTCGTAACACTTGCCATTCACGATCGACAGTCAGAACTTGCCGGGTCAGGGCATCATACGCGCTCAATCTCTTACCAGCACACCTTCCTTACAGGATACGGCTTAAGAACTGCCATTTTTCGGTGGTTTTCTTTGTATTCTCAGTCTTCATAAAATTTTGCACAAGCAACTAAACCACGATTTAGCGTCATTGTGATTTGACCGCGTATCTTTGATTTGGTGCGGTTTTACGACCATACCATCACCCCATACCGGAAAACTTTTTCCGCCTTGCCACCGACACGCGGCACTTTCTGCAATTACCGCGATGATTGCGCCCGGCAACAAATGCCGGATCTAATTTTTATCATTTTAAAACAATACATTAACCATACTGGCATGCCGTTCGCATTTGTCTTGGGGAAATTCACGGCCTTAACCGGCCTACTCTGCCCCAACTGGGAAGTCGACCATGGAAAACGTTTCATATATCGCTCTGTCGCGGCAAAAGACGCTCCGCAGCATGATGAACAACATTTCGCAGAACCTGGCGAACATGAACACGACCGGGTACAAAGAACAGCGGATGATGTTCACAGACTGGGTGGCCAAGAACAAGGATGCCCCATTCCGCGGCGAACGCGAAATTTCGCTGGTTCAGGACATCTCGCAGTATCGCGACACCACGGTCGGCAATATTGAACATACCAATAGCCCGCTCGACGTGGCATTGAGCCAACCAGACATGTTTTTTGCCGTCGAAACCCCGTCGGGCACACAGTATACCCGTTCGGGCAATTTCAACCTGGATCCGGGCGGGCAGCTTATCACCAATGATGGCTATCCTGTGTTGAGTGACGCTGGTCAACCTCTGTTCTTTAACGAAGCAGACGGGCAGATCGAAATCAAAGGCGACGGCACGATTTCCACGGACATTGGTCAGGTTGGCAAACTTCAGGTCGTCACCATCGACAACGTTCAGGAAATGAAAGTAACGGGCAACACCCTTTACCGCGCACCGGATAATGCAGATGGCAACCCGGACAATGCCGCAATGGAACTTGTCGAGAACCCCGGCATCGTTCAGGGCGCACTTGAAAAATCAAACGTCAATTCGATCGGGGCCATGACCCAGATGATTGACGTGCTTCGCACCTATCAATCCGTTACCCGTTCGCTCGAAAGCGAGAATGAACGGATGCGTAATATGATTAGCAAACTTGGCGATATTCGCGCCTAAGGGCTTGCGAACACGGCCTTGATTAAAATTTGGCGCACAGTCTGCGCAGACGAAGGAGACAAGAAATGCGGTCACTTGATATTGGCGCCCTAGGGATGCAGGCCCAATCCACCAACGTGGATGTAACCTCACACAACATCGCCAACATGACGACCACTGGCTATAAGCGCCAGCGTGCCGAATTTCAGGATTTGCTGTATCAGGACATGCGCCGCGCAGGGTCACCCTCGTCAGACACCGGCACGATTGTCCCGGTCGGCGTTCAGGTTGGCCTTGGTGTGAAAACGGCCGCAATTGGCCGTTACATGGGACAAGGGTCCTTGAGCCTGACAGAAAACGAACTTGATATCGCCATTCAGGGTCGCGGCTATTTCCAGATCGACCTGCCCAGCGGTGAAACTGCGTATTCGCGCGATGGTACATTAAAGCTCGATGCCAATGGTGCGCTGGTGACCAAGGATGGCTATGCCGTTCAACCGGGCATTACCGTTCCAGACAATGCAACTTCCGTCACGATCAACAGCAATGGCGAAGTATTTGCCGAGATTGATGGTCAGGTCGCACTTCAGAACCTTGGCCAAATTCAATTGGCCACCTTTATCAACCCACCGGGTCTTGATGCGCTGGGCGACAATCTGTTCCTTGAAACCGAAGCATCTGGTCAGGCAAATGCCGGTGCGCCGGGTGATGTTGGCTATGGTACGGTTTTGCAAGGTTACCTCGAAGCTTCGAACGTCAACGTGGTTCAGGAAATTACCAACTTGATCAAGGCACAGCGTGCCTATGAGATGAATTCCAAATCCATCTCCACCACAGATGAAATGATGAGCGCAGTCAGCAACCTACGTTAATCTCGCGTCCTGACTGATCGTACCAAATTTACGCAGACCACGTTCTGACCGCACGTGTGTCTGCGTAAACTGTGTTTACGCCCTATATACAGTTCCGTGGTATAGTAGGCTCATGAAGACAAAGAAAATAATCCTCACGCTTGCGATTGCGTTTCTAGCACTCGGTTCTGGACTGGGGCCTGAGATTGCCTTTGCGCAGAGTTCGCAGAACGGACAAAGTGGCCTGTCTCGCAACAGTCAGCAGCTTGATGAAAACATCTTGCTCAAACCTGACGCACTGGTTGACGGGCAATATGTCACGCTTGGGGATCTATTTTCCGGGATCGACCCGCAACAGGCCGATATCTCCGTGGCCCATGCCCCGCAACCAGGTAAACAGGTTGTGCTTGATTATCGCTGGCTTTACGGCATCGCGCAGCGCCACAACATAAACTGGCGCCCACGCACGACGGCCGATCAAGTCATGATCACGCGCGCAAGCCAAGTTATCACCATGGAAGAAATTCAGGACGCTGTCGAAGATGCCCTGACGCAACACGGTGTTGAACGGCCTTTTACAGTCGATCTTTCGAGCGAGAATTTCCAGATCCACCTGCCCGTTGATGCCCAAACCACAGTTGACGTCACGGGTCTTGATATCAATAGCCGCACGAACCGCTTTGTCGCCAGCATTACGACTGGCGCACAAACCGCACAAAGACGCACATATCGCATCAGCGGCAAATATTACCCCCTTTCGAGCGTACCGGTACTGGTTGAACCGATCTCACGCGGCAGCATCATTCGGCCCGATCAGGTGGAATATCGTGATTTTCGTACAGAACGCGTTCCGTCCGGCGCAATCCGCGACATAAACGATTTGATTGGCAAGGAAGTGATCCGCCCTGCCAATCCGAATGAACCGCTTATGTTCCGTGATTTTACCAATCCCATCCTTGTTCGACGCGGCGCACTGGTCATCATTCGCCTCGTGACGGCAAACATGTCACTCACAGCACGCGGCAAAGCATTGGAAAATGGATCAAAGGGTGACGTCATCCGGGTCGTAAACCAAACAAGCAACAAGACCGTTCAGGTGGAAGTCGTCGGCGAAAATGACGTCCGCGCATTACCAGCCATGTCCCAATAAACCAGAAACAACCTGAGCCGGATACGTTTGGCACCTAATATACCGAACAAGACCAAAGACATGGCTGAAATCAGTCTCTGTTCATCCCCATGCACGGCATCAATTTCCCATAGGCGCACCTTCAAACTGGCACGCTGCTTGCGTAATGTTTGGCAGGAACCCAGGAGGACGACATGCCCGGAAAAAATACACACATATCATGGCGGCGCATCGCGCTCGTCTCAGGAATGATCGGCGCGACAGCCTTACTTTCTGGCTGCAACGCGATGAAACGCCTTTCCGAAGTAGGCGAACCGCCAAAACTGTCATCTATCGACAACCCAACCCAGTCAGAAGCCTATCGACCGGTCAGCCTGCCGATGCCTGCCCCGCAGGTCGCGGAAAGCAACCCGAACTCCCTGTGGCGGTCGGGTGCACGGTCCTTCTTCAAGGACCAGCGCGCCAACCAGGTTGGTGACATTCTAACGGTTGTGGTTGAGATGGCCGATAATGCGAACCTCACCAATAACACTCTGCGCTCTCGTACAAACTCGGAAGATCTTGGCGTACCAAACCTTTTTGGTCTTGAGTCCGAATTTACTAAGGTCCTGCCAGAGGGCCTCGACCCGACCAACGCGCTTAACATGTCGAGCAACTCGTCCAACCGCGGCAATGGCACACTGGATCGTACCGAGGCGATTAACCTGCGCGTTGCGGCCATCGTAATTCAGATTCTGCCGAACGGTAACTATGTCATTCATGGACGTCAGGAAATCCGCGTTAACAGTGAAGTTCGCGAAGTTCAGATTGCCGGTGTCATCCGCGCAGCAGATTTGAACTCAGCCAACGAAGTTGATTATGATAAGATTGCTGAAGCACGTATTTCTTATGGTGGACGCGGGACGATTTCCGATGTTCAGCAGCCGCGCTACGGTAGCGAAGTACTTGACATCATTCTGCCATTCTAACCGACAGACATTGATCGGCGGCCTGCTCCACTCTGGGTTCCCGCAGACCGCACAAGCCCTCCTCAAAAGACCACCTTCGGGTGGTCTCAGACTGCTGACAAAGTCCTCGCCATTGGCGGGGACTTTTGATTCAATGAGGGATGCTTAAGAAGAAGACATCCCATCAGGAAGAACTTGAGATGGTGACCTTGTCATCTCTGGTGCCATCGGATCATCTGCTGCGCAAGATTGACGCAGTGATTGATTTCAGTTTCATCCATGACCGTGTCGCGCATTTGTATTGCGCCGATAACGGGCGTCCGGCACTTGATCCAGTGTTGTTATTCAAGATGCTGTTTGTCGGCTATCTGTTTGGCATTCGCTCGGAAC